>Ga0209777_10001189_pt1 | contig 38886 bp, 56 predicted proteins | sample FrelakmetHBP12HB_FD_187147 | JGI IMG/M metagenome (GOLD analysis project Ga0209777, IMG submission 187147) | Freshwater lake sediment microbial communities from the University of Notre Dame, USA, for methane emissions studies -HBP12 HB (SPAdes)... | ecosystem: Environmental > Aquatic >...
TCCTACTTAGGTTAGCTAGCATGTTATCTGTTGCGCGGTTAGCATCACCTAAGTAGGAGGCTTTCATAGCGTCCGCATAGTTGTTGCCTTGTCCACCCATCATCTGGCCATAAATCTGACTAGTTGCAGTTGGGTTGCTTAAAGACTGCTGAAGTGAATTGGATAAAGCATTAGCATTATCCATACCTTGATAAACACCACCAGCTAATTGATTCTTCCACTCCGGCATTGCTGCTGAGTTGGTTTGGTCAATGTAAGATTGCACACCTGGTGTTTGTGCATTTATTGCACTACCAGTATTACCAAACGTTCCTGCTGCTGCGTTATACATTTTAGTAAGCGCATCAGACTGCCATTGGGGTATTGTCTGATTAAAATTACTTTGGTTCTTTGCTGCACTTTGATTATAACTTCCGCCACCTGACATTTTTACTCTCCTAATTTATTGAGTGATTTACCTGTTACCACATATTTCTGTGTCATACCATGACGGTGCCATAATCTTATTATTGATTCACGACCTGAACCTTCTAAGGATGTTGCACCATTTTGTCTAAGTATATCTTCAAACTTGCTAAAATTCTTTTTGGTTATAATGCATCTACCACCAATAGCTACAACAAATGCAACTCTATCAGTTGGCCTATTAAAATATGATACAACTATTGCACCGTGTACTTTTTCATTGTCATCAGTAACAACAAGAAGTTGCCAACTACCTTGTGTTAGCATGACTTTTATTTCTGCTGTATCATAGTCACCAGCTGAATATGATAATGCTGACTCTATATAGCGTTCTACATAAGGCCAAGTCTGATTAACATAATCAGGGTGTACTGTTATTATTTTTAAACTCATCCTAGTAACGTCCATACACCAGTTGATTTATAAACCCACGCACCTTCTACTGTAATGGTTGGTGAGATAATATTTTTGAAGTAGTAGATTTTGCCAACCATAGGTTTCGTAGGTAGTGCGGTTAGCATAGGCAAGTTACCCAGTTGCAGTGACTTGTTTTCAAGTGCTGATAGCTGTCTAAACAGGTATTCAGTCAGTTGAGTATCGGTGTTAGTTGGGGGTTGTTCCATTATCTTCTCCCGTCATAGTAACTACCTTCAGGTAACTGTAAGAATGTACCCTCTGGTTGATTTGACTTCCAATACTTCATTAACTCTTCAATAGGATTTTGCTTCAAATTAAATTCAGAAGGCTTAAAGCTCCAATAAGGCGAACCCTCGGCACCACCCGTTTTCCATTCACCACCTTGCATATCTGGCGCAGAATAACTGCTTTGTGTTGAGAATGTTTGGTGGTTAGGCATCTTAAATTCATCACCAATATGCCTACCACCCTTCATGTACTCAACCATTGACTGGTATGGGGCTGGAACGCCATTCTTTTTAATATAACTATCCATGCCATAGTCAGGACTTTCTTTATTGAAGTCATCCATTTGATTAAGTGCTTTATAAGCCAAGCCTTTCATGCTGTATGGGCTTTCTTGTGTAGACTTATCCATCTGACCTAGCAGTTGTGCAATCAGTGTACTATTCATTATCTAAGCCCATTCACGACATACTGGATGTCGAGTCCTGTTAAGGTGAAAGGTAGCGTACCAGTTGAATAAATACGCCATGAGAGTAGCTTGCCTGTTGTCCTTATATCCACCTTACGCATGGTATTAGGATTAAATGAAACTGGTGCCTTCCAAGCTATTGGCCCTGCTACAAACTGTTGTGAGCCAAGCTGAATCAGTACAGGCGCTTGTGAAACGATATGTGGAAACACACTCTGTGTTGTGGTTACTACTTCTTGACCTTCCAGCGGAAAACTTAAGCGTTCAAGCAAGGTGTTTTGGGTGGTCGTAGCGTCATCTAACTCTAAAGAGATAATGGCACTATTAACATTATTAGTTGATACAATAGTGCGAGAGAAGATAGATGTTGGGTCATATGTCCAGTTCTTAGGGTTCTTATCCCAACCGCCCAGCACATTGCTCCATAGAATAGGTACTTGCAAATTAGGGCCAAACGCTAAGCCAGTGGTTGTGTTAGGAATACTCCGCATTGATACGAGATTGTCTTGGGTATTAATAACAAACGCTATGTTAGGTAGCGTATAACCAACCTGTGGAATACAAAACCAAATCTCTTCAGTGACAGGATTTGCATAAGCAAACGAGTTCACGCAATAAATCGGGTCTATATTATTGACCAACTGAGTCTGCAGTTGGTTGTGAAGTACAGACTCAAAACTGTTACCGTCTGTCTTTAGAATGTCACCGTATGACAAGAAATAATGATACCCTTTGTTTTCAACAATGCAGTTCTTAGCAAGTAGGCCATAGCTAGTGGTTAGAACATTCCTAGCCCATACAAACTCACCACCTACATAAGACAAGGAGCTAATGCCACGTTGTGAGTACAGCATGAAATTATCACGCAACGTCATGCCATCCACGAGGTCTCCCATATCACCACCAACCGAGGCAATACCAGCAATAGCTGCTAAATCTGTTTCATCCCAAGTGTAAGGCAAGCCATTAATATCAGCAGGATGTGACCAACGGTAACTAGTCGATAAGACAGTTGCAGACTGCTGTAGGTTAAGCGCAAATAGGAAGTTCTTGTGTGAACGTACCACTTTGGCACTGAGGCCATGTGCTTGCCAAGTCTGACCAGCCTTAAAATTAAGTGCTTGAAGTTTCTGTGCGGTTTGCTGTGGGGACCAGTAGTTAGGATAATCTTGGACGTTATTAACAATTGGTATGTTGCCTAACAAACACCCTGTCCATAGAAGCTCACCGCCTGTGCTAACGCCAGGATAACCGCCTGTTTTGGTAACATCAGTCCATGAGGTTCCGTTATAAACCCAAGCCGCACTCTGGCCCATAAGTAAATAAAAGTTACCGCTTTCACCCAGTACTGGCATAATAAGGCCAGCCTTGAAATTAGCTGATGGAGTCGCTAATGTATAAGACATATTAGAGGCTCTGATTTTGCCGTTTAAAAACTTATAGTTAGTACCATAGGTTAAAGTGTTGGCTGGCAAATCACAAGGCTCTAAATCAAAATTTATGTTCTGGGCACCAAGACTGTTTAGTTTTAAAACTGTCATAAAAGTTTACCTTGTTGCATTTGTGCCAACAATAAATTACTAGACTGATTAGCATTAGTCATCTCATTCCTAAATGATTCTACTGCTGCGCTTGTACTTCTCTGTTGCATAGAGTTCTCAATCATAAGCATCGGCATCCATGCCATTGCGCAACCTTTTTCATCTACCTTGTCACCTGTATTTGGATTAGTACCAGCAAGTGTTGTATACCAAGCACAACGGTGGATTGCACCATCTTTGACTTCTTCACACTTGCTACCCAGAGGACATGTTAAAACTGTTTTAATTTCCATTAGGTTTTATTACAAATCATCATGTCAACATACTGTGGCGTCCAAGATACACCAGTTGTAGTGGAGTTTGTGCCTGTAGCTGTAACGGTTGATATAACGGCATTACTTGACGCTGTTGGAACAGTAGTGCCTACAATGTAGGCGGGTGATGTACCCCCAACATAAGTAGTATCATTAGGAGCAGAACCAGTTACAGCAGATTTAGTAAATATACTGTGGGTGTGACCACTATCTGTATGTGTATGTGCAGCGCCTGTAAATGTATGTGTATGCGCTGGAATAGAGGTATTGTTCAAGATAGGTGAATCTGTACCGCCTGCGCCTCCTCCAGCAGTGGCTACAACTCTTAGCATATGATTGGCATAGGTTGTTACCTGTGTCCAGCCAGTAGGTGCTGTGGCATTAAAGAATGGCAGTCGAGTATTAGATGCAAAACCTATATTGGTAAGCCCATGCAAGGCATTTAACTCAGCCTCAGTGGTAGTGATAGCTGTCGCATAACCTAGTCCACCAACACCTGGGAACTGTGCTTGCATGACTGATTTAATCAATCGTAAATGGTCATCTCCCTGATTGACCGGATCAGAACTGGTTGGGTTTGATGTAATAAAACTTGCTATGGTTGAACCTGTTTCTAAGCCCATAAATTACCCCGAAAAAGTGGTGAGTGAAGTGCCTGACCAAGTGGACTTAGCATCGTTTAAAGTTATCTCTGACACTGCTTGCTGAAACCGTCCATCCCATAAACTTGATGCTTCAGCGTCTTTAACAAAGCTGTTAATCTCAACTAGTAACCCAAAGACATAAGCATCTGGATTAGAATCTGATAACCAGTTAGTTGTGATAGATGATGACAATGGCGGTATTGTTTGGAAGTAGTCAATCTCAAGACTATGCGTATTGTCATAGAATGGTTGTACTTGGATAGCACCTGATATAACGGTATAGCAGGGAAACTGTGTCTCACCGTTATTAACAATGTTAGCCATCTGCTCTGGGTTGACTTGTAGCAAGGTAACTCGACTTGCTGAGTTAGTGTTGTCAATGACCTTTATGGCTCGCATAACTGAGTAGTTAGTGGGCAGGGTATAGAACTCTTGCGTTGAGTCCATCACCGTCTTAACTCGACTAGACATATCTAGCGTCATTAGTGTGCGGTTGATGCGTGACTCTACAACCCTGAGAAAAGAATCAACTCGACTTGTCACCTCTGAGTCTTGCCTGTCTGCGTACCCTAAAGTTAAGTCTACAATTTGTGCATAATTCATATTAATTCCAAGTGGCGGTTGGTGGTATTTCTTCTGTCCATGACGATGTTGTATTTGGTTCGTCTACCCAAGTATTTATGGCATTTACCTCACTACCCCATGTTGATAAAGTGACCATTTCTTGGGTCCATCCTACAGGTATGGTATCTTCAATACTCCAGATACCAAAATAAAACTTTGTACTAATAGAATTGCCAGTATAGCTATAAGAGCCATTGACTGCATTTATATTTTTGGATTTTAAGATACTTACTGGTTTGCCAGTATAGTTATAGGAACCATTGCTAACTGTTAAATACTTGGACTTTAGTAGACTTGCTGTCTGGCCAGTATAGTTGTAAGAGCCGTTGTTTGCATATAGCACATATGGGCCACCCACAGAACTTAATGAGGCAAATGGTGTACTAGATAGACTACTTAAACCAAACATTATATAGCAATTCCACGCAACCAAATAAGTGCAGTTTCTATCGCCCAATTAATAAGAATAGCGCCAACATCTCCTGCCAATATTTTTAAGTCTTCGAATACAGATGCTCGTTTTTCAGCTCCTGATAGTTTTGTGTCGGTGTCAATGGTGGACACAAGGTGTCTAGCATCTGCCCATAGTTTACTACCTAGTACAAGTTTTGCTAAAGTGCTTATTGCTGTTGATTTTATATTCATTTTAAAAATCACAAGTTAGGACGGCTTTGCCACCGTCTATTAAGGTATCTGAAAAACCAATTTGCTCAACAAGTTCTGGCATTAATTGACATTTATTTACTGTGCAACTTGTCAGGAGTAGCAATACCCACAGCGCCACTAAGCGCCATGCCGAGTGCAATAATCGCTTCAGTTTGTTCACCTTTAAATGCAACAAGACCAAAAGATGTCGCCACCCATATCGCTGCTCTCCAACTTGAGGGTTCTTTTAATCGTGCTAGTAAAAATCCTTTCATAATTATACCTGTTGGTCTACTGGTAAAGTAACTTGATTTTCAGCAGCAATATTGGCTTCTATTTGAATAGATACTGCATCAGCGGCATCAATACCAGCTTGAATTTCTAATTGCTTTTCTTTCATAAGATTGTCTGCGGATTGCCAACTTGTTTCTATACCAGCAACCCATTCAGGCAATATATCAATACATTGATTTGATGCCTGAATACCATTTTCATCTTGTAAAAACTCTATCCATCCTGATACACCATTCCATTGCAGTGCATGATAACCAGAAGGTGCAAAAGACATGTCTAAGCCTGTGTACCCAACTTTATCAATATACATTGCGCCATCATCAAAAACTATTGTTATTTTAGTCATAAATTAGTGCCTAATCTTTAGTGCAAATAATAACATCACAGTATTGAACTGCAAAATTTATAGCTGTTCCTGTAAAACCATGTGTATGTGAAGTACCACCACCTGTACCATTATCAGTTGTTCCAGAGACTGTATGCGTATGGTTTGCATTAGCACCTTGAGAAGTAACGGTTGTTCCGCCAGGATAGGTATCAACTGTACCACCCACCCAAGATGATGAAGTAGGACCAGAACCAACAACTGCTGATCTTGTGAGAATACCGTGAGAATGGTCAGCAGAAACTGTTCCTGAAGTGCCTGACCATCCATGTGTATGCGCAGGTATTTGTGTTGCTGCCAAGGTTGTACCGCCTACTGTACCTGATACTGCCTGACTTGCAAAGACTGTGGAGAATGCTACTGTACCTCCTGCTGAACCGCCTGTTAAGCCATTGACAACTCTAAGAGCTTTATCATTATTAGTAGGTGACTTAGTCCAACCAGTTGGAGCAATAGATTGGTAGAATAATATAGCTGTGCCTGAGGCAAATGCAGCTTGCCAAGTAGGCGCAGCTCCAGCGTTTGATGTTAATACTTGACCTGAGGTGCCAGCAGCAGTATAAGCATTTGCTGTTCCAGTACCATACCCAATACCACCAGCTGTAGGTGTTGCTGTAGCATTTGTACCACCATTTGCAATAGGTAATACTCCAGTAACTCCAGTAGTTAATGGAAGGCCAGTTGCGTTAGTTGCAACAAAGGCTGCTGGCGTGCCTAACCCGATAGCATTACCCGAGGCATCTAACCATACACCTTTTGCGGATGGGTATGTTATAAAAACATCTTTTGTACCAGCAGTAAAGTTTACTAAAGCACCAGCATTAGATGATGCTATAGGTGTTGCAGCTCTAGCAAGGTTGTTGCCAGTTGACCAGGTGCCAATACCAACTTCCCAGTTTGTTCCGCCGCTTTGGTCGGCAATACAATAGTATGTTGTGTTACCATTGCCTACTCCTGCAAGTGACTGGTACCCTGATACAGCTCCTAGCAGTACTACTGTAATAGTACCTACTGTAGTAGTTGTTTCTTTAGCCCGATCAAGTAATACTAGTGCCATTATAGTTGCCTATTAAGTTGCTTGGAACACACCATTAGTAGCATCAAGTACTATTTGAACAGTTTCTCCAAGTGAAACAACTTGGCTTGTACCATAATCCCATGAGCCAACTGGTATATTTAAAGTTGAATTGTAAAGTATTGCATAACGATAGGTAAAACCCACACCTGTAGCAGTCCATGTTGCAGGACTTGCTAGAACTAATTTAAATAATCCAGCAGTCTGACTTGATGAAGTGGTAGTGCATGTATTACCACCAGCTGTATACCCGCCAGCAGTTGGTAAATCAGTTGTGCCAACAACAAATGTAACATCAGCAATGTTAATTGCATTAGACAGCGCAATTTTCCAAACGTCAGTGCCAGAGTTTGTGGCCTCTAGAAGTGACTCTATGCCAGCAGTATATTTTGTATAGACAGATGTAGCCATTATTTAATTCCTATTATTGTAATAACAAATCAGCTTCACACTGACGTCGTCTAACAAGCCCTGCTAATACACCTCCGCCTGCCTTATTCCACTTCTTAATTTCTGTTGCAGCAGATACCCAATTCTTTTGGCTAATTCTTAATTTTAATTTTGATCTATTATAATTCGTTATTCCTAGATTGTAAACAAAATCTGCAATAGCTGCCTGTTTGTTAATATCTTCAAGTATTAATATAGGACTTGCCTTAATAACTTCATCTATAACATCTATACAAGTGTCTAGTAAATTATCATCAGCTTCTTGTTGAGTCCATTTCATACCTTGTTTAATTCCTTTTGTTTGGCCATAGCCTATTGTCCATATACCTGCAGGACATTTATAAGACTCTAATTTACAACCTTCAAATTCTTTTATAAGTCTAGTAAGTATTTCAACTGTAGTCATTAATTTTTACTCGTAAAAATATATGCTAGAAAAGCAAATATAGCACTAACACTAAAAACTACACCACCAAAGAATCCTTTATTTGAGTGCGCATTTTTTTGTAATTCATCTAAGGCTGCAAAAATTCGGTCTGAACGTCTACGCGCATCTTCTCTATCACAATGTATATCTTTAACCAGTCCGTCTAATCTTTCTTCTACTTTTGCTACTCTACAATTAAGGTCTGGCATAGATGTGTCCATTATGCGGTAAGGGTAATATTGATAACAGTACCGCGATTGACATTGGTATAAACTGCTGTACTTTGCACTGTTACAGGGCCAGTTGTTAGTGTTACTGTTCCCAATACTAAACCAGCCGATTGTAAGGCATTGGTGGCTTGTGCGAGTGTTAACCCAATGAGCTGTGGTGTGACTATCTTTGGCTTAGGAATTGTCTTAGTTTCAAGAATTCCGCCGTCTGGATTTGAATATCCCATAATCACGTTGGGTGCGCAATTTAATGATGTAAACCTGGCCATTAGTGTTTACCTTGTATTAGGCACATCTTGCCATCTGATGATTGCAAGAATCTATGCATTTCTTGCCCTGCAATTTGACTATCTGGGCAATTCAAATCATAGCCATCTCTAATTGCTTTTTCAAACATAATTAGTGGTATTGTTGCTACCATTCTTCCAAAAGACTCTCCACTCTGTGCGCCTAGATCATGAAGTGCACCAGGGTTTTTTCGAAGTTCAGCGTTACGTTCAAGTATCAGCTTTTCAGTAGGTTGACTAGTTTTGTGAGTAATAGTATTTGTATGTTCCTGATAGTGCATTTCACTTTTAATAACGCTGTCCATCTTTATACCTTTTGCACGTAATTAAAAAGTGCTTCTGCTTCTGCGGCAGTTGCAGTACCTATTTCACCTGGAGCAATTGGTCCACTTTCAAAAATAATTGTTTCTTCAAAAATGTTTTTAATTTTGATGTTAGAAACATGGTTATTAACAATGTCTTTACCATTAATACTTACTGTATCTTTTGGTTCTTTATCTAATACTTTTGCTTCAGCCATTTTAATTCCTCGTAAAGATGGCCCACCGGTTAAGATGGGCTGTCAGATTATGCAGTTACAGCAGATGCAATAATAATATCACCAATAATTGCGTGAGATTTTTCAGTATTACAAATCAATGACCAATCAACTGACATTTGACGATTTTCAGCCAAACCAGTTTTAGCAAGTTCTTCTGTTCTATAGCCTTTCAAGTAAGTCATAGCTAAGTAAGAAGGGTCAAGGATAAATACGTCAGCAGACGTACCTGCAGCTGAGTAAACACCAGTTGTAGAACCCGCAGTACCAACATAAGGAATTTGTAAACGGTTAGGAACCATTTTCAAAGTACCAAAGTCAGTTACAAATACATTAACAGAGCCCATTGCAGTAGCTTGAGAGGCAGATTTGCCTAGGTCAGACATCAGAGTTGCTACTCTGGCAGATGAAGTAAATAGATACTCGCTGAACTTACGAATGGTGCCAGGCACAGACATCATGATTGATGGATCGCCACCTTGTGTATAGACAGACTGAACCGCGTCACGAACCAAAGTTTCAGTTAATGCACGAGCAGTACCATAAGTACGTAATGCAGTTACACCTGATGATTGGAACCCACCAACTGCGCCAGTTGTGCCGGCAGAGAAGTTAGTAGTCAACCAAGATGGTAGACCGCCTACTTTACCAGCAACAGCACCAGTATCAGCAAATGAGGCTTGGTTAGTCAATACAATCGCTTCAACGTCACGTCTTAACTCTTGCTGTCTACGCATCATTTGATATGACAATTCTTTTGTACGACCAATTACATCAGAAGCATCAGCCCTGAAAGAAGTACGAACAACTTTAGTAGAGATTTGGTGATGGTTACCTACTCTCAAACCAAGAACAGTGTTGTTACCTGACGCATCAGAGCCGTCAATAACCGCATTGGTTAAGTTAGGAACTGCCAAAGCATCAGTAGTCCATTCTTTGTATGGGTTCTTTGAAGTTTCAGTACCGATAGCATCAGTAAATGGTAAAGGGATTTTAGAAATATCCCAAATTTGGTTCATTACATCTTCACGGATTAAACCGCCACGGACAGCACCTTTAAGTGTTGCTGCGTCTAAATTAGCTGTAGTCATTTTTTGATACCCTTAAATTAATTATATAAACCGCTTAGCAATTCTGCTACAGCGTCTGTTTCAGCATTACGTTTTTGATACCCTTGTGAAGACTTTGCAGTCTTTGTAAGTTTATCAAGTTTAGTAAGTGCCTTTGTTGTCTTACCTGTACTTTTTTGATACTTAGGAACTTGCACATCAAGTTTTGTTTTCGCAGTCTTAACACTAGACCTGTACTTCATAGCATCTTTAATTACTTCAAGTACTCTAGCATCTTGTATGTTTGAAAACTCTTCTTGTGTAAACCCATAAGCATCTGCTGCAAAATCAGTCATTTCTGATAGAGCCTTTCTAAATACTTCAGGTTTTGCCCATGAAGGATTTTTTTCTAAAACTCTATCTGCTTGACTTTTAACATACTCTTGCTGCATTGCTTGTTGCTCTGCAGTCATTTGTTGAGTTACACCATTCTGTTCTTGACCTATAGCATTAGTTATCTGATCAATTTCAGATTGTCTAAAATTAAAATCTTGAACAGCAGCTGCATATTCACCTGGATTTTCAACTCTTAATCTATTCCAATCAAGTTTTGTATATTCAGATAGCAAATTAGATTTTAGATGTCCTACTAAAGCATTTGCAGTTTCAATTTTTTTAGAATATTCACTAGCAACAGCAGTTTTAATTTCATCAAATTCTTTTCGCTGATCTGCTAAAAGTTTAGATTTATTAGTATTGCTTTTATTGCTTTGATATCCTGCTATTAAGTCTTTGACTCCAACAGTAGTTGTTTTGCCATCAACTTTTACGTTAATGCCTGATAAATTACCATCTTCATCTAATACTACATTTTTTTCATCTATACCTAGTGTTTTAGCCCAGGTAACGTCTTCATCAGATTCATCCGAGTCATCATCTTCAGTTTCATCTGTTTCTTCACCTTCTGGTTCATCACCCTCTTGTGTAGAATCATCTGGTTGGGTATCATCCTCCTCAGATTCTTCAATAGGTTTCTTTTTTGTTGCAGCTGGCTTTTCTGGCTCACCTGATAATAGGTTAGCAATTTGGTCAACCATATTTACGCTTCCAACTTCACTCGAAAGTTCAGCCGTTGAAGTAGTATTTTGGTCATCATTCATATTTTATCTCACTCTTCACTAAGTTGTTTAAATGCAAGTTTTCCTGTTTCTATATCTCTAAGTACAATTTCTTCTAAAACTTTTATTGCAGTTATTTGATGTCTAATAGCTAAAATATCATTAGCAGTAAGATCATTTGCATATAATTGTTTACCAACATTGCTTTGAAAAATATCAAAATAATTCTTTAGATATATATCATAAGCTTGTTGAGCTCTGTTGCCTATATTTACTTCTTCGTGTAATATATAGTCTATATCTTTATTCGCCATTTTCTTTTTGGTCCTCGTCCATCATTTCTTCATTAATTTTAAAATTAGCATTTTGCTCTGTGTTAGAAGTTGCTTCAATCTCAGTTAATTTAATAGCTGTTTGCATAGATAACTGATCATACTTAAACCTTAACTCTGAGATTTCTTTATTGCTTTTTTCTACTAGTTTTGCTTGCTCTATTTGGGCTAATAATTGAGCTATCTTAGACTCAAAATCATGCTTATCTAATTCTCTTTGGTGCTTAGACAATTCTAATTGGGCTTTAACTTGTACATTTGCTTGTTGTGCTTCAGCAGTAGTAGTAGCAGCTTGTGCCAATTGAGCTTGAAGTTGAAATTGTTTAAGTTGCTCTTCTTGTTGCTGTTGTTGTTGTTGTTGAGAACCTTGTGATGCTTGTTGTTGGGCTTGCTGACCTTCCTGTGAAGATGGATCAATAAAATATTTACTAGCACCATTAAGTCCTGAGAACTTACAGAAGTCATCAAGTGTAGTATATATTTTAGCCGGATTTGTTAATGCTTGACCAGGTGTTGCAATTATTTGAGCTTGTATTTGCTGTATCTGCTGAATAGCAGCTAATTTAGCTCTAACATCCCCAGTACCTGTTCCTACACGTACTGAACTCTTTGTACGTTTTGGCCATTCTGATGGATTAACTTTAACCCATTGACCACGATATTGAAAATCTTGTATTGTATCAACATGCTGTGTTACTATGTCACGAATCTTATTGCATAGTGGTTTAATACCAGTTTCACATATGACACGAATAATTAATCCAATTAATTCTTCTTTAGCAGTCATCATTCTCTCAACACCTTGAGAGCCTACTCTATCACCTATATTCTCTGGTGAAGCAGTACCATCAGCAGATACTCCTATACGTCCTGCCTTAACTTCATCAAGATACTGCATCATACTAAAAGCTGCATCACCAATTTGTGGTGTAGCTAGTGGTTGTATTGCATCTAATCGTTTAGCTCTAATGAGGCCACCAGGACGAGAGACAAGAAGGTCATCAAGATTAACTTGACCTTCAAGAATAACATTTCGTTGATTATTTTGTAAGTACATATTATCCATAATGTTTCGGATAATTGCTGTTTTATTGTCTTGAATTTGTTTAAGTCTATCATATACTGACAATCCTTGAAACTTGTGTGACATCAGAATAGCAGTTGTGGCAATCCAAGGACTGCTATCAATAGATTCAATACTAAGTATTTTTGTAGGAGGTTCTACACCTGCTACAGTTATTTTCATAAGTTCTGCTATCCCTGAACCATCCATGTCAAGTTTCATATAACATTCACCAATTTCAACTAATTTATTGGCATCATCTTGTGAAAGTGTTGATGGTATAAGAGTTGGTTCGTTTTGATAGTTAAAACGATAAGATGAACGTATTAAGTCAGATGATGCAATATCTTCAATTTCAGATTGTTTGAATCCTTCTTCACGTAAGTCTGATAATGATTTGTTAACTATTTGAGCCGTAAATCTAGCATTTGATAAGTCAATAGAATTATGTTGTGAATTGACTCTAAATTCTTCAGGTGCTACACCATCAATTTTTACTTTACCATCTCTGTTAGTAACAGAGAGTTTGGCATCATATATTACTTGTGGTTGCCCTTGCTCATCAATATATTGATTAGGAGTTAATTGTTTTATCTCTGTATTTTTATCTGCTACAATTATATGCAACTGATCTTCTGTCAATCCAGTATAGTTATATACTTTTGTTTCTATTGACTCTTCATAGTATACTTTAAGCATACCATTACGTTGCATAAGTGCATCTTTTACAAATTGATGGATTAGTACAAACCCATCATTTTGTTTCATTAGAACATCATATACATACTCTGATTCTATACTAGCTTGTAATTCGTCTGCTTCACTAATTGGGTCAAATACTACTACTTCATTGTTCTGAGTAAATGACTTCATTATTTGTGGCATTATCCACTCAATAGCGTCAGCTATATCTGTAGATACTATTGATGAACGACCTTCTTGTTCTGTGCCATTTGGTAGACCAAGATAGTACAGAAGTGGGTCTTTCAGCATTGCTGGACTTGAAGTAGTAATATTAGCATTACTAAGTTCATTTGCTATAATAGCAAGAATGTCGCTCTCAGATAGTTTTGCCATAATTATGCGAAAGTATTATTAAAACCATCTATCCATGCTTGGTAAGCTGGAACTCCGACAGAAAATGGATTAGTGCCGACAAGTTGACCTGTTTGAGCTGCTCTTCTGCCATCGCCCCATGCATCATTTAAATGAACTGAATTTTTGTATAATTTACCGGCCATTAGCATGCTCCTCTTTTCTTGCCAGGCATTGGCATAGGTGGTTTCTTTGGTTGTGTTTTTGCTTTAGCCATTTTATTGCCTCTAATTTTAAGTTTAATAAGTTGTTTTACCAACTCTCTTTTTTTCATGAAAGGTCTTTCTGGTTTATTCAATATTTCATATTGGTAATTATAAAACATTATATAACACCTAGATTAGAAAGTGTATAATCAATAGGTTTGGAATCAAACCCACCAATGACTCTACTTCCACCTACTGCTCCTAAAAATAAATACTGACAAGCATCAGCAACATGAGAATATCTGCCTTTATCAGGTTTGTCCATAAAACGTGCTTCACCAGATACTTGCATACGTTTATATTTATAACCGCCTGCTAGTGCTTTTCTTAGAGTAACTGCTTTGCCAGTTATCAAGAAAGCAGTATTACCAGCAAAATCCAATCTTTGCATATAATCAGCTACTGCTTCACGTCTTATTGTAAAATCATTTGTATATGTTGGATATGCTTCAATACCTTGATTGTGTAAGATCATAAATGGTGTAGACTCATCAGTTTGAGCTCTTTGTTCACCAGCAGGATCAGCATATATCTCAACATTTAAAAATTTAGAATATGTTGTATTAAGTTTTTCTCTTAACAACTTACCAAATGACATAGCACCCATATCAAATGTGCACAACTCGTCAAATATTATCATTCTACCGCTTGCTGTAAGCTGACCAAATACAGCAGCTGGAGTTAATCCAAAATCTATACCAATATATAATGGTAATTTTGGATCAGCAAAATATGGTTCTTGTGATGAATGAACATCATCTTTATATTCAGGGAATACTGGTTTGCCATCAGCTATGAATCCATAATTACCATGAACATACACGTTAATCCACTCCTGATCTTTACCACCTTGCATATTAGTATAATAATTTGGTGGTAGGTTGCTTATATTTTCAGCCTTTCCGCTTGTTCCGCTTGGTTGCTTTGCAAGAAAATGATTATCTGGTAAACTCTCTTCAAAAAGTTTATACCACCAATGATCATTATCTGGAGGATTGGTATCCATTATAATACCAAACCAAGTAGCTCCACCATCTCTCATGTTAGGATAACGACCTACACGACCTTGCAACATATCTATAATCTGCTTTGGTATTTCTCTTGCCTCATTTACCCAAGAACCAGTCAACTCAAGTGATAATAACTTTTTTACATCATTTGGTCTATCTAATGCTCTAAATAAAAATTCTGCCTGTACTGTGGTTCCATCTGGCAATTTTTGTATATGAGTAAATTTTAGATTCATAGCAGAAAACACTCCAGTAGATACTGGTATCCAATCATGGAATGTCTGCATTGTTGTATCCAATAACTCTCTATATGTATTCCTTATAATTGCCCATCTTGTTCTCCTAATTCCATCAGGAGAAGGTTTTTGTTCATATGCTTTAATCATAAGATCAACAACACAAGCAACTGATTTGCCACTACCAATTGGCCCCATCAATGCTCTAACAAATTTATTACTCTTGTGAAAACTTCTACAAGTCGGTGATGCTTTATAAACTATATCCATTAATCCATTACCACTGTAAATGAGAAATTCTTGTTAGCCATGTTTAACTCAGAATCATCTACATTTAATGGAAACTTATCTGCAAAATGTTTAAGATATATTACCGCTGCTTGAGTACCGCCTGACCTATTGGTCATATTCTGGAATAATCTATCACAAGCAATTTTCTTTGCTTTTGTTCTACCACGTTTAAATGAAATATAGAACCATCTTAAATCATATTTTGCAGTTGTTATATCATCAATATCAAAACTATCATCCTCTGATTTCATCTTTTCCGCTGTATGCAAATCATCCATTGTAAGTGCATAATAATCTAAAACTTCTGCCTCTGATAACCCAATGGCCAATTCTTCAACTTCTGCTAACATATGCAAATCGAAAAACACAAGAGAATCCTCATCACAATTCTCATAGATTCCTTTGTAACCATTGTATTTCTTGTTAGATTCTGTTCCTGTCTTTGGCAATGCCATAATGTTATATAACCTAAGTTGTTGTTTTAATTAATAATTATCCTTAGATGTTTTAAAGGGTAAATATTTTTAATTGCTTATAAGTCTACTATATAATAGCTTGGAAGTAAAGGATTATTTATAGTGGTGAAGAAAAAAAAAAAAAAAAAAAAAAAAAAAATTTTCAGGAGGACAGTCACGTGACACTGAACCCTCTGAACCCCCTGGCCATGTGTAGAAATGCTAGGTGGCCGCTGAGGCAGGTGGAATGTCCAGGCAAATCAATAAGTTACAACAGCATTATAATATATAAGATGGCCAGATGTTGGTACATATGAGGTTGCTGGGCAGATATTGCTTATGATGCCCACAGCACCTGAGAATAGTATATCATCTATATAGGAGTATGCTGGGTGAAACTATTTTAACTTAATTAAAATAAAACCTTTACTTCTGAATTAATACAAGTATGATACTATTCAAGCCAGAGACTTCTGGTGGTAAACTAAAACAAGGCAACTAAAATGAACACACAAACTAAAACTAAAGTAAATGGCAACCCAGAAGCCCACGCTGAAGCTGCTGATAAAGCAAATGCTAAGCGTGCTGAGCGTAAAGCAAGGATGGCTCAAGAAGAGCGTGAGCAAGCCAGAGCGGATGAGAATGTTAAACACCGTGAGCAAGCCAGAGCTGAACGTGCCAAAGCTGAAGCTGAAGCTGAGGCAAAAAAGAATGAGGCTGGTACTATCAAGGCTGAAGACAAAGCTGAGCTGATAGACTTAGTGAACCAACCTAGAACCAAAGCTGAGATCAAAGGTTGGTTGCTCTTCAAAGGTTATACTGCTAAGGTTGCTATGGCTATACTAGCTGAGTATATGCCAAAGGCTGAGAAGTCTGAGCGTGCTAAGTCACTAAGAGACCATCTGTGGGCTCATTGCTCAACTTCAATTATGACTGATGCAGATTTTGACTCACTGATGTCAACTGGTACACCTAATGAAGTTAAACATCGCACAGTCTTTAACAATGAACGTATGATGTTCAATAAGATTCACCTGTCATATAAATAACTAAGTTAACCAAGGCCAAGGATGGCCAACCTATTTGGAGACACCAATGAAAGATGAACGTATATATGATGTTGAGACTGCTCATGCTATTGCTGTATCATGGAACTATTATTATGATGAGCCTAGAATGGATGAAGATGAAAGTGAACTATATGATGGTGACTACACAGGTTGTGAGTCATACTACTGGAGTATGTCATCATGAAAGATTATAAAAATTTGCCCACCAAATCTCAGCGTGCTAGTTACCTGTTTACTGAGATAGTCATGGCAGGAGTTGCTGTCATATTATTCTCAACTGTAGTATGTCTATATATGTGGAGGTTTTGATGAATACCTTATATGCTCATGGAGCTTATGGACGTGAACCTGTAAAGGCTGACTGGGCTAATGGTCTGGACTTTAAAATTGGTGGTGGTCCATACTTCTCAATCACTGATGTAGATAGACTTAAGGCTGATGGGTATTATCGCATCAGATTTTATAAACTAAGCAATCATTTTGTATTTGAGGTTATGCTATAGAATATTTGTTTTAAGCCTCGATAATTTAAAAGCTATACGTTTGTATAGCTTTTTTTTTATCTAGGCTCTAGTATATCTTAAATTAGCTCTATTCTATATTTTCTCGGTATATATCCGAGTCTAGGATCAAACCGATAGACTCATCTAGTCTTACCCAAACCTTGCCACCTTTTACCACACTCCCACGATATATTAACAATTGGTCAACTAGACTATCATCTGTCCACAAACCGCTCTTGGTAATGCTATCTAAGAGTGGCTTCATATAATTGTCTATATCTCGCTTGCGATTGTCTGGTGGATACAGTATCACAGTCATTGATACCTGCAGGTCAATAGTCATTGGACCAACACAATCCATTATTGACTTAATAGTATCTGCTGTATATGCATTACCAGCCTTGCCTATAAACACTCCATTCCTAGTTTTGGTATAATAACTGTTTATTGTAGGTGGAAATTTGGTGTAGAACTCTATTCTGTTCATAATCAGCCTTTTATTTGTACAGCGGTAATAAGGGAATTATAAGGGAATTTTTTTCCCTATGCTAAGGGTCTGTTTTATTAGTCTTTTTTTTATATATAGAGTAAATATATATATAAATAAAAGATGAAATTTTCGGAATAAGAATAAGTCTTATTTAGATTTATTGGAGGCTCACACCGGTTTTTTCCCTTAGAAAAAAATCATCGAAATTCCACTTTTTTCCCTTATATTTCAGATACTTATAAAGGGAATTTATTTTCCCTTCACTTTCCCTCGTTTCCCTTAGAGGGAAAATCAATGATATTTAATACACTATTTAAACTTAAAATTATCCTTATAACTATCTAATATCCATTGCTGTATCTTAAAACAATCTAGTGGGTCATAGGAGCGTGTTTTACCTTTATATGGCTTATTGGTAGCGGTATATGCTTCTTTGATTGTTATATAGCCCATATTGAGCATATATTGTAATATATTATCTAGTCCATCAATTGGACTTCTAATAGTCTTTTGAAATACTAGCTTTTTGCTTTTCCTAAGTGATCTGGTAAACAGCTTATAAGGTATAAGTTGGTGTTCAATCTCTTGTGGACTTCTGGACATTGCAAAATCAGTAAAACCTCCAGACAATATTTTATATATGAATGGCACTATTACTTCATAAGTAACATCTTCAAATGCATTAGAGAAGTCTGAACCGCTGAATACCTGCTCTATGCCAGCCAATTCGTATGCAGTGATACGTTTAGCCCATTCCCACTCAGAACCACCTATAAGCAGTCTATCATCCTTGTGAAAATTTGATTTGTTAATGACAGTGGCAATAGCGGCAAACTTCATAGTTTTCATATGCATTCTTGAAGCCATTACACCCTTTGTAGTACCATCATTATTATTTTCTACATCAGTACAGAATTTGCTATGAGCTCTTTTTTCATTCATATCCTCAAAACCAAACTGCCAGACTTTACCAACACAATTATCTTCGCTTTGTATGCTAGCGCATTTAACCACCAACTTTCTGAGAATGGACATTAAATCATCATCAATAAATTCTCTGACATTCTCATTTTCATATGGTTTCTTACCAATAATTCTAAATACACTCTGCCTAGGCAATAAGCCATTATCTAATGAATTTGAATCTTTAAGAGCATCCAATAATGTCTCAGGTGTAGCTTCATTAATAATAGACAATGCAGGATTCCTAATAGCAGGGATTCCATCTTCTTTTCTACTATATGCTTCACTTGAACTAATATCTCTTTCACCACTTGTACCATACAAACCTAGAAGTACTCTAGTTAAACCAGATTGATCACCAGCACTAGATTGCATTAATATACCTGCTTCTGTAAATATACATACCTGTGACCTAGCAGATACCAAACTATCAATCAAACCCTTTGGTCCAGTGAATCGACTATTCCCAATAAATGAACTACCTTGACCAATATCATTCAACTCTAACAATATCCTTCTTATTATCTTACCAATTGAATCTTTTCCTTTACCAGTCCCCATTAACAAAGTCAAATAAACATTTAATCCAGTTCTACTAACATTAAATTTTCTACCAGCAATACCAGCCACCAAACCTACAGCAGTGACAATAGCTACTTCCCTATATTGGTAGGTTTGCATTTCATAAATGTTTTGACAAAGTCTACCAAACAACCCAGGAGGCCAAGGAATGCCATCTGCATCGCTAGAAACACTATCACTATGATTTGTTTTAAAATCATTAATATTAATGTTATTACTACCATTACTATCCACAAGTTCATCACGACACCTGACAATAGCCCCATCGACCATTCTTTCAATATCTTCATAATATTTTTGCCATTGTTCATCTCTTTTAATCTCAGGACAGTTTTTCATAAATGATTGGATAGAGACAATTGCATTTCTCTTTTTCAATCCATCTTTGACAACACCCCAACCATATTCCCTTATTGTATCCCATAATCCACTACCAGACTTCCATTCAATGACTTTATTAACCATATCATCTAATGAGCGGTAATCACTCTTTTCTTTATCTGTATTATCATTGGCAGAATTATCACCCTCATTCTCTATTTCCTTAAATACAACATCTAAACTATTTCCTTCATAATAACTGTGGAATTCAGCTTTATCAATAAGTTCAGAGCCACCAAAAAACCATATCCTGACAGGAGAATGATTTTCACTAGCATAAGCTATATTTGTATGTTCAATATTTAATCTATCTACTATATCTTTTGTTGTAGCGTGTAAGTATTTAATTGGACATCCATCATAACATTCAATAACAGCACGCCATTTATTCTTTCCACCAATTCCATTTGACCAACTTGTATATACAAAATGATTTATGCCCAATTGTAATAGTGAATTGTGAACCCAATTTGCACTTATCAATCCATTATCATCATTAGGCTCATCACCATCAATAATAATCATTCCATATTTAGCAGTACTAAGTAAATCATTTTTAGTTCGTTTGCTACGATTATCAACCCAATTCCAATCTCCAGTAGCAACAAAATAAGGTTGTGCTAATTTATTCTTTATTATACCACTTTTACAAGCAGATTCTATGTAATTACCAAAATCACTAAACTGTTCACACTCATTTAGTTCAATCCATTCACTTTTTGCATTTTTACCAATGCCAATTTTTAACATATTATAACATCCTCCACAGGTTAAACCCATATTAATATGAATATAGGGTCTTATATCCTACTATATATAGGGTAAGGAGTCTAATAATTTATTTATATTTAGGTCTTTACTTTATAATTAACTATAAGTATAATTAAGCCGTATCAAACTCTACTATTTAGACACTTTAAAACTAAACAACAAAAGGAAAAATAATGGATATTCACAATACATCTGATTTAACAGAATTGTATGATTTACAAATGCAATTAAAAAGAATTAAAAAACAAGAGATGGACTTAAGAGTTGCATGTGCTATCAAATATTTCAATGATACTGCTATTGGAACAAGCAAATTAAACTTTGATAAGTTTGATGTTAAATATGTTAATAGAGTTAATACCAGATTAGAAGAAGATGCATTAATTGATGCTTGGGATGATTTATCTGATTGGGAAAAAGCATGTATCAAGATGAAGCCAACTTTAATCAATTCTGTGTATAATAAAACACCAAAACAATATTTAGATCATTTAGACAATTTTATAGTAGTAAGTCCTGGTGCTCCATCTATTGAATTTTCTTTTCCAAAATTAGAGGATTAACATGACTACTTTCTCAACAACAAATGTAGTAGTAGCTGGAATTGATATGGAAGTTGATTTTAATTATACACCAGCAATAGGAGGTATGTATGATGGACCATGGGGAGATTCACACCCTGATGAACCTGAAGAAATTGATATCATAGCAGTTCGTTGTCCATTAGCACCAATTAAAGGTGTTGAGCAATGGGTTGATCTTGCTGGGGATTTACGTGATGAAACACTAGATTCAATAATGGAACAAATCAGTGAAGGATATAATGCAGAACGTTGGGATGCACAATTCAACCACTTTGCCTAATAGTGATGCTCTGAAATTAGGCACATTCAAATGTGGTGTAACAGCCACATTCTTTTTATTTTGGAATAATTATGGCAATTAAATTAACATCAACTCATAAACAATCAGAGTATGTAAAAATACTTGTTTTTGGGGATTCAGGAACTGGCAAAACTAAACTTATTGGCACAGCTCCAAAACCTTTAATAATATCAACTGAAAGTGGACTGCTATCACTAGCAGATATTGATATTCCAGTTATAACTGCGAAATCACTTGAAGATATTTATGAAATTTATGAATATATAAATTCACCTGATGGAAGTGAATATGAAACAATATGTTTAGACTCTATAACTGACCTAGCAGAAAGCATGTTAACTAATAATAAGGCTGGTACCAAAGATGGTAGAGCAGCTTATGGAAAGTTAAATGATGATATTGCAGATGTTATAAGAGCGTTTAGAGATATTGAAAATAAACATGTATATATGACTGCTAAGCAGGCACGTATTGAAGATTATAATACTGGTATATGTAAGTACAAACCTATGTTACCAGGAAGAACATTGACTCAACAAATCTGTTATTGGTTTGATGAAGTTTTGTGTCTTAGAATAGGTGAAGATGATGATGGTGAACAATTCCGCTATCTACAATCCCAACCTAGTATTACCCATGAGGCAAAAGATAGATCAGGAAAACTAGATGATCCTGAATTACCTGATTTGGCTCACATTTTCAACAAAGTTACACTAAAATCTAACAAAACAAAGGAAAATTAATTATGGCTATGTTACCAAAATCATTCAATGACGCAGATATTTCAGATGATATCATTCCAGCAGGACAATATTTAGCTGAAATTACCAAATCAGAGATGAAAGATACAAAAAGCGGTACTGGAAAATATCTTTCAGTTGGTTTTAAGTTACTAGATGGTCCAGGTAAAGGTTCAATGGTTTATACAAATTTAAATCTTGTTAATGATAATGATGTAGCAGTTCAAATTGCTAATCAAACATTAGCAAAAATTTGTGCTGCTGTTGGTAAGGACTATAAGAAAATCACTGATAGTTCTGAATTACATGCAATTCCATTATCTATCAAATTAACTGTACGTCCTCCAGATGATGCATTCCCTGGAAATGAAATAAAAGGATATAAGTCAGCTGGTTCTAAAACACCATCTGATGGAATTAAAAAGAACCCATTTAAATAATAATAGTGGGTGGTTTAAAAGCCACCCATTTTTTGAGATATTTGTGAAAAAATTAATAGTCAGATTGCTGCAGAAAAAGGATGGTTGTGATGTTTGAATGGATAAAATACATACTATTTCATAATAAATGGAATAAATCAACTAAATATTGCCCAAGATGTGGAAATAAACACCTTGGTGAAATGAGGTCATTAAATTTAAAATTTTGTCCAAAGTGTAAACATTGGTTTGATTGGAAATTAGATAAAAATCAAAAGGGGTTATTATGATAAGTAAAGAAAGAGAATTGCTAAAAAAAGCATTAGAATTAATTGATCATGCCTATGAAGGAAATATATCTCTATCATTATGCAATGAGATCAAAGAACTACTAGACAAACCTGAGCAAGCTACGCTAAAACTCAGAGAATCATCAGCAACAAAAACTTTTAACAATGTTGTAAATAAGGTATTAGCTTTTAAACCTGTGGCTTGGAAAGGTAAAACTTATGGAAATCTGCATCATGTTGATTATGGCAATTCAATCCCACTATACACATCACCACCAACCCGTGAGCCTTTGAGTGATGAAGAGATAGAAGCCATATGGGGGCAAGATAGTCTTGGCACTACAGCCGAGTTTGTAAGAGCAATAGAAAAAGCACACGGTATTGGAGTAGGTGATGAGTAACATAACACTACGCGATCACTTTGCAGGTCTTGCTATGCAAAATTATGTTGTTAAATGCACATGGCACAGAGAAGAGATATGCAAAGAAGCCTATAAATGGGCAGATGCAATGATAGCAGAGCGTGAAGAGCTTAAAAATATAATGATGAGTGAAACGACATATATTGGTGAGACGCAGTGGATGCAAGTGCCTGAGCCTTTAAGTGATGACACTATCTGCGAGATATTATTAAAGAAAGAATGGAAAGGTTTTGTTGAGTTAGTTCGGATGATAGAGAAAGCACACGGTATAAGGAGCTTTGATGAGTAAAGGTAGCAGTAGAAGACCAACAGACCATAAAAAGTATTCTGATAACTGGGATAAAATTTTTAACAAAAATAAAAAGGATAAAAAAGATGAAAAAAATAGCAATAATTAGTCTTTTACTATTATCATTTAATGTATATGCTGGATATGATGATGAATTATTAACACCAGAAGATCAAGAAGAATTAAATGATATTATCAACAATGAAAGGATTAATATAATAGTACAGAATCAGCGTACAAATCAATATTATGAAGAACAATTACAACAAGAACAAAGATTATATAACCAACAACAATTAAACAACTATCAAAATAGGTTGTTACAATATGATATTCTTGATTCGTTAAATAGGAGATAGCAAATGCCACTTAATTTAAAATATACCAAAATTGGAACTATCAGGAATGGTCATGGAATAGGATCAGATGAATATCTTCTTATTACAGATGATGATGTTATAACAGATATGGATTTTGAAGAATATGAAGAATATTTAACTGAACAGCATTGTTATCAAAGTGGAGTATTTTGTTGTGAAGGAATTACACTATTTAGGAAAGGTGATTCTGATTGTGAACTAATATTAATTGTGCACCATGATGTGTTATGCTAACAAAGATAGAAAGCAATATTTTATAGAATACAACATAAAAAGAAAAAAAATAAGACAAGATGCAAAATCTTTTACACTTCATTTGCCTGGAAAAAGAGAATCAAGTGATGTGTGGAACATACAAAGAAAAAAAAGTAATTTTCAATATAATGAAATATATATTAATTTCATGAGACAATCATTACCAAAGGATAAAAATGTCAATACTACCAGAAAAATCAATATCGGAAAAAATACTATCTGAATTAACTCATACAAAAATATCAGAACATCGTGCACATATAGGATATTCTTCTGCTGGTGAAGAGTGTAAAAGAAAATTCTGGTATGATCTGCATTGGGCATATGATAGAATTGTTGATGACAGATTGCAAAGAATATTTGATACTGGTTTTATTGGTGAAGATTTTATGGAGTGTTCACTATTAAATGCTGGATATTCAATACACTCTAAACAATTAGAAATTATAGGTTGTCACGGTCATGTATTGGGACACATTGATGGAATTATAACTATAGATAATATTGATTATTTAATTGAATTTAAAACAATGAATGATTCAAATTTTACCAAACTTAAAAAGGAGGGTTGTAGAAAAAGTAAAAGAGGGTACTACTATCAGATGCAGGCATATATGGGGAAATTAAGTTTATCTAACGGTCTTTTAATGGTCTATAATAAGAATACCTCAGAGTATTATTTAGAAGTTATTAAGGCTAATAAATTTATATTTGAAGAAATTGAAAGCATGATGTTTGATGTTTTGACATCTGAATTCATTCCTGATAGAATTGGGGAGAAAACTTGGTTTGCATGCAAGTTTTGTAGTGCTAAAAGTATATGTCAAGATAAAAAACCAATAGCAATTAATTGCAGAACTTGTAATAATGCAGATATTGAAAATGATGGTAAGTGGTCTTGTTCTTTAAAGTCTGAATTAATAAATACAGAACAACAAAGATTAGGTTGTAAACATTGGATAATAAAGGAATCATTAAAATGAAATTTATACCACGTTGGTATCAGCAAGAAGCACATGATACTGTGATTGACTTTATGTCTAAGAATCCAGGGAAACATCCGCTTATTGCTATGCCAACAGGTTCAGGAAAATCATTAGTAATTTGTATGCTAATTGATTATGTTAGAAAAAATTGGGATGCAAAAACATTAGTATTGTGTCATACTGCTGAAATATTACTACAAGACAAAAAAGCAATTGAAAGATTCTCAAGAGAAGAAGTGGGTTTGTATTCAGCATCATGTAAATCTAAAACAATAAAAGATATTACAGTAGCAGGAATACAATCAGTTTATAAAAAACCTGAATTATTTAAACAGTTTGATTTAATTATTATTGATGAGTGTCATCTTATAAGTAAAAAAGATGATAGTATGTATAATACATTTTTCAAAAAAGTTGGTAAAATATATTGTGGATTAACTGCTACTCCATTTAGATTAGGAGATGGTTATATTTATGGGCAAGATGGGTGTCTATTTGATACTTTAGTTTATGATTTAACATCAATGGACAATTTTAATAGATTAATACAAGAAGGTCATTTGTGTAAATTAAAAACATTGCAGACAACATTAGAGTTTGATACTGAAATGTTACACACTAGATTAGGAGATTTTATTGAAAAGGAAATGTCATCAATTTACGATACAGAGGAAATTACAAATGCAGCAATTAAAGAAGTCATCAAAGTGGGCTCTAATTATAATAAGTGGCTTATATTTGCTATTGATATCAATCATGCTGAACATATAGCTGAAAAACTTATACAAAGTGGAATACCAACTGGATTAATTCATAGTAAAATGGAATTTTGTAGAGAGAAAACATTAAACCTTCATAGAGATGGAACATATACTGCTTTGGTAAATGTTAATGTTTTAACTACTGGTTATGATGATGAGGAAATAGATTTAATTGTTATATTAAGACCAACTGAATCTCCAGTATTCCACATACAAACAGTAGGTAGAGGCTTAAGGATAAGTGATAGAAAAGATCACTGTTTGATATTAGATTTTGCAGGAAACACAAAAAGACTTGGACCAGTAAATGATGTACATATTAAAAATAAAGCAAATAAAGTGGAAGGAGGTGGAGAAGCAGTAACTAAGACTTGTCCAGAGTGTGATGTTATATTGCACCCTAGTGTTAAAATATGTGATAGTTGTGGATACATATTTAAATTTGTAACAAAGTTGACAACATATTCTGAAGGAGATGAAATAATAGCAGAAAGACAAAGATGGTATAATGTGTCCAACATTTTTTATCACCTACAACATAAACCAAATATACCAGATAGCATTAAAGTTTCATATGAATGTGGAATGAAAATATTTACTGAATTATGGTGTTTGGACTATAAAGGATATGCAAGACAACGTGCAATAGCAATTATGAAAAGACGTTATGATATTACAACAGAAGATGTACATTCATCAGCAGATGCTATGGGGATAGTGCATTTGCTTATTATGCCTATTAAAATATTAGTTGATACAACAAAAAAATATCCTCAAATTTTAAAATATAAATTTGAAGATAATTAGTATCTTTTTATTTTTATATAGGTTATAATTAAACCATACTATTTTAAAAGCGTTAGAGCCTCGCTGTTAAGGCTCAATTACTAGGAAATTAAAATGTCAAAAGAAGAAACTGTAGTTGAAGAAACATCTGTAGCTGATGCTGCTATCAAACAAGCATTTGTATCTGCAATGAATGATGGTAAAGAACCTGATTCAATTAAAATTGAAATGATTGGAGCTGGTGCTTCATTTAAAAATGTAAATAAATTATTTAATGCATTCATGGTTGAAGATGGTCATGTTGTATCAAAAGAAGAAAAAGATTCAATTTTAAGTGAATTGTTAGATGGTTTAGATTTGACTGATTCTGATACATTTGAATCTGCTATTGTTGAATTAGCACAACGTTTACAAGTAAGTGAACTTTCATCTGTAGCTAGTATTAGACAGTGGGCTAAAAAGAATGATTTGCCTTTCTATAAAAAAGCAAAAGCTGAATCAAAAGGTGAACGTTCAAGCATAACATCTGATATCTTTAATTGGATTAGTGAAAATCCATCTGCTACTGAAGATCAATTAGTTGAATTCTTAAAAGAAATTGGTACTGATAATACAATGAAGCACGCTTCATTATATAAAGGTATTTTAGGTATTGCTAACAAAATTGTTGCAAATAATACATAATAAAAACACCTAGTCAAGTGTAAAACTGACTAACATCCCCCTTCCTGGATATGAAGTAAAACTATCCACAATTATAAATTTGGAGATTAAAATGATAATACTAGGTGCAGGACTGGCTGGTTGTTTAGCTGCTGTCCTAAATCAAAATTCAACTATCTTTGAGCCTTTTGGTAACAAAGAAACTCACAAAGCAATTCTAAGATTCCGCTCAGATGAAATTGGCAAAGCAGTAGGAATCCCATTCAAAAAAGTCAAAGTATATAAAGGCATTTCACTAGATGGACAAGATGTTCCATTAAGCCCACGATTAATAACAATGTATTCACGCAAAGTATCTGATACATTATCTGCAAGATCAATCACAAAATTAGAAACTGTTGATAGATGGGTTGCTCCAGATAATTTTCACAAAATGCTAAAAGATATGCTTGATGATAGAATTTATTATAATATAGATATTGAATCACATTCTGAATTTACAGATATTCTAACGCCAAAAATAAGCACACTTCCTTTAAAAGTATTAAGCAATATGCTTGGTACATATATCAATACTGAAACAAGAAGTTCAGGAATATTTGTAACAAAATATAAATTAGTTAATTGTGATATAAATATGACAGTATATTTTCCATCACCTGAAACAATGGTTTATAGAGCATCTATAAGTGAATCTGAATTAATTATTGAATCAATATATCCTATAACAACAAAAGATGTTAGCACTGTTAGATGGGCTATGGGTATGATGTTAATGCGTCCTGAATGTATATGCTTTAATGATGAACAGTTAAATGGTAAAATATCACCAATGAATGAAGAAATAAGAAAAGAGTTTATATTCAAAACAACTGTTCAAAATAATATTTATTCATTAGGTAGATTTGCTACATGGAGAAATTTAATAATGGATGATGTATATAAAGACATACAAGTAATTAAAAAACTAATGAATCAATCAAATTATGATAGGGTAATAAAATGAAAGTAAAATTAATTGGATACCAAGAGCATGCTTTGGAATTATTACTATATACCAAAGATACAAGATTGCAAGGTAGTAATTCACTAGATGATATAATAGAATGGCCATATGATAAAAAAATGGAACATTATGCTTATATGAAAGATACAATAAAATCATCTTTTGAATTTGCTAAATATACATTTGAATTGAAAGAAGTTAGCAGAGGATTCATTCAGCAGTTAACTAGAACAAGAACTCAAAATTATGCTCAAGAATCTATGAGAGCAGTAGATGTTAGAGATGCTAATTTTTACAATGAAGGAATGTGTGAAGAGTATGATTTAGCAGTTGAAAATTCTGTTAAAAAATATTCAGAAATGATAGATGGAGGAATACAAATTCAAGATGCAAGAGGTGTTCTACCAATTGATACTCTTACAAGTATAATAGTTGGAACTGATTTAAGGACTATGCATGAAACTGCTAAGGTAAGATTATGTTACCGTTCACAAGGTGAGTATCAAGAAGTATTCAAAAGAATGAGAGATGAAGTTGCCAAAGTTCATCCATGGGCAATTGATATGATTAATGTAGCTTGTGTTGATAGTGGTATATGCTGTTTTCCTAGATATACAGAATGTCCAATTCAAGATTTTACAGTAAAAGTGCCATCTACTAAAAAATTAGCAATACAAATTGCTTGGAGTTTAAATACACACCAAGCCAATCCAGTAGCAACTAATGGAGTAACAATGAAATGAGTGCATTACAACAACAAGTAGATGGTAATCATTATAAAGGATTGAAGATACAACCAATTGAATTCTGCTATCACAATGATATACCTGCTATAGAAGCATCTGTTATAAAATATGTTGTTAGACATAGAAATAAAAATGGTAAACTTGATATCAAAAAAGCTATACATTTATTAAACATATTATTGGAGCTTGAGTATGATGAAAAAGATAGTAGCATTTGATACAGAAACTACTGGCTTATTAAAACCAGGTGCTTGTGGTGTAAATGAGCAACCATATATTATTGAAATATTTTTATTAAAATTCACTGAAGATTTTGAAGTAGTTGATACACTTGAAATGTATTTAAAACCACCTATTGAACTTCCAGAAATAATAACAAAGATTACTGGAATCAGAGATAAAGATTTAATTGGTGCTAAAACATTTCCAGAAGCATATGAAGAGATAGCAGATTTTATGAATGGAGTTGATATATTTACAGCCCATAATTTATCATTTGATAAAAACATGTTAGGTAATGAATTGATGCGAATTGATAAAGTATTAAATTTTCCATGGCCAAAAAAAGATATATGTACTGTTAAGAAAAGCAAACATTATGAAGGATATAGATTAAACCTTGGTAAGTTATATAAATACTTATTCAATAAAGAATTGTTAAATGCACATAGAGCGAAAAATGATGTTATTGCTCAATCAGAGTGTTTTATTGAAATGGTTAAACGTGGGGATATTATATTATGATACATTTAGCAGTAAGGTCTGAATTTAGTTTCAAAAAAGCCTTTGCTCCAATTAATGAAATTATTAAATTAGATGGAGATGCAATAGGTATTGCAGATGACAATAATACTTATGGCCATATACCTTTTGTAAAGGCTATGGAAAAAGTAGGAAAGAAAGCTATACTAGGAGTGCGATTAACGGTTGTAGAACACCTTAAGGAGCGTTTTGAATATAAAGGTAAGTCAGTTATATTACTTGCTAGGAATAATGATGGATTAAAGGAAATTTACAAACTAACAAGTTTAGCTTGGGAGCAATTTTATTATATACCTAGAATATCTGTAAATGATTTTAATAACATATCTGATAATATTATAAAAATTAATGGTAATGATACTTCTGATTTGGAATTCGATTATACTGCTATCAATTTTAATACACCTGACAAAATTAAATCAAGTGAATCTGTGTATGTTGATGACAATAGATTTTTAAAACAATCTGATAGAGATGTATATGAATTGATGGCAGGATCATCAAAAAGAGGAGATGGAAGATCATATTCATTTGAAACTGATTGTGACCCATTACATGTATTATCAGAAGAAGAAGTTACTGCGTATTTTGGATATGCTTCTATGCTTAACACCCATATGGTTGCAGAAGAATGCAATGCTAATTTGGAAAAAGCTGATATGGTAAAATATACAGGTAGAGACAATATTGTTTCTATGTGTATAAAAAGTAGTAAGATAGATTTACTAAATGATAAAAAATACAATGATAGATATAATTATGAAATAGATTTGATCAAATCAAAAGGCTATGAAGATTATTTCATGATAGTATCTGATATGATTAAGTATGCTAAAAGGCAAGGCATATTAGTTGGTCCAAGTCGTGGTTCTTCTGCTGGTAGTCTTGTATGCTATTTATTAGATATAACTGAAATTGATCCAATTGAACATGATTTAATTTTTGAAAGATTTATTGATATTAACCGTTTTGATTTGCCTGATATAGATATTGATTTTCCAGATACAAAAAGAGATATTGTTATTAAATATCTTATAAATAAATATGGTGAAAGCAATGTAGCATCATTGGCAAATATTAATAGGTTTAAAGCAAAATATGCCATAGGTGAATTTGCTATGGCTCTTAATATACCACCTTTTGAAACTACTGAATTAAAAGATTCAATAATTGAAAGAAGTGGTGGAGATGCTAGAGCAGCACAATGTATATCAGATACACTTGAAGGAACAGATGTTGGAAAAACCTTTATTGAAAAATATCCAGCAATGTCACTTGTATCAGAAATTGAAAATCATGCTAGTCACGCTGGAAAACATGCTGCTGGTATAATTGTAAGCAACAAACCATTAACTGATTACTCTGGAGTAAATGTAAGAGAAGGTGTAATCATGATGGATAAGAAAGATGCTGAGTATATTGATTTACTAAAAATAGATGTTCTTGGATTAAGAACATTATCAATACTTGAAGATGTGTGTAATATGATTCACATGCCAGTATCTGATGTATACAAAATACCATTAGATGATTTCAAAACATTTAGATTATTTAATAGCATGAGGTTAAATGGAATATTTCAGTTTGAGGGTCAGGCTTTAAGAATCATTACAAAACAAATGGGTGTTCATGTATTTGATGATATAGTAGCAATTACTGCTCTTGCTAGACCTGGTGCACTTAACTCTGGTGGTACTGGTAGATATATTAAATACAAAACTGGTAAAGAGCAACCAATATATAGATCAGAAGCACATAGGAAAATAACTGGTAGCACTATGGGTATTGTAGTGTACCAAGAACAAATGATGAGTATGGCAAAAGAGATTGGAGGAATGTCTTGGGAAGATGTATCTAATCTCAGAAAGGCAGCATCTAAATCTTTAGGTGATGAATTCTTTAGCAAGTTTAAAGAAAAGTTTATTGCTGGTGCATTAGAAAATAAAGTAAGCCAAAGTGATGCAGAATTGTTATGGCATGATATAGCAGCAACTGGTTCTTGGACATTCAATAAATCACATGCAGTATCTTATGGATTAGTCAGTTATTGGACTGCTTGGTTTAAAGCTAATTATCCGCTTGAGTTTGCTGTAGCAAATCTTAATAATGCTAGAAGTGTAGATTCAGCCATTAGACTATTAAGAGATTTTGTTGAGAATGAAGGATTTGAATATATAGCTGTTGATCCTGATGAATCAGATGTTAATTGGACTGTTTCAAATGGTAAACTATTAGGAGGATTAACAAACATAAAAGGATTGGGTATATCAAAAGCAAAGAAGATTATTGCAGATAGAAATATTGGTAAAGCACCAACTAAAGCAGTTATGAATAAACTCGTTGATCCTATTACTGATTTTGATATATTGTTTCCTTGTAAGGAAAAATGGGGAAATTTATACAATGATCCAGTATCATATGGATTAGATAAAAAGCCTGCATTTATAAAAGATATTGAAGGTAAAGGTGAATATATATTAATTGGTAAAATTATAACAAGAGATTTAAGAGATAGGAATGATTACCAAGCTGTAACTAAAAGAGGAAGCAAAGTAGATAAAGATCAATTTTATTTAAAACTTATAGTTGAAGATGATACTGATTCAATTCTATGTATGGTTGGGCATACAGATTATGAAACATTAGGTGGTAAGCAACTAGCAGAAGAATTAAAAGAAGGAACATGGGTTATAATCAGAGGAAATATAAAATCAGATTGGCGCATGATAACTATTAAACATATTGTTAACTTAGATGTTTGGAACTAAAATGAATTCAACTATAACTATGTACATGAAAGACAATACTGGAAAAGTTAGAGTATGGAGTATTGAAGCAATTGGAAATGATATTGTAATACACCATGGCCAACTAGGAGGATCAATGCAAACAAAAGTAGAAATAATTAATGAAGGCAAAGGTGGTAGAACAACTCAAGATCAAGTACTATCAAGAATTGCATCAAGAGTATCAAAACAAAGAGATAAAGGATATTCATCTGATATAGAAAGCGCTTTTGTCAGGCCAACAAATTCACTTGGTTTGCCAAAACCTATGTTAGCTAAAAGATATGATCAAGTTACTAATGTAGATTTAAAATATTCATTTGTTCAACATAAATACAATGGACACAGATGTATAATAGGTAATGTTAATGGTAATATAATAGCATATTCAAGAAATGGTAAATTGATAAATTCAATCAAACATATTACTGATAATATTAAACTTGATGAAGGTGAATTTATAGATGGTGAATTATATAAACACGGCATATCACTACAAACAATATCAAGTCTAATTAAACGTGAACAACAAAATACTGCTAATCTTGATTTTATAGCATATGATATGATAAAAGATGTTCCATATTCAGAAAGATACTTAAGACTGCTTAGTTTGACAGATGCACCAAATAAACCAATCCCAAATATAATACTTGCTAGAACAAAACACATATCACAAATAGTATCTGTTAAAGATGAATTAATGAATAGTATCAATAAAGGATATGAAGGATTAATAATCAGGCAAGGAGATAATGGATATGAAGATGGTAAAAGAAGTCATTCATTAATAAAAGTAAAAAAATGTTTTGATGATGAATTTGAAATTGTATTTGTTCACAGTAGTATTGATAATTGGGCTATACTTGAATGTGTTACAAATGAAGGTAAAAGTTTTAGAGTTAGTGCTCCAGGAACCATAAAAGAAAAAGAATACATATTAAATAATTATGAAAATTATATTGGAAAATATGTTACCGTTGAATATTTTGAACTAACAAATAATGGCACTCCATTTCACCCAATTGCTATAGCTTTTAGAGATAAAATAGAGGAATAAATAGATTAAATATAGGCTAAAATATACGCTAGTTTAAACGATTATATTATTTTAATACTAGCGTATAGGTTAATAAATTTTAAACCTTAAAACAAATAAAATAAATATGGAAAACAAACCTTACATAACTGCTAGAAAACTTGGATTACATTTAAAATGTGATGAGTCATATGTTCGTAGATTTTTAAGATTACCAAATGCTCCTAAACCAAAAGTACTTGGTGTAAGAGCATTGAAAGGCAGATCACCACATTTGTATGATGAAGATGAATGCTTACCATTTTTAAAATTGGTAATGAAAAAATAGTTAATCAGAATTTTGCACTGGAGGATTAAGAGTTTGCATTAATGACAATCCTCCTAGTGCAAAAGGTGCAGTACCATGTTTAAGTACATGATTTAAAAATTTACGTCTATCCATAGATTCAGCATTTTTTAATTCTTTTTGTCTTATTAAAATCTCATTTTGATCCAGTGGATGTTGTGCAGGATATACAGTACCCCCTTCTGGTATTTTGTATATCATATCTGGAACTCCTCTTTCACAATCTGTAGTAAATTTTAAATGTTTTTTAAGATTTAATTCAGATAGTGGTTTCTCTGATCGTTCATATAGTGAATTAGCAAATGTTTGAGGAAGTTGTGGGTCAATCATTTGTGTTGATGCAAATAGTCATCAAACGCACTCATTTAATACTCCAATTAGTCTGTATATTGATTAGCAGATAAATATCCAACCAAACCAGGTATTTTATTCAATATGCTATTATTAAGTGATTTAAATGCTGAATCACGTTTTCCAACCTTAAACAAATCTGCAGTCTTTTGTGGATCTAACATAATATTACCAAGCAGTTCTTGTATCTTTCTATTTTGTCCTGATAGTTTAGAAATCATAGAAGCAGAACCAACTTGGTATGCACCTGGAATATTAGAACCTGCTTGTGCTATTGCTCCAGCACCTCTAGCAGCCATATTGCCTGAACTATCATGTTGAAATCCAGAACCTGAAGTCAATTCTGAAGCAGCTCTACTCCTTTGACTTTCAGACACATTAGACATTAAATCTTTTTGCCTATTTGTAAATGTATTACCATAAGTTGAACCTTTGAAATCAGTACCTGCTTGAACTAATTTATCTGGGTCTGCTATTATATCTCCCAATTTTAATGGATCAGTTCTATACAATGCTGCTGTATCTGCAGTACCATGCGGATATACTTTATCTATAATTTCTTGTGCAGCATTTCTTCTATTTACTGGTTTAGATAACTGCCTATATGTTGATTGTGCCTGTGCATAATCAGGCATATTTTTTGTTCGCCAATCTTGGAATGCACTTCTTATATCTTTAAATGCATCTTGGTTTAAATTAGCTCTTGGGTCTTTGGCATCTTTTATTAAACTATCTATGCCAAGTTTTACATGATGTAAAGCATCACCACTAATTTGAGGATTCCCCCTTCCACTTAATACCTGATTAAGCATAGCTCTTGTTGGAGGTGTAATATCATTATTTGCACCTGTTGTAATTGCTCTGTTTAATGCTTTCCGCATCTCAGGTCTTTTAAGTAACTGAACTAATTCCTGATCAACTGGAACCATAGTTTGTTTAGCAGCATCATATAATGGTTTTGTTTCAGCAGTTCTAAATCCAATTTTCTCAGCAAGTTTTTTAGGATCTGCAATAGCATTCATTAATTTACTTTCTGCGCCAATATTTTCCAACTCCCTAGATATATATTGACCAGGATTTATACTAGAAGCATAATCTTGCAAAGTATTTAAACCAGTGTGCTGCCCTACTTCAGCAGAAGTTGGTTTATAGTTAGGCACTAATTTTTTATAACCTTCAAGGTTTGATATTACAGTACTAATATCACCTTCAGGTACTGCCTGTCTAACATACTCTGCTAGTTTAGACATTCTACCAGAATCACTAAATAGATCATGAATTGCCCTATACCCAGCAACTCCACCTTGAACTATTGGTTTTAATATTTGGCCACCTGTGCTAAATAAACCAGCACCTGTAGCATCTATAGCACCTGATTTTAATCTATCTTTTACACTACCTGGATTAAGCAAATAACCTAAACTACCACTTAATGCAATATCTTGCCCAATTTGAGACAATGGCTTTGCTAAAACACCAGCAGCATTAATTTCAGGTACTGCCAAATTAGCTGCTGTTCCTGTTATAACATCTGCGCCAATTTTTCCTATATTAGCACCTTGATTTTCATCAATCCATCTTTTTTGTGATTCTACTTTATCTAACCATTTCTGTGGAGCTAGATTAAATGTATCTGCTAGTCCAGCAGCTTGACTCTCAAATCCTCCAGATAAACCACGAGCCATATTTTCAAGATAGTTACCCATACCAGTTTCTTTAGGTTGAGCAACACTATCAGATTGTATAGGTTGTGCAACTGATTGAGATTTGCTAGCTTTTAATGCTTTGAATTCAGACTCTGTCAAATCTGGTTTTTGAGTATTTGATTCAATAGTTAATTTTGGTTTATAACCAGTATTAACGTCCATCCACATACTACCATCATACTGTAAAGTCTTATCACCCATCTGGTGAATATCCCCTAATTTTGGACTACTAGGCAAACTATCATTACTAACTTTGCCATTGTATGTTAATCCAGCTTTTCGAGCATTAAATTCTTCTTCTGTTAAATCAGCCATGATTATTTACCTCTATTTTTATATGATTCATAATCAGGATAATCATCAGGATTATTAGATATTGTTTTACCAGATTCAGTTGGTAAATCTGATTTTTTAGCCCAAGGTTGATTCCTAAAAGCAGGATCAGAATACATATCTTGAATATTACCTTGTTCACTATTAATAATTTCTTTCATCTGGTTTAACTTCTTAATAATAGCAGCTGGCCTATCTGCTGTTGATGGTATAAATGGAGCAAGGGATGGTTGTTCAGCAGCTGTTATAGTAGCCCCTGACAGATCATGTCTTTTTATTGCGCCAATCCCTGCAACTGCTGCACGTGGAGTAATACCTTCTAGGTCTAAATATTGTGTTCCTTTTTCAGGTAATATATTCATTAAGCCAAATGAATCAGGATTATCATTTACTTGTTTGATAGCTTTATCAATATTATCAATCATTGATTTATTATCATTAAAGGCAGCTCTGTGCGCAGGTAGTATATCTTTTCTTAAAGATTCTTGGTATTTTTTCTCTGCTAAGTCATTAGCCTCTTTAGCACGCACTGCAGCATCATCTGCACGTATTCCTGCCTGATCCTGCCTAACAGCATTTCTAACATTTAAATCATAATTTGCTTGTTCTAATGGACTTGTGTTATTCTGAAGATTAATTTGCTTAGCCATTTGCTGATCAAAATAAGTACCTCCATTTGCCATCTCCATATTAACAAGTTGGCCTTTATCATTCATGGTTGTTCCAACAGGAGTTTTTCCACGTTTTTCTTTATCAAGTAGATATTTATATGCTACTGGATCACTAATATTTTTCTGCACAGTTGTTGGAGTATAACTTGGCATTATACCACTTTGATATGATGCTACATTTTGAACTGCAAGTTTTTGTAAAGTTGGATTACCAGAATTCAAAAATGCTTGTTGCTGCTTTAACATAGCAACTCTATGTGGATTTGTTTCAAGTGAAATCATTTCATCCAGTGATCCTTTTGATGCTGCTGCTAATTGTTCAGAAGCACGTCTATCAGCACTATCTTTCATAGTATTTTGCATAAATGCAGAATCCATAAAATTATCCTGCTTTGGCACTGATGCTATTTGATTCTGTCCTCCTTGAGATAAAAATGAAAGCATTGTTCCAAGACCAGTATTTGAATTTTGATCCTGTTGTGGTCTTGGTTTGACAATATCACCGCTTAATAAATCTTGTATTGTAAGACCCATTAGCCACCTCCAGAAAGCATTTTAAGTAAAGTATCCCATGTTGCATTAGGATGAACTGCACCAGGCATTTGGGGCATACCAGCAGGCGTCATCATCTGTCTCTGTGGCTGTTGTTGGTTACCTTGTGCACCTTGGTTATTAACCACACCTTGCTGTGCTTGTTGCATCATTTGGTCATACATGGGGTTGTCAGGTTTAGCAGCTGCAAGTCCAGCAGATACATCTTGCTGCTGTGCATACTTTTGCCATTTACCTTTGCCACCATTTGGTGCAGATGTAGTGGCTGGAGGTGCTTGTGAACCAATATTAGACGACATCATTGGGTTAGTTGCAGTTGGTGAACCAGACAATGCTTGATTTAAACTACTTTGTGGTAATGTTGCACCAGGCACTGGCCCAGACATTGCAGAACCAGCATCACCCATTGCACTTGCGCCACCTTTTAGCAAACTCATTAGTCCACCACCTGCCCCAGCTGCCCCAGCACCACTACTAAATAACCCTGCTAACATTGGTATTAATCCTGCTAAAGCACCCATTACTTGCCACCTCCTGCACTAGCACCCATAGCACTACTATTGCCGGAACTACCACCAGAGCTAAGTACAGTTGGTGAACCAATAGAATTAGCATAATTGCTCATGTTTTGCCAAGGCATCATTGTAGGAGCCATAGAGCCCATACCAAGATTTTGCATTTGACCACCAGCATTTAATGCGCCTGTTTGTACACCTTGCTGAGCACCTAACATACCAGACATCATCTGTTGGCGCGCAAGTGTTCCCTGGTCAGCTTGTTGAGCAATGTTTAACTTGTTAGCTAAGTCTTTATCAAACGTGTTATAACCAGTATCTGCTAAGTTCTTTTGCAACTGACTATTGATGTCGTACATGCCTTGTGATGTTGCAACACCATGTCTTGAACCACCTGACATACCAGAAGCCGCAGCCCTTGAGTCAAGGTTAGCTAGCATGTTATCTGTTGCGCGGTTAGCATCACCTAAGTAGGAGGCTTTCATAGCGTCCGCATAGTTGTTGCCTTGTCCACCCATCATCTGGCCATAAATCTGACTAGTTGCAGTTGGG
>Ga0209777_10001190_pt1 | contig 38829 bp, 37 predicted proteins | sample FrelakmetHBP12HB_FD_187147 | JGI IMG/M metagenome (GOLD analysis project Ga0209777, IMG submission 187147) | Freshwater lake sediment microbial communities from the University of Notre Dame, USA, for methane emissions studies -HBP12 HB (SPAdes)... | ecosystem: Environmental > Aquatic >...
TGCTCGCAGCCCACGTCGCCCTGGAGCAGATGACGCTGGCCAAAGACCAGCTTCGCTTTAAAGCGCGGGTGGCTCAAGAGTATGCCGACTCGGTCTACAACGGCCTCTGGTTCTCGGCGATGCACGACGACCTCACAGCTTATGTCAAGAGCACGCAGACACATGTCGAAGGCACAGTTCGGGTGAAGCTGTTCAAGGGGAAGGCGACCGTGGTCGGTCGCAAGTCGCCCAAGTCACTCTACAGCTACAAGCTTGCCACATACGACAAAGAGGACAAGTTCGACCAGAGCGCCTCGTTAGGCTTCATCCAGATATTCGGCCTGCCGGTGAAGACCCAGGCGCAGGTGCAAAGGAAGATGGACAAAAGTCTGCGCAAAATCGGGGAGAGCGAATTTGTTTAGGAGGGGAACATGAGCTATTGGATACTTCAGTCACATCCCTCCAAATTTCGCATACTACAATATTTGGAGTACCTAAAAAATAAAAGTCTCCAGCAAGATTTCTGGCACATAGGTCGCCACTATAATATGAGATGTGGTGATACCTGCTTCATTTGGAAAGCAAACGACAAAGGAAAGAAGGATAGAGGCATTTACGCAAAAGCAAAGATATTGACTGAACCAAAGCTACAAGCTCTTTATGAGTTGGAAGGTGACCAAGCGGAAATAGATAGATTCAAAAAATTGGATAAACTAGGAGTGCTCTATTGGGTAGAGCTAGAAGAGAAGAGAAAGCTCTATGAGACACCTTTAATCTGGGTGGAATATACTAAATTCATCCTCAATAAGCCATTATTATTCGCAGATGCGAAGATCGAGTCCATTTTATCTGGCACAAGCATTGCGAATGTTCCTAAAGGCATAGTACATATACTTAACCAGCGTCAAGGTAGAGACCTAGAGCAGATAATTGAATCTATGTAAGGTTGTTAGAGCAAATGAGTCCCTTGCGCGACCGCTTCGAAAAAGACCTGAATAAGCTGGCGAAGGATTACACCGTATCGGTGCCCTTCGACAAGCGCCTGTATCGCCACGACATCGCTGGCTCCACAGCTCATGCCCGCATGCTGTGGAAACAGGGCATCATCCCCGAAAAGGATGCCGAGCTCATCATCATGGGGCTCATCTCCATCCGGGAAGAAATCGAAAGGGGCGAGTTCAAGTTCAAAGAAGAGCTCGAGGACATCCACATGAACATCGAGGCCCGCCTCATCGAGAAGATAGGCGACGCCGGAGCCATGCTTCACACAGCTCGCTCCAGGAACGACCAGGTAGCCCTAGACATGAGGCTGTTCACCAAAGAGGCGATAAACGAGGCGATGGCGGGGCTCAAAGCTCTTCAGAAAGCACTTGTAGACCTTGCCGAATCCAATATAGGCGTGTCCATGCCTGGGTATACCCATATGCAGAGAGCACAGCCGGTGCTGTTTGCGCACCATCTCCTGGCCTACTTCGAGATGTACCAGCGCGACATCGAGCGTTTCCAGCAGTGTCTCGAGCGCACCGATGTCATGCCTCTGGGCAGCGGCGCTTTAGCCGGAGTGCCTTATCCCATAGACCGCTATTCGGTGGCGAAAGAGCTTGGCTTCAGCAAGGTGAGCGCCAACAGCATAGACGCTGTTTCAGACCGCGACTTTGTCATAGAGTATCAGGCGGCGGCGAGCATAACCATGATGCACATCTCACGCCTCGCCGAGGAGATTGTGCTCTGGTCTACAGCCGAGTTTGGCTTCATCGAGATAGACGACGCCTTCGCTACAGGCTCCAGCATCATGCCTCAGAAGAAAAACCCCGATGTAGCCGAGCTGGCTCGGGGCAAAGCAGGAAGGGTCTATGGCCATCTCATGGCTATCCTGACCACGATGAAAGGGCTGTCTTTGTCCTATAATCGCGACCTGCAGGAGGACAAAGAGGGCTTGTTCGATTCCGTGGACACCCTGCTCTCTACGCTCGAGGTCTTCGCTGCAATGGCAGCCAGCCTGCGCATAAAGGGAGAGCGCACCCGCAGTGTTGCCGAGGAGAACTTTACCCTTGCCACCGACCTTGCCGATTACCTGGTGAAGAAAGGCATCCCGTTCCGCCAGGCTCATACCATCGTGGGCAAGCTGGTGCGCCATGCCATCGAGAACAAGAAGACCTTGCCTGAACTAGACATAAAAGAATACAAGGCGTTCAGCCACAAGTTTGAGGAGGATGTAAGGTCCATCACTGTGGAGTCCTCGCTGGCATCGCGCGACGTCCCGGGAGGAACCGCCCCCGGGCAGGTACAGAGAGCGTTAGCGGAAGCGAGAAGGACGCTTGATGGCAAATAAAATCAAGCTCGCCCCGTCCATACTTTCCGCCGACTTCGGTCGGCTGGGTGAGCAGGTCATCGAGGCAACCAGGGCAGGTGCCGATTATATACATGTAGATGTCATGGATGGGCACTTCGTGCCCAATATCACCGTTGGCCCTCTGGTGGTAGCCGCCATCCGCCCGTACACCAATTTACCTCTCGATGTGCACCTGATGATAGAATCGCCGGAGAAGTATATCCAGCAGTTCGCCCAGGCCGGCGCTAATATCATCACGGTTCACGTTGAGGTATGCCCCCACTTGCATAGAGTGGTAGAATCAATAAAAGAGTTGGGGGTCAAGGCAGGAGTTTCCTTAAATCCGAGCACCCCCTTGACTACGGTCGATGAGGTACTGTCTGCTCTTGACTTGGTGTTGCTAATGTCTGTCAACCCGGGCTTCGGGGGGCAGCAGTTTATCGAGGGCACAGTTGGCAAAATCGCCCGCCTCAGGAACAGGCTCGACGAACTGGGGCTGGCTGCTGAGCTTGAGGTCGATGGAGGGATTAACGCCGAGATAGCGCCGAGAGTCGCCAAAGCAGGGGCTCGTGTGCTGGTGGCCGGTGCCGCCGTGTTCAACAAAAAGGGAAGTGTCTCACAAGCGTTGAGGAGGATCAGAAAGAGCCTACGCAGGCTTGAGAATGGATGAAAGGGGGTTAGCCTCTAACCTTTTGCTGGGTACGCAAACACCTGGTGCAGATGTTAATCCGCTTCCTTTTGCCGTCTATGACGATGGTAGTCTTACTGATATTAGGCAACCAGCGCCGCTGGGTATGGCGCTTGGAATGGGATATGTTATCTCCAAACTGTGGTTCCTTCCCACACAACTCACACTTCAACGCCTTCTCCTTTGACTAAGACTGCATTTTCTTGTAGAATTCACTGGAAAATATAACACAACCAAGCCGAGATAGCAAGTAAAATGAAGAGAGGCCGGGAAATCAGGAGGAGTCCTGTTGTGAATAAAAGAACTCGCTGCAATGGACATGACTTGAACGGCATGTTCAACGCTGCCACCCGCTGGCTGGAACGTAGCGCCCCCTCAATCAACGCACTTAACGTTTTCCCCGTGCCCGATGGCGATACAGGCATCAATATGCTCTTAACCATGCGGGCAGCGATAGAGGAGGCCAGCCGCAACTCCAATGTGAGCGCAGCGGCGATTGCTCAGGCGATGGCCAGAGGCTCCCTTATGGGAGCCCGCGGGAACAGCGGTGTCATTCTATCCCAGATATTCCGGGGGTTGGCACACGGGCTGGATAATAAGCGCACCTTCAGCGCCCACGATTTCGCCAATGCCCTTGCGCAATCAGCCGACTTCGCATATAAAGGGGTAACCAAGCCGGTGGAAGGGACCATCCTCACCGTCATACGTGAGGCCGCGACCGCTGCCCAGGCTAAAAGCTCCTCCAATAACACAGACATGTTGTCAGTAATGGAGACGGTAGTCGAAGAGGCCAAAGCCTCCGTGGCGAGGACCCCCACCCTGCTGCCGGTATTGCGCCAGGCTGGGGTGGTGGATGCCGGAGGACAAGGTCTCTATGTCGTATTTGAAGGCGCCCTTCGCTATCTGCGGGGCGAACCGGAGGAAGCTGAGCCTGCAGATACGACACCGGTGGCAACCCCAATTATCACTGCCCCAGAGCCCGCCGAAAAAGTCCAATACGGATACTGCACCGAGTTTCTGCTTCATGGCAAAGCCCTCGATCCGGAAGCTATAAGAGAGAAGCTAATCACCCTCGGCGAATCCGTTTTAGTGGTCGGCGACGAAGCTATGATAAGAGTCCATCTCCACACCTTTGACCCCGGCATTGCCTTGAGCTACTCTGCCGCTTTAGGCACCTTGCAGCAGGTGAAAGTGGAGAATATGGACGACCAGCATCAGGATTTCCTCGCCGCCAAGCCACAGCAGCCGATAGGCAACGTTTCTACTATTGCTGTAGCTTCAGGAGATGGGCTTATCCAGGTATTCTACAGCGTCGGAGCGACCATAGTCGTGTCCGGTGGCGAGACCATGAACCCCAGCGTCCAGGAGCTTCTCCAGGCTGTGGAGGCAGCTCACTCCGATAAAGTTGTTATCCTGCCCAACAACGCTAATATCGTAATGGCAGCCCGTCAGGTTCCAGAGTTAACCAAAAAGAAGGTCGAGGTAGTGCCTACGGAGACCATACCTCAGGGGATAGCAGCGCTTCTGGTCTTCAATTATGAAGCTGACCTTAAGACAAACGTTGCTGCCATGAAGACAGCTATCTCAACAGTTCGCAGCGGCGAGGTCACCACCGCAGTGAGATCGATGAGTCTAAACGGCATGACGGTGAAAGAAGGGCAAGCCATCGCCTTCCTCGACGGCGAACTGGTGGTTGCCGACGACAGTATGCCACAGGTCGTCCACAAGCTTTTAGACAAGGTGGATGTTGGGCAAGCTGGATTGGTCACTATCTACTATGGGGCTGACACCGAGTACGCCGAAGCCGAGCGAATAGGGGAGTCAGTCCGAGAGAAATATCCCGCTCTGGAAGTAGAAGTGGTGGCCGGTCAGCAGCCACACTACAATTACATCATCTCGGTAGAATAAACGAGCTTTTCAGCAATCAGGATAGTGACCGGGGACACTCCCGTATCCCCAAGGTAAATCCTAATCTCTAAATTCGAAATGTCAAACAAGATTTGCAGGAGACCCCGCCAGTGGTCTGGGGTCTACCATAAAGGTTTTGGTGCCATTGCGAGCGAAGCGAAGCAATCTCAACGCTCCCTTCCCACTCACCCGCCGGGATTGCTTCGTCGTCCGCCCAGGTGAACTCCTCGCAATGACATGATAGATGCTGGGGGACTTAGGGGGTTGAATACTTAATTGAATCAGACTATTGAAAGCTTGCGCAAAGTCCTGAAGCTGGAGCAGGCCAAAGGATATAGTGATAAGGCCGTGATGGGAGGCCTGGACAGATTCCTGCGTAACCTGTCCCCGCCCGATGAGAAACTCTCCCAACTGCTCTCGCTCAATTACTCAGCCCTGGACAGCAGGTCACGAGAAAAGTGGATTAAGAACTTACTCAGTCAGCTTGACTCCGGGGAACGGAGAGCGCCTGCCCCACCTAAGACCATCGCCCCTAAACAGAAGCCCCTGACCCCACACACCAAAAGTGACAGCGAGCAATCCCTGGACTCTCTGATTACATCGATTCCTGGAATAAAAGCTGCCCTTGCCAGCAAATTCGACAAGCTGGGAGTAAAGACAATTCGCGAGCTTCTCTACTTCTTCCCCCGGCGCCACATAGACTACAGCCGGAGAAAGCTCATCTCTGAGTTGGAGGTAGGAGCGGAACAGACTATCGTGGCGACCATCTGGGAAGCTGCCCAGAGGGGCACTGGATATAGGAGGCGCACCACAGAGGCCGTCGTCGGCGACGAATCGGGCAACATAAGAGTTGTCTGGTTCAATCAACCCTATCTAGCCAAGAAGCTCACCACCAACAGCCAGATTGTGCTCAGCGGCAGGGTGGCAGAATTCCGGGGAAGGAAAGTCTTCCAATCCCCCGAGTGGGAGCTTTTAGAATCCGACGACCTTGTCCACACGGGCAGGCTGGTTCCCGTTTATCCGCTGACCGCTGGCCTCTACCCACGAACGGTGCGCAGGTTAGTCAAAGGAACACTCGACCGCTGGCTGCCTGAGCTGCCAGATTTCCTCCCTGAAAGTGTGAAGGAAAGTGCGGCATTGCTGCCACTTCATGAAGCTATTCGGCAAGCTCACTACCCGGATAACGAGCTCAGCAAGGGGCAGGCCAGGAAGCGATTGGCTTTCGATGAGTTCTTCCTCATCCAGCTTGGAGTGCTGGCCAAGAAACGAGACTGGCAGGAAGAGGGGATAGGGAATGCCTTCAATGTAGATAGCGGCTGTCTTGAGCCGTTCCTCAATTCCCTGCCTTACAAATTGACCTCTGCCCAGATGCGCACCTTTGCCGAGATTCAAAGTGACCTGAGCAAACCCAAGCCGATGAGCCGGCTCCTGCAAGGGGAGGTCGGCAGCGGCAAGACAGTGGTAGCTACGGCGGCGATGCTGCTCGCTGCCGCCAACGGCTATCAGGCTGCACTCATGGCGCCCACAGAGATTCTGGCCGAGCAGCACTTCAATACTATATGTAGCTTATTGGGTAAAGCATCCAGTGAGGCGGATGGGGACAAGCCTGTTCGCAAATTTTCCTCGATGCTTCCTCATCCCATCAGCGTGGGACTCATAATAGGAGGCCTCAAAGAGAGCGCCAAGCAGGAAATTCAACAATGCATATCGGCAGGTGATGTTGACATAATCATCGGCACCCACGCCCTGATTCAAAAAGGGGTGGATTTCCAAAGCCTGGGGCTTTGCGTGGTTGACGAGCAGCACCGCTTCGGAGTGATGCAGCGCTCGGCCTTGCGCGGCAAAGGCTCGTGCCCCCATGTTTTGGTGATGAGCGCTACTCCCATCCCGCGCACCTTGGCACTCACCTTATACGGCGACCTCGACCTCTCGGTGCTGGACGAGCTGCCGCCGGGCAGGATTGAGATTAAAACCAAGTTCCTCAGCCCGGAGCAACGGCAAAGGGCTTACGATTTCGTCCGCAAACAGGTTGCTGAGGGACGTCAGGCCTTCATTATCTGCCCCTTAATCGAGGAATCCGAGGCAATCGAGACCAAGGCAGCTATCACCGAACATGAGCACCTCTCCAGAAGCGTATTCCCTGACCTGCGACTGGGATTGCTCCACGGTCGCCTCAACAGCGCGGAGAAAGATGAGGTAATGCAGCGCTTTCGCAGCGGCGACATAGACATACTGGTATCGACGCCGGTGGTAGAGGTAGGCGTAGATGTCCCCAACGCCACGGTGATGCTGATAGAAGGTGCCGACCGCTTCGGCCTAGCGCAGTTGCACCAGTTCCGCGGCCGCGTGGGCCGGGGGCAGCACCAGAGTTACTGTCTGCTCCTCGCCGAGACACCTTCGACGGAGGCCAAAGAGCGCCTCTCTCTCCTTGAACGTTTACGGGATGGATTCAAACTAGCCGAAGAGGATTTGAGGCTCAGGGGGCCCGGCGAGTTCTTCGGCACCCGCCAGAGCGGGCTCCCTGACCTGAAGATGGCAAAGCTCTCCGATGTCGAACTTTTGGAGCTTGCCCGCAAGGAAGCAATTCGTCTTTTCGAGGCTGACCCTTACCTCAAGCAGCCGGAGCACAGGCTCCTTGCCAGGGAGGTCAACCGGCTATGGAATAGTGAAGGGGAGTTAAGCTAGCTATGCTTAAATATAAAATCGCACGACTTCTGGAACAAGCAACCAAAGCAGCCCAGGTGGAGGGCCTGCTTCCTGCGATAGCCTTACCTGAGGTCATCGTAGAGCACCCTCAGAATCCGGAGCACGGTGACTATGCCTCCAGCCTCCCCCTGAAATTAGCGAAGGCAGCGCGGATGGATCCCCTGGCTATCGCCAAGACCTTGGCCAACCTCCTGACTGAGACCAGGGAAGTGGAGAGAGTCTCAGTGGCAGCGCCGGGCTTTCTAAACTTCTTCCTCACAGATAAATGGCTCGCCGAGCAGGTCGAGGAGATTTTGAGTGCAGGAAAGGATTACGGCAACCTCGCCTTAGGCAAAGGCACCAAGGTTCAGATTGAATTCGTCAGTGTCAATCCCACAGGGCCCATCCACGTCGGGCACGGGCGAGGCGCTGTCCTCGGCAGCACCTTGGCCAATGTGCTCCGAGCCGCCGGCTATGCTGTAGAGAGGGAGTACTATGTAAATGATGCCGGCAACCAGATGGATGCCTTCTTTCGCTCCCTCTATTGTCGCTACCTGCAGGCCCTGGGCAAGGAGTGTGAGATGCCCGCCGATGGCTACCAGGGCTATTATCCGGTTGAGCTTGCCCAGAAGATAGTCGCCGAAAAGAAGAAGGCATTCCTCGATATGCCCTCAGAGCAGGCAGTTCAGGAGATAGGCAAGTTCGCGCTGCCCAGGGTTTTAGCGGACATTAAGGCTGACCTGGAGCTTTTGGGCGTAAGTTTCGATGTCTGGTTTAGCGAGCGCACACTCTTCGAAAAGGGCCAATACGAACAGGCAATAGCTTTGTTGAGGAAAAGTAGCTATATCGAAGAAAGAGAAGGCGCGCAATGGTTCGTCTCCACCGCCCTCGGCGAGGACAAGGATAACGTACTGGTGCGCACCAACGGCGCTCCAACCTACTTTGCCTCAGATGTAGCCTACCATTACAACAAGTTTCTGGAGCGCGGATTCGATCAGGTGATCGACATCTGGGGAGCCGACCATCAAGGGCACGTCTCGCGGATGAAAGCGGTGGTCAGTGCACTGGGCATAAAGCCGGAGAGGCTGAAAATAATAATCTCACAGATGGTTACGCTGCGCCGCGGGGAGACGCTGATCAAGCTATCGAAGCGTACCGGCGAATTGATTACCCTGCGCGAATTGGTAGAGGAGGTAGGAGCAGACGCCTGCCGTTTCTTCTTCCTCTCCCGTTCCGCAGACAGCCAGATGGATTTCGACCTGGAGCTGGCGAAGAAGGAATCGGCCGACAACCCCGTCTACTATGTCCAATACGCCCACGCACGCATCGCCAGCATCCTGCGCCTCGCCCGGGAACAGAAAATAGACTACTCCCAAGGCGATGTGGGGTTACTGACTCATGAGGCTGAACTCGACCTGATACGCAAGATGGTGTCGCTGCCGGAGATAATCGAGCTTGCGGCACAAAAGCTCGAGCCCCACCACCTGCCATACTTCGCCCAGGACTTTGCGACCTCTTTCCACGCCTTCTACAAGCAGTGCCGCGTCGTCTCTGAAGATAAAGCCTTGACCGGGGCACGACTCAAGCTGGTCAAAGCGACGCAAATCATCCTCGCCAAGACCCTTGGCCTCATGGGGATGACCGCCCCGGAGCGCATGTGAGCGCCCGCTAAAGCTTCTGGTCCTTGTACCTCTTCGCCAGCGGGGGATAAAAGGCGAAATGGCCATCAGTCCAGCCTCTCTGTTTCTCCGTGACCTGACTCTTGACCTTTGCTGGCACTCCGGCAACGAAGGAGTTCGGGGGTATTTTCATCTCCTCAGTGACCACCGCGCCAGCAGCGATAATGCAGTAATCGCCGATCTCGGAGTTATGCAAAGTGGTAGCGTTCATGCCGATTAGCACATTGCTTCCCACTTTTCTGCTATGCACCACAGCGCCGTGCCCCACGATTACATTATCGCCGATCTCCATATCGTTTCCCGCATGCACTACGCAGTTATCCTCGATATCCACATAGCGTCCTATCTTTATCCTGGCGAAATCTGCCCTGACCACAGCGCCGGGCCAGACATTGGAGTAATCCCCAATCTCCACATCCCCCACAATATAGGCTGCCTCGCTGATAAAAGCCGACTCAGCTATCTTAGGGGTCTTTCCATCGAAGCTTTTGATCACCTGAGACCTCCTAACCTCCATGGGAAAATATGCGGTAATTATAACTGCTTTCCGCAAGCGGTGCAAAGGGAGTAGGGGCTATTGTCGTTTGTGTTCCTTGACAAGCGCCCACTCAGGTATATATGCTGTCTCCAATGATTCAAATGGGAGAGTACAATGTCTGCACCATCTTCCAGCAACCAACCCATTTACCAACGCCCCGTCGAATTGCTGCAAAACCTCATCCGCTTCGATACCACTAATCCGCCGGGCAACGAAGCTGAGTGTGTATCTTATGTCAATAGACTGCTGAGTGAGGCGGGTTTTACCACCACCCTCCTCGCCAAAGACCCCAACCGCCCCAACCTGATTACACGACTGAAAGGCCAGGGCAGCGCGCCGCCTCTCCTGCTCTATGGACACGTTGATGTGGTCACAACCCTTGGACAGGCATGGACACACCCTCCCTTCGAGGGGGTAATCATGGATGACTGCATCTGGGGACGGGGCGCTCTGGATATGAAAGGCGGAGTGGCGATGATGTTGGCTGCTTTCCTCCGAGCAAAGGCCGAGGGCTTGTCCCTATCGGGCGACGTTGTGCTGGCTATTCTGTCGGACGAGGAGGGAGGCAGCGACTACGGGGCCAAGTACCTTGTGGAGAACCACCCGGAGCAGTTTAAAGGCATCCGCTACGCCCTGGGAGAGTTCGGCGGCTCCAGGTTTTACTTCGGCCGCAAGAAGCTCTACCCTATCATGGTCGCTGAAAAGCAGATCTGCTGGATGCAGGCGCATGTGCGCGGGCCCGGCGGCCATGGGGCGTTCCCCATGCGCGGCGGCGCAATGGCGAAACTGGCCCGTCTGCTTCAGCAATTGGAGCAGCGACGTCTTCCGGTGCATATCACGCCCCCTGCACGACTAATGATTGAGAGCATGGCCTCCACACTGTCATTCCCTTCAAACCTTGTTCTGCGCCAGCTCCTCAATCCCAGGCTGACCAACCTGGTGCTGAGACTCCTCGGCACCAAGGGGCAAGGCATTGAGCCCCTGTTTCATAACACAGTCAACACGACCATTGTCCGCGGCGGTGACAAGATCAACGTTATCCCCAGCGAAATCGCACTGGAATTGGACGGGCGCCTGCTCCCTGGCTTTAAACCCGACGACATGATAACTGAGCTGCGCCATCTAATCGGTGACGACGTAGAGCTTGAAGTGGCTCGACATGACCCCGGTCCCGCTGAGCCTGACATGGGATTCTTCGACACCTTGGCTGGCATTCTGCGGGAGGCAGACCCGGGCGCTGTGCCCATCCCCATGTTCATGCCCGGGGTTACAGATGGGCGCTTCTTCTCCCAGCTGGGAATTCAGACCTATGGCTTCACGCCGATGAATCTGCCTCCGGATTTGAACCTACTGCAGAAGGCGCACGCCGCCGATGAACGCATCCCAGTAGAAGCACTAGACTTCGGAGCCAACGCCATCTACAAAGCCCTGCAACACTATAAAAATTCCTCTCCCTTGACGGGAGAGGTTAGGTGAGGATGACACATAATATAGGGACATTCAATTGAACGCCCTGCCCGTACAAACAGGTCTCGTACCTCTGTCATTACCAGCCAATACCCCGGAAACAAACGTAGGGGCACAGCGCGCTGTGCCCCTACACCATGTACCTAAACCGTACTCCCGTCACTACCAGCCCATGCCCAAATAATATCTGTAGGGGCGACCCGCTGGGTCGCCCCTACAGAATCTCTTTTACAAGCCTTGCAGTGTTAGCGCTAAATCAATATAATCTGCTGCACAATGACATCTCTTGTCCTTTGAGAAAGGAGAAACAATGAAAACCAAGCTTGGAGCCAAGAATTGTCTTTACCCGCTTCCCACCGTATTGGTTGGAGCTAATGTGAGTGGCAAGCCCAACTACATCACTATAGCCCATGTTGGAATTATGGATCCTGGTTCAGTATCCCTTGGCATGAATAAAGCACATTACACTAACGCCGGCATCAAAGAAACCGGCACTTTCAGCATCAATATTCCCTCTGTTGATATGGTCCAAGAGACCGATTATTGCGGATTAGTATCTGGCAAAAACGTCGATAAGGCAAAAATCTTTGAGACTTTTTACGGGATATTGAAGACAGCGCCAATGATCAGGGAATGTCGTATCAATATGGAGTGCAAACTAGTTCACACAGTTGATTTGCCAAAGCACGACATATTTATTGGTGAGGTTATAGAAACATATTGCGAGGATGAATGTCTGACAAACGGTACCGTAGATTTCGCAAAAGTGCGTCCCATCCTTTTCATCATGAATGATAGGGGTTATTGGACAATTGGCAACCGATTTGCCCAGGCATGGAACATAGGTAAACAGTATAAGACCACTTAGCAATCATCATGCGCTTAGACTTACGACATACAGACACTGCCCTCTAAGTGCCCGCTAATTACTAAGCCCCAACTGTCACACTTTCGTTGACTACATACAATTGTAGGGGCGTTCAATTGAACGCCCCTACAATTTTGCCTTGCTCTCACTCTCATTTTATGTTACACTCCACGAGGATATAAACGGAGGTTCAGATTGAGTAAAGGTCGTGTCTTCTCCGGCGCCAGGCCCACAGGCAAACAGCACATCGGCAACTACCTGGGGGCTATACAGAACTACGTCAAGCTTCAGCAGAACTACGATTGCATCTACTGCATCGTGGATATCCATGCCCTGACCACCCTCGAGGATACCCACATGCTCAAGGCGAATACCCACGATATGATGCTCGACTGGCTGGCAGCGGGGCTCGATCCCGAGAAAAGCATCCTCTTTGTCCAATCCCATGTGCCCGAGGTAACCGAGCTTCACACCCTGCTCAGCATGGTCACCCCTCTGGGCTGGCTGCTTCGCGTCACAACCTTCAAGGAAAAGGTCAAGATGCAGCCTCACAACGTCAACTATGGTCTTGTTGGCTATCCTGTGCTGATGACCGCCGACATCGTGCTCTACAAGGCGGACACCGTGCCCGTGGGCGAAGACCAGTTGCCCCATCTGGAGATAGCGCGGGAGATCGTGCGCCGCTTCAACAACATCTTCGGCCCCACCTTCCCCGAGCCCCAGGCCAAGCTCACCAACTTCCCTATGGTGCTCGGGTTGGACGGTGAAAAGAAGATGAGCAAGAGCCTCGATAACCAAATCGAGCTCGCAGCCTCTCCCGAGGAGACCACCAGGAGGATAATGGCCGCCTTCACCGACCCGGCCCGTAAGTTCCGCAACGACATTGGACACCCCGAGGTATGCAATATCTACAGCCTGCACAACTTCTACACCTCCCTGAAACTGGATGAAATAGCGAAGAAGTGCAGAGCAGCGGAGATCGGCTGCGTCGAGTGCAAGCGAATGCTCGCCGAGAACTTAAACAAAGCCCTGGCACCCTTCCGCGAGAGAAGGGCTCAAATCGCAGAGAAGCCCGGATATGTGGATGAGGTCTTTGCCGACGGCGCTCGCCGTGCCCACGCGATAGCCAGGGAGACCATTGCAGAGGTCAGGGAGAAGATGGGCCTGCCATGACCACACTGCCTCTGTCCCAGAGTGGAAAAGATGCCCTACAGGTCGCAGCTGAGGCAGCGAGGAAAGCCGGGGAAGTCCTCAAAACCCATTTCCGTGAGAAAACACAGGTAAAGTACAAGGGTCGAGCCAATATCGTTACCGACGTAGACCTGCGATCGGAAGAAGTCCTCAAATCGTTCCTGCGAGCCGAGTACCCCGACCACAGCATACTCTCCGAGGAATCGCAAGCCATCAAAGGCAACTCAAGCTATAAATGGATCCTCGACCCGCTGGACGGCACGAATAATTACTCCTTCGGCATACCTTTCTTCTCTACCGTCATCGCCCTGACCAGAGGGAAGGACGTTTTGCTGGGCATTGTCTACGACCCGCTGCGCGACGAGATGTTCTCAGCCCGGAAGGGCGAGGGGGCTACCCTCAACAACTCGCCCATCCATGTCACCGGGAAAAAGAGTGTTCAGGAGTCGCTCATCGGCCTCGACCTGGGCTATGTCGATGAAAAAGGTAAAAGGTCGCTTGAGTTTATAACCTCCCTCTGGCCCGAGATGTACGCCTACAGAATTATGGGCTCCGCAGCCCTGGGCATGGCCTACACTGCCTGCGGTAGGCTAGACCTCTACTTTCATCTACTGATATACCCCTGGGAGCTTGCCTGCGGCCAACTGCTGGTGACCGAAGCCGGCGGGGTAGCAACCGACCTGAAGGGGGAGCCTGTGAAAATAGGGCAGGGCTCCGTCATCGCCTCCGACAAGTCAGTTCACGCCGATTTCCTTCGGATACTGAGAGAAAAGAGCTGAGTACGAGAGTCCCCTGGACAAAGCCCTGGACAAGCTTATACAGCCTCATTAACGACCACCTGCCTCCAACCCGTAGGGGCGGTTCGCGAACCGCCCCTTATTTTTACACACCCTTAAAGCCTTCTATGTCATTCTGAGTCCGCCTGGGGCGACGAAGAATCCCAGATATTTTGCCAAACCACTATCGTAGGGGCATCCGCCAGAGGCGGATGCCCCTACTTATTCTTCTTACGGCTAGCGGAAAACCCCAACCCGGCCCAGGTTAACCCTCTTATAAGCACCATCTTTTTAGTGCTTTTCCTTAGGCGGAAATTGGGCATCCCGCCGATGTGCCAGTATTGCAATAGCTGTTCAATGTATAAGCAGTAAAAATAGGGGGTAATGCGATGATGTGGAAATTTAAAAGCTGCCCGAAATGTGCTGGTGACCTTTTCGTTGATTCAGACATGAATGGCTGGTATGTAGAGTGCCTGCAGTGCGGCTATCTATCCGACCTGGATAGCATGCTTAAAGTCAAAAAGGAGCCGGTCAATAAAGAGGAGAAGCTCGCTCGGGCGGGTCCTGCTAAACCTATTGCAAAATAACACCAGCAGCAACGCCTGGGCTTGAGCCTGAAACAGGGTTTAAGCCGCGAGATACCGGAGTAGAATTATAACTTTCGCAATGAAATATATAGAGAAGGCAGGGTAAATGAAACAGAAACCACAAACCTACGTAGCTTACTGCACAGCCTGTCACAATTATGTCTTCATGTCACATAGGGAAGAAATAGTAAAGACCGCCGCAAAGCAGCATGTTGAAGAGACGCACCATACAGTTATTGTGGGGTATGAGATACGTAAGGAGGACAAATAGTGCCAATGTTAATGACCCGGCTAAGTATGGGAAACACAGAACCCGCAATGCCAGGGAATATAATACGCTCCGAAAAAGATATCTGATTTGCTAGTTTGGTATCCAGTCCTGAGAGACGTCCTCATCCCTCCTCTTTTTGCTTCTTGGTTTCAGCCATGAATTGCTCCAGCTTCTCATCGCTTCCTGATACTATCAGAATATCTCCCTGCCTTACCACCTCCGCCCGATCCGGTGTGACTATTACCTCTTTTCCTCTTCGAATCAGCAGAACTGCCAGGCCCCATTTGCCCCCACGACCCAACCCTATATCAGACAACGATTTCCCCACGGAATATGGCGATGTTGCCAGTTTGGAGACCCCATAGCTGGGTGCTACCGGTATGTAGTCCTGAACATCGGTCAAGGTCAAACCGTGTGCAACTCTAATTCCCATCTCGCGCTCTGGGTATACGACCTTGTCAGCACCGATTTTGTCAAGTATGGTTCCATGTAAATCATTCTCGGCTCTGGCTATCACATAGGGAACCCCCAGCTTTTTCAGCAGGATTGTACTCAAAACGCTGTTCTGAATCGCCTGCCCCACCGTCACTATAGCCACATCGAAGTTGCCGACGCCGAGCTCCCTGAGCACAGCCTCGTCAGTGGCATCTGCTTGAACAGCGTGTGTTATTTGAGCTGATACATTTTGAACCTTTTTCTCATCTTCGTCCACGGCCATCACATCATGCCCCATGCTGAATAGAGTGGTCGCCAAACTCATTCCGAACCGTCCCAATCCTATAATCAACACTTGTTTCTTCATGTCCCCTCCTATCCTATCCTTACTTCATCTTGCGGGTACCGGTATTCACTCGGCTTCTGACCCTGGGTGAGAGACAACACCAAGATAAGAGGCCCCAGCCGCCCGATGAACATGACAGCGGTAATTATCAACCGGCCCGCTACCGATAAATCAGGCGTTATACCTGTTGATAGGCCCACGGTACCGAAGGCGGAAACCGTCTCAAACAAAAGCTTTAAAAATCCGAATCCCTTATCGGTGATCGTCAGCACAAAAACTACAATGAAGATAAGAGTCAGAGACAACATCACCAATGCCAGCGCCCGGTGTATCTGCTGATTTGCGAATTCCCTGCCGAACGCTCCGGCATGTTCCTTTCCCCTGATTGTACTCCATATTGTGGCGACGAGCATGCCAAAGGTATTAACTTTTATGCCTCCTGCGGTCGACCCTGCGGCCCCGCCCACGAACATGAGCAGTATGGTAAAGAATTGAGAATAGGCTGCCATACTGCCTATGTTAATACTTTGAAAGCCCGCAGTTCTAGGAGTCACTGAATGGAAGAAGGCATTGAGCAACTTATAGGGAAAAGAGAGAGGGCCCAGCGTATCCGCGTTACTGTACTCCGTGAGCAGGATAACTACAGTCCCCACCACGAGCAACCCTAAGGTGGTGACCAGCACTATCTTGCTGTCGAGCGAAAGTCTGCCAAAGCGTCGCATCCTGCCCATATCCGCCACAACCACAAAACTGATGCCGCCGAGAATAATAAGCCCTGCAGTCGTAAGTATCACCGTCGTATCCGTCTGATAGCCCAGCAAGCTTCTAAAGTTGCCAAAGAGGTCCAGCCCGCAATTGTTGAAAGCCGATACGGATTGAAATACTGCCTTCCATGCAGCCGTCCCTGTCGGATTTTCCACGGAGAACCGGATATAGAAGATTGCAGCGCCTATGGCTTCGACTATAAAGGTAAAAACCAGAATCCTTCTCACCAGCTTGACCATGCCCCCCAGCCTCTCAGTCCCTAAAGACTGCCCTATTAACCACCTCTCCCGAAGGCCGAGCCTCCGGCCTAACACCAACAGCAACAGAGTGGCGCTGGCCATGAAACCCAGGCCGCCGATTTGAATCAAGACCAGGATAACCCCCTGGCCAAAGCTGCTCCAGTAGTCCCCTGTGTCCACTACGGCCAGCCCCGTGACACATACGGCCGAAGCTGCAGTAAAGAGAGTATTAACAGGAGAGGTAAATTGCCCCGTTTTGCTCGCTACCGGTAGCATAAGCAAAATAGTGCCCAGGATAATTACGCCGGCAAAGCCATATACCAATATCAAAGGGGACAAGCCAGCTTGTTTAGGTCGGGGGATTACCGGCAAAGGGATTCGCCACGGGCTGACCCTGGCAACACGAAATATCCTATCTCCAGGCTTTCGCTTCCAAACAGGTGGTATCTCCGGGAGCTCTAGCTTAATCTCCTCCTTGGAAGACCACTTGAACTGGTCCCTTAGCCACCTGCCGATTCGTCCAATTTTCATATTGCCAACTATTTTACCCCTTTTGTCCACCAGAGTCATCCCTCAGATGATGTCATCCGCCAAATAGCAAGTGCAGCGTGGCCATTCGCTTGTGAAGGATGGCGTATCCCCCCATTTTCCAAAGTCTACCAAGACTGGGAGATTTAGCGGGCTGAAAAGGCATTTGTAAACCTTCTCCTCAAAGAGGTCTTTTAACAACAGGGGAGTGCAGAGGGCAAAGTCCCTTTGCTGGGGGTTTGGGGGTGTCCCCCAAACCTTAAAGCCCCCAAGAGTAGGGGAAACAGGAGGTTGAAAAGTTGTCAATAAAGAAGGCGGCTATCGCCGCCTTCTTCAATTCTGGGCTAAACCTTCCGGGGAAGATGCTAACTTTGTCGTTTAACGCTGTCTGCCTCGCCATTGAAGGCCTGCTTGGGCGTTATTCCCGACGCTATTCCAGTGAGCACGAAAATCTTAATCAGGTCACCGGCTATAAAGGGGAAGAACCCCAGGGTCAGGACATGGTAGAAACTCGCGCTTCCTCCTCCAACCAGGTTCAGCCACAGGTGTAGTTGCAGCAGTCCCGGAACGTAGATTAAAACGAAGTTGGCGAAAAGCAATATGCCGAGCATGGGCAGGAAAGACCTTGCCCTGATATATTTATCGGTGAAATGCCCCACAAACAGGGCGGCCAGGAAAAAGCCGACGATATAGCCCCCGGTAGGTCCGGCGAGATGTCCCACGCCGCCCGACCAGCCGGTGAACCAAGGCAGCCCGGCAGCCCCAAGCCCTGCGTAGGAGGCTACGCTGATGCCTCCCCACCACCGGCCCAGAAGTATACCGGCCAGCAGCACGGCAAATGTCTGGCCAGTAATGGGCACCGGCGTCCACGGCAGCGGAAACCTTATCTGAGCTGCAAGCCCGATGACACAGGCCATGCCCAGCGCCAGCAGAATTTTGTTGGTCAGGCTTAGTTCACTGCGCCACCGGTAAGCATTGTATGTTGCCATTCTCCATCTATCCAGAGCTTTTACTTCCATTCCTTTGTCCCTTTCTTGATTATGATTACCCGCTAACAGGTCAATTATCGCGGCCAATCAAGGATACGTCGCCGCTGATGATTCTCTTCACATCTCCATTCTCCTTTCGTACCAGCAGGAAGCCCTCCCCATCTATGTCCAGGGCTTTGCCCTTCATTTCCTCGTTGCCATCGATGACCTTGACCCAGGAGCCAACGGTACTATCCAGCGCTTTCCACTCCTCCCTCAGCATGTCAAACCCGGATACCAGGAACGTACGATAGAGCGCATCGAACTCGGCTAAGAGGCACTGGACAAGTCTCACCCGGGAGACATACTCCCCGCATTTCTCAGCCAATGAGGTGGCAATCCCTCTCGTCGGCTCCGGTAACAGCGAACATTCGGTATTCACATTCACTCCGATGCCGAGAACGATATGGTTCACCCTGTCCATGTCGCTGCTCATTTCAGCGAGGATGCCCCCGACCTTCTTGCCGCCAATGGTGATATCGTTGGGCCACTTTATCCTCGGCTCGAGTGGAGTTACCCTTCTGATAGCCTTACACACAGCCACTCCGGCGATGAGAGGAATCTGGATAATCTGAGTGGGTCTGAGATTCGGCCTCAATATGGTAGAGAAGTACACGCCTTCGCGAGGCGGTGAAGCCCAGAGCCTGCCCTTCCTGCCCCTGCCTCTGGTCTGTCTCTCGGAGATGACTACGACGCCCTCCTCCGCTCCCTTTCTGGCAGCATCTCCGGCCTCATCCTGGGTCGAGGTAACCTCCTCACGATACAGAATACGCCTGCCCATGATACTGGTATTGAGGCCGAGGGCGATCTCTGCGGGGATAACGAGGTCGGGGCTCTTGACAAAGGAATACCCGATCCGCGGGGAAGAATCTATTTCGTATCCTATCCGGCGCAGCTCGTTAACATGCTTCCAGACAGCCGTCCTCGAGACATTGAACTTCTTGCCCAACTGTTCTCCAGAAACACGACCTTGTTGCTGCAAAGCTTGAAGAATCGAATCTCTCATCAATCCAGTATTGTAGTATCTAGGTTAAGTAATGTCAACCATTAGTTACCCCATGGTTGACATTACTTAAAGCTATCTGTAAGCTTAGTAATATCACTCCGCGGATATAGTAATGACGGTGTTGAAGAATAAGCGGGAGGCCTTCTTACTCAGTCACAGCTACACTTATTGTCCCATGAACGTACACTTATATTCTTACAATTACTGTGTTCTAGCGGTTGCATAATCTGTGGCGCGAATTCTCGCACCTTCGTCGCTCGAATTCGCTTTGCAGTGCCTAGAGACGCTGCCTGCCACCCCAGCCCGCGATTCATCCCCGTAGCAAGCTACGGGGTATTCTCGCAAAATTTTATAAAGTAGGGGGCAAAGCCCCTCTGATGGGGGTTCGGGGACACCCCCGAATTTAAACCTCCTCCAAGATTGGGGGGTACAGGGAACTGAAGAGGCGTTTGCAACCGTTCTCTTCAAAAAGCCCTTGACAGCCAGCAAGCAGCAGTCTAGCATGTTAGCTAATAGAAAATGAATGATATAGCTTGGTATGCTGTTGGGGCGGTAGCAGCGGCTCTCACCAGCTTCGGGTTTGTGCCGCAGATTGTAAAGATGTGGCGGTCAAAGTCGGTTAGAGACGTAAGCCCTATCATGATCGTCCAATTCATTGCCGGGGGCTCGCTCTGGGTCGTTTATGGAGTGCACCTTAACAACAACTGGGTAATAATAGCCGCCAACCTGGTATCGCTAACCATCCTGATCGCAGCTCTGCTACTCTACTTCCGCCTCTTCAAAAGGGAACAACACTGAAAACTGGTGGCCAAACGCCCCTGCTAGACCCCCTCCTCTCTGAGAGCGTTCACGATGTACTGAATCTCCTGAGTAGTCAGGCCAAAGCGGTGCAGAGTATGACGGATGACCTCCAGTCCCGCCTCCAGCTCGGGGCGCACCATCTCGGCGACCCCCAACTCACGCAGTGCCTCCGTATCCTCATCTCGATGCACCCGGGCCACGATATTGAGCCTGGGGTTGATTCTGCGGGCATTCGCCGCTGCCAGCCTTGTAGCTATAGGGTCGGGGAACGTAATCACCATCACCCTGGCCCTTTCCAGCCCTGCCCGCGCCAGGATTTCAGGATTAGCAGCATCACCATATATACAGGGGATACCCCTGGCACGCACCGGATCTAAATTCCTGGGGTCTATATCCACAACCAAATAAGGGAAATTTCTACGTTCCAGCACCTTCCCCAGATTTCGAGCCACCTGTCCGTAGCCGCAGATTACCACATGCCCGGAGAGACGCTTCCTTTCATCCGATCCGCCCGGGTCAGTATGGGCAGCAAATAGCCGCGAAACCCCTTTCACCCGAATCAGTCGATGATACAATCCCGATACCAGCCCCATGCCAAAGGGAGTCAGCAGCATGGTGATGCCTGCTGCAGCCAGGGTCAAAGAGTACAGGTGGTTGGAGATTATGCCCATGCCCAGGGCAACAGCAGCTATTACAAAGCTGAACTCCCCTATCTGGAACAGACCGCTGCCCGCAAAGAGAGTGGTCTTGCCGCTATAGCCGAAAGCCCAGACGATGACGGAGACTATGATAAACTTGCCTACTACTATTGCCGCCACTACAGCCCCAACTTCCGCTGGATTCGCCATCATGAAACTGGGGTCCGCGAGCATGCCCAGAGAGACGAAGAAAAGAATGGCGAATATATCCCGCAGAGGCCCGATGTCCGCACGAGCCTGGTGAGCATACTCAGCTTCGCTCACCAACAGCCCGGCCAGGAATGCGCCCAGGGCTACGGAGAGCCCAACATAGTAAGCCCCGAAGGCTGCTCCGAAGACCAGGCACACCACCGTCAGCACGAAAAGCTCCCTGGAACGTCCCTCGGTCACCCTTCTCATGAACCAGGGCAGCACCCAGAATCCCAGCACAAATATCGCTGCCAGAAACGAGAGCGCTTTTAAAAAATCCCATCCCCAGGCTTTAGTGAATACTCCCCCGTCATCACCCAGAGAAGGGAGGATAAGCATAATAATGACCACGCTGAGGTCCTGCACCAGAAGGATGCCGGCCATTACCCGCCCGTGGGTGCTTCCCAGTTCGCCACGCTCAATGAGCGTTTTTAGCACTATGATAGTGCTGCTCATAGATATGAAGAGGCCGAATAAAAGAGACTCTTTAACCGACCAATGAAGCAGCCAGCCCACACCGAAGCCCAGCGCCGTAGTAGCGATTATCTGGGCAGCGCCGCCTAACGTGGCGACCCTCCCTATCTGCCTGAGGGTCTTTAGGGAAAACTCCATCCCCAGGGTGAACATCAGAAGCACGACGCCGATGGTAGCGAGGGTTTCAACATCCCCCACATCGTGGACCAGGTGCAGGCCGTAAGGTCCGATGGCAACGCCCACCAGGAGATAGCCCACAATGACGGGCAGCTTCAGGCGGTGTGCTATCATGCCGCCAATAAGGGCAGCCGCCAATACTATGGCCATGTCCGCCAACAGGCTCAGCTCAGTCATCTCGCTCCTTAGAGAGTTCGAGCACTGTTATGGTACTCGGGCACGTGCCGAAAGCATGATGCACATTAGCCGAGTTCAAAGTTACGTGAAGGAATACTAAAGTGCAGCCAGGACGGTTCGTGGCTAAAACAGATGACTCAGGCTCCGAAGATATACAATCCATCATTTCGCACTAGGATAGCCCGTGTATGGCGATACGGCGTATGGTTGAGGCGGGTATAGGAACACCCTTCACCATAGCTCCATCATAGCCCCACCTCCGCGACAGGCGGGGATGGCGTCTAAGCTCCCGCCGGATGAACTCTATTTCGCTATCCGAAAGCTGGCCTGCCCATCCCGGCTGAAGCAGCTTCCTATCTGGGCGTATCGCAGCAACTGTCATATCTTTCCTTCGGGGCTCCCCCGGTTTTTATTCTCCTATCCTGAGTAGTTCAGCTTTTCCGTGGCTGCTTTGCTTCAATCGACAATTCAGACCTTCTTCCCCTTGTGAATAGAGAAGGTCCCCATCGCCTTGGCCACCAGTTGCCCCTCGTTTCTTATCTCCGCCTCCATCACTGCAATTCGTTTGCCTTTGTGAACAATTTTTGACTCACAGATAAGGGTACCTGATGATACAGCCTTGAAATAAAAGATACTGGTCTCTATCGTTACAAATAGCTCATCTTCACCTACGAAAGAAAATAGCGCCACACCCATACCCGAGTCAGCCAGGGTATAGACTGCTCCCCCATGTACGATCCCGGCAGGGTTCAGCAACTTTTTATCCACTTCTAAGAAGCACAGACTGTAACCCTCCTCGACCTTGGTGAAAGTCACGCCTACCAGCTCACGGAAGGGACTGAAGCCTTTCGTTTCTATAGGGTATCGCCTTGCCATAGGTAAGTCCTCCACTTCAGGCTATCTTCGTGCAGTATTGCTCCACTGACTTTTTGTGCTATTATACCATTGGTCACAGTGGAATACCGCAAATGATAACTGATGAAACTCGATGTCCCCTGAAATAGGTAGAAAATAAGTGAAGTTTCTTAGACACCAGTCGGGATTATTACTATGGGGTTTTGCTCTCTGGCTTCCCATCGGCATAGCGCTTGTCATCGGCGTCCTCATCTTTGGCGACATCGATAGTTTAGGGAAAGGGTTCCTCGGCTTCTTCCTTCCTGACCGGTTTGTTTACCCAGGTCTGGGAATAGCCTTCTGGTTCATTCTTCTCTATGCGACCGGCATCATTGCGCAAAGAACCACCATAGGCAACTTTCTCTGGGGGATACCGTTATTCGGCGCTATCTTCAGGAGAGGCGGCACGACAATTACCATCGATAACTTGCTCAATCTAAGCCCCTGCTTATGCCTGCGTTCCGAGACCTGCATCGCCTACGCCTTTATTCTCTGGGAGGAAAAGGTCAAGCTGGGTAGCAAGAAGGCCGATTTCGACCTGATAGATGTCTATCAGCCTCACCCGCCTGCCATAGTGACCGGCCGCGTCTTCTCAGTGAGGAAAGGGACATTAATCAAACTGGGCAACAAATCGAGTGACATCATTAATATCCTGCTCTACGGGCTGAGAAGGCCGGTGGAGCTTAAATACCTCCCCTGGGAAGAGGAAACCGCGGAGGAGTTTAAGGAAAGGGCCAGCCATTTTGGACTGGACATCGAACCCTCGCCCCTGGTGCAGTCTGCCCTGGACAAGATTGAACAAACGAGGAGGCCGCGATGAAGGCGAGCGAAGGAAAGCTGGGACGGGTTTTCGTGATACGACTTGAGGATGGCGATGTGCTTCCCGGATGTATCGAGAAATTCGCCGAGGAGAAAGGCATCTCTGTAGGCCACGCCATACTGGTGGGCGGCATCGGGGAGGGACAAATCGTGGTCGGCCCGCGATATTCTCACAAAATGCCGCCCGAGCCCATGCTGCTGCCCATCGACGGCGCTCACGAGGTGGCCGGTGTGGGTGTGCTCGCCCCCGGTGAAGATGGCAAGCCCGCATTGCACATGCACGCAGCCCTGGGCCGGTCGGGACAGACCATGACCGGCTGCCTGCGTCCCGGCGTCACCACCTGGATAGTGGGCGAGGTAATCCTCTATGAAATCCTCGGCGCCAGAGTAGCCCGCATCAAAGATAAAAGGAGCGGATTCGCCCTTTTGCAGCCCGTAAAGCGCAAATCTAAAACGTAGGGGCGGTTCGTGAACCGCCCCCACTCCCCTTTCGCAAAGGGGGATTTCCGAGGTGCAGGATTCCCCCTGCCGGGGGATTGGGGGTGTCCCCCCAATTTTTTATCTCCCCTAAGACTGGGGGACAAAGGGGGTTCAAAGGGCACCCTTACGTGGAAGGATGCCCCTCCCCATGCTACAATAATAGATACTATGTCTATCATCGAGGCCAGAGTCGTCGTCAAACGGTTCGGCTCCATCGTAGCTGTCGATGGGGTGGACCTGGATGTGGAGGAGAGCGAGTGCTTCGGTCTCCTCGGCCCCAACGGCGCAGGCAAGACCTCCCTGGTGCGCATGATCACCGCTGTCTCCCCCATCACCGCAGGCACTATCTGGGTGGATGGCAAGGACATCACCAAGGAACCTCGACAGATCAAAGCCTTAATAGGGGTAGTGCCCCAGGAGGACAACCTCGACCCCGACCTTACCGTGCTGGAGAACCTGCTCGCCTTCTCCCGCTACTTCGACATACCGAAAAAGGAGGGGCGCGAGCGCGCCCTGGCCAATCTCCAGCTATTCGAGCTCCAGGAAAGGCAGAAGTCCAAAGTCGAGGAGCTATCCGGCGGCATGAAACGGCGTCTGCTCATAGCCAGGGCGCTCATGAGCCATCCCAAGCTCATTATCCTCGACGAGCCCACAGTGGGGCTGGACCCCCAGACCAGGCATCTCATGTGGCAGAAGCTCGATTCCCTCAAGCAGCAGGGTGTGACCCTGCTCCTGTGCACCCAGAACATGGATGAGGCCTGGCGCCTCTGTGACCGCCTGGCTATCATGAACGAAGGCAAGATCGTCGCCCTAGGCACACCGCAGGAGTTGCTCGCCAAACATGGCGGCATGCAGATTGTGGAGGCCCGTCCCCGCCTGGAGGCGAGGAAGGACAAAGTGCTGGCTATGCTCGCTGAGCGCGGCTTCCAGTTGCAGGAGATCGAGGGTATGTTTTACATTTACCAGGGCGATGGTCAGGTACTGGAGGATGAACTGAAGAACGAGCTTGCCATCATGAGCCAGCACACACCTACGCTGGAGGATGTCTTCCTGAGACTGACCAGGAGGTCGCTACGGGAATGAGTACCCCTTCCTATCGTTCCCTGCGTGTCTGGCAGCGCAACCGCGATGTCTTCTTCAAGCTGTGGCACACCGAGGTGCCCGGCTTCTTCGCCGAGCCCGTCCTGATACTGCTGGCTATGGGGGTTGGCCTGGGGACATACGTTGTGCTCGGCGGGAGCTACCTGGAGTTCATCGCCCCAGGCATCCTGGCAGCTTACGCCATGTTCAGCTCCGCCTCCGAATGCACCTACGGCAGTTTCGTGCGCATGAAGTACCAGAGGACATTCGACGCTATCATCACCACGCCGGTGAACATGGAGGACGTAGTAGCGGGTGAGATATTCTGGGGTGCCACCCGCTCTTTACTCACCACCCTGGCCATACTTATCGTCATCGCCGCCTTCGGGCTGGTGCATTCCCCCTGGGCGCTGTTGACCATCCCTTTATCCGTGCTGGCAGGCCTGATGTTCTCCTCGATAGCACTGGTCGTCACCTCGGTGGCACCCACCATCTACACATTCAACTACTTCTTCACCCTCTTCATCACGCCCATGTTTTTCTTCAGCGGTGTCTTCTTCCCGCTCGATGCCTTCTCTACCACAGTGCAAAAACTATGCTGGATCTCACCGCTGACGCCTGTAGCCAACCTGAGCCGGGCTTTAGTCAGCGGCCATCCCGGCGACGGTGCCTGGTGGGGGCTGGTCATCATCATCGGCCTCACTGCCGTCTTCTTCCCCCTGGCGCTGTTCATGATGCGCCGCCGCCTCTTGAAATAACGTTGTATAATGATTTTGGCTGCATAATGATGTCTGGTTTAGCGAGCTTCATTTTCTAGGGGGTGTCATGGCAAAGCAACAACAAGAGGTATTTGACTATGTAGTAGTTGGCTCCGGCTTCGGCGGCAGCGTCTCGGCCATGCGCTTGACCGAGAAGGGCTATAAGGTGCTTGTGCTCGAACGCGGCAAGCGCTACAGCAACCAGGACTTTCCCTTCAGCAACTGGCTGGTGTGGAAGTTCGTTTGGGTGCCCATCCTGCGCTTATTCGGAACCTGGGAGTTCACCCCTATGGAGTGTGGACTCATCCTGCACGGTGCAGGAGTAGGAGGCGGAAGCCTCATGTATGCAGGTGTGCTGGAGGTACCGGACGATAAGCTGTTCGAAAACCCATCCTGGCGGAACCTGGCTGATTGGAAGACCATCCTCGCTCCGCATTACGAAACAGCCCGCAGAATGCTGGGCGTAGCTATCAATCCCAAACTGTGGCCTGCGGACGATGTCTTGAAAGAAATCGCTGAGGAAATGGGCCAGGGTGATACTTTCCGTGCCACCTACACGGGCCGTTTCTTCGGGCCGGAGGGACAGGAGGTGCCTGACCCCTACTTCGGAGGCGAGGGCCCCTCCCGGCGGGGATGCCAGCACTGCGGCGGGTGCATGGTAGGTTGCCGCAATAATGGCAAGAACAGCCTGGACAAGAACTACCTTTACTTTGCCGAAAAGGGGGGCGCCCAGGTCAGACCTGAATCTGAGGTAACCGAGATCAGACCTTTACCCCCGGGTCAACCGGATGGCGCCCGATACGAATTGGCCTATTTCCATTCTACCGCCTGGTTTATCAAACCCAAGCGGCGCGTGCGTGCGCGCAATGTGGTCCTCTCCGGCGGCGTACTGGGGACTATGAAGCTGCTTTTCCAATGCCGCGACGTTAGCCGCTCGCTCCCCAATATCTCGCAGCGTTTGGGTGATATGGTGCGCACCAATAGCGAAGCCCTGCTGGGCGTCTCAAGCCGCCGCGGGAATAAGATTGACTACTCCAAAGGCATAGCCATCACCTCCATCTTCCATGGAGACGAGGTAACCTGCATCGAGCCGGTGCGGTTCCCTGACGGCTCGGGGTTCATTCTGCTCATAGCCGGGCCGCTATTCGACAGGTCGTCGAGAGCACTGGTGCGCTTGGCCAGATATATTTGGGAGATTGTGCGCCATCCTCTGGATTATATATATTCCCATTGGCCGTTCGGCTGGGCCCGTCGCACTACCATTCTGCTTGTGATGCAGACAACAGACAACCGTTTGCGCCTGCGTTTGGGACGCAGCCTGCTCACCTTTTTCCGTCGCGACCTTGTTTCCAAACCGGATATGGAACAATCGCTGCCGCCCAGGATTAACATCGCACACAATGTGACACACGCCTTCGCTGACAAGACGAACAGCGTTGCGGCTGGCTCGATCAGCGAGAGCCTGCTCAATATGGAGACCTCAGCGCATATTTTAGGCGGCTGTCCCTTCGGGCGAAATGCCGAAGAGGGAGTGGTGGGGCTCGATTGCCAGGTGCACAACTACCCGGGACTTTACGTAGTGGATGCGTCCATCGTGCCGGCCAACCCGGGCGTCAACCCCAGCCTCACCATCACGGCGCTGGCGGAGTACGCCATGAGCCGCATACCGCCCAAATCTTAACAGCACTTCAACCGTTGTAAGGGCGACCCGCCAAAGGCGGGTCGCCCAATTTGCCCCCTTGATTCCTATGAGAGTATACCCTATAATCACACAAGGGGTCGAATCGAAGTATGCCCACATTGAATGATTGGGAATAGTTCAGGTTTTATCGCATTGGGCAGCTAAATCGCGCCTTCTGATTCCTAGTTAGGGACAACTCCGGAAGCGACGTAAAAAATCAACCGAGCTAGCACAAATAGCGTAACAAATCAATGAAAGACTATCAGTTCGACAAAATAGGCGACCTCGTGAATACCCTCGACGTATCGAGAAGTACCATTTATCGATGGATTAAAAATGGCACACTAAAAGCGGAAAGAGGGGAAAACGGTGTGTACATTATTCCTTTCAACATAGAGAATAGTGAGTTCATTTTGTCGAGACTCAAAGAAAAGTGGGGCCGTCCTCGCCGGGCTTATATTCCTAGACAAATAGAAGGATACAATGAATGGCATCAGACTATTGATGAGATTTGTTGGCTTTTCAAAGTTTGTTATACGCCGAAGGAAGATGTAAGGAAAAAGAGATTTAGGCTTGACCGAATCTTCCATAACTATCTAACAATGCACAATATTACCCTCAGCAAGGTTGCAGCTATCTTCTTGTCGAATCAGAATCCAAATACTCGAGTTATTACTGACGACCTTAAGCGCGGTTGGTACAATGAACTCTCGTACTCGGTTCCACTTAAAAAGTCTTCTCTAGGGCTTTCTTTTAGAGATATTGAGCTGAATAAGCCGATCACGGATATGCGATTTACGTTTCCATCATGGCAAATAACCTCAGCTTACTACTCAGTGTACTTCTATTTAAGATCAATTACACTTCAAAAACAAGACAATTTCAATTTGCAGGAGCACGGAACGACTATCTCCTGTTTCAAGAATAATGTGCTAAACCCGTTGGAAAGGGTCATTTGGCAATTTCCCCTTAATATATCATACGCACCCGGGACGCGGGTTGCCAGAAGAAAGTTATTGATAAACAGAATCGAACACTTAAATTACCGATACTCGCGTCATCCGCGAGCACCTTATGCAAGCCCCTCACAGCTTTTCGAAGAGATTTACAAAGTTTTCAGAAAGAGGGCTAAAGGCCGCAAGAAACCAACCAAGTACACTATATTTGATTACCTCCACGACTTTCGGGTCTGGGCAAATTACTTAGATATAGATAATTTGCTTAATCTTTGGGGGTCGGGATATAAAGGGTTTATTGATCAAAATCTATCATTGCTAATGTTCTTTATTGGCGGCATATCGGAAATATGTTACATGTCAGTATTCGGACCTAAGCAATACCTGAGAAATTTGCAGCACCTGTATGATTTATTTGCCTGCAACAACCCACAATTGCAAATAGATTTTGTGAATTCGCCACCCTACCAGCGTCTCATCATATTCAAAGAGATGGGCTTAGTAGGCAATACCATAAATCTGAAACCACAGTATAATATAAATGAGGTTTCTCTAGCATGAAGTTAGATTATTATTAACTAAACACAATCTCCACTGTTAACGTTGTTGCTCACTTGATTCAATCATTAGTAAATTTATTTGAAGACTATTGGGATACGGTTAGCCCCATTTCATTACCCCTTCTTACCCTCTATGGTGGGTTGGAACATGTGCTCCCTGCTAACCGAATCTGGCGCAGTCTCCGCGTGCCCCAGCACTGTCCAGGCCTGTCCAGGGGGCTATTCCTGATACTCCACAGGCGTTACGGTCATCTCCAGCCTCGTGGTGAAATCGCGCAGCACCACCATGTCCAGCTTCTTGCCGATAACGTCCCTGGTGAGCATCCGATGGACGTCATCGATGCCAGCCACAGGCTCCTGTCCCAGGGAGATGATAACGTCTCCTTCCCTCAAGCCCGCAGCCTGGGCAGGACTGTTGGGTGCCACACCCATCACCTGCACACCCGTCTCGTTCTTCAAACGGTAATACCTCACCACCCGAACAGGCAGCGGCACCATCTGACCGCTGATGCCCAGATACCCTCTGGTCACCTTGCCTTCCCTGATGAGCAGGCTCACCACCCAGCGCAGCGTATTTACCGGTATCGAGAAGCAGATGCCCTGGGCGAACTGGATAATCGCCGTATTGATGCCCACCACCAGGCCGCGCGAGTCCACCAGCGGCCCGCCGCTGTTGCCCGGGTTGAGCGCAGCATCCGTCTGAATGATGTTCTCGATCAACCTGCCGCTGCGGCTGCGCAAGGAGCGCCCCAGCGCGCTGACCACCCCTGCGGTAACCGTGCTCTGAAATCCCAGCGGGTTGCCTATGGCGATGACCAACTGCCCCACCCGCAGCTTGTCCGAATCACCCAGCCGCGCTATGGGTAAACCTGAGCCGGGAACGCTCACCAGAGCCAGGTCTGTCGCCAGGTCCTGGCCCACGAGCCGGGCGTTGTGGCTGCTGCCATCCGGTAGGCTCACCTCTATATCGCCTGCCCCCTCCACGACATGGCTGTTGGTCACAATGTAGCCATCGGGAGCAATGACCACCCCGGATGCGCTGCCTTCCCCCTCATTGGGCCATCTTCGGGAACGGTCCGAGGCTTTCTTTTTCACCCGTATGCTCACCACAGCCGGGCCCACCTTAGCCACCACGTTGGTCACAGCTTTGGAATAGGCATCGAGAAAGTCAGCCCCCTCCTCGAAAGAGGATGGCGCCTGCTGCTCCGCCTCCGCAGGGGGCGAATAGTCCAGGAATTTAAGCTCGAAATCCGAAGTTCCGCCAACTACATCCATCGCATACCTCCAATTCCATGTTATCTCAACAAAGCCCGCAACGCAATCAGCACCACGAAGGATGAAAATAGTAGCGCAGGGCTAAGTACTGAGATTCTTCCTCTTCACTACGTTCAGGGTCAGAATGACACGGGGGACAAACGTAGGACAGACGCCATCGTCTGTCCTACCGGTTATGGTTCGGGTTTTATTGTAGGGGCGGTTCGCGAACCGCCCCTACCTTTTTGGGCACAGCATGCTGTGCCCCTACAACCTGGGTTCCTGCTTTGGCAGGAAGGACACCGGAAAAGGGCAAAGTGAGGCGCGAGTTTCCCCCCCCTCACTCTTATCTCTCCCGCAAGGGGCGAGGGGATTGGGGCGGGGAGATTGCTTCGTCGTGCGCCAGAGGCGCACTCCTCGCAATGACATGGGGTAGAGCCAACGTGGCTGTGCCCCTGCGGGTCGCCCCTTATATTTTCCTCTTGATTCTCCCGGGGGCGAATCCTATAATCTCGGTAGGCCTAAAAGGTTCCGCAAGAAGCGAGTAGTTCATGGCAGAGCAAAGAAAACCTCCTTATCTAGAAAAGGTTGAAGAGCGGGGCAATATACAGGTCTGGGTTGTCGATGGCGCCTACATTCGCAGCAATTCGGATGAAGAGTTCACCAACTTCGGCCAGCACTACCGCTACCCCTACATCCCGCAGAACGAACTCTGGATCGACCGCGAAGCCCAAAATGATGAGCGACAGTTCTTCATTGATCATCTGCTGGTGGAGCACAAGCTCATGGCAGGGGGAATGCCTTATAAACAAGCCATTGTAATTGCCGACCATGCCGAACGTAAAGAACGACGCCGCGCCGGCGACTTGAGAATTATGACCCACAAGGGACAGAAATTGCCGGACGGAAAAGACGTTCACGAAAGGTTGTGGCGCAAACTGGAGAACGGCCTCAGCGTCTGGATCGTCAACGGCAGGCTGGTGCGCAGCGCTTTCGATATAGACTTTACCGAAGGCGGTCATGGCTACGTTTATGAGTTCGTGCCTGAGAACGAGGTGTGGATAGACGATGATATCGAAGAAGCCGAGCGCGGCTATGTGCTGCTGCACGAGCTCCACGAGCGAAACCGCATGGCGAATGGATGGCCTTATAATAAAGCCCACGCCGAATCGAGCCGCCTGGAATACCACTGCCGCCATCATCCCGACGAACTGCACGACAAGCTGGTAGCCGAAGGCTGGGTCTAGTTCGTTGCACCCACCTTCTATGGGTAGGTCGGTGGCAGAGCACCGACCCTATGCTCAAATTCGGGCAGACACATGGGTCTGCCCCTACACCTGTGAGGACACGCACTTCGATAGGGCTTAGGGCCAACGGTAAGAAGGCTATTTTAAAAGCAATGACATAAATGACATAATAGGGGCTGTGGATGTTATCATCCACAGTGAGCAGAAAATATCAAGGCCATGGAAAAAGAAGTCCAATTAACCGATGGAGCAATAACGCTCCGCCCTTTCCGCCCCAGCGACGCTGTAACCCTGTATCAGGCGGTGCGGGAGTCTCTCCCCGAACTCTTGCCCTGGATGCCCTGGGCATATGCCGATTACTCCGTCAAGGATAGCAAAAAATGGATCGAGTCATGTGCCCGGACATGGGCTAAAGGCAAGGAGTACAATTTCGCCATAATAGACCCTAAGGACGGCAGTATCCTCGGCGGCTGCGGCCTGAACCAGGTCAGGCGCAGGGCACGCTTCGCCAACCTCGGCTACTGGGTCAGGAGCAGATACACCAAAAAAGGGATTGCCACCGCAGCGGCGCTGCTGGTGGCGCACTTCGGATTCGACGAGCTGGGTTTGACCCGCATCGAGATCGGAGCTGCCACCGGCAACAATGCCAGCCTGCGTGTGGCGGAGAAGGTAGGCGCTACCCGGCAGGGGATTCAAAAGAGAAAGATAACCTTCCGCGACAAGGTCTATGACAGGGTAGTGTTTTCGCTAACTCCGAAAGACCTGGAAAACCGCGGCTAGATTGAGTTGTCCAGTGGCTTGTCCACAGCCTGTCCAGTGCTGTAACGACATCTAGATTCGAGGTCGTTTAGCAACACCTTTCAACCCCCTTTTATCTCCCAATCTTGGGGGACTTTTAGGGCACAGTGCACTGTGCCCCTACAGGGACACCCCCATCCGCCTGAGGCGGACCGCCAAACAATCTCTCTAGCTTCATACTTGCACCGTTTAATAATTAGGTGCATAATATCCTCCCTGATTCTATCATTTATGTGATCTTGTTCCAGTGATTTTCAGGTGAACTGCACCACATGTCGCTGACGAAGCTATCAAGGTCTGCACAGGAACTGGGGATCGAGACCTGCCTGGAATTCGATGCGGGGCTCCTTATCCCGGAGCAAAGGATAAGAGACCTCTGCTTCGAAAACAGGTGCGGTAATTACGGCAATAACTATATGTGTCCGCCTCATATAGGCTCACTGGAGGAAATCAGGGTTCGACTCAAGAAGTTCCAGCAAGGTGTCTTGCTGCAATATTCAAAAGCGCTGGATGTTACCAGCGACATCAAAGGGCTGAGACAAACCAAGGTTGATTTTCATAATAGGGTGCTTCAACTGGAAGAATGCTTGAGAAACAAGGGGCTAAGGCATGTCTGGGGTATGATCGGGGGGAACTGTGCACTTTGCGAGATTTGCCAAGCCGAGACCGGTGATCCCTGCCCTCATCCCGACAAAGCGAGGACATCGCTGGAATCGTTAGCAATAAATGTCATGGACTTGTTGGAGAAGTTCAGCCTGGACTGCAAGTTTCAACCCGATAGGGTAACCTGGACAGGCTGTATCTTGTTCAAAGAAGAGTAAAGCTAATAGAGTCCTTTGTTTGCTATGGATGATAACATCCATAGCCCCCGTCACAACTTTAATGCGTTTCTTCTGGTCCCTTTGGCATCACCCCGGCGGCTGGGAGAGCTTTTTGCGCTTTGCTATATCTGCCTACCCCTGTCCTCTGGCTCCCTCCCCACTCCCAAGCACTGGAAAAGCGCTTCACAACTCCGCACTTTTTGCAGACACCGAGGTTCTTCTCGTCTATTAACCAGTGATGAACACACGCCTCGCGCTGGTCATCATACACTGTCCCTTGATCAGCATCCATCTCTAACCTCCCTCGGCCAGAATACGAAAGCTGCTATGCCATCCAGTGCGCCTCATTCGCCGTGATAGACCCTGGTTTAATCAACTTAAGGGCACTTCACGGGAGATGCCCAAAAACAGGGAAGCAGAGAGAATAGTGTGATGAAAATCAACAGGATGGCTCATCAAGAGGAATTGGGCATCATTCCCAACTGCCCATTATCCTCAGCCTAACCCCTCAAACCGAATGAGTAGGAGCAGAAGCTAACTGCCCCTCTTATCTCTACCGCTTCGTTTTGGAGTAGCAGTCAGAGCAGTACACCGGTCGCCCGTTTCGGGGCTCGAAGGGTACCTGGGTGCTCTTGCCGCAAGAGGCACATACAGCAGGGTACATTTCCCTCTGCTGTCGGTAGCCTCCGCCGCCTCCGCCGCTTCCGCCGCTATACCCACCGCCACCGCGCTGTTGTTTTCTGGCTGCCCTGCAGTCAGGACAACGCCCGGGTTCATTGGTGAAGCCCTTGGAAGCGAAGAACTCCTGCTCGGAAGCGCTGAAGGTGAAACTTGTGTTGCAATCCGAGCACGTTAGAGTCTTGTCCGCATAGCTCATGGATGACCTCCTTTTATTAGGACCTGATTGCAGTTTGACCATCCATGGCCTGGGGAATGCCTGACTAGTAGAACAGGTCGGGGAATAGCAAACTTCTAACAGGTTACCATAACATCATAACACATAATTGGGGTTTGTCAAGCAAGAGGGGAAGAGGTCGTTTAGCAACCCTATCTTCAACCCCCTTTATCCCCCAATCTTGGGGGATTTTAGGTTTGGGGGACACCCCCAAACCCCTGGCAGAGGGGTGAATCCCCTCTGCACTCCCCCGCTAGTAAACGATCTCAGAGTAAAGAGTAAGGGGATAGAGCACAGCAAAACCCACTCTATTCAATCTTCAGTAAATCGCAAATTTGCCTGGAGCAGGTGCTCCAGGCTACTCAGAGGTGTCAGGGAGCTGTACCAACTCAGCGTAGCCAACCCCGGAAACCGCCTTGCCGTCCAGATAGCCGGATACAGTCGTCCTGCCCTCCCAGAAGTGGAAAGTAGGTATTGACAGAGACTCAAACATTGGAATCTCCTGCTGAGCATGTCGTGCCCTGAGCACCAAATCCAGGCCACGAGCCTTCTCTCGAACCCGCCAGAGAACTCCGTACTCCCTGCCGCTTTTCGGGGAGACCCAGGAATCCATCTTCTCCAGCACCAGGTCACGAGTGTGGTAAACCGAGCTGTCGGAGAACATGATGGTCAGGTCGCAGGACTTTACCGATTCGTCGGGGTTGACGATACGCCAGAAGACCATCTCGGTGTCGTTATCGAGTTGGGCAGCAAACCAGTCCCAGCCTCCCTGACCCACGGACTCCATCCATTGGTGGTCCATCCAGCCAATGCCCTCGACATCAAGCTTTTTCCCCGCTAGATCGATCAGGCCCTTAGCTTTGAGGCGAGTGAGAGAATAATAATATGAGTCTCCCCCCGCCCACTCGCTAATGCCACCCCCACTGCCAAGAAGAGGAGGCTTCTCTGAAACAAGAGCCAGATTGAGGCCAAGCCCGGCACCGTATGATTCGAGCCTGTAGGAAAGTGGATGTTGGTCAGTGCGGAACCAGCGATCGCGACCCCAGCGCAGGTCTAGTTTTCGCTCGACATAATGTAATGCCGAGCCGGAAACGAAGTGGTGAAATTGTCCTGTCCCGAGGTCGGAGATGGAGAGAATCTTGAGCCCGAGGGTGAAATAGGCCACCATAGCCCCGTACTCCCTACCCCCAGAGTCAGTGAGGCTAAAATGCCCGTACCACCACTCCGCGGGAAACGCAGGATGCGCTCCCTCGTCCTGCGGGAAGCGGATTTTTGGCGTACTGTCCTTCTTTCGCATCACAGTTGAATTCTCGCTGCCATCGCCGCCTTTGTCAAGCTCGCACCGCAACCGAGCAGTACCTCAAAGCCAATCCCCAGTTCCCCTAGTTTGCTGACCAGCTTTGTGGTATCATAGACTTTAATGCGATTTTCAGGGTTCCAAAACATTCGGCGATCGACTCGCCGACGTCCGTGATATAGATAAAAACGTGGCAAACGAGCAAGCAAATAATAATGATATAGCAGTTGAGCGGGTGGGCATTCGCTCCCTGCCCAGACGACAGATAATCATCACACTGGCCGGTGTGCTGCTGGCTATGTTCCTGAGCTCGCTGGACCAGACAGTCGTCGGCACTGCCATGCCACGAATCATCGCCGACCTCGGCGGATTCACCCAATACACCTGGGTAACCACAGCTTACATAATCACCTCCACCGTCGCCATACCCATTACCGGCAAGCTGACCGATATGTACGGCCGGAAGTGGTTCTATGTTGGCGGAATAGCAATCTTCATAGTGGGCTCTCTCCTCTGTGGCTTCAGCCATACCATGACGCAACTCATCTTCTTCCGGGGATTTCAGGGGATAGGCGCAGGTATCATGATGGCCAATGCCTTCACTGTTATCGGCGACATTTTCCCGCCTGCCGAACGCGGAAAGTATCAAGGGCTCATGGCTGGTACCTTCGGGCTATCGTCCATCATTGGGCCAACGCTCGGCGGATACATAACCGATACTCTGTCCTGGCATTGGGTCTTCTTCGTCAATATCCCTCTGGGCGTCCTGATTGTCGTCCTGTTCATATTTTTCTTCCCCCATCTCAGACCTGACGAACTGAAACATAAAATTGACTATCTGGGCATAACGACGCTGATACTTGCCGTCGTGCCAATGTTGATAGCCCTGACCTGGGGCGGTGTTGAATATCCCTGGGGTTCCGTCCGAATCATCAGCATGTTCGCTTTCTCAGCGGTCATGATTCCTCTTTTCATAGTGATCGAGAGTAGAGCTGAGGAACCCATTATCCCCATGTGGATCTTTAGAAACCGCATCGTGGCAGTTTCCATATTCGTCATTTTCATCACGGGTTTCGGCATGTTCGGTGGTATCATCTTCGTACCGCTCTTCTTTCAGGGGGTATTGGGAAAGTCTGCTACTGCCAGCGGCACATTCTTGACACCAATGATGTTAGGTATGATAGCAGGTTCCATTATCTCGGGGCAGTTACTCTCGCGTGCAGGGGGGCACTACCGAGTCCTGGGTATGGTAGGGCTGGGGATCATGGCTGTGGGCTTGTGGCTGCTCTCTCAGATGTCGGCCGAAACCAGCCATGCCACAGCCATAACTAATATAGTGGTGACTGGCTTTGGGCTGGGCATTACCATGCCCCTTTATGTTTTAGCGGTTCAGAATGCAGTCCCCTATTCAGTTCTGGGGACCGCTACCTCTTCGTCTGCTTTCTTCCGCTCCATCGGCGGCGCCTTCGGATTAACTATCTTTGGCTCGGTGATGAATAACCGTTTTGCCTCCGAATTCACGGCGGAGCTTCCGTCTCAGATAAAAACGATCATACCGGCGAGCCAGTTAGATGCCCTGGTACACAACCCGCAAGCACTGTTTAGCCTCAATGCAACAGATCAATTAAAAAGCCTCTTCGAGCCATTGGGGCCACAGGGGACGGCTCTATTTAACCAGCTAATCCAAACGCTTAAGTCGGCTCTTAATTCCGGCATAACAGAGGTCTTTTTTATAGCTCTTATCCTGGTCGCTGTCGGCTGGGTGGCCAACCTTTTCCTTAAGGAGATCCCTCTGCGCAAGCATTACGGCGAGGGGGAAGGCACTTAGACTTCCATCGTCAGATGTCATCTCTTCTTTTGGGAACGCCGCCATTGGACGTAGAGCTTGGTGCCTTCTTCAACTGATATCTTGGGCTGCCAGCCAAGCTCGTCTCTAGCCTTAGTGCCGTCCAGATATATCCCCTTATTAACAAACCGAAGGCCCGAACGAGTCAGGTACGGCATATCCTTCACGCGCCTTAGCCTGGACCATTCCTCCATCAGCGTACACCATACGTAGGCCACCGAATAGGGAATAGTCACTTGGAGCTTGGGCCCACCAGCGGCCTTGACCATGGCAGCAGCGAACGTTCGAAGCGGGACTTCATGCGTGGGGGCTACATTGTAGACCTCGCCTATGGCCTGGTCGCTTGTAGCTACTAAAATGGCAAAGTCAGCGGCATCGGAAGCATATACAATGCTGTACTTGGGATTCGACTTCCCTGGCCAAACTATAAGAGGCAGCGATACATGACGATAAACACGGTCAGCAAGCAGTCTGTCCCGAGGGCCGTAAACAGCTGCTATCCTGATCATCGAGACCTGGATTTTGCCCTTTTTGCGGTACTCAAAGGCTACATCCTCAGCCCGCATCTTAGCGAAATCATAGTATGCATCCCGGCAGAAGACTACATTGCAGGGGGTAGACTCGCAAGCCGGGGTATCTCCTTCGCAAAGCTTGCCGTGAACGCTGCCAGTGCTAACGTGCAGGAAACGGGGGACCCCAGCCTCGACGCTGGCCCTGAGCATATTATCAGTGCCCTTTATGATTGAGGGCTCAAACAACTTCCACTCTCCCCAACCAGGCATAACCCTGGCTGCAGCGTGGTAGACCACGTCAACACCTTTGACAGCGGGGAGCAGGCTTTCATAGTCCTCAACGTCGCCGAATATGATGCGGGCTCCTGTGGTCTTCAGGTGGGAAATGTCAGAGGTTTTGCGAGCCAATGCGAGCACCTCGTGGCCCTGCGCAATCAGGCGCTCAACGAGATGGCTCCCCAAAAATCCCGTGCCCCCGGTAACTAAAGTCCTCACCAACTCCTTTCCCCAAACCCACCCGCTACTACAATGCCGTATCAGCTAGCGATGAAATGTAGTTTACACAAGGGAGAAACTATCGTCAACTAACCAATCGTCGAGGATAATTCGAACTTCAAAGGACAGCCCCTGGACAAACCCCTAGACAAATTATCTACCAGATTTGCAGTGCTGTATCTCTTGGCTTCCTAAAGAGGATTTTCGAAGGGCGCGGTTTCCGCGGCCAATTCGGGTAGCCTGGAGCGCCCGCTCCAGGCCTAGGTCGGAGCAGGTGCTCCGACCTACCTATAGTTAAGCACGAACAGCAAGAGATCTATTTTCAAAGCAATGACATGGAAAAAGGGCGACCCATCGGGTCGCCCCTACATTTGGCGACGAAATCTTGAGCGGAGATAGAGGGTAACATCATTGTGCATTATAGGCTGCACTCCCACGGGAATCAAGGGGAAACGATTTGGGGCGCACGGCTGTGTACCCCTTGTATCTTTAACAAGTGATAACATATATGGCAATAATGGTCGTGAGGGCGCGATAGACCGATCGCCCCTGGGTGGTAAAACACCGTAATGTAGCGCTGGTCGTCGCGCCCGTATCTTCAAAG
>Ga0209777_10001191_pt1 | contig 38823 bp, 36 predicted proteins | sample FrelakmetHBP12HB_FD_187147 | JGI IMG/M metagenome (GOLD analysis project Ga0209777, IMG submission 187147) | Freshwater lake sediment microbial communities from the University of Notre Dame, USA, for methane emissions studies -HBP12 HB (SPAdes)... | ecosystem: Environmental > Aquatic >...
GGGCGCGCCGCCATCGGCAATCCCTGGATCTTTTCCCGCCTCGACCGGGAGCAGGTCACGCCGGAGATGGTGCGCCAGATGGTGCGCCGGCACCTGGAGCGCAATATACAATTCTATGGTGAGCACAAGGGATTGATCTTATTCCGCAAACATGCCATGCGGTATCTGGCGCTCCAGCGCCTGCCGCGCGTTACGCGCACGAAGATCATCCTGCAGAATGACGCGGAGGGCTTCCTGGCTTTACTGGACAAAGCCTGTATCGGGTTGGAGTGAAAACTTTTTGATGAAGACCGAAATGCGCACAGTGTTGGCTGTGCGCATTTTATTTCAGACGTCCCGGCGACTCCCGATTTGCCCCATCGTCAAGGCGATACCAGGAGAACCTTATGAGTTAGTAATGAAAGAGCACCTTGCCGGTGGTCATGTCTACTGCGTAGATGGTTATGTCCACATTGAGATAAACGGTATTCCCCTGCCAGCCAATGACCTCCGGGATATCATAAAAATCACCGGTCACCTGTTTCAGGGGGATCGTCTGTTCGTCCCCCAAGTACGTGCCATCGGTTGGGTTAATGATATCCAGCCTCATTTGGTTGGGGCTGGCTTGGAACTTGATCGATAACAAGCCGGCCGGAACCAGCCTCCAGGTCCAGGCGGGGCTGGTATTGTCCACCAGGCCGGACATTTCATTGGGCGGGTCGATCGGCGCGGCGCCCTGCAGGTCCATCTGCCACAACTGCTTGCCCGAAGTGGCATTCACCCCCCACAGTTCAAACCGTTCCGTGCCGCGCGTCCGCCGGGCGCGGACGAGCAAGGTATCGCCTGATATTGCCAGCGGGAGGAAATCGTAATCTTCGTTTGCCAGCAGGGTTTGGACTGTCCCGGCGCTTTTGTCCACCGCCAGCAGTTGACTCTCGTTGCTGAAATAAATGGTCGTATCGGTCACCAGCGGATTGAAACCGTCCATCGAAAAACTGAAACCATCTTTCGTAATGGTCTGCCAGGCCATTCCTCCGGTGACGAAGTCAAGCCGCTGGACGCAGCCGTTGGAAGAGCCGTAGACCAGGTACAGGGCATTTTCGGCCTCGACGTAGAGCAAGCCTGAATCGGGGTCCACCGAAGAGGACGAGTATTCATCGATCTGGCAGTTCGGCGTAAGGGTGCGTTGCTCACTGCCATCGACGGGGTTGATGAAAATCAGGCTGAAGGTGGAGGTGTCGCCAATGTAATCAACCACCACCAGCGAGCCGCCCATCAACCGTAAGGTGCTGTCATACCCGGCCAGCCGCCGGTTCCAGACTAAGCTCCCAGTGCCGGCATCGTATGCTTGCAGGGATTGGTCATTGTTCAGGGTGAGCACCCGCCCGGCTGTCACCAGCAGGGTGATGACACCATAGCTCAATTTGTCGGGCATCTGGGTTTGCCAGGCCAGGCTGCCGTCACTTTTCTGGTAAGCCAGCAGGGTGGCACCGTTCGCAGCGTAAATCAGGTTGCCACCCGCCGCGATGGCGTCCACGGACCCGTCCCCGGCCAGGGGTTTGGCCTGCCAGCGCAGTTTGCCGGTGGTACCATCCACCAGCCCGATCAGGTAGGCATCTGCATCGGGGCTGTAAAACTGCCCGGCCACATCTGGCGGCGTCCCCGTCTCGGAGGATACCAGGATGGCTGTCCCGGTGGCGTTCAACGGTGAGGCAAACGGATTTCCCTGCATGGCCAGAACAAACGCCAGGATGCCTCCACCGATGACCAGGATGGCGAGAACGATGGCACAGCCGATCCATTTGCCCCACTTGACCGACCGCCTCTGCAAGACTTCCTGCGGGGTGGATGATGAGGATAGAATCCCCTGAATTTCGAGGCTGGGCGCGACCGGGATGCCGGTCAGCGCGGCTTCAACCTGGTCCACCACAGCCTTGGCCTGGGTGAGACTGACGTCGTTGACTTCGCGGTAGCGCTTGATTGCTTCGATCTTGTTCCCCGACTGGAGCAGTTCCTTCACTTCATCCAGCACGCGGCTGGTCTCTTCGTCACTCAGCGGGCCGGCGAACACCCGGTGGGCCTCGATCACCTTGTTAGCCGCCAGGGCATTCACGGCACCATTGGCTTCCTTCAAGTCGGCGCCGTATAGTTCGCGGTAACGGCGGATTGCATCCACCAGGTTGCCGTTCTGCGCCAGCTGGCGTACTTCGTCCAGCGAGGCGCGCGGGGTAGCCTCCTGTGCTGCCGGGAGTCCCGGCACGAGGGCGATATTTTTGCAGAACTTGCAGCGTACAACCGAGCTCGTGCCATCATAGTCCAGCGGTGCACCGCAGGAGGGGCAGATCAGATTGGTGGGTGTATTATCAGTCATGAAGCCTCCGGGAAGGGAAGGAAATGCAAATCGGGGCAATTATTCCCCTTAATGCGAAAAAGGGCAAGCCGTTTTATGGAAAATGAATCCACAGCTCCCCAAAATAGCCAGCTGCGTTTTTCGAGGAAGGGCATTAATCCCATCATTCCTGGTATGGCACAAGGGTCAGGAGTCCTGCCAAAAGGTATAATACGAGCATGTCCAAGACTCACTCCCGTTACGTCTGTCAGCAATGCGGGCGCGTCTCCGCCGGTTTCATGGGGAAATGCCCACAGTGTGGTTCGTTCAATTCGATGGTCGAGGAGATTGTGGCCGATGAGCCGATGGGGGGGAGGACTGCCCCGCGCGGCCTGAGTGGACGTTCCACCCCGCACCGCCTGTCTGATGTCAGCGGCGAGGCCGAGGACCGGATTCCCGTTCCGCTAGGCGAGTTTTCCCGCGTGCTCGGCGGCGGTCTCGTTCCCGGCTCGATCGTGCTGGTGGGCGGCGACCCGGGCATTGGCAAGTCCACGCTGATGCTGCAGGTGGCTCTCGAAATGGCAACCAGTCTCCGGGTCCTGTACGTTTCAGGCGAGGAGTCCGAACGGCAGATCAAGATGCGGGCGGCGCGGATTGCCTCAGGGACAAAATTCCCGGCTGACCTGTTCCTCGTCACCGAGACCAACCTGGATACGATTTTCGAGCATGTCGCGGCGGTCAAGCCGGACCTGTTGATCGTGGATTCGATCCAGACCGTGTACATCCCGGAAATGGATTCGGCGGCCGGATCGGTCTCGCAGGTGCGCGAGTCGGCCAACCGGCTGCGTGAACTGGCCAAGTCGTCGGGGCCGGCGGTGTTTGTCATTGGGCACGTGACCAAGGAGGGGACGATTGCCGGGCCGCGTGTGCTGGAACACATCGTGGACACGGTGTTGTATCTCGAAGGCGACCGTTTTCAGGCCTACCGGCTGCTGCGCTCGGTCAAGAACCGCTTCGGCGCGACCGCCGAGGTGGGCGTGTTCGAAATGGTCGAGCGTGGGCTGGCCGAGGTGACCAACCCCTCGGAGGCTTTCCTGGCTGAGCGGATGGTCAACGCAGCCGGGTCGGCGATTGCCGTAACGATGGAAGGAACCCGTCCGCTGCTGGTGGAAGTGCAGGGACTGACCAGCGCGGCGCAGTTTGGCAATGCCCGCCGCACTCCCAACGGCGTGGATTACAACCGTCTGCTGATGATCGCCGCCGTGCTGACGCGCCGCCTTGGGTTGAAACTGGCCGAAGCGGACATTTTCGTCAACGTGGTCGGTGGTCTCAAGATTGACGAACCCGCCGCCGACCTGGCAATTGCCGCGGCGGTGGCCTCCTCGATGCGCGACCTGCCGGTCAAAGCGGATACCGTGCTGATTGGCGAGATCGGCCTGGCCGGAGAACTGCGCATGCCGGGGCAGATGCCGGTGCGCCTGCGCGAGGCCGCCAAACTTGGCTTCAAGACGGCCATCGTCCCCAGGCGCCTGCGCAAGGGCGAGCCCTGGCCGGCGGATATCGAAATCGTGGAGGCGCGGGCGGTCTACCAGGCGCTCGAATTGGCATTTGGGATCCAGCGCGAAGTGCCGAAAGGCCGCAAAATGGCCCGGGCTTAACCACTACCATAAAGGCATGCAGGTGCAATGAAATTATGGTTTTGTGCCTGCATGGATATTTCGTAGGTAATGAGTTCGACATGAAGTTTTACAAGCCGAAAGGATTCACAATGACCATCCTCGACATCCCCGTGATCTCACGCATCCGTCGCAATCACGGCTTGGAACATGCCACCATCAATATCCTGTCGCAGCGTTTCCCGTTCCGGCGATTGGCAGGTTATTCCTTCCCGGGCGGATTCTTCATCCTCGGCGATATCCCCACTGCTGACCTCCGCGAGGCCGTTGTCCAGGCCCTGGTACGGATGAATAATGGCGAACGCTACCTTGCCATTCACGAGCACTGTGGCACGAACTACGCCGCTTCCGGTTTTGTCGCCGGTTTGCTGGCGTGGCTGGGAATGGCCGGGGCCAAAAGTAAACGCGACAAGGTCGAGCGTCTACCACTGGTCATCGCTCTGGCTACGTTTGGTTTCATCCTCAGCCAGCCGCTGGGACCAGCAATCCAACAGCGCGTCACCACTTCCGGCGACCCGCAGGGGATGTCCATTGTGGATGTATTTCCAATCCAATTTGGGCAGTTCTCACTCCACCGCGTGGTCACACAAGGTTAGATAACTCGCGTTAGATAGTCATAACCACAATGCCTGAAACTCCCTCCGTTCTCATCCTGCACGGCAACGACGAGTTTGCCATCTCCGGGCACATCGAAAAACTATACGCCGGTCTCGGCGACCCGTCCACTGCGGGCATGAACATCGCCCGCTTCGACGGCCGCCTCGGCCTGGATTTCGAGGCGCTCAACAAGGCTGTCAATGCGGCCCCCTTCCTGGCAGCGCGCCGGGTAATGGTGCTGGTGCATCCGGCCTTGGCTTTTGCTTCCGCCGAAGCCCGGAAAAAATTCATCGAACTGCTGGATAAGGCCCAGCCGACGACGACGATCGCCCTGGCAGAGTACGACGAACTCAGGCGCGACCACTGGCTGTTGAAATGGGCGGCTCAGGCCGGACCTCGAGCCGGAGTCCACCTCTACAATATGCCCAAACGCTGGGAAATGCCGCGCTGGATTGAGTCCGAGACGAAAAAATTGGGCGGCAGGATCGAACCGGATGCAGCCGCGCGTCTCTCCGAAATGGTCGGCGAGGACACGCGCATTGCCGCCCAGGAACTCACCAAGCTGCTCACCTACGTCAACTTTGCGCGCCCGGTCACCCTGCTGGATGTGGATCGGGTGAGCATCGTCAGTGCGCAGGGGAATGTTTTCGAACTGGTGGACGCCCTCGGTCAGGGGGATGGGAAAAAAGCCCAGCACGTGCTCCATCAATTGCTGGAAGAGGAAGAAGCCTTCGAATTGTGGGGCATGGTCGTCCGCCAGTTCCGGCTGCTGCTCCAGGCGCGTGAACTGCTGGATGCCGGCGCGGGCATCCCCGAGGTCCAGAAGGCGCTCGGACTGCACGAGTTTGTGGCGCAAAAAGTGACCAACCAGGCGAAGCGGTTCTCGCTTTCTGCGCTGGAGTCCATTTATCATAAATTGCTGGAGATTGACGAGGGGGCAAAAACGAGCCAGGTCCCGCTTGACCTGGCCCTGGATACGTTGGCGGTGGAATTGACCCGAAAATAGACACTTTCGGAGAGAAGTAACCTCCGGGAGTTTATTTCATCAGGCTCAGGCTCTTGTCCTCTGCTTCAAAGATTCAATTTCCATCGATAACATCTAGTCACTCAAAATACGTTCTATTGTCTGAAGCTCCTCGTCACTAAAATCCAATTTGCTCAATGCTGCCAGATTGGTCTCTAATTGTGCCACGCTGCTGGCACCGATCAAAGCCGATGTGACCTGCGGCTTGCGCAGCACCCACGCGATCGCCATCTGTGCAAGCTTTTGACCGCGCTGGGCGGCAACATTGTTCAGTTTACGGACCTTCGGCAGGCTTTTCTTCACATCAGCGGGCGTCAACCAGACGCGCTCGGTTTTGGTAGCGCGCGCTCCCACCGGAATGTCATCCAGGTAACGGTCGGTCAACTGACCCTGGGCAAGGGGTGAGAAGACGATGCAACCGATGCCTTCCTGTTCGAGTACGTCCAGCAACCCGTCTTCCACCCAGCGGTCGAACATGTTGTACGACGGCTGGTGAATGAGACAGGGCGTGCCAAGTTCGCGCAGAATGCGTGCTGCCTGGCGTGTCTGTTCCGGCGGATAGGACGAGATGCCCACGTAAAGTGCCTTGCCCTGCCTGACGGCGGAATCCAGCGCCCCCAGCGTTTCTTCGAGCGGCGTCTCAGGGTCATAGCGGTGACTATAGAAAATATCTACGTAATCCAATTCCATGCGCATGAGAGACCGGTCCAAACTGGCGAGCACGTGTTTGCGCGAGCCCCATTCGCCATACGGACCGAGCCACATATCGTAACCGGCCTTGGTGGAGATGACCAGCTCGTCGCGGTAGCGGGCGAAATCCTGTTTGAGAAGTTTGCCGAAAGTTTCTTCCGCTGAACCGGGCGGGGGCCCGTAGTTATTGGCCAGGTCGAAATGAGTTACACCCAGATCAAAAGCCCGGCGGGCGATCAGACGCGAATTCTCAAACATATCCAGCCCACCGAAGTTGTACCACCAGCCGAGCGATATGCGCGGCAGTTTCAATCCGCTGTGACCGGCGCGTTTGTACTCCATACCGGTGTAACGATCTGCAGAAGCACTATAAGGCATGGGAAACTCCTTTTTTTCAAAACAACCGCGGCTGTCCGGAGCCGGTGTCTGCCACAATCCACCCAAAGTGGCTCAAATCCACGCGGCCACGCTCGTCGAACTCCACGCCCTCCTCTTCCAGCAAGCGGCGTTGTTGCTCCGCCCCTGGACGGGGACTGATCTCGCCTTTCGAGTTGATGACCCGCTGCCAGGGCACATCGTCCGGACATTTCGCCATTGCCGACCCCACCCAGCGCGGGCCGAGCGACAGGTAGCTCTTTGGGTCCAACCCCTCAGGGGGCGGTATCATCCGAGCAATCTGCCCATAAGTGGTTACCTTGCCCTCTGGCACCTGCCGGGCGATTTCCCAAACCCGGTTGTTGAAAATGATGGGGTCAGGAGGAGACGTGAATGGGCTCATTTTTCCTCCAGGAACTGCCTGGCAACCACCTGGTAGGCCGGGCGGTAAAGACGCTTGTAAACTTCGGAATGATGCACGGCAGGTAACCCCTGCTCTTCCATTTTGGCAAAAAAAGCTTCGATTTCCTCCTCTCGAATTGACCCGCTGCCTACCTGCGCCTGCCGCCTGGCAGTTGCACCATACTCCTTAAACTTATCCAGCGAACCGCGCCATTCGTTGGCAGTTTGAATAAAAGCCCGCAGTAACCTCTCCGGGTTCTTCCCCGCCCGGAGATACGGGCGCAGGTGCACGCGCAGGATTTGTCCATCCGGGGAGAGCGGGTCCATCAGCGGGTCATCGGGACCGTCTCCCAGCCCGGCCAGTTCGCGCTCCAGCCAGTCCCGCGCCGCCTGCTCGTCGCGGACGGCATGTTCGCTCCCCAGCGCGGCCTGGTACAGAAGTTTGTAAAGGTCTGCCGCCTGCATCTGCGGGTAACGCCGGAGATGATCTTGCAGGATCTTATCCATGGATATACTATCCATTTCTTCTGATTCAATTCCACTCCCACTTCTTCATCACTTCCATTGCCTCCCTTGCCGTCAGGTCCAGTTGCAGCGGTGTGATGGAGACGTATCCGGCTTTCAGCGCGCCGAAATCCGTCCCCTCCTCGAGGATGCCCGTGGGGGACTCGCCGCCGATCCAGTAGTACGGGCGCCCGCGCGGGTCCACCCGGCGCTCCAGTTTGTCCAGGTAGACGCGCAGTCCCTGGCGCGTTACCATATAGCCCTTGAATTGTTCCTCGGTCAGGTACGGCACGTTGACGTTCAACAGCACTCCCGCCGGCAGGTTATCGGCCATGACTTTTGCCGTTACTTTGCGGGCCACCCTGGCCGCACTGTTGTAGTCCAATGGACCGCTGTGGTACTCCGGAACGTCCAGCGAAACGGCAATCCCCGGAATGCAGCCGATGACTGCTTCCATCGCTGCCGTCACCGTGCCGGAGTAGGTCACATCATGGCCGATGTTGGCGTTCGGGTTGATGCCCGCCACCACCACGTCGATCTTTTCCTCGACGAAGCCCATCAGCGGCAGGGCCACGCAATCCGACGGCGCGCCGTCGCACGAGTAGGCCGGGGAATTGTCTGCCAGGCACACTTCCCGCACCCGCAGCGGGCGGTCGAGAGTCTTGACATGGCCCGAAGCCGACCAGTTACGGTCCGGGGCGAAGACCGTAACCTTACCCAGCGTCCGCAGTTCCTGCGCCAGTGCCAGCAGACCGGGAGCCTGTACACCGTCATCGTTTGTGACCAGAATGTGCATAATTCATCCTTTTCCGGATGATTATATCGCGCCCGCATATATAATCAGACTATTTACGGTTGCCTCCCGCCCACCGGCGCGCGCTGACCAGCGGGAACGCGGGAACCTCCCCGTGTTCCATCGATCATGTCATTCGGTAGAAGAATGTATGCGCCGTATAATTTTCCTTCTGGAGCCATAGCCTGTAAATATGCAAATAACCTCCCGCAGAGAAAATCTGCGGGAGGTTGGTTTTCCGTAGAATAAGAACAAGGAGCATCGATCTCTTACAATCCTCGAATGATTTGCTTGACCAGCCCCGGCCCGGCATAGATCAACCCGGTATAGACCTGCACCAGCGCCGCGCCGAGGTCCAACCTCCTCCGGGCATCCTCGGGACGCATGATCCCGCCCACACTGACGACCGGGAGGCGGCCATCCAGTTTCTTCACCACCAAACGGAGGACCGCCTCACTCCGGGCCCGGAGCGGTTCGCCGCTTAACCCGCCTGTCTCTGCCTGCTGCTTCGACCGCAAACCCGCCCGCCCCAGGGTGGTGTTGGTGACAATGACGCCGTCCATGCCGGTGCGCACGATGACCTCGAGAGCATCGTCGAGTTCTTCATCTGAAAGGTCAGGAGCCAGTTTCACCAGGATGGGGCTATGCCCGCCGCCTCCTGCTGCAATATTCTCGCGTTCCTTCGCAATCGCCCTCAGGAAGCCTGCGAGCATTTCGCGCCCCTGCAGGCGGCGCAGGTCGGCGGTATTGGGGGAGCTGACATTGATGGCAAGGTAATCTGCCAGCGGCGTGAATTGTCGCAACAGGGTAATGTAATCGGTCGCGGCATTTTCAAGGGGGGTATCTTTGTTCTTGCCGAGATTGACACCCATGATAACTTGCCTGTTGTGCCGACCACGTAATCTTCTTGCCACAGTTTCTGCCCCCAGCCCCGGGAATCCCATCCGGTTGATGACTGCCCGATCTTCCACCAGCCGGAAAAGGCGCGGCTTCGGATTACCTGGCTGTGGGCGGGGTGTGACGGTTCCGACTTCGATGTGGCCGAAGCCGAGTGTAGCCAGTCCGCGCCAGGCCTGGCCATCCTTGTCATACCCCGCCGCCAACCCCACCGGATTCTGAAAATGCAGTCCAAAGGCGTCCACCGGCCTTGCCGGTGCGTTGTACATGGCTCGCAGGAGCAGGTTCAATGGCTGGTACGCGCCCAGGCGGATCAGTTGCAGAGTCAGTTGGTGGGCAGTTTCCGGGTTGAGTTTGAAGAGCAGCGGTCGAAAAAAAGACCACATTTTAAGGTTTCGGTTTGCGGATGGAAAGATAGCGGTCACATTCCAGGCCGTATTTTCTGGCGCGTTCCTGCAATTTTGGCATGATCGTGAAATCGCCTTTGAGCAGGTCCGCGCCATGATCCAGCAGTTGCTGGCCCATTGTTTGCAGGGTGGGTTCGAGTGAGTCTTCGTTCAATGTTGCCGGGTGAAAAGCCTGCTCCGGCAGGGGGGCCTTATCAATACCTAGCTCGACGAGCAGCCATCCGAGCGTGGATTTATTCTTAGGTTTATGCACATCGGCTATTTCCAGCCAGGGTGTATTTCCAATTTCATAGTTCAAGACAATTTCGGTGGTGGCATTTTGGAACCGGACGGTTACGCTGCGGTTTTCGAATTTGGTCTCGATTTTCTTGAAACCATGCCTGGCTTCCAAACCCCAAAATGCCTTCTCCACCATGCGTTCGAATTTGGATTTTTTCATCGGATTGCTCCTGAGGACTTGTTCTCGGCAAGGATGCCCGCCATGGTTGGAGCGGTTTCGGGGTCGAGGTGAAAGAAAAGGAGATTCATACTTTCAAACCACGCTGGTTCCCCTGGTACACAAGCAGCAAGTTGCGAATTTCTTCAGCAGCCTAATCGGTAAACAACGGCAAGTGTCCCAGGGCAACAATGTGATCCCACTTAGCCCGCTCACCCTCGGTCAAAATTGCCGCCTCGCAGACGACTTCGGCACCGGCCTTTTCCATAATCATTTTCATGCCCTGCAAGGTTGAGCCTGTGCTGATTACGTCATCCACAAGGACTGCTTTTTTATTGCGGATCAGAAACTGATCCTTTTCGTCCATGATCAAGGTCTGCGGCTCTCCGGTGGTGATGGACAGGGTCTCGGCGATAAGCGCCGCGCCCATGTAGGGTTTGTAGGTTTTGCGCAGGACGATGTAGGGTTTTTTCGTCTCCACAGCCAGGGCGTATGCCAGCGGGATGGACTTGGCTTCCGCTGTGACCAGGACGTCAAAGTTCACGGGTTTGAGTGCCTTGGCCAGTGCTTGCGCGGCGGCCTGGACGAGTTCGGTATCGCCGAGGATGTTCAGGATGGCGATTTTCAGGCCGGGCTTGATCTCGAACAGCCGCAGGTCGCGCTTGATGCCGGCGATTTCGATGGGGTAGGTTTCATGATCGGGCATGGCAGGTTCCTCCGGGTCAAAAACGGTCAGAACAAGTGTATCACAAAAGATATTCGCAAACATTCGTCAATTTGCGCCATTCGCGTTAGAATCCCTCCATGCTTCCCGACTTGCAACTCAACGACCTCCTGCGCCTGCGCAAACCGCATCCCTGCGGCTCCTACGAATGGACTGTCACCCGCCTCGGCGCGGATATTGGCCTGGAGTGCAAAGGCTGCGGGCGGCGCGTGCTGCTCACCAGGCGCGAACTGGCGCGGCGTCTGAAGTCGAGACTACCGAAGGAAAATGATGACAAACCTGCCTAATCATTTCCATAAAGATGGGCAGCTGCCCGTCCCTGCAAAAAGACCTCACATCCTCTTCCTTTTCTCCGACACCGGCGGCGGGCACCATGCCGCCGCGGATGCCATTATCGAAGCCTTGCAGCTTGAATTTGGCGATGCCGTTACCACCGAAATGGTGGATTTTCTCAAAGACTACGCTCCGCCGCCCTACAATCAATTGCCGCGCTTCTACCCGGAAATGGTCAAACTTCCGGAACTATGGGGTGTGGGCTTCAATATGAGCGACGGGCGCCCGCAGGCACGCCTGATCACCTCCACTTTCTGGCCCATCGTCCGGCGCGCCGCCCGCAGGCTGGTGAAAGAGCACCCAGCCGACCTGCTGGTCAGCGTTCACCCGGTGGCTGTTTCATTCTGTCTGAGAGCCCTCGGCAAGAACCGTCCACCGTTCGTCACCGTGGTCACCGACCTGGTCTCCACCCACGCCCTGTGGTTCGACAAGCGCGCCGACCTGATCTTCGTCCCCACCCGCATGGCGCACGACAGCGCGCTGGAGAATCACATGTCGCCGGAGAAGGTGCGGGTGGCGGGCCTGCCCATCTCGGAACGACATTGCCAGGTGGGTTGTGACAAACCCTCCCTGCGCGAGAAATTTGGCTGGCCGGTGGACAAGTTCACGATCCTTCTGGTGGGCGGCGGGGACGGGATGGGCCCGCTGGCCGAGACGGCGCACGCCATAGACGAATCGGGCCTCGATGTGAACCTGGTCATCGTGACCGGGCGGAATGTCCACTTGAAGAATTACCTCGAAACCCTGACTTGGGAAAATTCCACCCACATTTATGGTTTCACCCACGAGATGCCCGATTTCATGCGCGCGGCGGACGTCATTGTCACCAAGGCCGGCCCAGGGACAATCGCCGAAGCGCTGGCGGCCGGTTTGCCGATCATCCTGTACGCCAAACTGCCCGGGCAGGAGGATGGCAACGTGACCTACGTGGAGAACCGCGGCGTGGGCGTCTGGGCGCCTGACCCGTTGAAAGTGGTTCGTACTTTGACACGCTGGGTCTGCCATCCGGCCGAACGCCTCAAAGTGGCCGGGAACTGCCTCAGCGCCGCCCGCCCGGATGCCGCGCAGGTTATTGCACAGGCGTTGGGTGAAAAAGTCGGTCTTAGGCCCCTCCTCTGACCCCGCCCCATTTCGCTTTTTGAAATAGGAGGGGCTGGGGTGGGGTATAATCTTCTCGCCATGCCCATCCTGGACGCACATACATTCGAATTCTTCAGCAAATCTCCCGAACAGACCCGACGCCTGGGGATGCGCCTCGGCGTCCTGCTCCAGCCTGGCGATTTGGTCTGCCTTCAGGGCGAGCTCGGCACGGGTAAGACCACCCTTGTCCAGGGGGTGGCACGCGGTTGGGGTGCGCTGGACGAAGTCTCCAGCCCAACTTTTGTACTGGTCAATGCTTATCGCCGTCCCGATGGCGCGCAACTTTCCCATTTCGATGCATACCGGGTCGAAAGCCTGGGCGAAGCCGAAGAACTCGACCTCGACGCCCTGCTGGCGCGCGGCCCGCTCTTGGTCGAGTGGCCAGAGCGAGTTGAACCCATCCTGCCTGCCAAACGGTTGTGGGCCTGGCTGGAATATGAATCCGAAGAGCACCGCTCCATGCGTTTTGCAGCGAGCGGCGCCCGCTATGAAAGTCTGCTGGATGCCCTCCGGCAGGCCATTTACGGAGCCGGCTGATGCTTCTGGCAATTGACACCTCCACTGCCCAGATTGGACTAGCGCTCTACGATGGGGCGACCGTGCCCGGCGAACTCGTCTGGCAGAGCCGCCTCCACCATACCGAACAACTCGCCCCGGCACTTGCCGGACTCCTGGAGCGGGTCGGCGTAACAATGGACTCGGTCAAGGCTCTGGGCGTGGCGATTGGCCCTGGTTCGTTCACCAGCCTGCGGGTGGGATTGGCCTTCGTCAAGGGATTGGCGCTGGCGCGGCACATACCGGTGGTTGGAATCCCCACCCTGGATATTGTGGCGGCCTCCGTCCCGCCCTCGGACCGGAGACTGGCCGCCGTGTTACAGGCCGGGCGTGGCCGTCTGGCTGTGGGTTGGTACAAACCCACCGGAAGCGGCTGGCAGGCTTATGGTCCGGCTGTGACCACTACCGCTGAGGAACTGGAAAAGAAGATCCGCAAGCCGGCCATCGTCTGCGGCGAGTTGACTGCCGAAGACCGTCATCATCTGGCGCGCAGGTTCAAGAACGTGATGCTGGCTTCCCCGGCGCAGTGCGTCCGCAGGCCGGGGGTTCTGGCCGAGATCGCCTGGAACCGCTGGCAGGCAGGCAAAACAGACCTCGCAGCTTCGCTGGCTCCGATTTACCTGCATGTGGCAGGCGGCTTGCCGGCGTGAACGTTGCCATCCGGCGCATGACGCTGGAGGATGTTCCCGCCGTCCACGAGATTGACTCGCTTTCGTTCAGCCTGCCGTGGCCCGAGCGCTCGTTCCGCTTTGAATTGATCGAGAACCCGGTTTCGCGCAATTGGGTGGCTGAATTCAATGGCCGCATTGCGGCCATGCTGGTGCTCTGGTTGATTGTTGACGAGGCCCATATTGCCACCATTGCCACCCACCCGGATTTCCGGAGGCAGGGCATCGGAGAACAGCTGATGATAGCGGCACTTATTTCAGCCCGGAATGAAGGGGCTGCCCGTGCCTTCCTGGAAGTGCGCGCCGGGAACGCCGCTGCACTGGCATTGTATGAAAAATATGGCTTTGTAGTGGCGGGCCTCCGCCCGCGCTACTACAAAGATAATAACGAAGATGCCATTTTGATGGATCTGAATGACTTGAACGGTTTGGAGGCCGCATGAGCGCCGAAGAAACGCTTGCCCAAATTGCGAAGGAAGTCTCGACCTGCAGGAAGTGCGCGCTGTACCACTCACGCAAACTCTCGGTGCCCGGTGAAGGACCGGCGAACTCGGAGATCATGTTCATCGGTGAAGGACCGGGTTTCTACGAAAATGAACAGGGGCGGCCGTTCGTCGGCGCTGCCGGGAATTTCCTGAATGAACTGCTGGCCGAAGCCGGGCTGAAGCGTTCCGATGTGTGGATTGGCAACGTGGTGAAATGCCGTCCGCCCGGCAACCGTGACCCGCTCCCCGAAGAGCTTTCGGCTTGCGATGAATATCTGGAGCGACAGATCGCGGCCATCAACCCAAAGATCATCATCACCCTCGGACGGTACTCGATGGGCAAGTACATGCCCGGCGCCAAGATCAGCTCCGCTCATGGACAAATGCGGCGGGTGGGTGACAGGTTTGTGATCGCCATGTTCCACCCGGCGGCGGCATTACATCAAGCCGCCTTGAAACCCGCCATCGTGAAGGATTTTGCCCAACTGCCGAAACTCCTGGAGCAGGCCCGGGCGGCATTAAAACGCTCTGTATCCTCGGCAACCGAAGAGCCGAGTGAAGACCCGAAGCAGTTAAGTCTGTTTTAGTCCAAAAAGAGGCAGCTGCTCCGTGACCATTTACCAAAAACTCACCGCGATCTGGAATGAGGATAATCTGCTGCGCCGGGTGGTTAAGAACAGCAGTTATCTTTTCAGCAGCAATGTCGTTTCCGCCGTTTTAAGCCTTATTCAAACCGTCATCGCCACCCGTCTGATCGGTGTGTACAACTGGGGCCTGGTTTCCGCCGTTCAGACATTCGCTTCCAACATTAATCGCTTCCTCTCCTTCCGCATGAGCGAGGTGGTGCTCAAGTATCTGGGCCCGGCTGTGGCGGATGATAAGAAGCAGGAGGCAGCCGTGATGGTAAAGGCTGCCGGTCTGACGGAAGCGATCACATCGGTTGCAGCCTTCCTCATCTTGTTGCTCCTCGCCCCCTGGGCCTCCAGGACATTTGCCAAAGATGCCAGTACGGCTCCCTTGTTTGTCTTTTACGGCTTGATACTGCTCAGCAACCTGGTTTATGAGACCTCTACGGGCGTTCTGCAGGCATTGCATCGTTTCGACCATCTTGCCCTCGTAAACTTGATCCAGAGCATCATAACCGTGTCTTTGATCGGCGGGACTTACGTTCTCTATCGCTGGGGTAAACTGATCCCGGCTCCCCATTTATTGGAAGCCATCCTGCTGGCTTATGTGATTGGCAAAACGTATGTGGGATTATCCCTGGTTATCCTGGCCATACGCGAATTGAACCGCACTTTGGAACCGGGTTGGTGGCGCATCTCGTTACGCACTCTGTCAAATAAACGCGCATTGTTAACCTTTGCACTCAATACCAACCTGAACGGTACTGTGAATCTGGTTTTCCGGGATAATATACCGCTTTATCTGGCAAGTATACTCACCCTGAAAGATGTCGGATATTTTAAAATAGCCATGACCTTTGTCCTCCCCATCACGATGATCCTCGACCCATTTATTGCTCCGACTTATGCCGAAATTTCCCGCACGATTGCCAGGTTCCAGTGGCATACCACCCTGCGCCTGCTCAAACGGATCACCGCCATTGCCGTTGCGGTCGTCTTGACGTATTGGGTTGGATGGGCACTGACCGGCTGGTGGATCATTCCCACACTTTATAAGCCGCAGGCCATCCCGGTCTATCCGCTGTTGTTAATCCTTGTTGCTGGCTATGGATTTGCCAGTATCTTCCAGTGGAATCGCTCGCTCTTCCTCTCGCTCGGCAAGCCGGGTTATCCGGTCTTGATTTCCACGCTGACGGGTGTCATCGAGCTGGCCTTGATATTCCTCCTGGTGCCGCGTTACGGTTATCTGATGATGGCGGTTATCCTTTCGGGGTATTTCATCGTCTCCATCGGTTTTATCACCCTGCGCGGCCTGTGGGAGGTCCACCGGCGGGCGCTGGCCGAACCTCAGCCGCCGCCATCGGAAACGCCTCCATCGTCAACTTCTGAAGTCCAGCCTGAGTTGTCTCGTGTGGATCGTCGCCCAGTGAAACGGTGGTTTGCTCTCCCCGGTGTCAACCGTTGGGACTGGCTGACTGTTATAACTTTCCTGGCCTTTGCCGGGTTGTATTTCCTGGGCCGCTTGCAGGGCAACTACCCGGTGGTCATTCTCACCGGCGATGGCGGCAATATTGCCAGTTATGCGGCTGCCCTCGACCACCCCGACTGGTTCAAGAACGACCCTGCGCTGGGCGATTCCAACAATATCGGCGTTTACGCCACCGTCCACATCCCCATCATCCGCCTCCTGGATCGTCTGACCGGCGATTATGGGCTGGCGTATGCCTGGCTGTTGCTCCCGCAGACTTTCCTGCAGTTGCTCGGGTTTTATATCCTGGGACGGGTATTGTTCAAGAACCGCTTCTGGGCTTTCTTGTTGGCATTTCTGACTGCCATGACGGTCATCAATATCGGCCTGGGGGAGATCTGGGGGGTGTGGCAGGATGCCCTGCCGCGCGTCACATTCCAATCGCTGCTACCCTTCCTGCTGGCGTTGGTGCTGGTCTGGAAGGATCGTCCCGGGCGCTGGCCCTGGCTGATGGTTTTCGCCGGCCTGCTGGTTTATGTGCATCCGATCAGCGCCCCGGCCTGGGGTCTCGCCATCTGGCTCAGCCTCTGGCTGCTCCAGCCCAAAGACTGGAGCTGGAGGCGGCGCATCCTGGTCATGCTTGGACTGGGCGTCTTGTTCCTGGCAGCCATTACGCCATTTGCAATCAACTACCTATCGTATCGCGTCCGCGACCAGGCTGCCGACTACAATACGGTCATGGCGGTCCTGCAAACTTACTCTCCCGCCAACCTGCTCAATGTCCCGGCTGCACTGGGAACCTTTCTCTGGAATGCCACCCGCAGCCTGCTCCTCCCGCTGGCACTGGTCGGGTTTGCGGCCACCTGGCTGCTCAAGAAGAATGACCGTACACCGGTAAAAGTGGTGCTGTTGTGGATGGCAGGCCTTTTTATCACCAGTATTTTGATCCCCCTCTCCGAGCAGGTGATTGAACAACGGCTCCACATCCTGCCGCTTGAGACCGAGTTGGTGCGCTGCATCCGCTATTTCGTGCCGCTCTTCCTGCTGTTCTGGTTGTGGCCACTGGTCGAGTTGGCTCCCCGGCTGGTTCACCCGGGGGCTCGCCGGGCGGTCATTGCCCTGGGGATTGTGCTGGTTGGATTCTGGGGTGCCACCAATCGTCCTGCTGTGCGTGACATGCTGCAGGCTGTCTCCTGTTTTTCAAAGGTCCGCCTGGTATGCGCATCTCCAAGTCCGCTGGATAATCTGATAGCCACCCTGCGTACCCAGACGCAACCCGGGGAAGGGGTGCTTTTCTTCAACGAAGATACCGCCTACACCTCTCAATCCCTCAGTGTACGGTACGCAGCCTTGCGCCCGATGGTGTACACTCTGCGCGACAGCGGCACCTTGAGCTATGGGGACCGCTCGGCTCTGACCGGCTGGTTGGCCACCACGGACCAGATGGCAGCCCTGCGAGCCATGCCCGACCCACAGGAACGGCTGGCAGGATTGGTTCCTCTGGCGGTGAGCCTGAAAGCCGATTATCTGGTGGTTGATTTCAAGGTTGCACCGGAGGCCTTGAACAGCCTGCCGGTGACGGTGGTGATGCAGAATGATGACTATATCCTGCTCAAATTGCGGTAACTTGCATGGATGACTCATTAAAAACATTGGCTTGACCAGAATTAACCGAAATGTTTAATGCTGAAGAAACTGCCACGATCCTGAAAGACAATGAAGGGTCTCATTAGAAAAAATGAGAATAGTTTGCATTTCTTCGTCGCAAGTCCCATCCGACATGGCCAACAGCATCCAGGTGATGAAGGTCTGCCAGGCGTTTATCCAAAACAGGAATGAGGTCACCTTGCTGGTGCCTGGAGAACAGCAATCTACGATCAGCAATCAGCAATTGATCGAGCATTACGGCCTTCAAGTACCCTTTCCCATCCAATGGCTGCCTGTTCGGAACCGCCGCCTGTTCCCGTGGGAAGCCGTCCGGCGCGCCCGCCGCATTGGCCCGGACCTGTTATACGTATGGCCGCTCCAGTCCGCCGCGCTTGGCCTGCTAGCCGGGATGCCGTCCATGCTGGAATTGCACGACTTCCCGTCCGGGCGCTTTGGCCCGCTCTGGCTGCGTCTCTTTATAGCCCTCCCCGGGCGCAAGCGCCTGCTCCCCATCACTGCCGCGCTGTCCCACCTCCTGGGTTTACCAGCCAATCGAACCGTCATTGCTCCGGACGGAGTGGACCTGGAACGTTACGTCTCGCTGCCGGACCCCGCCTCTGCCCGCCACGAGCTCGGCCTGCCCTCTGCTCCCACCGCCCTCTGCACCGGTCATCTCTACGAAGGCCGCGGCGCGGACCTGTTCCTGGCATTGGCGAAACAATTTCCGCAGGCCAGTTTTGTCTGGGTGGGAGGGCGCTCGGCTGACGTAAAAACCTGGGCCGCCCGCTCCGCCGCCCAGGCCCTGGCCAACGTCATCTTCACCGGCTTCGTGCCGAACGAACGCATCCCGCTCTACCAGTCCGCCGCCGACGTACTGCTGATGCCCTACCAGCAAACGGTGGCCACCTCCAGCGGCGGGAACACTGCCCTCATCTGCAGCCCGATGAAGATGTTCGAGTACATGGCCACCGGGCGTGCCATCCTGACCAGCGACCTGCCCGTCCTGCACGAAGTGCTGGATGATACGACTGCGGTCTTCTGCCCTTCGGATGATGTTGAGGCATGGGCATCCGCTCTCGGCGGGCTTCTCAATGACGATGAACGGCGGCAGGCTCTCGGTCAACGCGCACGACGTGCGGTGGAAAAGTATTCCTGGGTCGAACGCAGCCGGCGGGTATTGGAAAACTTCTCGTAACCTGTTCATCCGTTCCAGTCATGCAATTTCGGGGAATGCCGTTATAATGACGAGTGAGCATGTTTTATCGAAATTAAGTGCTCTTCCAATCTGGAAACGACAAAAGAATCTCATTTCTGATCAAAATGAAATCTGTTGATGAAAACCCCTTGCCTTCTGTAGCAGTTGTCATCCCGGCATATCGGGTGGAAGGAGAGATCGAAAAGGTCATTCGCTCTCTTCCCAATGACGTGCAGCATATTATTGTTGTGGATGATGCTTCTCCTGACCGTACAACTGAGATCGTAGAACAACTGGCAAAAGAGGATCCGCGCCTGGTGCTTATTCGTCATGAACATAATCAAGGCGTTGGCGGCGCAATCGTAAGTGGTTTTCGCAAAGCGCTTGACCTGGGCGCAAAGATCGTGGTGAAGATAGACGGCGACGGACAGATGGATCCCATTTACATTCCGGATCTGATCGCCCCGCTCATTCAGGACAAAGCAGATTACTCCAAGGGCAATCGTTTCCGCGATTTTGTTGCTTTGCGTCAAATGCCAATCATCCGTCGCTTTGGGAATATCGCCCTGGGCTTTCTAACCAAGGCTGCAACCGGCTACTGGAATATCTTTGACCCAACCAACGGTTACTTTGCAATTCGATCCGATGTGCTGAGGCAGCTTCCGTTGGAGCGGATTGCCCGCAGGTACTATTTTGAAACCTCAATGTTGGCGGAACTGTATCTGATCGGTGCGTGCATTCAAGATATACCCATGCCGGCGCGCTATGGGAATCAGTCATCCAGCATGATGATCCATCGGGTGTTGTTCGAATTTCCTTTCCGGCTGACAGCCACTTTTTTGCGGCGAATGGTCTTGAAATATTTCCTTTACGATTTCTCGATGGGTTCGATTTTTTTGCTGAGTGGAATTCCACTATTTCTTTTTGGTTTCATCTTTGGCCTGGTCAAATGGATCAAATATGCTTCAATGGGGGTTCCGGCGCCAACAGGTACGGTCATCCTACCCATGATGTGCGTCCTGCTGGGAATTCAATTCGTGCTTTCAGCGATCCAAATTGACCTTCAATCCGTTCCACGGATTCCGCTTTCATCTTCCACTAAAACCTAGTTTTCCACAGTTTCGGGGGAATGGGGAAAAATCAACCAGTAGCAGCGCTCTTGGCTATTTCACATCAGAAGTTTGTTATACTGTGGTGGGGCACCTCTCACTTGAACAGGAAACGAAATGAAAACTCTCCTGTGTGATTTGCGTTGGATCCTGCCTGCCAGCCTTGGCTTGGGCCTGGCTCTTTCACTGCTTGGTCCCGGGACGTGGTGGATCGGCTGGCTGGCCTACGCCCTCGTTTTGACGCTTGGCCTACTGGCGCTCACCGCCTTATGGCGCTCTGCCGGCGCCTCCCGAACCTTGCTGGTGATGCTGCCCCTGGCTCTGTTCCTCCGCCTCGGGCTAGGCGTGTTCTTCTCTTACGTTCTCCCGGTCTACGGCAATAACACCCCGGTCTATAAAGCAGGTTTCGCCGTCAGGGATGCCTCCACCTATGATGCCCAAGCATGGAAACTGGCGTCTTCCAATGAGCCGTTATGGAGGGCTTTTGACAGGTCGTACGGCGCTGACGATCAATATGGCGGGCTGCTTTTCTTCCACAGCCTGTTCTACCGCTATCTCAGTCCCGATGCCCACCGCCCCTGGTTGTTAATCCTCTTTTCCGCACTGGCAGGAGCGATAGGCGTGGCCCTGGCATTCAAGGGAGCACGCCAGAGCTGGGGGCAGGGCGTGGCCCTGCTGGCCGGCTGGATCATGGCGCTGTATCCGGAATCGCTGCTGGTGGGAGGCTCGCCTGTGCGGGAGTCTTTCCTGCTCCTGTTCATCGCCATGGCCTTCTGGGGCATGGTGGACTGGCTGGCGAACCGCCACCGGTCCGCGTGGCTCTGGATGGCCGGCGGCCTGCTCGGCATGCTGCTCTTCTCGCCGGGGGTGGTGGTGGCCGCCCTGCTGGGATTGGGCGTCTGGGCCTGGCTGCGGGAAAAAGAGCGCCGAATCAGCGGGTGGGTGGTGGCCGGGGGCGCGGCGGTGATCCTGCTGGCAGCCGTGATGCTGGGGGTGGTGGTGGGAGGCACGCTGCAGGTCCCGGGCGGGCCGCTGGCGAACCTGGTCAACTGGCTGCGCTATTCCGCAAATTATGGGGCTCATATCACGGAGCTGAACTCCGGCTGGCTCCAGACCATCTTCAATACTTTGCCCCAACCCCTGCACCTGCCGTTCATCACCGCCTACGGGGTGGCCCAGCCGGTTTTGCCGGCTGCCATTGCCGACCCGGCCGTCTGGCCGATGCGGGCACTGGGGATCCTGCGCGGGTTGGGCTGGTATGCGCTGCTCCCGTTCCTGTTCTACAGCCTGTATTCCATCTGGAAAATAGCCGATAAACGCGAGCGCCTGGCGTGGATATGGCTTTGGCTGGTTACCTGGGCCTGGATCATCCTTTCATCCGTGCGCGCCGGCGGCGACCAGTGGGACAACCCGCGTTACCGGGTGATCCTGCTGCTCTTCCAGGCCGCCCTGGCCGCCCAAGCCCTGACCTGGCAGCGGCAGACCCGTGACCGCTGGCTGGGGCGCATCCTGGCGGTGGAAGGGGTGTTCCTGGTGCTGTTCGGCTACTGGTACGCCGCCCGTTACCTGCACTGGATTGCGGGTATTGTGAATGTGCTCGTGGTTCTTGCGGCTATCCTCTTCCTGGGCATTTTGATCCTGGGCGGCGGCTGGTTGAAGGATCGAATGCAGGCCGGCAAGATCAAAAAGTGATCCTGTTCTGGACAGGCCCCCCCCGGTGAGCAATTCTGTGTGTCGTTGCGACGAGCCGAGGGAGGAGGAGGGAGGCAGAGGGCCAGAAGTACCTGAAGAGCCTTGCATCGACGCCTCGTGGCGTCGATGTGGCTGTCTTTGGCGACTCGTGTCGCCAAAGTGATCGATGGCGGCTGGAGGCCGCCTCGACCGATGGCGACTCGTGTCGCCGAAACAGCCGTGTTTGGTGACTCATGTCACCAAACCGGTCGACACCTGCACTTGCGTGCGGTGCAAGTGTAGCGGCTTGGCCCACGGGGCTGCTTCGCAAACGCCGCTTCGACACGTGGCGGCTTCGACGACTCGTATCGTCTACCAGCCGATGCCGGCTTGATGCCGGCTCGGCTAGTGACGCCCCCTCAGCCAGTTGTTTGTTTCCTCCCAGAAGAGGAAACAAACAACCTGGTGCTGCGAAAGGATTCTCAAGTGAGAGTTCTTCATTATCAAGTTGCCTTGTGAGCGTGAAAATTCGATGGAAGTTGTTTTTAAGCAAATCAAACAACTCCTCACCGAAAAGCCCCCCTATTGTCCCCCCATTTCAAAACCAGAAATGGGGGGACAAGATGGCGGGACAATTTGACAGGGCGGACGCCGTCCGCCCCTACGTAATATTCGGTTGTTAACGAACCATGAAACTGTATTACACAGTGAAGGATGAAAATCTATTTTCGTAGCAAGGTTCAATATAACGCGACGAGGAAGCCGATAATAGCCGCTTGGTTATTATAGCACATATGTTCTAGTTTTGCAAGTACATTTTTTGAAAAATACAGCGTCGATAGGCTGAGGCACTTATGAAGTTCGGTGCTATGATTAGGTCTGATCCCGCTGGCACAGCGAAAGGGGCGCTCTTACGTTGGGCGGCGGATCGATGCAGTCAACCCATTCTCTCGTACAAAGAAAGGCACATACACCATGGACGTGAAAACATACATCAAGCAGCAGATGGCCAATGCGCACCGGCAGATCGACGCTTTCATGAAAGATACGACCGACGAGCAGTTTAATTGGCCCCCGCCGGGTACGATCAACCCGATCAATGCGATCCTTATCCACGTGCTGGCAAGTGAAGACTTTTTCATCCAGACCATCCTGCAAGGCAAAAGCCGCTGTTGGGAAACACAGGGATGGGGTGCGAAGATCGGGATCCAGGCACCGCCCGGATCCGGTTCCAGTTGGGAGGTGTTCAAAACCACCCGGATCCCGGTTGCGCCGGTACTGGCGTACGGGCAGGCGATCCAGGCTGCCACGGATGCCTACCTGGATAGGCTGACGGAAGAGGAACTGGACCGGCAGGTGACTTTTGCCAGCAGAGTAGTCCCGGCGGCTGAAATGTTGGAGATACTGGTCGTTCACATTGCCAGCCACGCGGGTGAGATGGCGGCGGTGAAAGGGATGCAGGGAATCAAAGGATTGCCATTTTGATAGGGCTATCGACAGATTATCGTTTGACGAATTGCGAACCCAATTGAGGCTGCGTAAAATGCCGCCCAACACCCGCTCCGCCTGATGAGCAAGGTTTGGGCTTGGCAAAGCGCCTCGTACAATAACCCTTGAGAGACGCTATTTCCACCCGCAGACATTATTTTATTCGTCAAAATATATGATAACCGAAATCAATCTCACTGGCATCGGGATGACACCCTAACCACCCGATTGCTGTGTAATCTCATAGGTGTTCACGTACATTTGCGTGTCGATGAGCGCATGCGTGTCTGGATCGAGCTTGCTGATAAGATAGGCCACGTATAGGCGATTCCCTTGCAGCGTAATCCACGGATTCTCCCCATAGTCAAAGGAGTCAGGCGTGCTTTGAACATCTGTGAGCGCCACATCCTGGAGGAGATTCCATTGGGTATCGAATACCGCCAGGCGGTCATTTTGGCCGGCCAAACTATCCACTTCCGCATTGCTGATATCCGAATAAGCAATGAAGAAATGTTGGCCGTCGGTGGCGGATCCGGTGGGGAAATATGCTTTGGTCCGCAGGACTCTCTGCTCCAGGAATTTCCAATTCCGATCGAGGCGTAAAACGATCAGGTCGCCCTTCGGACTGTTGGAGGTGAAAAGAAGAATATCCCCGTTGGACAGTTGAAGCATCGACACCTCGCTGAAATTCGGGGGATACTCGGGAGCGGTCAGAAGCTGTTTGCCCACTGGCTCCAAATCGGTTGTAAAAAGATGGTTGTGCGTGCCATTAAATATCTGCCCCCCGGAAGCATATTGGCTGGTGACGACAATTTGTCCATTGATGAAGGAGACATCGGGCCCGGAGGACTGTTCATCGGGAGAATTCAATGCCACGAAGGTGGAGGCCAGTTCCTTCCAGGAGGTCGCGTCGAATTTCTCGAGCATCCAGCCAATCTGCCCATTCTGGCTGCCGGGTTTTCCGGGTTCCACATCCATCTTGGATAGATAGAGATCGTTGCCGACGAGCCGAGAACGCTCATCCGCCGTGCCGCAAGCGAGGTAACCATATTTTCCGGTTGGCTGCATGTCCTTGGTGTACTCCATATAACCAATAACCTTGCCCTGGCACACCTCGGATGTGGATAGGGTCACGGGGTGATCTATTTTTGTCTGCACGATGGCGACAAGCCGATCCGTCGCCGGGACATAGTAGATAACGCCACCTTCGCCAATCGAGAAATGCTCGTTTGGTGTCACTGCCACGGTCTGAATGAGTTTGAGGAGGCTGGCCGGTGTGGATTCTGTGGGCAAAGGGAGTGGCGCATTGGTTGGTCCGGGCAGAGGGTTCTGTGGCTGAGAACCTCCCGGTGAATTGACCGGCGTAAGCGGGGAGGCCGGTGTGAGTGTTGCCAGCGGGGCGGCACACCCTGCGAGGAAAACAATTGCCAATCCCAGGCTGATGTACTTGCGGAAGAATTTCAAAGTGTTCATTGTGCATTCCTTTCTTTTCAGTTAAGCTCAGATAGGGAGGAATATGATCATGAAAGCGAGGCTGGAGGTCTACCTGGCCCTTGTATTTTCCATGCCTCCAATTGTGCACAACTTCCTACCGTTAAATAGATCCTTTCATCCTGTTTTTGCCAGACTTTTGACTCATATGCCTGAGCAGCGACACTAAATCTTACATTTCTTTGAAAACATTATATGCTTTTCCACGGTGATAATCAACAACTATTTTCCTGTAATCGTACCCAACAACAGAGGCGGGGCAGGATTTACCGCCTCTTCCCATTATCGTCTCACCAGTCTCAACTCCTCCCCCGGCCGGGGGAGGCGGGAGGAGTCACCCGGTTTCGCCGCACTCACCAAGTGCAATATCAATAGCCCGCAAGACATCCTCCATATCGTTCATAACATCCCCATTCCAGAAACGGACCGTCCCGAAGGTTCTTTCAGGCGACAGGATTTTTCGCTCAAACCTTCGCCCCTCCGGGGTGCAGGCGGGACGTTTTGGACGAGTCTCCTGCGAGGGGCACAAAAATCCACCACATAGACCCCGATGGCGTGTTGATTGCGAAAATGAACATCTCCGGGATTCCACGTCTGAGCACTATTCCCATTATTTTCAGCTGAAACAGGCAATCGTTTGAACGAAACTCCTCCAAGTTTAGCATTCTTTTCCAATTTCGCGGTCAATTTCACAAATCCAGACGTTCAAGATGGTTTCTGGCCAACCAGCTTAATAGCAAAAATAGGCTTGAATGTCGATGAGGATATTGATCAGGCCAGGCTATATTCATACACTTCTTGATAGGGATATTCTTTCGGAAGTTTCATCACCACCCTTCTCGCCGTTCGGACGATCTTCCCTGCCAGGAAGATGTACTTCAGACGGAAGGTTTTGATTTGTTGCCGGTATTCCGCTTTCATTCCGCGATCCATTTTGAACAGCAAGAACAGGTTATAGGCCATCATCATCAATTGAAAGATCGCCTCGTTGGCCCAGAAGGATTGGAGCAGCAGGCGACCACTGGACGCAGGTGATCGAGAAGGAAGGGCGGATGAATTATGTGGATTTATGATCACTTATGCAGAGGATATGGGTTTCTTTGGCCGCCTGGATTTGGAACCCGGCGAACGCCTGCCTTATGTCAAGGACAAATACGCACAGGAACAGGCCAGGCAGGTATTCCGGTTCAAGGCGAAAGCGGGCTTCAACAGGAAGATCTGGCGCGAAGTTGAGATAAAAGGCGGGCAGAAGCTGGCAGACCTTGACCAAATCCTTCGTTCAGCCTTTCAATTGGATTCATGCGATCACCTGGGAGGCTTTTGGAAACTCATTCCGCGCGGGACCACCAGGCGCGTTCGCGAGGTCGAGATCGGCGATGTTGATCCCATGGGCGAAGGCAGCGCGGCAGACCTGCATATCGGCGGATTGGATTTGAAACCGGGCGACCGGATGAAATATGTCCACGGTTTCGGCGACTGGAATGAGCACTTCCTGACACTGGAGGATATTTCGAATGCCAAGGAAAGAGTGAAATATCCGCGCCTGGCGGCTCAAAACAAGCCGTGTCACCATTATTGTCAGGATTGTAAAGCGAAAGGGGAAAAGACGGTCGCAACCTGGATTTGTGGAGACTGTTCATTAAAACAGCGCAGGGAAGTGTTGGTCTGCGAGAATTGTTTGAAAGCCAGGCACGCGGAGCATTATGCAAATGAAATCCTGTATTGACAGGCGGCCATGCCGTCCCGCCTACTGCCCGGGAAGGATGCCCTGAAAAAACGCCGGGGCCGCCCCTCCGCCTAGTGAGCAAGGTTTGGGATATATCGTAGTAACGGCTTTATCATCCCCGAAGGGGCAGTCGTTGGTTTCGTGGATCACCCCCAAAGTCTGCAACCTGGATGATCCCGGATTCGTTACAAGGTCCCCAGGAAATCCACAGGCTGCAGAACAGACAGAAGGGCAGGCTGGTAGTCTTTGACATTGCGCGTGATCAAACAATCAGCCTTGCATTGCACGGCTGAGATCATCTGGACCGCATCTTCGTAATCACCATAGTCGAGGTTGAGCGCTTGCTCGATCGTGCTCTGGTCAACAGGGGCGATTTTGATGAATTGCAAAAGGTTTGTGATCGTGGCCCGGGCTTCCGCGGCAGACCTGTCTTTCTTGATCAGGTAAAACAGGGTGGTGACGCTGTGGGCAGCAACATACCCCTTGACTCGCCCGGTCTCAACCGATGCCAGCAGGTGAGCGGACGTTTCATAGAACGGTTCCCGTTTCTGCAGAACATCCAGGAGAATGTTTATGTCGATCAGTACGATCGGCTTATTGCTCATATTTCTCTTCAATGTGTTTCTGGTAGTCCTGTACAGATACAGCCTGCGACAATGTGCCGCTCAATCGCCGGACAATGGGGGCATGATCCAGCGGCTCCTGGACGGGAATGCGCCGGAGATAGGCTTCGATGAGATCGGTGAGGGTGGTATTATTCTGAGCGGCGTAGCGTTTGATGTTTTCCAACAGGTCACGCGGTACACGCACGGTCAATTTTGTTTCATTCATGACAGTTCTCCTGCCGTACATAATAGCATCCATCTGTACGGCTGTCAAGCGAGGTTTTCACCAGGCTGGAGAATCATGCAAATATGCAATCTGATTGCAGATTTGCAGATATTCACTTCTCCCTCGCCGTAAGAGGTTCTGGGACAAATTCTCCACCAGACGAGCAGGGTTTTGTGTCATCGCCAGCCACGCCGGTGAGATGGCTGCGATCAAAGGGATGCAGGGGACCAAAGGATTACCATTCTGATCGGGTTGGCGACAAATTGTCATTCGACGAATTGCGAACCCAATTACAAAGAATCAAAAACGGGCACAAAGCCCGTTTTTTTGATTATGTCGTTTTTGTAAATCTTTCATATCGCCATGCAAGCGCGTTTTTATTAGGCCATTGACCTTTCGAGTCCGGTAAAATCAATTTGGTCTTATGAAGTCCTTTCAATCCATGCTGCAAAACGGGACCATCTTCCTCTTCCAAAATATCTTTGCGAACTTGAATAATGTAATCGGGTGTTACACCCAGAATGAAACTGTCATAAGCAGAATGATGTAGCTTACAAAGAGAAATGCCATGTTCTACGGTTGACATACTCTCCGGCAAATAGTCTGGAATTATATGGGCGGCATCAAGTAATTCTCGATGTTTCAAACGACAAAAAGCGCATTGTGACTTGTAAGCATCAAGAACTTTTTCTCTAAAACTACGTTGTTGTAATCTGACTTTTATTGTGGCGGTCAAATACGCGTGCCGTGCATCGGACACTTCGGCAATTTGATGTGAAATGTTCGTCTCGGAATACTCGAAGGCAGGAAGAGTATCATCTACAGCAACTTTAAAGGTAAGATTGCTTTGGTCGTCCCCAATAATGTAAACGGGCCACGTAGCAAGATATTTCCCGGGCTCTATTCCGTGAAAATAAACCAACGGGCGTTTTAATTCAAAAATCTTTCGCAGCCCCACATTGTCACGATGATTTGGGTCTGTGCCGCGATAACGATAAATCAAGAAATTATCTTTCCCAAAATAATCATCGTAGGGACCTTTTGGCACAGTAGTGATTGAAATGGGAAAATCTAGGATTCGGGGTTTGAAAATACCTTGCGGACCAACAAGTGGAATCCGCTGGCCTTGAAACTCAAAACCTTGTTCAAGTAACTTTCTTGGCAGCACATCACCATGTATATTGAACTGTTCAGAAAGCCAGTTAAACGCCAACATGCGAACTTGAAGGTCAATATCCATAAAGAGATTCTACTCTAAAAGGGTCAAGAGCAATCTATACTTTCATACATGAGGAAGATTATAATAAGACAAGCAATTATTCTTTATTTCTGGTTTTAGAAAATCCAAGCAAAGGAAAAAGAAAATGAGAATTATCAGTTTCACAGGCAAAAAAATATATGGCTTCTTAGATCTCGAAGTGAAGTTTAACAAGGACTTAACTTTCCTAACGGGAATTAATGGATCAGGAAAAACTACAGTCGTTAGAGGAATTGCAGCATTAACTGCGCCATCTCTTCTCTCACTAGCTCACATGAACTATGAAAGGATTGAGGTAAGGATTTCAAAAGAAAATGGAAAATCTAAAGACCTAAGGATATGGGCCACAAGAAATGATGAAACGATTTCCTTGGAGACATCAGAATCAAAGAACGAATTAATAATTCCGTTATTCGTATTAGAGCTACCTGAAACAGGTTCATATAGAGGGCGAGAAAAAGAAGCCGATTATTATCGAGAGTTTGAAACTGAACACTCTTCTGATCCAGTTATAAGAGCCATAAAAGATTCACCAAGCCCCATGATACTCGGGATTGAACGCCGTTATTCAGAGATGGTTTCTGATGAAATGTTTCCTACAACCGCTTCAATTTATCGGGCAAGAAGGAGGGGGCTTGTAGATCAAATAAATCCTTTAAGTTTGGGGTTATTACAAGCCGCCGATGTGGCAGAATCAGCCTTAAGAAAGGTACAAATCCAACAGGCAAGAATCACCGAGGATCTAAAAAAGAAAATCTTACTAGATGCGTATCTTTATGAAGAGGTGTCTGATATTTTAAAAAGTAGCGATCCCTCAAAAATGCTCCAAGGTCGAGATATTAATGCCACTAAAATTAATGTTCAAGCCACTTTTGAGAGACTGGGATTATCCAGAGAAGAAATAGGAGCACGACTGGATGTATTCTTTAATAAAATTTTAGAATTAACAGCTTTGTTGAAAGAAGAAAAGGACCTCAATAAGATTATAAATGGCAAGGACCCTAAGAAATCTGGCCTTGTGGTGGGTTTAATAATCAATTACCCTCAGTTCGCTAGAATATTGCGGTTGCTATCTTTTGCAGATGAATACATTGACCAAAGTAAAAAAGCGAATGAGCCAATAGACCGATACCTTGAAATTGTAAACAGCTTTCTTCGGGATAGTGGAAAAACGATAAGTTTTGATGAGACAGGATCACTAGTTGTACAGCAACGAAATGGTGTGAATACTCCAATTACTTCTTTATCTTCTGGCGAGAGTCAAATATTGGTTATTATCACCCATCTGGCTCTTAATCCAACTGCTCAAGCGGCTAATGTGTTTATTGTTGACGAACCAGAATTATCTTTACATGTTAAATGGCAAGAGATTTTCGTGGACGCTGTTCAAAAAGCTAATCCTAAACTGCAAATAATATTTGCAACCCACTCACCCTCAATTATTCTGGATCGGACGGATAAATGTATTGATTTAAGCGAGAAATAATTATGATAGAGTATTCGACGCGCGCAATAAGAGGGTTGGCATTTCTTTTTCGAAAATATAACGATATTGATATCTATGTTGAAGACGAAACCTGCAAGGGAATGTACGAGCTATTGTTTGGACGGATGTTGGAAAATAAAGCCAGAATTTCTCGTATTTTTCAACTTAAAGGTAAACAAAATGTTTTAGAGATGTGCAAGGCCGATCAAACAGATCTAAAGAGGAAGCGCATTTATATTATTGATGGAGACTTTGATTGCGTACTTAAAAAAAGAGTTGAACCAGACTTGAAATATTTTTATCAATTAAGAGTCTATTGTTCGGAAAATTTAGTTCTCACAGAAAGCGCTGTTGAAGAAGTGGCTTTTGAAAGCCTAACAAATATATCGAGGAATGATGTAGCTAGAATTATTGAGTATAAGAATTTTTTGAGTGAAACAAAAAAGATGATTGATTTATTTGCCTTGTATTTAGTTGTTTATAAACTAAACTTACGAATTCAAACCACAGGCTACAACGTCAATCGTTTATTAGAAAATAATAAACTTGAATTGTCACCCGAAAATCTAAGAAGGAGAGAAAAGGAAATAAAAACAAAACTATTGGCAGGATTTCCGAAGCCCCTAATTGAAAAAGAACTTCTACGGGCAAAAAAACGAATACAAAAAGCACCGTTAAGATATATTTCAGGGAAAAGTTATTTATTACCCCTCCTACATAATCATATGCATTATAAGGCTGGATTTATTGGTAATATTCATCAGCTAAAAATTAGATTAGCACGATACTGTAAATTAAATATAGACAACGGATTAGTATCTGCGTTAAAGGCAGAGTCCCAAAGAATCATTTGAAGAAAAAACCTTACTTTTTCAGTTGGCATATCTTTACAAGTACAATGGGTAAGACTTCGATGTTTACTTATTCTCGAAGTTTTTTATTATTTATCTAGAAACCCTTGTGCCCATTTGCGTCCTTAGTGTTTAATATAAGGTAATATTCCCTCACAATTACCTCAGATACGCAATTTATCACCTCCGTGATACGCACCGGGGCAGGAACAAACCGACCCACTTCCGGCTGTAGGCCAATGGTCCCCAGCGCGGCTGCCAGTCGAGGCGCGGGTCGAAGGTCAGGCGGGTCTGTTCCGCACCCTAGAGCCAAGAAATTTTGATCTCGCCTTCCAATGCTTTGAATTCTTTATCGCCCGTAATCAGTTCCGCTTTACGGTTTTTAGCGAGGGCGGCAGCAAAACAATCACCATAAGCAATATTGCCATTGGCTTTAAAAACGGCGGCCTGGTGGGTTTGTGCCCAATCTGCATCCACAATGTCAATGGCCATGCCATCGATTTCATGAATATACCGGTCCGCCGTTTCGGTTGAGGTCGTGCGCGCGATGGAATACCATACTTCCCCCAGGTTTACGACGCTCATTAAGAGTTTTAGATCACTCTCCTCCGCTTTGAGAAGCAGGCCTCGCACAAGGTCCGCCCCTGGCTCATCTTCGAAAAACGCCATCAGCGCGTAAGAGTCAAGTACTTTTGCAGGCATGCTTACTCCCTTTCCTTATCTTTACGGCGTTCGTCGACAAGCACTTTCAGAGTCCCTTTCCCCTTCAAAGAACCCTGCAGGTTCCTGAGATATTGCTCAGTGACCGGTTTCAAACTGATCGAATCGCCATTATCCGTGACGATAATCTTCGTGCCGTTCTTGATCCCGTATTTCCGCCGCAACGCGGCGGGAATGACAATCTGGCCTTTCACAGTTGCGTACGTCTCCATTTCGTAATTCTCCTTTCTTTGTCAATATACTACCTTAATTATAATAGTAAATCAAGACATAATAAGTACTACTAATATTACGAATTACAACTGCCTGGGCAAGGTTTTCGCGCAGCACCCCCGAAGGGGGGCTTGACCCGCCTCCCGCCGGAGGGCTACGGTCCCCAGCTCGGCTGCCAGTCGAGGCGCGGGGATACGCTTCAGGCACCATATCCCCTTACGGGAATGCCAGAGCACAACGAAAACCGATAAAGCCGCCGGAAACCGCGGGACCGTCCCAGTTGCGGCCGGCAGAGCGGACGTACTCCTTTTCGTAGTTCCACGAGCCGCCGCGCAACACGCGGTACTGACCCAAAGCCGGACCGGTGGGATTGGAAGATGGCGAATTGGCATAATAGCTTGAATCATACCAATCCGCCACCCACTCCCAGACGTTCCCGGCCATGTCCAGCGCTCCATATGGGCTGGCTCCGGATGGATAATTTCCCACGACTGTCGTATTGCCAAAGTCAAAATTGTAATTCAATAGGCTGCTGCTTGGACTGCCATTGCCCCAAGGATAGATGCGTCCATCCGTCCCGCGCGCCGCTTTCTCCCATTCAGCTTCCGTCGGCAACCGTCGCCCTACCCAACCACAATATGCCTGGGCATTTTTCCAGTCCACATAGATCACCGGGTAATCCGCATATTGGGAATTTCCATAGTAATTGATGCGTGTGTAAGAACTGGTATTACCCGGTGGCTGGCAAGCCCCGGCGCTGACGCACAGGGCATACATGGCATTCGTTACTTCCGTCCGGTCGATCCAGTAGGCATCCAGTGATACGCGGTGTTGCGGTTTTTCATCGCTTTGAGCCTGTGGATCCGAGTCGGTCGAACCCATCAGGAAATCCCCCGCCGGGACATAGACCAGCACCATGCCGTCTTTCGCCGAAACCTGTGTTGCCCCAGGAGCAGGTATTGATGTCTTTGTTGGTGCAATGGGAGTTGGGTTGGATGTATTTGTGGCTGTTGGTGTGGCAGTTCGTGTGGCAGTCAGGCGGGGTGTATGAGTGCTGGTGGCCAGCGCGGCCAGCCCGATGCCCAGGAGCGCCAGCAGCACGGCTACGGGGATCCAGCGTTTCCAGTTCAGACCAATTTGGGAGAACGGTTTCCTCTGCAAGTGTGATCTATCAGGCCTTTTTTCCAAGACAGGTTTTAATGGTTGATCCCGGGTTTTCGAGGAAACCCGGGCTGGCACAGGAGGTAAATTGCCAGGCGTGGGGACCTGCTCGATGGTCGCTATGGAATCTTCAAGGGGTGGTTTGCGAACGGCAGGTTTTGCACCTGACCGGGAAGACTGGCTCTGCCCAGCCAGCAAACCTTCCAAGGCGTTGACAAGAGCAGCCATGTCGGCATAACGGTCCTCCGGCCTCTTGGCCAGTGCCTTCAGGAGCAGCTTCTCCACGGCCTCCGGCAGGTCGCGCACGAACTGCCTGGGCCGCGGCAGGGGTTCGGTGGCCTGCTTGAGCAGAACGGCGGCGGGGGTGTCGGCAGTGTAGGGTTTGCGCCCGGTCACCAATTCATAGAGCACCACCCCCAACGAATAAAGGTCCGCTTGAGGGCCTGCTCCCCCCGTCCACTGCTCAGGGGCCATGTATTCGGGCGTGCCCACCCCCACGCCGGTGCCGGTCAGGGTGGCGGTATCTCCACTCTCGAGGATCTTGGCGATCCCGAAATCCGAAAGCATCGGCTGGCCTCTGCCGGTCAGCAGGATATTGGAGGGCTTGATGTCGCGATGGATGATGTTTTGTTCGTGGGCATAATCCAGGGCCTGGGCGATGGGCAGCAGGAGGCGCACGGCTTCCTGCCAGGGCATGGGCGTCCCCAGCCGCTGCTTGAGCGTCCCGCCGGGCAGGTAAGGCATCACCAGGTAGGGTGCGCCTTCGTATTCGCCATAATCGATGACGGGAACGATATTGGGATGGGTCAAGCGCGCCAGTGCCTTGGACTCGCGTTCAAAGCGTTTCAAGATACGCTCAAGCTGCTCCGGCGGGAAAGCCTCGCGCCGGATGATCTTGACCGCCACATCCCGTTCCAGGCGGGTATCGTAAGCTTTATAGACAGTCGCCATGCCGCCTTCGCCGAGCTGCTCAAGAATGTGGTAGCGGCCTAACGATTGTCCAGCGAGATTTGCCACAGGTCCTCCTCCACGATTGACTTTCACCTATTTCATTTTATACCCGTCAGTCTTTCCCGGATTTTTTACGGGCTTGAACAAAAATGGTCAGCAATAACCATACCACCATATGGATTCCCAGAGCGGCCCAGGCTATTTTTATATGGTCTGGTGAATGGCTGTAATTTTCCAGGCTTTTCACACCAGAGGGTGCCCTGTCGCAAACGGCAATCGACTGACCTTCCACAACTTTGCAGGAAACCCCGGATTGATCCAGCCTGGGTAAATCCACAATTGACCCGAGGGCATCCGTTGTCCAGTAGCCGGGAGTGAGATAGGAAGCGGGATTTTTCGGCAAGGGGAACAAGGTACCCGAGAGAACGATCTGGACGAAAAGCTGGGCCAGGATGACATACATCACGACGTCGCTACTGGGTACGATGGCTGAAATGAACAGACCAAAGGCGATGCTGGCAAGGACTGCCAGGTAGAGTGTAATGAATATTTGCAACAGCCCTGAGCCCAAGCCTGGAACGCCTGTAACTCCCAGATCCACCCGTAAACTGATCACCAGGAGCGTACCCCCAACCTGAACCAATGCAAACAGGCTTAATACCAGCACCTTGGAAAGCACATAGGACCAGACGCTTAAATTAACAGCCCGTTCCCGTCTAAAGATCGGCCTCTCCTTGACAATCTCATAAGCCGCCCCAAAGGTACCACCCTGAGTCAATGCCAGTCCAAGCATTGCCAATAACATCGAGGCACGTGTATAGGGCATGTATTTTCTAGCGTCTTCATCCAAAGAATTATAATTGGACTCGATTGTTTTCTTGATAATCTCAAAATCCTCAGTATAGCCAGAGGGAGTCTTATATCCTCCGATCAAATCCCTGGGTTTACTTACTGCAGCGAATAACGCCGCTATCAGCGGAAGCATGACCAGCAAAATGATCAAAGTTCGCACATCATGCCGGATCAGGTCAAAATGGCGGCGGGCCAGGATCCAGGTCTGGCGAATAAACGAGGCACGCGAACGTTTTTTGGGCTTAACACCTCCGGCGACATTCACCTGTCCGCTGGCAGCGACGTTTGCCTGCCGACTGGCAATATATTTCTGGTAAACAGGGGAATTCTTGAAACGTTCAGCCCATAAAATGCCCGCGGATATTTTGCCGGGTGATGAAGGGGCCTTTGCGCCGCGAACATTCGAAGCCGGGGGCTGCTGCCGGACAGGAGCCGCGTCAAGATACTGCTGATAGTCAGGCTGTAATTCAACAGGAGCGTTCTTCCCCTTACCAGGATCGATCTCTGCAGACAATTTCTGGTAGATATCCGCAAAATCCTGCGTATTAAAAAAGGTGATGGCTTCCTTCGGCGGTCCATAATATGCCAACCGACCGCCTTCAGCCATGAAGGCAACAAAATCACACTGCTCTATGTTCAAAGTGGCATGGGTGACCAATACAACCGTCCGACCTTGATCGGCCAGGCGATTCAGATCATACATCATCTTCTTTTCAAGGCCGGGATCCAGCCCTGAAGTCGGTTCATCCAAGAAAAACAGAGTGGGCTGCGCCAGCAATTCAGATGCGATGGAAACCCTTTTTCGCTGCCCACCGCTCAGATCACCCACTCTTGTCTTTTTGTGATCGGTCATTTCCACCGCGATCAGGGCATCCTCAATGCATTTATCGATCTCACTGGCACCCGCGTCGGGCAGGCGCAATTTGGCCGCATACCACAAGGCAAGACCGACGGGCAACTGGCGATGGATGATATCGTCCTGCGGAACATAACCCATCTCAGGGCGGTACATATCAATTTTCCCGTAGAAATCATTCCCATCGATCAGCATATTCCCAGTGGTAGCCTGTTCATAACCATTCAATGCCTTCAACAAGGTACTTTTGCCTGTGCCACTGCCTCCCACCAAGGCGACAAATTCGCTAGAAAGGATCGAAAGGTTCACATCGTTCAGGATCTTCTTACCACCCTTGACCTGCTTTATCAGGTGAATGGCATCCAACCGATGGCCCATCAAGCGGGAACCCGCCAGGTTCTGCTGCCGGCCATCATAGGCCAGGCGGAAAGGGCCTATCTGAATCTCATCACCGTCATGCACAATGACCTGGTCGATGCGGATCCCATTCACAAAAGTACCATTCTTGCTTCCCTGATCCCGAATTGAAACCTCCCCATCCTGACGAATGATCAAGGCATGACGGTGAGATACGGCAGGATGCGGCAGCCAGAGGTCACAGGAAGAGTCGCGGCCCACCAACAGGTTGCCCTGCATGGCAAGCCTGGAAAGATCAAGCATCCCCATGGATTGCGTACGGAGTGCACCCCCGGTATTGCTCCCATAGGTGATGCGGATGGAATTTCCGATCAGGTCGCCAATGCGGATCACATCTCCAGGTTGTACCAGCTGGCTTTGATGGGGGGGAATGCGTTTACCATTCAACTGGGTGCCATTGGTGCTGTCGAGATCTGTGATCGCCACCCCCCCTGCCCCGGTCTCCACCTGCAGGTGATGCCGGGAAATCAATAAGCTACGAACAACAATATCATTGTCAGAGGCGCGTCCAACCCGCATGACCGGTTTTGATAATATGTATCTCTGCGGGCTTTCCCCCGCCCCGTAAACAACGAACTCGGGAATGGCTGCGATCCTTTCGGGTTCCGGCGATCCTGGAGATCGGGCAGCGGCAACTTCAAGGCCGCAGGTGGAACAGAATTGATCATCCGGTCGAAGAGGAGTATGGCAGTGAGGGCAGGTTGGTGTCCCCGGGCCTGGGGCCTGGTCAAACAATGGTTTGCCACAGTTATCACAAAAATGCGCCTGGGCGGAATTGGGTGCTCCACAATAGGGACATTGGTTCGTATTCATCTTCCTAGCCTTTTGATCGGCCATTATGAAGCGAGAGTGCATTTTACAAGGAGGGGCTATCTGAGGCCCGCCCCTCCTTGCAAACCGACTTGAAATGACTATTTGACGTATTGTGTCGGCCAGACCAGCGTAGGCGGATATTGGCCAATGTGGTACTGGTAAACACCAATGATCGGGTTGGCGCAATCGCCGTTGGTGTGGCAGGTAAGGACACCGGTCAGACCCTGGAAGTTACTGGTGGAAGCCATGGCATCGCGCAACGCCTGGCGCGGGATATAGATCGTCCCATCCGGTTCCAGCACGGCCACCTTCTTGATGGCAGACATGATGATATTGTAGGCATCATAGGCATGCGCATGGAAGACGTCAATCGGAGCCGTGCCGAATTTGACCTTGTACTTGGCCACAAATGCGTCATAGGCGTCACCCTGGACCAGCGGGCTCGAGACGTAGACACCTTCAACCGCCGAGCCGGCAGCATACACGAAATCCAGAGAATACAGGCCGTCGGCCACCATTAACTTCGTATTCTTCAAGCTTGGGGTGTTCCTGGCCTGTTGGATGAGGAGGGCGCCTTCGGGCAGGAAGACCGGGAGGTAGATCAGCTCAGGCGAGCCGGTGGCGATGGAAGCCAGCGTTGGGCTCATGTCGGTCTGCCCGACGTGTATCGAGGTTTGCAACCAGACCGTGCCGCCGAGCGCCCTGAAGCTGTCGGCAAAGACGTGCTGCAGTTCATCGGCATACGAGCTGCCGTCATGGATAGTGGCGACTTTCCGGACGCCCAGGAAGTTGTAGGCAAAGTCAGCCGCAGCCGCGCCCTGGATATTGTCATTATGGGCGGTCCGGAAGAAGCCGGCATAGTGATTAGGGCTGGCCGGATCGGTCAGGTCCGGAGCGGTGGTGGAAGGCGAGACAGTGACAAGCCCAGCGATGGAGAGTATTTTCTCAGCCGTGCGGGCTTCGCTCGAGCAGGAAGGTCCAATGACCGCGATGATGGTCGGGTCAGCGGCCAGCTTGGCGGCAGCCGCCTGGCCACCAGCGGCACTGCAGCCGCCATCCTCACCATCGAACTTGATGGCGTGGCCCAGCATCCTGCCGCGAGCATCATCGATGGCAATCTCCACGCCATTGCGGGAGTCGGTGCCCAAGGCTGCGTTGGGGCCTGACACGACCAACAGGTAGGCAATATGGATCGGATCCGCCGGGCCGATCCTTAGACAGCCGATCGAATCGGTGCAGGTATAAGCAGTGTTCCTGGTTGAAGCAGGCACTGATGGAGTAGGTACTGATTTAGTTACCAGCCCGGGAATTGCCAGAATTGCGATGATGATGCCAGCCACAACCAGCAATCCTCCAGCCACCCACGGCCACCAAATACGTTTTTTCACCGGAGGCGGGGAGGATGGAGCCATCGGCTCCCCAGGTTCAGGGGGTGCAGGCGGGATTTCATCCCGCGCGGCTGCCTGTTCAATGGTCGGAATGGAATCATCCACCTGTGATGAAGGCGGGGCAGGTCTTATTACTGGTTGAGATGGTTGACTCTGCCCGCTCAATAAAGTCACCATGGCTGCAGCAAAAGCAGCCATATTCTCGTAACGATCCTCGGGTTTCTTTGCCAATGCTTTCAGGAGCAGCTTCTCCACGGCCTCCGGCAGGTCGCGCACGAATTGCGTGGGTCGTGGCAGAGGTTCGGTGGCCTGCTTGAGCAGGATGGCAGCGGGAGTGTCGGCGGTGTAGGGTTTGCGCCCGGTCACCAGTTCATAGAACACCACCCCCAACGAATAAAGGTCCGCTTGAGGACCAGCTCCCCCTGTCCACTGCTCGGGGGCCATGTATTCGGGCGTGCCCACCCCCACGCCGGCGCCGGTCAGGGTGGCAGTATCCCCACTCTCGAGGATCTTGGCGATCCCAAAATCCGAGAGCATCGGCTGGCCTTTTTCGGTCAGCAGGATATTGGAAGGCTTGATGTCGCGATGGAT
>Ga0209777_10001192_pt1 | contig 38822 bp, 32 predicted proteins | sample FrelakmetHBP12HB_FD_187147 | JGI IMG/M metagenome (GOLD analysis project Ga0209777, IMG submission 187147) | Freshwater lake sediment microbial communities from the University of Notre Dame, USA, for methane emissions studies -HBP12 HB (SPAdes)... | ecosystem: Environmental > Aquatic >...
TTCCGTAGTCGGGTGCTCCCTTGAAACGGGAGCACCGGGACGGACCGTGGACCAGTCGCAGATCATATGGGCACACCGTTGCACCACGAATCACCCCAGATTCAGCCGGTTTTTCCGCAACCTGCTAATGAAGGACCCACCTGACTTAAGTATTGTCGCCGCGGTACCAACCGCCCCATCGAACTAGGTCAAGGTGCCGGACCGTGGTCCCGGTCCACCGCTTGAATCCACCTGCCGGCTCTGCTCGGATGCAGAGGGCAGGGGGCAATTCACCACATACTCCCGGATTGCGATCGGCCTGCACATGTGGGAACACCCGACGCGCTCCTCTCGCTCGCCCGGCCGATCGGTGGAACTCCACATGCTCCTGGCCCGGGATCGGATGCGACCCATTTGGTTTCGTCTCGTATTCGGATGGCAATCAGGACAGACCACCCTGATTTCGTTACGTGTTCGGATCGCGGGCAGACCCGACTTGCGAAGCTACGCCATGTACATGGATCGAAAGGAGCCCCGACTCAACTGTTCTCGTCGCCTGTTCGGATCGCTCCGCTGCTCGACATGTGACGCGCCGAGATCCGTATCCCCCATTCTTCGGCCCCGATGGGAATGCGCCTCGTACGTCACGATTTCTCGACGAGTCTGGAGGTTCGGACAGCTCGCGGCCTTCGCGCGGGCGAATTCTCCACCACAAGACCAGGACACCGCGGGACTTCGTAATCGCCTAGGGAATTGCTGGAAACGTCGCGCTCGTTGCGGGCCGTCGGAGTGACTGGGCGATTGGAGAGTCGACCTTGTCGTGTGGGGCGCGGGAGTGTTCTACTACCCCCGGTGGAGCAGATCTCTGGACGGCGATCACCTCGGGGAGTGACGTGTACTGCGAATGCCGCTACATGGACGATCTCTACCTGGTAGATAGTGTCCACAGAATCGGGGTCAGCCGCAGGGATGACCCGTCGCCGCGCCTCGCCGATAGCCGGCCCTAACGGGGGCTGACCGGCATCCTCTCGGGCAGGGGCTCCTCCTGAATGGTCTGCTCCAGAGTGGCCAGGGCGTCCTGACAAATCTGGACCGCCTTCCTCTTCTCGTTCAGGGAGATGATCAGCGACCGGACGTTTGTGTTCTGGCGGGAAAGCTCGAGGATCCGCGTCTTCAGATCGGTGAACCGCGCATAGCCCGACATGGCCGTGTCGAAGTCGGTGTTTCCGGGCCCGAGAAACGCCGCGAGTTCCTTCAGGTCAGACCGGACCTCATGGTCTTCGTTCGTCATCCTCGCCTCGAGTTCGTCCATCCTCTGGTCGCTCTCCTCGGAGATGTGGGGCGGGAGCAAGGCCTGAATTCGCCAAGCGCCGCTCTGGGCGCCCGCCGCCAGCAGCAGCACCTGTTTGGCATCGGGGGCGGTAGAGGTGGCGCCTTCCCTCAGGATGCGGGAAAGCGCGCCGTCCATGTCCGCGAGCGCGTCTGCCGCGGGTCCGAAGGCCAGGCTATAGGCCTTGAGGTTGGTGTTCTTGACCGCAAGGTCCAGCAACTCCCGGTCGATGTGTTGACACTCGGTCAGTTCCCGGGAGAACTGGGAAAGTAGATCCCGCTCGTCCCGGGTGCCGTCCGTCTCCAGGAGTTTCCCCAGCTCGTCCCGCCGCTGCTCCACCACGGCTGAAGCCGCACGGGACTGCTCCGCGAAGGTCTGCGACTCCTGGTCGGTCGTGGCCATGACGGCGCTCTTCTCGGCCTCGGAGGCCGAAGAAAGAGCCGCGCGCATCTGTTCCACCAGTTCGACCCGCCTCGTCTTGAGGGCAGCCTTGGTGGCGGTGTCCTCCTCCCGGTGGTAGTGCAGCGCCAGCAGCGTGGCCACGATCAGCAGGACCAATCCCCCGGCCATCCAGGAGAGATTCTTGAGACCCGGCCTGATCGTCACGTTTCATTCCTCCCTGGGAAGCGCCCCTGCATGAATCCGCGTCCTGAGGGACGATCTTGCCCGAGCTCAGCGGCCGAAGATCGCCCGGATGTCAGGCTATGTCAAACGTGCGTCAGCGCGGCGTATGGATCGGAAGGGAATGCATAAGGAAGATGTAAAGAGCGGCGACCGGGAGAGATGATCGCAGGCAGGCGGCGCCCCGTGGAGAAACCCTGGAGGCGGCGGGAATCGAACCCGATTACGGGCAAAAACCTAACCGGTTGGCGCTGCGCGATTTCGGACACATCGGGTTGCAGAATCGTCGGTTACCGCGGCCTTCCCATTCCGCTCCAGTCCCCCCGAGTCCCCTGGAGTCCCCCCCAGTCGTGGAGGCATTGTGGAGGCGGCAGGGCAGGTTCCCGCGCCCTGCCAGCCAGATCCACTGCAGGCCGTCCCAGATCGAACTGCGCTCTATAGCAACCTACCTGGAGCTTACTGATTCGCCGGACAGTGCGTTCCTGTCGCACAACGCCTTCTGACGCCACCACACACCACCAAGGCCCTCTGAAGAGAACCGAGACTCGGCAATCATGCGCTAGGCGGCCAGGGAACTACGAGGAGTGTGGCGCTCCATAAGAAAACGCACCTGTCAGAGTTCACCCGCCATCGGCGGTGACCACCTGGTACGAGTAGCCTTGCTCGACGAGGAAGAGCTTGCGGTGGTGGGCGAACTCTTCTTCGCGGGTATCGCGCGAGATTAGGGTGAAGAAGTGCACGACGCGACCATCACCCTTGGGCCGCAGGATGCGACCGAGCCGCTGAGCCTCCTCCTGCCGAGAACCGAACATACCCGACACCTGGATGAGTACGTCGGCGTCGGGGAGGTCTATGGCGAAGTTCCCGACCTTTGAGAGAACGATGCAGCGCAGCTCGTTGCGACGGAAACGATCATAGATCTGTTCCCGTTCGGCCTGCGGCGTCTTGCCTGTGACGAGTGGGGCTCCGATCTCCTCGGCGATGGCCTCGACCTGGGCGATGTACTCCCCGACGATGAGCACGCGGCCGTCGCTGTGTTGATCGAGCAGTCTGTACAGGCGGGCCATCTTGGCCGGGTTCTCGGCAGCGATCCGGAACTGCGACCGTCTGTCCGCAAGGGCGTACTCCATCCGCCGCTCCGTGCTCATAGGCACACGCTCCTCGACACAGGTTGCTGTGGCGATCCAAGCCTGCCGTTCGAGGTCCCTCCAGGGAACGTCGAAGCGCTTGGGCCCGATCAGGGCGAACACGTCTCCCTCGCGACCGTCCTCTCGTACGAGCGTGGCCGTGAGCCCCAGTCGCCGGCGTGCTTGCAAGTCAGCGGTCGCGCGGAACACCGGAGCCGGAAGCAAATGAACCTCGTCGTAGATGATCAGCCCCCATGAGTGCGCCCGGAAGAGCCCGAGGTGCCGGAACTCGTCCTCCCGGTCTGCTCGCCAGGTGAGAATCTGATAGGTTGTCAGCGTCACGGGCCCCGCGTTCTTCTGTTCACCTGTGTACTCGGCGATGTCGTCCGGACGAACGGTGGTCTTGTCGAGCAGCTCCCGCCGCCACTGCTTGACTGACGTCACACTGGTTGTGAGCACCAGCGTCCTCTGGCCAACCAGCTCCATGACGGCCAGCCCGACGATCGTCTTGCCAGCGCCACAGGGAAGGACGATCACGCCGCTGCCGCCGCGCTCGGATCCTGCCGCATGGAACGACTCCGCCGCCTGCCGCTGGTACTCGCGAATCTCGAACGATGTGCCGGAGGCCGTGTGCTCCCGCAGGGCGATCTCCAGCCTATCTCCGGTCACATAGCCGGCCAGATCCTCGGCCGGGAATCCGGCCACCACCAAGGCCTGCTTCAGGACGCCGCGCTGCCCCAGATCGACGCGGAAGCTGGTCCTATCCACGCGGTCGGTGAGGTACCGGCCGGCGGTTCGATCCCGGCGCAGAAGCTCGGCCGTCGCTTCGTCCGCGCATGTGCAGCGCAGCAACCCGTCACTCAGCGTGATGACCACGCGGCCATAGCGTGCCGCCAGCTCGATGATTTCCTGTTCAACACTTGGAGGCACCGAGTACCGGGCGTGCTCAAGCAGAGCGGCCACCATCTTCTCGGCAGGGAGCCCCGCTGCCCGGGCGTTCCAGATTGACAGCGGCGTGAGGCGGTAGGTATGGACATGCTCCGGGCTCTTCACAAGCTCGGCAAAGGGAGCGATCGCTACCCTGGCTTCCTCAGCCCGCGGGGTGCGGACCTCCAAGAGGATGCTACAGTCGCTCTGTACAATCAGGGCGTTTTCGGATGACGGCGCCACGCTGTCAGACCTCGGTCGCTTGCGGTGTCGCGTCGTCAGCTGAATTCGGACGGCGGCTCTTTGTAGGTCGTGCCTCCCACAGGGCAAGGAGGTAACCGACCTCGCGTAGGGCGCGCCTGAACGCCGCCTCCGAAGACGCCGGCACAACCAGGTGTCGATCCCCGGCTCGCATGCAGTGCTTGCGCGATCGCGAGTCGTTGGCGATGAGCGCGGCCAGAGCGGGATCGGTACATTCGACGAGGCGCGCGAGGCCACGGTCATGGACCTTCGCGGTTCGGTCAGCGACATCCTCGAGCAAGTGGGTGACCGTGTCGGGGATCGCATCGCCGTTGCGCGCCGTGAGAAACTCCAGGATCTCATGTACAGAGCGACCCATTCCCATGGCGACGAGGAGCTTGTCGGCGTCCAGCCGCCAGACAAGGTCCGACACTCTGGTTGCGTAGGCATCCAAGGCGAGCCGATCGCTCTGCTCGAACTCCGCGCCGATGGCCGCAATTTCCAGATTGGGCAGCACTCGCAGCACGGGCTTCACTTCGACGGGCGCGGCCTGGTAGTTCGACGCGGCGTCCAGGCAGTAGGCGCCGAGCGAGGTGATTCGCAAGTACATCAGCCCGTCGTAGCGGCTGAAGTACGCCAGGTCATCCGTGCCCCACATGTTGCGGTAGTCGCGGCGAGCGCCAGAGGGTGGAATGAGCGCGACGTCGATCAGGCCAAGCGTGGCGGCGTACTCCATGAGGAAACAGTAGAGGTAGCGCTCCTCCAGGACGCGCTCGCCATTGTCATAGCCGAGCGAGCCATACTGGAGCTCGCTGATGTAGAGGTCCCAGGCGCTGCGCGTCACCGAGAATTCATTGTCCGAGGCTCGCAGGAACCGTAGGAATTCATCAGTAAGGATCCAGGCGCCGACCGGACACTCGGCCAGAGTATCGGCAATCGCGTCCCTCCGTGACGAGGCAGCCGTGAGTCCGCGCTTGCCCTTGCCACTCTGACCCTTGATGCAATCGATGCGCGAGAGCTCATCGAGGATGGTCGTCCCCATCCACTTCGTCCAGATCGTCCGAATCGTCTCCGCGGCAGGCTCGGCAAGCGCCTTCCGACCCGCTTTCGTGAGCTGCAGCTTCGAGCCCGAGAGCTGAGCGAGGCCGCCGGCCTGGATGAGGAGGGGCCAGGCGAAGGCACGGATCGGCCCCGCGTTGTCGTCGTCCCACTCGTTCTTGACGGGCAGGCGCGGGTAGTAGTCGCCACCTTCGAGGGTGCTCGTGATCGTGTCGATGGTCGCCGACGAGGCCCGACGGGTCTTGTCGCTCACCACGACCTTGCCGGCATCAACCAGCCGCAGAATTGAGAGCAGCTCCCGCTGGGCAGTTCTCTCGGTCTCGTGAACCGCGAGCGGGATTTCTTCGGTGCCTTCCTCACTGGTCCGGGACTTGGGATTCCACCGGGAGAACGGAAGGGCGTAGGCGGCCGGCAGATCCGCGAGAGTGTTGATCTTGGCCTCGACCGGACGTGGCACAAACGCCTTGAGCCGCGCCTTGAGATCGTCCGGCATCACACCGTCGCCGTAGAAGAAGAAGCCCAGCACCGACGGGTTGCGATGGTAGCCGGACTTGTCGCCGGTGCCCCAGTTCGGATCTCGTCCGTACTTGGCGCGGAACCGGTCGGCGGGGAACCGGGTCGAGCTCGAGTGCACAACCTCGGCCACGGCCGCGCGCTGCAGCTCATCGAGGGACTCCCAGACAATGCACAGCCGCTCCCCGCCGAGATGCCGCATGATCAGGAAGGCGAGTTCGCCCTTCCTGGTCGGCAGCTTTTCCTTGGTCAGTGCGGCGAGCTTCCGGAGGTCCTCCGAGCTCATGTACTCGGTGAGCGCGACTTCGAGCGTGGGGATTCCCCCATCAGCGAGGTATCGTTTCATGGTGTCTCCGTTGCCCGCTGTTTCCCATCAGTTCGACCGTGTTCTTCCTTCTGCTGCTCGATGCGACCCTGCTCCTCGAAGCACTTCGTTGTGCCAGGGGCGGTTCTCCCGAAGCGTTTGAGGTGGAGCTCCTCGATAAACTGGGGCAGGGGCAGCTTCCACGCCTCCTGCTTGTGGTTATCGAGCTTGCCGAGCTTCGCCGGGTTCATCCCTAAATCGTTTTTCATGATTCGCGAACGGACATCTTACACATTGATGCACGCCCCGACGAATAGCTCGAAGCGGTCTGCCAGGTACACCTGCACGTCGTCGAGGAGGTCCCGGAGGTTGGTCCGCCGATGATTCCGCGTGACGTTGCCATGCACGTCCTCCCAGATTCTCTCGATCCGATTGTGGTCCGGGCAGTACGGCGGGAGGAAGTGCAGTTTGAGCTTCTCTCCCACCTTCCGCAGAAAACCGGCGACCACCGCGCTCTTGTGGATCCCGTAGTTGTCCAGGATCACGTGCACGCAGCGCATCCGGCGGTACACGGCCAGAAGCGCCCGCAGCAGGTTCAGGAAGAGCCAGATGGCCTTGCCGTCTCCCTCCACGTAGATCATGCGGTCCCGCTGCTGGTCGTAGGCGCCGGCGACGTATGCTTTCCGGTTCTTCCCGGGTGTGACCACCCGCCGCTGCCGGCCCGGGAGCATCCAGTCGGGGCCGATCTTCGGGTTCAGGTGGACGTCGATCTCGTCCAGGAAGACCACGGCGGCTCTCGGCCCAGGATTCTCCGCCAGGCGCCGGATCTCCCGCAGACGACGTTGCCGACGCTCCCGTTTCCACGGGCACAACACGATCGGCTTCGGTCGACCCCAGCGAACCCCCATCTCCCGAAGCACCCGCCACAGCTGACAGACCGACACCCACAGCCCTAGCCGGAGGTCGATGACGCGGGCCAGAATCTCCAGGGTCCAGGTCGGACGCCTCTCCTCGAAGTCCTGGGGAGTCTGCTCCAAGATCTGCCGAATGCCCTCCCGGACATCCTCGTCGATCTTCAGGTTTCCATTATCACAGCGGCGGTCGACCAAAGACGCTTCTCTTTCGACCCGATAACGGGTTACGATCTGCCACGCAGTCGAGGGAACGCAGCCGATCTCCCGGGCGGCCTGCCGGGCGCTGCATCCGGAGGCCACCTTGAGAACGACGCGGCACCGGACGAGCCGACCCGCGTCCTTCGTCTCCCGCGACATCCGTTGGAGGCGACGCCGTTCCGCTCGGTACAAAGACAACGACATACCCATAGTGAGACCTCCTTGTCCGCCAGGGTTGCTTTGAACACACCCCCAGTGGACCACGGGAGGTCTCACTTCTTGAAGTCCTCATCTTCATACCGCCGGCCATGATAGGTCCCGCCCCAGGTGATTTTGAATCATGAAAAGCGATTTAGCTCCCGAGCCATCTGGACCTGCGCCTGGGGTGGTGGCGCTTGCGCGCGTCGATCCACGCCTGAGATTTGCGGTTCGGCTTCTTCGACTTCTTCCCCACCAGGTCACCTCTCTTCTCGGTCTTCCCAGGCCCTCTTTGCCCGCACGTCGTCGATCAGGAAACGCACGCCCTGGTTGTCCGATGGGTTGAGCCAGAGCATCCGGTCGAAGATGCGCTCGGCCTCCTCGAATCGGCCAAGGCGCCACAGGCAGAGGCCGAAGCCGTGCATGCAACGTAGGAACGGTCGGTTGTCGACATGTCCCCAGGGCAGAAGATCATCGAAGAGCGGGCCAAGCGCCAGCTCGCCGATGCGAAAACCGACCTCGTAGTGACGGATCGCGTCCTTCGGCCCAAGGTCGAAAACAAAGTTGCCGATGTGGGCGTGCGCATCCAGGCAACGGAGATCCGCCCGGCAGAGCTCCATGAGGATCTTGTGCGCGGCTGCATGATCACCAGCATCCTTGAGGTCGTTGGACTCGCAGATCGGGTCGGAGTCGAAATCGTGCGCGTCTCTCCCCGGCACCACCTGTTCCATCTCGAATGCTCGCCTGGGGCCACGGGCGATGATCGGCTTGGCCCAGTCCTCGATCGGCTCATCCTCCTCACCCCAGTAGTGCTTGCCAGGAGTCCAGGCACCCTGGTCTTCGAGCTTTAGCGGCACGAGGCCCAGCGCAGCGACGTCGAGTCGCGTAGATTCAATCTCGCCGGACAGGCATGGGTGACCGGCGTAGCTCCACTGTTTGCGCGGACTCACCACCGTGATCTCGCCGGGCACGATATCCCAGAGGCGACGACTCGGGCGCAGCGTGACGACACGATCGCTTCCCAGGAGCCTGCAACGCGCCGCGTTTCCCGTGACGGACAGCACGACAAGCTCGACGGGGCCACCGAGGTTGATGTCGGCCGCCTTGACCTTGTGCTGGTGCCTACGGAGGGAAGGAGTTGTGACATCGCGAGGCAACGGATCGAGGCCTACCCACTTCCGGTAGGCGTCAAGGTAATGAACCCCGCCCGTGCGTGCAGGAAGAACGACTTCCGATGCTGCCACGACATGCTCGGAGCCGTCATCGCGCCGGCACCGCGCCGTCAACCCGCGCCGCTCGTTTCCATCGTATTCGAACGCGGCAACCGAGACTGGTTCGCCGATGACGAACCCGTCGCACGGCGCCCTGATGCCGGCCGCGAAAGCCTGCCGAAACGCCCAGAGCTGCTCGTCGTCGCCGTGCGCGTCGACCGTGATCTCCTCGATGAGCCGATCCAAGTCGGCCCAATCCGGGGCATTGCTGTCGAGTTTCTTTATCATCCTTCTCTCTGTTGTCGCCCACGCCAACGCACCTTAGCACGCTCCAGGAAGGACTGCGTTTCGCTCGAACCGGCGACCGCGCTCCTCATCGGGTGCTCCGCGCAGTGCCCAGTACTGCAGTGGACTTGGAGAGCGCTTGTCGTTGCCCCGGCGTCGCGATCTTCCGCGCCACCGCCAGCATCTTGGCGCTCTCGTATTCGCAATGCTGCTTCAACAGGTCAGCGATCCGCCGCGCGTACTCCTCCGGTTCCGCTGTCGCCGACAGAACCCTGAACCACGGCGGCAGCACCTTCTCCCAATCCACTCCGACCTGCCAGGCCCCCGCCTCGTCGGCGAAGAAGATGATGTCGTCATGGCATTCGTCAATGCGGTCCAGAAGCCCGAAGATGATGTCAAAGGCCTCACGAACCTCGGCCGGATCTCCCGTCTTGGCCTCCTTCACGCAGCAATCCAGAAACCGGCGGCACTCGGAGATCCAACCCTTCGTACCCTCGGACTTCTTCGTGGAGTTCTTGGAATTGACATCGAAGGACTCGTAGTACTCTCCGGCCAGGCTGGCCATCTCGAAAGCCTTCAGCTTCGCGAGTAAGCGCACGTTGGTCGCCTTGTCGCTGTCGGGAGCCAGCCGATTCAGATCAAAGTACTTCCTGACAATCTTATTAAGCTTAGCCGGCGGCAAGAGGTCGACGGCGTCGTGCAGCATGTAGAAGACATACTCGTCCCCGAGCTTACGGATGGCCGCCCGGAGCTTGTCTCGGTCGATGTCGATCGAGCCGCGTGGCATGGCTACCTCTCGCGCCCCCGGCGGCGGAAGGCGACGATCAACTCCGCGCCTTTCGCTGGCCGGTCCGGGAGCGGTAGGTCAAGGATGCGCACGCAGAGGGCGAGATACTCCACCAGGGGATTCCGGCTCGGCTTGGCCTGCGACAAGCGCTGGTGACCGATGAGGGTCTTCCAGGACTCCCCGCCCTCGTAGACACGACCTTGATCCGCAGCGAGTCGGAAGTCCGCAGATGCCCAGTTCAATCGACACACTGTGGCAATATCGCCCCTCATCGGCTCAGCAAGCCGGGATACTTTCCTCTCCGCAGCTCTTCTAGCACAGCATCTGTCAGCTTCCACGAGTCGCCCTTGATGCGGCTGATCAGTTCCGTCCAGATCCGCTCGAAGGCCTGCAGAGCATCGTCCTCGTTGAAGCGGATGCCGGCCGGAAGCAGCGGCGCTACGTCCTCGGTCAGGTTGCGCGCGAGCTTTTCCAGCATGCGCTGCTCGGCCACGGCGCGGGTGATCGGCTTCCCCTCCATGGCCAGGTAATGGTGGAAACGCGCGACGATTCTGTCCGGATCCAATGCGACCTGTTCGAGTCCCTGGTGCAGATCGAACAGGTCGCGGTTCTTGCGCCGCTGTAACAGCGCGCGCAGCTTGGTGCCGAGCAGCTCTTCCGGCTCGAAGGATGCGATCTCCGCCTTGCCCTGGTGCCAATCGCTATCCACGGAAAAGGGATACGATCTGACGCCAAACAGACTCTCGTGCTCACGGGTGTTGATCTCGACCTTGAGTTTCAGTGTTGCCTGCGCATCGGCCTCGGGCGTGAATCTGAACACCAGGTGCATCGAGTGCTCCGCCCGTTCCCGCTTGCACTTGCCGAGCCAGGCTAGGACGTCGCGTATTGCATCGACGGTCAGGCCGATAGGATCGGTCTGTGTCTGCACCAGATCGATATCCTCGGAATAGCGCAGGGCCTGCTTGAACAGCAGCTTGTTGATGGCCGTGCCGCCGCGGAAGGCGATCCTGCCGTTCAGCTCCGGCGCGTTGAAGAGGTCGCACAGCACCCGGCAGATGATCAAGTCCTGTTCGACCTGCCGCAAATCGGGCCAAGGCGCCTTTGTGCTCCAGGCCTGGAAATATCCCCTGGGTATCAAGAGTCGATCTCTACGGCTTCATTGATCACGAGCTTCCACTTGGCATCCTTCTCGTGAGGATTGGCAAGAGACGCGATCAGAGGCTTGACAGAGGGATCTAGCGGCACCGTCGTCTTGGCTTTCCTGGCATAGGGCTCCAGGGCTTTGGCTTGACGCACATGGTCGGCGCGGTCAAGCAAGTAGCCCAGGCGGCGCACGCACGAGTTCTCATAGGCTGCGGCCGCCTTGGCCAGATTGCGCGGATTGGCCTTGGCTCCGATGTCCTTGACGATCTGCGCGACGCCATTGATGCCCCCCGCCTTGTGAAGATAGCGGGCGCAGTCCAGCAGCGTCAGCTCGACCCCTGCCACCCTGGCGAAGCCAGCATCGGTATTCATCTGATTGAGCCGCTCGGGCTGATTGAGCTGGGCGAAGGTTCCAGGCATCTGGTAGAGAAACTGGAGGCGGTGGCGACCGATTTCGAAGTCACGCAATTGCCTCGGTACGACCATCTGGAAGACCATGGCCGCCTGATGCGACGAGCCATGGAAGGCGGCGGCCCGCAGCAGCGAGATTCGGTAGTCAAGCCCCTGGTGCTTCATCAGGGGTCCGATCCATCGCACCGGATCGGGCACCCCGACCGTCTGGTCCTCTGGACGCAGGATGAGATAGAACCCGTGACGGGGACTTGCTAGCCGGCGCTTCTTGATCAGTCGGGTGATGGCGGCAGTCAGGTTCTCTGGCTTCAAGTCGAGCGCAGCCAGCGCCTCTTCCCGGGAGAAACAAGCACGTCCGTGAACAAGCTGGCCGTCCATGAATTGCTCGATGGAAACCACGTCAGGATCATATGCAAAAACCGACAATTCGCAAATGTTTTTGCATACAATGTGGGAAGACCCACACAAGGCTCGCCGGCAACCCGACACCCCCACCCAAGGTCACCGGCTCGGACCCCGGCTCCGGTCAAACTCCTCCGCCCCGGCCACCGGTTCCTGAAGAGGCCCAGGCAAAACCCCTCGGAGGTCAACTCCAAGGGGCTTAAGTAGTTAGACTTTGGAGGCGGCGGGAATCGAACCCGCGTCCGAAAGGAGATCGACGAGAACGTCTACGCGTGTGTTCGGTCGTTTGAATCTCGTCCCTAGGTCTCCGGCCGACAGGATACTTTCGGGACCAGCCCCATTAGTTTCGCCGCGCTCACGAGGCGCTCACGCGACTAGCCCACCGTAACAGCGTCCTTCTGCAACCCGACAGGCGCAACCACAGAGGACGTGGCTACTTAAGCAGCCAATGCCAATTCAGTGTTGGCAGTTGATTTTTGCCACAGGATTTACGAGACCGTGGCGGCTCGACGCGCAGTCCAGGCTCCACTCCCCCCGTCGAAACCAAGCGCCCCCGATATCACGGATCGCTTCGCTCGCGAAGGATCACACCAAAGGATCTTATCATCGATCGGGTCGTTTCGTCGAGTGGTGCGCCGCCTAGGAATCGAACCTAGAACCTACTGATTAAGAGTCAGTTGCTCTGCCAATTGAGCTAGCGGCGCCCGTAGGACAGAACACCCGGCAGTTTAGATACCTGCCGCGGGATGGGTCAAGTCCCGCATCTGCAGAATGTCCTGCCTCTGCAGAATCCACAAACCCCGCGATGCGGACTCAGAACGGCAGGTCGCTGTCCTCTCCGGTTCCGACCGGGCCCATGTCGTCGTAGTCGGGCGCGGGCTGCTCCTCGCCGCCGGCCGCGGATCGAGCGCCCGCGTACTGCCCACCGCCGCCCCCACCGGACTCTCCGCCGTCCCCGCGCCCTGTCAGCATCAGGACGTTCTGCGCCACGATCTCGGTCATGTACTTCGTCTGGCCCTGCTGGTCTTGCCAGTTCCGCGTCTGGATCCGCCCTTCGATGTAGACCTTGTGTCCCTTCTTCATGTAGTCGCGGGCGATCTCGGCAAGCCGGCCGAAGGCGACCACGCGGTGCCACTCGGTCCGCTCCTGCCGTCCGCCCTGCTTGTCCTGCCAGGTCTCGTTCGTCGCGACGCGCAGCGTGGCGACCGGCTGGCCGCTCGGCAGGCTGCGGATCTCCGGATCGGCCCCGAGATTGCCGATCAGCATGGCCCTGTTGAGACTCCTCATTCCGTTCCTCCCTCTCCCTTGCGCCCGATCACACGGATCATCCCATGAATTCGCCGTTCCCGAAATCCTTGTCCGCTCCCGGGCCCGTACGCTACGATCCTGCCTGCCCCCTGGCAGAGATTTCGCGGGGTGTGGCGCAGCCTGGTAGCGCACCTGCTTTGGGAGCAGGGTGTCGGAGGTTCAAATCCTCTCACCCCGAAGGCCATCACCATGGGCTCGACGGTGGGTATAGCTCAGTTGGCAGAGCACTGGATTGTGGTTCCAGGTGTCGTGGGTTCGACCCCCACTACCCACCCCATCTTCCCGGTTCCGGTCGTCCCTCGCAGCGCACCTCGCTGTGCGCCGCACCGTCGCGATCATCGATGTCGGTTCGCCCGCGCGCCCGTAGCTCAGTCGGATAGAGCAGCGGATTTCTAATCCGCCGGTCGGGGGTTCGATCCCCTCCGGGCGCGCCACCTTCCGTCCCATCCGCACCACTCCCCGGCCCGACGCCCCGACCTTAGAGCAGGAACCGTTCCTCGAGGAGCCGACGCATCCGCGCCATCGCTTGCCCTCGGTGGCTGATCTTGTCCTTCTCGGAGAGGCTCAGCTGGGCAAACGTCTGCCCCCTGCGCGGCACGTAAAAGACGGGGTCATACCCGAATCCCCCCTCGCCCCGGGCCTCTTCGATGATCTCGCCCTCGCAGATCCCCTCGACCAGGACGTCCATCCCACCGGGCTCGACCAGAGCGATGACGCAACGGAAACGGGCCGTCCGTCGTTCCCGCGGCACCCCCTTCATCCTCTCGAGCAGGAGGTAGACGTTGTCCGCGTACGTCGCGCCCGGACCCGCGAAACGGCTGCTGAAGACGCCGGGCGCGCCGCCGAGCGCGTCGACCTCGAGGCCGGTGTCATCGGCAAGCGCCGCGATGCCGGTCGCCACGCACAGGACGCGCGCCTTCTTGAGGGCGTTCTCGTCGAGCGTCTCGCCATCCTCGACCACCTCCGGGAGCGCGGGGAAATCGTCCCGCGTGAGGAGGGAGAGCGGGAGCCCCTCGAGGGCGTGCTCCATCTCCTGGATCTTGTCGCGGTTCCCCGTGGCCAAAACGATCCGCACGGGCCGTGTGGGCTTCGGCAGGGCCATATCCATGAACCTCAGGGCTTGCGGATGAGCGCCGTCCCGGCCCCGGCGGGCGGGGCCGCGAGCGCCCGCTCCTGCGCCCGAAACATCGCGGCGAGCCCGCGCCGCCCGAGTCGGAGCATCCGCGGAAGCTCCTTCTCCTCGAACGGCTCGCCCTCCGTGGCTCCCTGAATCTCGACCATCCGCCCGTCGCTCGCGCCGATCACGTTCAGGTCGACCTGGGCCCGCATGTCTTCCGTGTGACAGAGGTCGAGGAGGGGCCTGCCGTCGACCAGGCCGACGCTCACGGCCGCGACCCGTCCCTTCCGCGGATCGGGTCCGCCGTGGGGCAGGCGACCCTCGGCGCGCAGCCGGTCGATCGCATCGCTCAAGGCGATCCATGCTCCCGTGACCGAGGCGACGCGCGTACCGCCGTCGGCCTCGAGGACGTCGCAATCGATGATGAGCGTCCGCTCTCCGAGCGCGTCGAGATCCGTCACGGCGCGGAGGCTTCGGCCGATCAGGCGCTGGATCTCGAACGACCGCCCCGAAACGCGGCCGCGCGCGGCGCGCTCGGGGACCGAGCGCGGGAGCATCCCGTACTCGGCCGTGATCCAACCGCGTCCACGCGCCTGCTGGCGCCCGCGCATCCAGGGGGGGAGCTTGTCCTCGACCGTCACGGCGCATAGTACCTGCGTGCGGCCGAGCCGGATCCACGCGGATCCTTCGGCGTGGCGCAATACGCCGCGCACGATCTTGATTGGACGCAGCCGCGCCGCGGTGCGTCCGTCTTCGCGGAGGGGCTGGCCGGCCGGGGGTGGTTTCGCTCTCATCGTCTTTCGCCGCCGTTCATCGGGCGCCGCCCGCTCGAAGCGGGCGCGCGTTCTACCGTTCGTACCACGGGACGTCCGACTGCTCGACCCAGGTGAGGCTCTCGATCTCTTCGCCGAGAAAACGTCCGCCGATCTCCCGGAAGCGTACCGGAATGTCGCTCAGGAAAAAACGGCGCCCGCCGGGGCGACCGGAGTCGTCGGGGCGCAGCAAGCGCCCCGCGTCCAGACGCTCGCGCACGTCCGCGATCGTCGACTCGGCCGTGTCGATCAATGTGATCTTCGGCCCGAGGACGTCGGCGATCACGCCGCGCAGGATCGGATAGTGCGTGCAGCCGAGGATCACGCTGTCGACGCCGGTCTTCATGAGCGGCTCGAGATAGATCTCCGCGATGCGGCGCGGGACGTCCCCTTCCGTCCATCCCTCTTCGGCGAGCGGGACGAACAGCGGGCACGCAACCCCTTCGACCGAACAGGCGGGATCGAGGTCGGCGATCGCCTTGACGTAGGCGCCCGAGTTGATCGTCCCCGTCGTCCCGATCACGCCGATGCGGCGATTGCTCGTGCGGCGCACGGCCGCGCGCGCGCCCGGCGTGATCACGCCGATCATCGGGACGTCGAAGCGGCGCTGCAGCGCGGTCATCGCGAGCGCGCTCGCCGTGTTGCACGCGATGACGAGGAACTTGACCCCGTGGCGCAAGAGGAAGTGCGTGCTCTCGATCGAGAACCGCGTCACCGTTTCGACGGATTTGTTCCCGTACGGGACGCGCGCCGAGTCACCGAAATAGAGGACGTGCTCGGCGGGGAGCTGGCGCAGGATCTCGCGGACGACGGTCAGACCGCCGATCCCCGAATCGAAGACGCCGATCGGGCGGTCCCGCAGGTCGCCGTCGAGCGGCGGCGCGGGATGCGGGGCGGGCGGGGGCGCGGTCATAGGTCGGTCTCCATTTCCGATCCTCCTCCTTCGGTTTCGCCGGAGGCCGCCGCGCCGAATCCTTCGGGCTCGAGCGGCAGGTCGAGAGGGATCGATCCCGGCGTGCGCTGGACCGTGCGCCCATCGACCAGGATGCGCACGCTGCGCACCCCGGGGACGTTCGCGGTGAGCGAGCGCACGAGCGAACCCAGGCTGACCCACTCGAGCCCGTCCCCCTGCGGCCAACCGTCGAGGATGTCCTGGCTCAGGTCGAGATAGCCGGTCCCATCGGGCGCGAGATAGAACGCGCGAACGCGCGTGGACGGCGCGAAGCCGGTCACGCCGATTCCGGTCTGCGGTCCGCGGAACACTTCGGTCGCGATCGCCTCGGCGAGCTTCTCCGGGCCGCCCGGATCGACGATCGCCCGCTCCTCGGCGATCAGCCCGACGCGGTTCGACGCCCCGAAGTACAGGTGGACCATGCGGAGCGGCGCACCGACGACGATCCCGCCCACGGGGCGTTCCACCTTGGGGTCTTGCTGCGCGAGCTGGCCCAGACCGCGCACGATCAAGTACCCGCCGAAGACTCCCGCCACGATGACGAAGATCCAGAAGAGGCGCTTCATCGGGCTCGCCCTCCCGAGGGGACCAACCCGGTCGATCCCTCGCCCATCGCGATCGCCTCGGAGATCGCGAACGCGATCGCGCGCGCGAGGTCCGCGCGCTGCGCATCATCCAGCAGCCGCTCGATCGAGATGGGATCGTTCGTCTGCGCCGGGTAGATCAGGAGCGCGGGCATTGTGAATCCCTCGAGCCAGCGCGACGGGCGACTCCCCACCTCGATGCGGTCGTTGCCGAGGAGCGAGCCGAGGTGGGAGGCGAGGGTCGACGCGAGCCGCCGGCTCTCGCTTTCCGTGAGAGCCGGCGTCTCGCTCCATAGGAGCGGTCGCGGCGGCAGCGCCTTCAAGGCCTGCGTGAGATCCACCGGCTCCCAGCGCAGGCGCGGCGCGGCGGCCCAGACCTGCAGCTTGCCGGTCCCGGTCGCATACCGGTCGAGACGCAAGGCGATCACGCAGCTGGCGTGGATGCCGTTCGCCGTGCGCGCCGCATTCACCGGATCGCGCGCCGTGAGGACCTCCGCCTTCAGGAGCAGCGTGTCCGCGAGCGTGCGCGCGACGCGGTCGGCGAGCGAGGCCAGGGCCGAGTCCGCCTCGGCGGGATCGGTCGCGCGATCGTAGAACGGCGCGATCACGACCGGTCCCGCGCTCTCCGGCGAATCTCGGCGGGGCCGATCGGCTTGCTGCAGGCCGCGAAACCCGCCGCGGCCGATCTCATCGCGCGAGGACGACGTCGAGAGCTGCCAGGCGCCGTCGTGCGCGTCGTACGCGACCGACACCCCTCGCGCCTCGGGCGCGACGTCGAGGCGGATCCGGCTCCCCTCCGCGGCGCCCGTCACGCCGCGCACGAGGAGCGCGCCGCCATGCGCACCCCCGGTGATCACGAGACTGTCGGGACTCGCGCCGACGCCGGCGAGAAAGACGTCGAGCTTCCCGACCGGCGACCAGAGCAGCGAACTTGCGCGCGGCGGGACCCGCATCGGGATCTTGATGACGGACTGGTGGCCGACCTGCCCGACGCGCACCTGCCGAAACGCCGGCGCATCCGCTCCCCACTTGAAGATCCCCATCGCGGGGCGCCACGAGACCGGACGACGGCCGTGCCACTGCTCCGTCAACAGGGAGAGGTAGTCCAGTGGGATCAGCACGCCGCGCGCGCCGTATCCGATCGATTCCTGGATCTGAACGGACTCGCCGCCGTGATTCAGGATCGGGCTGTCGAGAGTGAACTCCGTGCGAATCGAGTCGGTCGAGATCCAGCCGCGATACTTGTACGGGTCCCACGCGAACGGGACGCCGAGCGCGGAGGCGAGCGAGCCGAGCGGAACGAAGGACTCGACCCCTCTTTGCACGCGCGCGATCGCCTGGGCGGGCCGGCCGTCCATTGGGACGACGAGAACGGTTGAATCCGGGTCTGGATTCGTGAAGCCGGGCACGGCGGCCACCGCGTCGGCGAGTCTGGAATGGATGAACGGCAAGGCGTTCCAACCAGCGGTCCCCAGGAAACTGATCAGGAGAATCGCGCGAATCAACGCGCCCCACACCGCGCCCGTCCCGCGTCTAGCCGTCACCGCGCTCCCCGCGTCGGGCCCGGTCCATCTCCCGCTGCGCGTCCCGCTTGGCCATGTCCTCCCGCCGATCGTGCTGCCGTTTCCCCTTCCCGAGCCCGAGCTCGACCTTGAGGTGCCTCCCCTTGAAGTAGAGGGCAAGCGGGATCAGGGTCAAGCCTTTCTCCTCGATCCGCTGCTTGAGCCGGATGACTTGGCGCCGGTGGAGGAGGAGCTTGCGCCGGCGCAACGGATCGGTGTTCTCCCGGTGCGCCTGCTCGTACGGGCTGATGTGCATCTGGACGAGCCAGAGCTCGACCCCTTCGACCTGGGCGTAGGCGTCACCCAAGTTGATCTTGCCGCCGCGGATCGACTTCACCTCCGGTCCGCGCAGCACGATGCCCGCCTCGATCTTCTCGAGGATCGTGTAGTCGTGGCGCGCGCGGCGGTTGACGACGACGATCTTGACTCCGTCCGGCAACGCTGCGCCGGACTTCGGGGACGGCATGTGGACCCCTCCGCCGGGCTCGATCTCGGACTCGACCTCGGGCCATCCGGCCCGATCCGGCTTGACTTGACTCTCCGGCTAACGAGCGCCTAGGATACCACTTCGGTCCAGAGATCCCACTGCGGAAGTGGCGGAACTGGTAGACGCGCTGGGTTCAGGGTCCAGTGAGGGTTCCCTCGTAGGGGTTCAACTCCCCTCTTCCGCAAGTCCCCAAATGAAGCGGGACGGCCTTCCTGAGCAACAGGAAAGCCGTCCCGATTTCTCGTGCCGCGTCTCAGGCCTACCGGAAGAGCGCCTCGACCTCCCGATACTGCGTATGGACCTTCTCGACGGCGGCGTTCACCGCTTCGACGTCGTCCCCCTTCGCGGTCATCCGCAGGGCCTCGGTGGCGGTCCAGAGCTGGGAGATCGCCGACTTGATCTCCTTCTCCTTCGGGACGTAGCGCTTCGGAAGGGGAACCTCGTCCAGCACCTTCGCTCTTGCGGACAGCTCCTCGCTCTCCGCGCGGACCGCGGCGAGGTCCTTCGCCGGCATCGAGTGGTGGTAGATCCTGTATAGGACGACGTGGTAGTCATCGAGCTGCTTCATCGGCGGGAACGTCAGGCGCAAGAGCCCCTCGAAGCGCCCGTGAAGGCTCTCGACGGCGTTCAGCGTGGCCTGCAGATCGTCCTTCGCGACGGCGTCCTCGTAGGCCTTCTCGTTCTCGATCAGGCTCGACACCCCCGCATCCCAGTCCGCCTTCTTGTCGCGCAGGATGCCGGGGAGCACCGCGGTCCGGACCGCCTCGACGCGCTCGCGGACTTGCGGGAGGAGGTCCTTCATCATCTTCATGTTCTTTTCGGGCCACGCCTGATGCCAGAGCGGGTAGATCACCTCGTGCATCTCGCGCAGGGCCGGGACCTCCGCCTTCGTGTCGACGGAGTCCGCGCACTGCGCCTCCGCGGCGGGCCTGGGCATCGGCGGCGGCTGTTGCGTTGTGGGGCCCTGCGCCAGAACCGCGCCGGCCGTGAAGAACGCGAAGCTCACGAACAGAGTTGCTTCGAAAAACCTTCTCGTCATGCGACCAACCTCCCTACGGGTCTGTTGCCCGGTGAATCCGCCCCTCAGGGCCGGTTGAACGCTATCACAAGGTTTCCGATGCGGACAATCCGCCCGGGGATCTACTTCTTCTCCTCCACCGCCTTCTCGCAGCTCCGCTTGACGAGGGGATCCGATTCGTCGAGCGTCCGCAACCGCACGAACTCGCGGATCTCCGGCTCGCCGAGCTTCAGGAGCGCCGCGGCGGCGGAGGCGCGCGCCTCGGGGTCCTTCTGCGCGATCGAACGGTCGAGCGCGCCCATGAGCGCGGTTCGGGCGGTTCCACGGGCCTGGACCTGCACGACCCCCGTGCTGTCCTTCATCGCAAGGGCGAGGCGCCCCAAGGTCTCGATCGACACCGCGCGCGGGCGCGGCGATGCGGAGATCGACTGCGCGAGCGGCGCGACCGCGGCCGTGCCGAACGTGCGGAGCGCCTGCGACGCGGCCGCGCGCACGGTCAGCATCGGGTCGTCCAAGAGCGAGACGATTCCCCCGATCGATGCCGTGTCGCGCAGCGCGGCGAGCGCCGCGCAGGTCGCGATCCGCCGGCGCTCGAGCTTGTCCGCGAGGTACGGCCGCAGCGTCGGCGCGGCCGCCGGGTCGCCGAGCCGTCCGAGGGTCCCGATCACGCGCGTCCAGTGCTTCTCCTGCTTGCGGTCCGCGAGCATCGCGAAGAAGGTCGGCTCCGCCTCCTTGCGCTTCAGGTCCCCGAGCAGACCGATGACGTTCCGCTGCACCTGCTCCTTCGGATCGAAGAGCCGCGGGATGATCCGCTTCGCGAGCGAGTCCGGGTACGACTGTCCCAGCTCCAGGATCGCGCGATAGCCGAGGCCGTCATCGCTCGCGAGCTCCTCGCCCACGACGTAGTCGAGCGCCGGGATCCCCTTCGTCTTCAGCGCGGCCCGGGCCGTGCGGACCTTCATCCGCGCGCTCCCGACCTCCCACATCGACGCGTCCTTGTAGAGGTCCTCGATCGAGCGCGCCGAGTCCGCCGCCGTCAGCACGACCGGCGGCAGGACCTCGTCCGGCAGGACGACGTTGCGGTCGAGGTCGATCCCGATCGCGTTCACGTCCTCCGACCAGACCGCGCCGTTCTTGCCCGGGCTGTTTCCCGGATACGTGTCCTTCCCCGCGAGGTCGAGGAAGATCGCCGCGCCGCAGAACCCGCGGTCCCAGGTCATGTAGGCCTGGCCGCCTCCGGACGTTCCGTAGATGTCGTTCCCCTGCCGGTCGATGAAGATCGCCGTCGAGTTCGTGATGCTCATCGCCTGGCCGCCGTCGACGATGTAGTAGTCGTCGCCGCTCTCGTCGAGGAGCATCCCCACAGAGAGATCGTGCGCGGTCCCCTGGGTCACGCCGAACTGGGAAACGTACTGATCGTCTCCCCCCTGGTCCCAGAGCGTGCCGATCGAGAGGTGGATCCCCGCCCCCTGCGCGTACTGCGTCGCGTGGTAGCGGTCCTGCCCCGCGCGATCGTACAGAAGGCCGATCGAGTACCAGTAGCTCGCCCCCTGCGCGTAGATCTCGGCGTTGTAGAAGTCATTCCCCTCCTCGTCGATCAGCATGCCGACCCCCCCTGCGGCGCGCGGACGGAACCCGATCGAGAATCCCTGCGAGAGGGACTGGAAATCGTTCGGACGAAGCGGAGCGTGCAGGTACCGGCCGCCGGCGCGGTACGTGTCGTTGCCTGCCTTGTCGTACAGGATGCCCGCCCCGTAAGTCGACGCGAACCCCTGGGACTGGCGCGCGGCGATGTACGTGTCGTTCTCGTCGTAGCGGACCGGGACCCCGCCCGTTCCGGGGACCTTCACCAGCCCCAGCCTGTACGCGCGGTCCTCCTCGATCTCCCCATGGGGGCGCGGCGTCGGGCTCGCGTACGAGACGAGCGCGCCCAATCCGAACGCCCCCGCGCCCTGGGAGAGGTTCCGGCCCTCGAAGTAGTCGGCGCCCGCGCCGTCGTACAGGAAACCCGCGCCGAAGAAGCCCGCCCCGCACGATCCGTCCTCGCCTCGATAGACGTCGTTGCCCTGCATGTCGACGAGCGCCGCGACGCCGAGCACGGCGCTCCCCAGGGCGAACGGGCGCCCGGTCGCGTCGTAATAGTCGTTCCCCGCGAGGTCGACGATCGCGCTCAGCGGGCGGATCAGGCCGCCCCCGATCGCGGACGCGGCGCGGCCGCGGTAGACGTCGTCCCCTCCCGGCTCGATCAGGAACGCGATCTTCGCGAGCGCCTCGGCGGAGTAGACATTCGGCCCGGGACCGCCGATCACGAGGAGGCCCCACGGCGTCGGACGGACGTCGGCGATCCCCCCCGTGACCCCTTCGATCTCCATCTTCGCCTCGGGGGGCGGACCGGCGGTGATCGCGGCGACGAGGTCGTTCAGCGCGGCCAGGTAGAAACGGGCCGCGCGCGTCAGCGCGGGGCGATCGAGCTTGACCGCCGCGTCGAGGATCGGGTCCTCGTTGCACTTGATCGTCGTGTCGGCCTGCGCGCCGACCTCGAAGTGGATCATCCCTTTGCGCGCGACGTCCGCGGATCCCGGCTCGTCCCAGTTCCCCCAGAACGCCGGCGCGAGAACGAGGATGGCCTGCCGGTCCCTGTCCGTCAGCTTCGCGAACGCCTCGTCGTTCAGGATGGCCTCGGCCACGCGGCACTTGTCGATGAATGCGCCGATCGGGTCGTCTACCGGAAGGTCGAGCGCGTACTTCTCGCCGGGGTCGTCCGGCGCCTCGCATGCCCGGCCGAGGAACGCGGCGAGCGCGGGCAGATCGGGCGCCGCCGCGCGCGCCGCCTCGACCGTCCTCTTCTGCCAGCCTGGAAGCTTCAGCGGATCGTTCAGGATGTCCGTGACAATCCCCAGGCGGAAGGTGTCGTCGTCCGCGTAGAGCTTGTCGAAGCCGAGTTCGTTCGGCTGGATCTCGAGATAGTCGAGGGCGCGCTGGAACGTCGCCGATTCGAGCGAGTCGAGTCCGTCGATCTGCGGCGGGGAAACCGCGACCGGCGGCCGCTGCGGCCCGCCCGCACGCGCGCTTCCGATCGCCGTCAGACTCACCGCCCCACCGATGATGCAAAACCACACGATCCCGAGAATCCCGATCCGCCCGATGTTCCGCATGCCCGACCTCCCGCGCTGGTTCGAAAACAGCGACGGGAGCGTAGGGCCGTAGCGCGGCGCCCGTCAAGGACGGGGCGGGCCGCACGCGCGGCCCGCCCCCGGACACCAACGGCGGATCTCTCGAGCGTCTATCGGTACAACGCCCGCACTTGTCCCCACGTCGTCAGGTGGACGGCCACAGGCGGCGGGGATCCGCCGTTCGACGCGCCCGGCGTCGGCGCGAGTCCGTTGCCGAGCGGCGGGACATGACCCGTGTACGGGTTGATCGAATCGAAGATCTGCCACGTCGCCGAACCGTCGGGGATTCGACCCGTCGATCGGTCGCTCCCCGCCTCGTACACATTGTATGTGTAGCTGTCCACGAGGACTGTGTCCGCCCCCGCGACATGGAGGAGCGTCGCCGTGTCCCCGTCGTTCGAGAGTCGCAGGCCGTAGATGCTCATGCTGTGGCTGCGCTGGTAGGCGACCGCGGTGCTGCCGAAGATCACCTGGCAGCGTCCGGCGTCCAGCGTTCCGCTGAATCCGTAAACCGGCTTCCGCCCCTCGTCCGCGATGAAGTAGCCGTCCAGGGTGAGGCTGCCCGGGCCAGGGTTGTAGATCTCCAGCCACTCGTCGTCGCGCGAGCTGTACGCCCCGTTCCCGTCCCAATCACTGGCCGGGCCCGCCATGATCTCGTTCAGGATCGGGCCGCAGCTTCCGTCCGTCGCCGACCCGCCGAGGGCAAGGCAACCGAGCACCGCATACACGAGAATGCGCATCATCGTCCTCCTCTTCCTGTCCTCTGCGCTCGTTCGAGCGAGGCCGCGGCCCCCATGGCCGGCGGCGAAAGGGCGGGGGAAGCAAGAGGTGCGCCGAGAGAAGCCGGCGACAAGACAAGAGACAAAACGAAAGCAGGGGGACCGCCGACACGATCCGCCCTGCTCTCCGAAAACGCCGCTATCCCGAGGCCGAATGCCTCAGGTAATTGCGCTACTTCCCGCTCGGGGCCTGTCCGGCCTCCGGCACGGCGCCGCCCGCGCCCCCCGTCTTCTTGGCCTTCTCGAAGTCCCCGGCGCGCACGATGCTGATCTTCGCCGGATCGAAGCGCCGGTGGACCGCCGCGTTCACGTCATCCACCGTCAGCGCCGCGACGCGCTTCTCGACGTCCGCGGACCACGCAAGGGTCCGCCCCGCCTCGGCCAGGCTCGTGAGGCTCTGCCCGAGCTCCCGGTCGCTCGACCGCGATACGCGGCGTTGCTGCAGCCAGCCGGTCTTCGCGTCCGCGATCTCTTGGGCGGTAAAGCCCTTCTCGTAGACGCCCGTCATCTCCTCGCGGAATGCGTTCACGAGGCGATCGTCGTTCTGCGGCGCGTAGATCGCAAACGACATGAAGAAGGCGTTCTTGTCGAAGGGGCTCGCGAAGAAGAAGCCGCCCACCCCGTAGCTCAACCCTTCCTTCTGGCGGATGCGCGTGGCGAGGCGGGAGTTCAGGAACCCCCCGCCGGTCATGTAGCTTCCGAGCGTCAGGGCCGGGTAGTCGGGATCGTCGTCGCGCATGTCGATCGGCAGCGAGCCGGACATCACGGCGCTCGCCTTGTCCGGCGTCTCGATCGATTGGTTGATCGCCGTCACCTCGTGATAGGGAGAGGCGATCCGCGTGTACGGCTTCACGCTCTTCCAATCCCCGAGGAGCCGGTCGAGCACCGCGCCGATCTCCTTGGGATCGAAATCGCCGATCACGGCCACCTGACCGCCCCCCGCGCCGTAGAAGTCGTCATGGAAGGAGCGGACCTGGTCGATCGTGACCTTCTCGGTCGCGGCGATCTCTTCGTCGGGCATCATCACGTACCGGACATCGTCAACCGGATAGGGATTCATGTGCCGCTGGAGGGTCAGGCGCGCGAGCTCCCGCGGTTCCGTCTTCGCGTCCTTCAGCTGCGCGATCTCCTCCTGCTTCAGCATCTGGAACTCGGAATCGGGGAAGGACGGCTGCCGGAGGATCTCCGCGAGGAGCGAGAGCGCCCCGGGCAGGGTCTCGCGCGTCGCCTCGATCCCGCCGTTCACGCCGGTGGCGCCGCCGAAGACCCGGATCCGGGCCTTCAGATGGTCGATCTCGTCCGCGATCTGCTGGCGGCTATGCGCCTTCGTGCCGCGCATCAGCATCGATCCGGTCAGCTCGCCGACCGTCGCCAGGTTGTACAGGCTCTTCTCGTCGCCGAAATGGAGACCGACCGAGACCTGCACGGCGCCGCCGCGGGTCTTCTTCGGCAGCAGGATCACCTTCATCCCGTTTGCGAGCTGGATCCGGGTGATCTTCGACTCGATGCTCTCGGGAGAAGCCGCGAACTCGGCCCCTTCGGCCAGTCCCCGCCCGCCCTTGTAGTCCTTGACCATGCTCGCGACGGGCGGCGTCGCCGGAATCTCGACGCGCTCCGCGGCCTTCGTTGGAAGGAACATGCCGGCCGTGCGGTTCGTCTGCCTGAGGTAGGCCGCGGCGACCCGCCGGACGTCCTCCGGCGTGACCGCCTGCAGCCGATCCCGATGGATGAACAGAAGTCGCCAGTCACCCATCGCCGCCCACTCGGACAGACCGATGGCCGCGCGCTCGGAGTTGCGCATTTCCATCTCCCATTCCTTCAGGAGACGCTCCTTCGCGCGGTCGAATTCCTCCTTGGACGGGAGCGACGCGCCGCTCGACTCGACGACGCGGAGCAGCGTGTCGCGCGCGGCCTCGACGGACTTGCCGGAGGGGACCTCGCAGCGGGCGATCAGCACGCCCGGGTCCCTGGGCTGGTACGGCCAGGCGCCCACGGAGGTGGCCATCTTCGCCTCGACGAGGGCCTTGTACAGGCGGCCGGACGGCGTGTCGCCGAGCATGTTGCCGAGCATCTCGATCGGCGCGAAGTCGGGATGGGATCCCGCGGGGATGTGATAGGCGGCCACGACCGCCTGCGTGTCCCCGACGCGGCGCAGCGTCACGGCGCGCTCCCCGTCCTGCGCGGGCTCGATCGTGTAGGTCGTCGGGAGCGGCCGCGCGGGACGCGGAATCGCGCCGAAGTACTTCACCACGAGCGGCAGGGTCTTCGCGGGATCGATCTTCCCCGCGACCACGAGGACGGCGTTGTCCGGTTGATACCACTTGCGATAGAAGGCCTGCAGCCGCTCGATCGGAACCATCTCGATATCGGAGCGGGCGCCGATCGTCGACTTCCCGTAGTTGTGCCAGAGGTAGGCGCTCGAGATGACCCGTTCCTCAAGGACCCCCTGCGGATTGTTCTCGCCCTGCTCGTACTCGTTGCGCACGACCGTCATCTCCGAATCGAGGTCCTTGCGCGCAATGAAGCTGTTGACCATCCGGTCGGCTTCGAGGTCGAGGGCCCAGGTCAGGTTCGTGTCGCTCGCGGCGAACGTCTCGTAGTAGTTCGTGCGATCGAGCCAGGTCGATCCGTTGGGGCGGCAACCGTGAACGGTGAGCTCGCCGGGGATGTTCCGGTGCCGCGGGGTGCCCTTGAACATCAGGTGCTCGAGGAGGTGGGCCATCCCGGTCTCGCCGTAGTCCTCGCAGCGCGAGCCGACGAGATAAGTGACGTTCACCGTCGCCGTCTCCTTCGACGGGTCCGGGAACAGAAGCACGCGCAGGCCGTTCGGAAGATCGTATTCCGTGATCCCCTCGACCGAGGCCACCGGCTTCAGGCCCGCGATCTCCGCGGCCGCCGCTCCGGACGCAGGCGGCTGCGGCGGCCGCATGGAGCCGTCCCGGGGCGGCGCGGTTCCCCGGGCGAACGAGACCGCAGCGATCCCACATACCAAGAGCGCCGATAGGCAAGCAATGCGCAGCTTCATCTGACCCCTTCCTTCCTCCCGCAACAATTTGATCGCAACGCGACCCGGCCAGAGCAATCCGGTCGGATCAGCGCAAGCCGGCCGCCGTGGCGACCTCGATCGTCTCGCGCGCCGTCGCAAAGATGTCGTTGAACCATCGGTCGAACCGGCGTTCGAGGCAGTCGAGGAAGAGCGTCGGAACGGGCGAGACGGCCTTCGCCGCCCGGCCGCCGTCCCCCCGATCGTACGGAACCGGCTTCAGCCCGAGCCCTGCCGCGTCCCAGATCGACTCCGGTCCCTGCTCGCCGATCACGACCCCGCCGTAGATCGGCACGATCCGCCGGATCTCGGCCGTGATCTCGTCAACGCCCGCGTACTTCATCTTGAAGCGGTATCCCATCTGCGCCGCGACGCGACACAGGATCTCCCACGTCTCGAGTCCGGCCACCGGCGGGATCGCCCGCCGAAGCCCCTGCACGCGCCGCTCGAGGTTCGTGTAAGTCCCGCTCGTCTCGGCCGCGCTGCACAAGGGCAGCACGACGTTCGCCATCGCCGATGTTTCGGTGGCGAACAGATCGCCCACGACGAGGAACTCAGCCGCGAGCAGCCCGTCGAGCAGGTCCTTCGGGAATCCCTCGCTCCCGAACGGGTCCTCACCGAGCACGACGGCGACCTTGATCTTCTTCTCGCGCAGCAGGCCGGCCAGGTTGTCGGCGTCCCCGCGCGCCATGTCGCGCAGGACGACGCACCACTCCTTCTCGAACGCCTCGATCGCCGGTTCGTCCTGCGTGTCGACGTACCCGGGCAGCCACCGCGGATCGGCCCCCATGTCGAGAAGCCCCTGGGCGTTGGACTTCTCCCGCAACGCGAGCAGCGCGCAACCGAGCTCCTCGGCCGCCTCCGCCATCAGACGCTCGTCGCGCGCGATCCGGGCGCCGCGGTAGTCCTTATTGAACACGAACACCTTGAGGATGCTCGCTTTCAAGATTCCCTGCGCCTCGGCCAGGGCCTCGGGATCGATCCCGATCGAATCCGCGGGGACCTCGCCCACGAGCGCGCGCACGACGTCCGGCTGGCGCCCGTCCGCGCACTTCAAGAAGACCTCGGCGAAGCGGGCCGCCCGGCTCTCCGCCGGCCCGATGTAGATCAGCTTCCCGCCCTTGCGAAGCGCGCGCTTCGTCAGCAGATCGACGACGAAGCTCTCCTCGTCGAGATTCGAGTTCACGACGACGATCGCCTGCGCGTCGGCCAAGTCGGCATAGCTCGCGGTGGAGATGACCTCTGGGCAGTCCAGGTCCCGGTTGACCAGATTCGCGAGCGAGGCGACGTTGTGCGTCTTCAAGGCGACGCGCGCGAACTTCTGCGCGAGGTAGATCTCCTCGTTCGTCATCCGCGGCGAGACGAAGACCGCGATCTCACCGCCCGAATAGCGGCGCGCGAGCTCCTTCAGACGTATCGCCGTGTAGCCGATCGCGTCATCGAGATCGGCCTCCTGCAGCTCGCGCCCGGCGCGGATCTTCGCGGTCTGCAGCCGCTCGCGGGACTGGATGTAGTGGTATCCGAATCTCCCCTTCTTGCAGTGGTTGCTCAGCGTGACCTGGGCGGCCTCGTTACGCGACGTCTTCACGAGCGACTTGCCGAAGACGTCGTACGCGATCCCGCAGCCGACCCCGCAGTAGTGGCAGATCGTCGGGATGCTGTCGGTGATCCATGGACCCGGCTTCGCGAGGGGGATCTTCTCCACGATCGCGCCGGTCGGGCACGTCCCGATGCAGAGCCCGCAGCTCACGCAGTCCGTGTCCAGCAGCGAGCCGCCGAGCGCCGGGCGGACGACGGTCGAGAAACCGCGGTTGATGAACCCATACGCCGCGACCCCGACGACGTCGCTGCAGATCCGCACGCACCGCCCGCAGAGGATGCACTTGTTCGGATCGAGCTCGATCAGCGGATGCGACCGATCGATCCGGTACTCCCGGGCCTCGCCAAGGAACGACGTGATGTCGACCTGATACTCGGTGGCGTACTTGCGGAGCGAGCAGTCGAACAGCGCGACGCACCCGCACTCGAGGCAGCGGAAGCTTTCCCGCTTCAAGTCGTCGGCGGAATAGCCCTGCTCGACCTCGACGAACGACTTCTTGCGCTCCTCGGGCGGCAGGCTCGGCATCGACCTCCGCGCGTAGCGCCCGCCCTCGCGCAGGTCGTCCGTCGTGACCTTCCGGTACGCGTCCTTGCGACTGCAGAACTCGACCGGCTCGGGTTGCGCATGCCCCGTGCGGACGTACGCGTCGATCGCGTAGGCGGCCTTCCGGCCCGCCGCGATCGCCTCGATCGCGGTCGCCGCGCCCGTCACGACGTCCCCGCCCGAGAAGACCCCCTCGACGCTCGACTCGAACGTCTTGTCGTTGACCTGCACCGTCTGCCACCGCGTGAGCGTCAGCGTCTCCCCGAACGGGAGGAAGTTCGGGATGCGCCCTTCCGTCAGCTCCTTCAGCTTCGTATTCTGGCCGATCGCCGCGATCGCGAAATCGCAGTCGATCACGAACTCGCTCCCCCGGACCGGCTTGGGGCTGCGCCGTCCGCTGGAGTCCGGCTCGCCGAGCTCCATGCGGATGCACTCGAGGGCGGTCACGCGCCCGGAATCGGTGATCACGCGCGACGGGGCGACGAGGAGCTCCATCTTCACGCCCTCGTGCTCGGCCTCGACGATCTCCATCTCGTTGGCGGGCATCTCCTTGCGGGTACGCCGATACAGCAGGATGACTTCCTTCGCGCCCAGGCGAAGCGACGTCCGCGCGCAGTCGATCGCCGTGTTCCCGCCGCCGACGACGAGCACGCGCCCGTGGATGTCGATCTTCTTGTGCAACCCGAAGTTCTTCAGGAACTCGATCCCGGGGAGAACTCCGACGGCTTCCTCGTCCGGCACGCGCATCTTCGACGAATCCCACGCGCCGAGCCCGATGAAGATCGCGCTGAACCCCTGCTCTTTGAGCCCCGTGATCGTGAAGTCCTTCCCCAACGTGACGTTCGTCTTCAGGTTGACGCCGAGATCGAGGATCTGGTTGATCTCGAGATCGAGGACCTCCTTCGGGAGGCGGTACTCGGGGATCCCGTAGCGGAGCATCCCGCCGGCCTCCGGGAGGCTTTCGAACATCTGGACACCGTACCCCTTGATCGCCAGGTAGTACGCGCACGAGAGCCCGGCCGGGCCCGCCCCGACGACGGCGACCTGCTTGCCGTTCGCCGGCGGAACGAACGGCCGCCAGGGGTTCGCCTCTCCGAGGTCCAGGTCGGCGATGTAGCGCTTGATGTAGTCGATCCCGACCGCCTCATCGAGCAGGTTGCGACGGCATCCCTTGACCTCGCAGGGCCGCGTGCACACGCGCCCGCAGACGGCCGGCAGCGGGTTCGCGTCCTTGATCAGCTGGATCGCGTCTCGGTACTTGCCGAGCGCCGCGAGCGCGATGTACCCCTGGATGTCGACGCCGGCCGGGCAGGCGAGCTGGCACGGGCCGATGCAATCCGCGTAGTGGTTGGACAGCATCAGCTCGAGCGCCGCTTTGCGCGAGCGACGCACTTCCGCCGTGTCGGTCTCGACGACCATCCCAGGGGAGACCTTCGTGGAGCATGCCGGAAGCAGCGTGCGGGCGCCCCGGACCTTGACGACGCAGAGGAAGCAGGACGCGAAGGGCTCGAGCTGGCCGTCGTGGCACAGCGTCGGGATCGAGTGGATCCCGTTACCCCGGGCCACCTCGAGGATCGTCTGACGGTTGTCCGCGATGACCCTCTTGCCGTCTATCTCAAGTTTGAACAGGTCCATGTCAACCTCACCCTTCCCTTGTCCCTTCCCCGGGCCCTAGTCCTTCACGATGGCTTCGAACTTGCAGGTCTTGAAGCACTCGTCGCACTGGATGCATTTCGCCTGGTCGATCGCGTGCCGCTTCTTCTTCTCCCCCGTGATCGCTTGATTCGGGCAGGCGCGGCCGCACGCCATGCAGCCGTTGCACGCCTCGGTGATCGTGAAGGTGAGAAGCGGCAGGCAGCTGTGCGCCGGGCACTTCTTGTTGCTGATGTGCGCCTCGTACTCGGAACGGAAGTACTTGAGCGTCGTGAGGACGGGGTTCGGCGCGGACTGGCCGAGCCCGCACAGCGAGTTGTTCTTGACGAGGGATCCCAGTTGCTCGAGGAGCTCGATGTCTCCTTCTCTCCCCTTCCCCTCCGTGATCCGCGTCAGGATCTCGAGCATCCTCTTCGTGCCGACCCGGCAGAACGTGCACTTGCCGCACGATTCGCGCTGGGTGAAGTCGAGGAAGAACCGGGCGATGTCGACCATGCAGGTCGTCTCGTCCATCACGACGAGGCCGCCCGAACCCATGATCGCGCCGGTCTTGTTGATCGTCTCGTAGTCGATCACCGTGTTCTGCAGTTCGGCGGGAATGCAGCCGCCCGACGGCCCCCCCATCTGGACCGCCTTGAACTTCCGGTCCGCCTTGATGCCGCCGCAGACTTCGTGGACGATCTCCTTGATCGAGATCCCCATCGGGACCTCGACCAGGCCGCCCCGCTTGACCTTGCCGGCCATCGCGAAGACCTTCGTCCCCTTGCTGTTCATGGTTCCGAGCGAGTTGAACGCGGCCGGTCCCTTGAGGACGATCCAGGGGATGTTCGCGAAGGTCTCGACGTTGTTGATGTTCGTCGGCGAGTCCCAGAGTCCGCGGGACGCGGGGAACGGCGGGCGAACGCGCGGCATCCCGCGCTTGCCCTCGATCGAGCCGATCAGCGCGGTCTCCTCGCCGCAGACGAACGCGCCGGCCCCCTCCTTCAGCTTCACGTGGAAGTTGAAACCCTTCCCGAGGACGTTGTCCCCGAGGAAGCCGCGCTCCTCCGCCTGCGCGATCGCGATGTTCAATCTCTCGATCGCCTTCGGGTACTCGGCGCGCACATAGATGTAACCGTGCTCCGCGCCGATCGCGAACGCCGCGATCGTCATCCCCTCGAGGACGGAGTGCGGATCGCTTTCCAGGACCGAGCGGTCCATGAACGCGCCCGGGTCCCCCTCGTCGGCGTTCACGATCACGAACTTCTGTTTTCCCGGGGCGAGCCGCGTGAAGCGCCACTTCATCCCGGTCGGAAAACCCGCGCCGCCACGCCCGCGCAGCCCGGACTCGACGATCATGTTGATCAGCCCATCCGGGTCGTTCTGGTCGAGGACCTGCTTCAACGCCTTGTAGCCGTCGGCCTCGATGTACTCATCGATCCTCTCGGGATCGATCTGGCCGCAGTTGCGCAGGACGATCCGGTTCTGGCGGTCGAGAAACGCCTTCTCGCTGCCGATCCCGTTGTTCGTCCAGACGAGCCACTCCTCGATCGGTTTCCCCTGCCCGATGTGCTCGTCGATCAGCCGCGCGACCCTATCGGCCGTGAGCTGGCCGTACGTGAAGCGCCCGCCCGCGTCGTCCCGCACCTCGACGAGCGGCTCGCGGTAGCACATCCCGACGCAGCCCGCCTTCTCGAGGACGAGGCCCGCGCGCTCCGCCAGTCCTTCCTTCAGGACGCGGTAGGTCTCTTCCGCACCCGCCGCGATCCCGCACGTTCCGAGCCCGACCAGCACCTTCATGGCTGCACCGCCGTTTCGGGAGCGGCCGCCGCCGGCGCCGTCTTCCGGTATTGCCGCAGGATCTTTCTCAGGTCCCCCGGCTTCAGGTTTCCGTGGGTGATGTTGTTGATCATGATGACCGGCGCCAAGCTGCAGCAGCCGAGGCAGGAGACGGTCTCGAGCGTGAACTGCCGGTCCGCGGTCGTCTCGCCGTTGCCGATCTTGAGCTCGTCCTCGAGCCCCTTCGTGATCGCGTTCGCCCCGCTCACGTGGCACGCGGTCCCGTGGCACACCCGGATGATGTGCTTCCCGACAGGATGCAGCCGGAACTGCGAGTAGAACGTCGCGACCCCGTAGATGTTCGAGAGCGGAATCCCGAACTCGCGGTGGATCTCCCGGATCGTCTCCCCGCTGATGTAGCCGTCCTGCTCCTGCGCCTTCTGGAGCGCGGGAATCAGAATCCCCCTCTCCCCCGCGTAGTGGAGATTCTTGAAATCGTATTTGCGGTGTGGATTCATCGCATGCACCCCCAACCCTTCCCGAACCCAAGGCGGCCACCAGAGGAACGGCGGAAACCGGTCGCGCCGAAGCTAGTCGTACGGCGTCTCGAACATCCTGTTCATCAGGCTCATCATCTCATCGATGTCGCCGATCCCTCCGAGCGCGTGCCCCTTGCATCCGCGCCGGGAGCAGAACTCGATGTAGCCCCCGCTCTGGATGTTCAAGGAGGCCATCGGCGCCCCGCACACCTTGCACATGAGCGGGAGCATGATGCTCGCGTCACACTTCGCACAGCGGAACTCGACGACGTTCCCCTCCTCGATCTTCAAGTCCGTCTCGATCGTGTAGTCACCGAAGATCGCGCTCAGGCGCACCTCGCCGTCCTGCTTCGTCTCCTTGACCTGGGCATCGAGGTGGACCTTCGATCCCTCGGTCAAGAGCTCGCCGCACTGCGGACAGCAGAGGTTCATGATGAGCATGTGCTTACTCATCTCATCCTTCCTTCTTCTGCTCGAGTTTCTGTTCGAGCGTCGCCAGTTTCACGAAGACGCAGTCCTCGACCGACGCGTTGCCGCGCATGACGTCCTCCGCCAGCGTCGCGCACGTCGGCGCCCCGCAGGCGGCGCAATCCTTCTTCGGCAGCCGATCGAGCACGGCCTGCTCCTCGCGCTTGCGCGCGATCGCCGCCCGCAGATCGCGGGCGATCGGGCGGATCGACCTCGCCTTGACCTGCCCCTCGAGGTCGAAGAAGTGCTCGCGCAGCATCGAGCGGACCTTCTCCTCCTTCACGTGGCTCTGGGTCCCGAGGCGATTGCAGAGCTGCTGGATGTTTCGCTGCGCGGCGTACCGCCCCTCGACGACGAGCTGGCCGCTCACGCACCCGTCCGGGCAGATGTAGGCCTCAATGAAGTCGACCGACTGAAACTTCCCCGCCTCGATGTGATCGAAGACGTACTCGACGTCGCGCACCCCACGCACCGTCATCGTATTGCGGTTGCGCATCCCGGCGATCTCACCGCCGGCCATCGCCCACAGGAGCCCGCTCGGGCTGACTTCTTCCTCCGCCGGACTCTCCTTGCCGGGCTTCTTGATCGCCTGGCGCAGGGCGCCGTAGACCTCCGAGATCGATAGCGCCCCGTCCAGGTAGGACTGTTCTAGCCCGACCGGCGCGACGATCGAGTTCACGATCGCGCTGCACGGCGTGATGAAGAAGACCCCGATCTCGTCCTCGGCGAGCCCGAGCCGCATCCCGAGCTTCTTTCGCAGGAGCTTCGCGGCCAGTTCGCGGGCCGATTCGATCGGCAGCAGGTTCGGGATCATGTCCGGATAACGGATCTGGACGAGCCGCACGATCGCCGGGCATGTGACGGAGATCTTCGGCCACGGCCCCTCGCACTCGGCCAGGTACGCATCGGTCGCGCCGCCGAGCATCTCGCACATCCACGAGAGATCGTAATGGCTGTCGAAACCGATCTCGGTCAGCCCCTGCAGGACCTGCGCGGGGAGGACGTCCTTGCCGAACTGCGCGTAGAGCGTGAGCGACGGCAGGGCGACCGTGTGCTTGAACCGCTTCAGGTCCGACGTCGGGGTCGTCAAGGCGCGGGCCGCGTGGTAGCGGCAGGCACGGATGCACGCGCCGCAATCGATGCAGAGCTCGGGGATCACGACGGCGAGCGAATCCTTGACCCGGATCGCCTTCGTGGGACAGGCCTTGCAGCAATCGACGCAACCGATGCACTCCGTGGCGTCGATCTCGATCGAGTGACCCCTTGTGCTCATCCCCTTCGTTCCTGACTGCGGCACGTTCGGCCGGCCCGCGGGCCGGCTCTATCCCAGCCGGATCAAGTAGCGCAGCGTCGTCCCGACGCCGACCGCCGACTCGATCGCGAACTCGTCGCTGTTCCTCTTGATATTCGGCAGACCCAAGCCCGCGCCGAACCCCCGCCGGCGCATCTCGGGGGTCGCGGTCGACCAGCCTTCCTGCATCGCCAGCTCGATGTTCGGGATCCCCTGCCCGCGGTCCTCCAGCACGACCCGCACCGCTTCCGGCAGGACCGAAAATTCGAGCACCGCCTCGTCGGCGTACATGATCACGTTCATCTCGGCCTCGAAGTTGGCGATCGCGAGCCTGCGGGTGATGTCCGGCGCGATCCCAAGCTCTTTCATGACCGACTTGATCCGCGCAGCGACCTCGCCGCCCCGCTCGTAGTCGTTGCCGCGAATCGTGAACTTCTCCGAGTAAAGGACCTCTTCGCTCATTTGCCCTTCAATCCGGGCCGCAGGCCCTTCTCGTACAGGAGGCCGCACGCCGCGAACATCGTGAGATGGGTCGTGAGCAGCGGGATCCCCCTCTCGCGGGCCAGCTCCATCACCTGGGGACCCGGCTTCTTGTCGTTCACGAACAGGATCGCGGGTAGATCGGCGACGTTCGCCGTCTGGATCGACTGGACGCTCGTGAGCCCCGTGATCAGCAGGGCGTCCGGCGCGGAGAAGGCGAGGACCTCGCTCATCAGGTCCGCCGCGAAACATGCGGGAACACGCAGGGTGTCCAGGAGCTCGGCGCCCCAGATCACCTGGGCTTGGATGAGGTCGACAACTTCGCGCAGCAGCATCGGTCGATCGGTCCGCCGGTTCGCGAGCGGGTCGGCCCCCCGCCGCGAATCAGCGGATACCGGCCTCGTAGAGCTTCGTCGCAACCTGCCACCGGTTGAGATCGGTCGTGAAGATCGCGATCTCGGCCTTCTGCGCCATCTTGAGCACGTCGTCGGTCGGCAGCTTCCCCTGGGTTACGACGATCCCGGAGATGTCGACCAGATTCGCGGCCGCGATGACGTTGTTGTGGATCTGGACCGTGACGAGGATGTTCCCCGCCTTGGCGTTCGCGATGACGTCGCTCACCATGTCGGAGATGTAGACGCCGCTGATCTCCCGGTCGTAGATCTCCGTCAGACCCTTCAAGCCCAGCTTTGCGGCGAGTTCCTGCAGTTTCATCTCAGGATTCTCCTTCTGCTCGTGATCAGCTTTCTTCCATCGAGGTCAGGCCGAAGTCGATCATGATCTCCCCGTAGGAGACCGCCTTGTACAGGTTGAACAGATCCGGGAGGATCAGGATCTTCTTGTCCGGCGTCTTGATCCGCTCGTTGAAGCACTTGTTGAGAATCCTGATCTTCTCCGGCGAAAGGTTGTTTCTCGAACCGTCGACCGCCTCATAGGTGATCGCGGCGTAGACCGAGATCCGATTCTCGTGGGCAATCTCGCCGATCCGGTGGATGTCGCTCTCTTCCGGGGACGATCCGTAGTAGAGCAGCCCGAGCAGCTCGCGAAACTTGATGATCTCGCCGGATGCGTTGTCACGGACGTCGAACTGGAATGACTGGGCCATTCCCGAGTACTTCCAGATGCGGTTTCCCTCGCGGTATTCCTCTTTCGGCGGAACGGGCTCGGCGGAAAAGTACGACCGGACCGCGGAACTGAAGAGATCGCGCTCCACGATCACGTAGCCCGGCCGGATGTTGACCATCTCGTAGCGATACGTGAGATTGGTAGTCATCGAGTCCCGCCCCCCCTTCTGCCCGTCCCCTGTGTGGAAATGGGTGATCTGTGGGTCACGCATCAAGAACCGTGGGTTTTGCCACGCCGTACCCCGCACCACACCGCGTCCAACCGCTCACAGGTCAGACTATCACGGGGGCCGGATTCGGGCAAACGGAAGATAATCCTGGTAAGCGGCGGAACGGCAATCACATAAGCGTAACTTCTGGCCCCGAAATGCGCCCCGCGCGGTGGGGGGATCACAGGCGCGGAGCGGGGTCCTCCCGGCCCGGAGGACGAACCTTCAAGCGCACGACCGTCGCCCCCCAACCACCCCCATCGAGAGCGTCGCCGAACGAGACGACCGCCGGATGCTTCTCGAGGATCCCGCGCACGATCGCGCGCTGGACGCCGATCCCCTTTCCGTGGATGATCCGCACTTGTACAAGACCTGCACGGACCGCTTCGTCCAGGAACTCGGCGACGACCGACGGGACGTCCCGCGGGTGAAACGTGTGGAGGTCGATCGTGTCGGCGACCTTCATCTCGAAGAGATCGCCCAAGTCGACCGACTCCGGGACGCCCAGGTCGGTCCGCGGCGCGCCGCGCCCGAAGACCCTCCGCATCCACCGCAACAGCCCCATGGTCCCGCCTTTTCTACGCTAGAATACCGCCATGAAGACGATGCGACTCGGGCTCGTTCAGAATCACCCCGCGTACGGAGATCCGGCCGGGAACCTCGCCGCCGTCGAGCGCGCGATCGAGGGCGTCCCGCCGCCCGGCGCCGACCTCTGGATCCTGCCCGAGCTGTTCGCGAGCGGCTATGTCTTCGGCTCGCGCGCCGAATGCCTGCGCCTCGCCGAGCCGATCCCGGACGGGCCGACCTGCCGGGGCCTCGTCCTCCTCGCCGCCCGGAGCGGCGCCTCGATCGTCGCCGGGGTCCCCGAGCGCGCGGCCGATGGATCCGTCTTCAACTCCGCGATCGCGGTTGATCCGCGCTCCGGCGTCTCAGCCTTGTACCGCAAGATCCATCTCTTCGACTACGAGAAGGAGTGGTTCGATCCCGGTCAACTCGGCTTCGTCGTCACCGACCTCGCCGGGGCGCGCGTCGGCTTGATGATCTGCTTCGACTGGCGCTTCCCCGAGGCGGCGCGGACGCTCGCGCTCTCCGGCGCGCAGGTGATCGCGCATCCGTCGAACCTCGTTCACCCGCATTGCCAGGACGCGATGGTCACCCGCGCTCTCGAAAACCGGGTCTTCATCGCGACCGCAAACCGGATCGGTACCGAAGCGCGCGCGGGGATCGAGCTCACGTTCACCGGCCGCAGCCGGATCGTGGGGCACGATGGATCCGTCCGGTTCGAGGCGCCGATCGCCGAGACAGCGACCGCGGTCGTCGAGATCGATCCGCGCCTCGCGGACGACAAGACCGTGACGGCGCACAACGACCTGTTCGGAGATCGCCGCCCGGGCTTCTACCGAGCTTGATCGCGCTGGGCCGGAGCGCTCGCAGCCCGCGCTAGTACTCGCGCACGGCGCTCGAGTACGTGATGCCGATCGACAATCGGTAGAACGACTCCGCGACGCCATCCTGCGCGAGTTTGCCGCGACTGCCGATCTCGATGCCGAAATCGATCGAGGAGCGCCCGTGCCCTCCCCGGGCGCTCGCCCCGAGCGTCACGCCGTTCTCGTTCACCCGATGCCCGTCCGACGTGGAAACGTAGTACTGGTCGTGCGCGAAGCCCGTGCGCGCGGTCCAGCGCGGGAGGCGCGGGGCCGCGGCGTTCGGGGCGACTGCCGCCGCGTACTCGAGCCCGATCCCCCATCGCGTCGCCGAATCCCAGGGATGCGTGACTGCCCCGCCCGCGCCCGGCTTCCACGCGGCGCTTCCCCACAGGGTCCGGACGAGATCCGCGCTCAGCGCGGCGCGGGGTGTGAACCTCGCCTGCGCGCCGAGCGCCCACTGCGAGGGGAAGTCCTGATGTCCGTGGGTCGAGACCGTGAAGGCGCCCCCCTCGACGGCGCGCACTTCCTGCGTGACGCGAGAGGATCCGCCGAGCGTCGCCGAGGCGCCGAGACTCAGGCGCGGATCGGGGATCGCGACAATCCCGGCGGTCCCCATCCATCCGCCGCTCAGGCGCGCATCGATCTGCTGGCGGATCAACGCGGAGCTCGCGTCCGAGAAGCGATACGTCCACGCCTCCTTCGCGCTCCCCATGATCCGGGACACGGCGCCGCCCCAGAGAAGCCTTGAATCGAGCGCAGGCCCCGACAGACCGATCTCGAGCCGATTCCATCCCCCATCGCCCTTTGTCTCGAGATCGAACGGACCGGCGGCCGATGCGTCGAAATGCTGCGTGCGCTCGTACGTCGCGTCGGTCTGGGCCCGCAGGAGTCCCATGACGCGCAGTCCGCGCGGCAGGACGATCACACCGCCGATGTGCGGCAGGAGATCCGAGCGCTGGCGGAACTTCCCCGCGTCCCCCTTGACCGAAGCGATCTCTCCCACCCACGCGCCGTAGCCGTAAGTCAGGCTGGCGAGCGCGGTCGTCGCGGGATTCACCTCGCCGGTCGCACCGTAGCCGGCGACGGCGACGGACGTCCCGCCCCGTCCGCTCGCGATCGGGTCTCCCTGATCCCACCACCATCCGTAGCCGTCGCGCGAGAAGACCGTGGCGCGGGCCGCCGGCGCGGCCACGCACGCGGCGAGGATGAGGAGCCCGACCCGGACGAGTCCACGCATCAAGATCGG
>Ga0209777_10001193_pt1 | contig 38790 bp, 32 predicted proteins | sample FrelakmetHBP12HB_FD_187147 | JGI IMG/M metagenome (GOLD analysis project Ga0209777, IMG submission 187147) | Freshwater lake sediment microbial communities from the University of Notre Dame, USA, for methane emissions studies -HBP12 HB (SPAdes)... | ecosystem: Environmental > Aquatic >...
TACCAAGCCAGCGTCCATGCCGACCTCCTGATGCGTTGTGTTGACACCAACTACATCGGGCTGTCGGCATGGTTCTTTCTACTCCTTGACCGTGTCAAAAATGGCTAAACCGTACACAGAGTGAGTTCTTATCTGTGCCTCTCTGCGCCATCTGTGGATTCGTCCCCTTCGCGTCCCTTTCATGCTCTTCGTACTACTGACCATCCGTTTCTTCGCTTCGTTCCGACCCGGCATCGTGGCCCATGTTTGGACGTTTTGACTTTTTATGGTTCTTCTTCGTGCTCAACATCCCCGATCCACAGATTTACACAGAATGAGTTCTTATCTGTGCCTCTCTGTGCCATCTGTGGATTCGTCCCCTTCGCGTCTCTTTCGTGAAGACCGGGTCGTTCCTGCTTGATCTGATCGCCGATCATAGCAGAAAAGGCCGCTTGATACAATTGTCTGTCTCCGAAAAAGAGGGGGAATCGGGTGTCTGGCGGGTGGCATTGTCCGCGTTTGCGTGGCCATGCTTGGTTCGTTGAGACATGGTCCCGCTTCCGGCCTCGATTCAATCACCAAATCGCCACATCACCAAATCCAGACGTAGGCCGGTCTCCGCCCGCCAATTAGTACCGCGAGTCCCGGCGCGCCGGGAACGAGCGGCTCCGCGCTCTCTACGCCTCTGCGTGAAATATCGAACCGCCCGCTAATCAATACCGCCATCGTCAGGGAGCGGAGTTGTCGGACGCGCCGCGTGCGGAATGCAATCCCGGCGCAATCAGAGCGTGGAGCGGAAGCGACACGACAATCTGAGCCGCGCGCGGAAACAAGCGGGAACCAGCCTCCGGCGGTGCAGCGCACCACCCGACGCTTCACACGCATCAGACCCCAAGGGCCTTCTCGGCGTCGGCGAGTTCCTCGTCGCGGCGGTGGTAGCCGCACTCGTCGATGAGCTTGCGGGCTGCGGCGAGGTCATCCCTGGCGCTCTTCCACGGATAGGGCGTGACGGCATGGAAAAGGCGGGCGCGGTGCAGGTGGACGTCGGCCATGAAGAGGCGCATGCGGCCGCGCTCCGCGATCTGCCAGGCTTCGTCCAGGTCAGCCCGGGCGGCGTCGGAGTTATCCTCGACAAACCGCAGCCAGGCACGGGAGAGCAGCCCGCGAGGAATGTGGTGCGTCGTGCCCGCGCGGCGGAGACCGTCCACGGCGGCGGTGAGCTGCTCACCGGCGGTCCGGAGGGCTTCGACGTGTTCTGCTTTCGAATCACTCAGCAGAGCCCGATAGACGGCGGCGCGGCCCAGCGTGAGGTGATCGAGGGCGATGTCGAGAAGCCACATTTGTTGCTCCAACTCATACCACTTCAGCGTATGCATCGCCCGCTGCTCGACTTCGCGGCAGACCTTTTCAAATTTCAAATCTCGAATCTTGAATTCCGGCTCAAGTGACAATTGCCACGCCGCCCGCTCGGGCTCGGCGAGGAGCAAGTCACAGTACTTGAAGCCTTGCATTGAGTAGAGCAACACGTATTGGGGCTGGCACGCGGCTTGCAGCTTCTCGGCCTCGCGGAAACGTGTCAGTGCCTCGTCCCGTCGCCCAGCTTGCTGCAGGACACTGGCGAGCGTAATGCCAGCTGATACTCGGTCTTGCCACCCGCCGCTACGTTCGGCGAAGACGACCGCCTGCTCTGCGTCGAGGGCGGCTTCCCGCACCATGCCGAGCCCCAACTCCAGTTCGCTCAGGTTGCCGGCGCGGCCGGCACTCTCATTCCAACCCTTCGCGGCGACGCTCATCTCCACACTACCCCGCATCAGCTCAAGGGCCTCGGTCAGCCGGCCCAAGGCACCGAGGTTGTATGCGGCTCCATTCAGCAACCAAGCCTGCGCAGGTTTCGAGAGCGATGGCGACAACGTGCTCCACGGCCGCTTGAAGAAGCAAGCGATAGCGCCGAGATCTGCGCCAATCGCGCCGAGTTTGGATGTGCTGTAATATTCTCTCTCTCGCTGGATTCGACGATGATAAACCTCATCGCACGCATCTTGGTGTAGCCCTGCCTGACAACCGTGGGCGACGGCCTGGTAGAGCGGCTGAAGGTCTTCGAGGGTGGGCTGCGGTTTGTCCTTGGTGCTGTCCCGCAGATGCTCATAGAGTCGGCGGTGGGCCAGGCGCCACCCTTCGAGGTTCTTCTCCCGGAGCTGGTGGGCGAAGTACTCGCGAATGAGCGGGTGGGAGTCGATTGTCGATTGTCGATTGCCGATTGTCGATCGATCACTTTCAACCCCTATCAGACCGCACTCCGCTAGCGACGAGAGGGCAATGTTCCAATCTTCTTCACCGATTCCAACCAATGGCTCGGTGAGGCCGTGTATGGGCGGCTCGCGGCGCAGCGCCGCTATGCAACCCGCGTCGGCCGGACGGTCGAACAAGCCCAACAGGCGCAGGGCGGCAAGGGCCCGTGTACCGTCTTCACCGCTCGCGGCAAACCACTTCTCATACGCGGAAATGGTCTTGAATGCATGGCCGCCTTGAATTTTGGCGTCCGCCACTTCGAACTTCACCAAGTTGCGTTTGCGAATGTCGCCGCAATGCGCCTTGGCGAGGTACGTTCCCAGAAGGCGTAGCGTAAGGGCGTGACCGAGGACCTCCTGGCTGGCGGCGCGCAATTCGGGGTCGTCGGGCTTGATCGGAACAGCGCCCGCTCGATTGGCGTCGGCCCGGTGCAGGAGTGCCGCGCCGGCTTCCTCGCTCAGGGATTCCAAGTCCCACTGCGGCGCAATGGTGTCGCGATACGGGGCGATGTCGGCCACACGCTCGCGGGTGGTCACCACACAGAGGCCGGGATTCTGTTGCGCGAGGCCTTTGAGCAGCGCTTCCAAAACCGGGTCTTTGAGCTGGCCGGCGAGAGGACCGGGTGGATATTGCAGCGGCTCCATCCCGTCGAGCACCAGCAAGCTGCGTTTTCGGGCGACGAGGTGAGCCAAACGCGAGCCTTTGTCCCATGGAGACACGGCGCTTTTGGCCATAGCTTCATCGCCGAAGAACGCAAGGGCTTCGGCGATGAAGCTGTCGGCCGAGGCCGCGCCTTGCTCGCGCGTGCCCTGGCTGTAGAAGGACCAGTCGAAGACCCGCTCGAAGCCGGGCCATCCGGCTTGGGCCTTCCGCGCCATCCATTCCACCACCAGCGAGGTCTTGCCCACCCCGCCCCAGGCGACGATGGTCAGGATGTGCTTGCCCGGATCATCCCAAGCGGCGTCGAGCGCCGCCAGTTCCTTCTCCCGCCCGAACAGATGCTTCGCACCGTGCCGTAGACGGGTGGGAGCCACTTGAGGAATCACTCCGCCCGTATGTGTCGGCAGCGTTTCGCCCGGCAGATTTGGAACCGCGCCAAGGCGTTGCAAAATCAATGTCGCTATTTCGTTCGAAGGACGCTGTCCGATGGACACATAACCATCCCCTGACAGGATTCCGAGTTCCGGGATCGCTCCAATCTCGTCAAAACTAAGGAGCATGATTCGATCTTCCTCTGTCGTGCAGATCAGTTGGCGGATAAATCGCCACTCAAGCTTACACCAACGCTTCTTGGCGTATTCCGCGCAGAGGAAGACGGCGATTAGCTCCGATTCGGCTCCGTAGAGGTTTGGAAGATGGACGTCGAGGTTGGGCCGGGCAAACTCAGCTTCGTGATACTTATCGTAGAGGACGCGCTCCTGTCCGACTCTTTCGGCAAGGTGTTTCGCTACTTCTTCCACGAAGCCCCGATGTTCGCCGGGGAAGGAGAGTGCGATCCTGAATCTCTTCTGAAGCGTAGTCATGGGCATTTCACTCCTAATCGACGCGGTAGCCCGGCGATATACTACGGCCTCGCCGAGTTCATCGAGCCCGCCGCGGCGGCCCGGACGGCGCTTGCATTGCGCAGCCGATCGCGTGTCGGTTGAGCGGCGCGATTGGCCGGACCCACAGCATACGAATTATTGCAGGTCGGAGCAAGGAAACGCCCGATTCATAGGTCGGATCGGTTGACGCGCCGGGCTGTTACTGCGAGTCATTTGCTCAAGTCTGCGGAGGTCCGCCCACATTCGCCATTCTAGATTCGTCATTCGTCATTCGTCATTCGCCATTCCCCTTTCCCCGTTGTACCCCACTGTCCGTATGAAAACCCGATTGTCATCAACGCATTGCTCTAGACGTATGGCGTTCTCCGCCCGCCAATCGGTACCGCGAGTCCCGGCGCGCCGGGAACGAGCAGTTCCGCGCCTCTGCGCCTCTGCGTGAAATATCTAACCGCCCGCCAAATTCCACGTGCCGTTCTCGTACTCTGGGAAAAACACCGTCAGCGTTGTAATATTGAGCCACTATTCGCCCCCGGCGCGCCGGGGGTGCTTCGAGGCCGTTCTGCGCCCGGCGGCGCTGAGACCTATGGAATCGACGACCGTGCCCAGCAGCGAAAACCTTGAACGACTCACCGACGAGGAAGAGTGCTGAACGAATGGCCCTCCGCTTCATCATCGGGCGCGCCGGCAGCGGCAAAACCCATTACTGCCTTGAGGCCATTCGCCGACGCCTCGCCGCCGACTCCCTGGACGGCCCGCGCCTGATCTTCCTCGTGCCCGAGCAGGCCAGCCAACAGATGGAGCGCGCGATTCTGCTTCCTCGCGGCGCGGAAAGTTCGCAAGGCCCCATCGCCGCGGCGCATCGGGCCGAGGTGTTCTCCTTCCAGCGCCTTGCGGATCGCGTGTTGGAATCAACCGCGGCCCCCTTGCGAACCACGCTTTCGGAGGCCGCGCGGGTCATGGTCCTGCGCCACCTCCTCGCCCGCGACGCGCCAAAAATGGAGTACTACCGCCGCATCGGACGCCTCTCCGGGTTCTTTGAACGCTTGAGCGCGACCATTGCGGAGCTGATTCAGGAAGGCGTCTCCCCAGCCGATCTTGCGGTGCCAAGTGATGGCACAACGGTGCCGGCGGCTGCGGGCCGCGGCGCCGATCCGGCGCGCTCCGCCAAGATGCACGATCTTGCACTGATCTATGCCGCCTATCTGGAGTTCCTCGGCGCCGATCGGCTTGATCCGTCGCAACACCTGGAGCTTGCCCGCGAGTGCCTTCCGCGCTGCGCCTGGCTTCGCGGCGCGGAGCTTTGGGTCGACGGTTTCGCGTCCCTCAGCGGCCAGGAAGCAATGACTCTGACGACCCTCGCCCGGCTATGCGCCCACGTCGAGATCGCCGTGTTGCTTGATCCTTCACAGGCCGTCGGACCCCCGGCTCGCACCGCCTCCGGCCGATTGTTCAACCGCCCTTTCCGAACCTATCAGGACTTGCGGCGGATGTTGCAGGAGGCCGGGATTGCCGAGGGGAGACCGCTGGTCTTGTCGCCGGAGAGCGCCCCTCGCTTCGCCAAAACTAAAGTCTTGGCGGACCTGGAGCGAGGACTGTTTTCGAGTGGGGGGAACGCTCGGGAACGCGGCGGGAACACTGCGGATAGTTGCGGGGCCGCAGTGGGCCGTCGTGGCTCCGTGGGGGGAGTTTCGCTTGTCGAACTGCCTTCCCCGCGGGTGGAGGTTGAGTACGCCGTGTCCCGAATCTGCGCTTGGACACGGTCGAATCCGCCGACTTACCGCTATCGCGACATCGCCGTGATCGCGCGTAACCTCGATTCATATCACGACCTAATAGCCGAAGCATTAGACTCCCGCGGAATCCCCTACTTCATCGACCGCCGCCGGCCAATCGCCCACCACCCCCTGGTCGAGCTTCTTCGTTGCGGAGTTTTGCTCGTCACCGAGTCCATGTCCCTCGAATCGGTGCGTTTGCTGCTAAAAACAGGACTTACACGGCTCTCCAACGAGCAATGCGACGAACTCGAAAACTACCTGCTTGCTCACGGCATTTCCGGCGAAGAGAGCTGGCTCGGCGCGGACTGGTCGTTTCGTCGGCTGGCAACGCTCGATCAAAAAGAGGAAAAACAGTCGAGTTATGAGCGCGCGTCGATCGGAAGAATCAACGAGTCGCGGCGGTGCATTGTCGGTCATCTCTCAGATTGGTTGCAATTCGCCAACGATGCTGCGGGACACAGCGGTTCGGAATGGGCCGATGGAATCCGTGGTTGGCTCGTGCGCATGGCAGTAGCGGGTTCTTTGCGCCGCTGGGCGGAGAACGCGGAAGAGGCCGGTGATCTCAATCTGGCCGAGGAACACCGCCAGGTGTGGTCCGACGTGAACGAATTCCTTGGCGATCTGGCGGCGGCGTTTGGCGATCAGAGGCTGACCATTGGTGAACTCGCGGAGGTGCTGGAGGCGGGGCTGGGGGGGCTGACGCTGGGGCTGGTGCCGCCGACCGTGGATCAGGTGCTGGTGGGGTCGATCGAGCGCAGCCGCCACCCGGAAATCAAAGCGGCGATCGTCCTGGGGTTCAATGAGGGGGTGTTCCCGGCGCCGGCGGTGGAGGACACGATTCTCAACGATGACGACCGCGAGGCACTGGGCGAGGCGAAGGTGCGGATCGGCCTGCCGGCGCGTCGGCGGGCAGCGGATGAGTCAATGCTCGCGTACATCGCGCTCACGCGGGCCAGCGATGAGCTTCTCGTCACCTACTCGCGGGCCGACGACGACGGCGGGGCGCTCCGGCCGTCGCAATTTGTGGGGGCGCTGCGGGCGGCTGTGCCGGGTTTGGCAGTCACGCATGTGGCCGATCCCACGCGCGATCGGAGCATGTGGGACGTTCAGACAATGAGCGATGTGCGCAGGCGGCTGGCGATGGAGTTTCGCTCGAGGCTGCCGCGCGACTGTGACGCGAGCGAGGATCGGGCGCGGTGGAACGAGCTTTACACTTTGGTGCGGCTCGAACTCGGCGAAGACGCGGTGACGCGCGCGGGGTTGGCGTCGCTGGGCGATCGGAAGGATGAGGCGTTATCCGCGGCCACAGTTGAACGGCTCTTTGCGGGGAAATTGCGCACAAGCGTTTCGCAACTCGAAAGTTATGCGGCCTGTCCGTTCAAGTATTTTTCCGAACATGTGTTGCGTCTGAGGCAGCGGGCCGAAGCGGCGATCGCCGCCGTGGACGTCGGAAAGGTGCACCACGCAATACTGGAGGACTTCGCCAAGGGTCTGATGTCGCGGCGGGGGGGGCTGGGGCGGTCGACGGAAGGCGAAGTTCTGGACGGGCTGCGCACGAGCTGCGAGAACGTGGCAAGCAGACTGCCGCCGAGTGGAGAGCTGTCGGACGCACGCAACGCGCATCTGCTCCGACGATCGGCGGGGCGGTTGGTGCGGGTAATGCAGGCGCAGCGCCGGGCGAACCAGGCGGACAGAATGCGTCCCGCGGCGGCGGAGCTTGCGTTCGGGATGGACGATCGCGGCGGTCTTCCGGCGCTCACGTTGTCGACGCCGAATGGCCGCAGTGTGGTGCTGCGCGGGGTGATTGACCGCGTGGACGTGGCGGAGGCCGCGGACGAGCTTCTCGGCGTGGTGGTTGACTACAAGGATTCGCGGGACAAGCGGCTGGACATGTCCCGCGTGTATCACGGATTGTCGCTGCAACTGCCGGCGTATCTTCTGGTGCTGGAGGAGAGGGGTGAGACGGCGGCGGGTAGACAAATCCGTCCGATCCGACCGGCGGGGGCGCTGTACGTAAGTCTAGCCCCGCAATATCACCAAGTGGAGCATCCGTCGCGGGCGGACACGCGCGTTGCACAGCGAGCGGGAACTTTTAAGGCGCGGGGGTTGCTGCACGCGGATCGGCTTGGCGATCTGGGAATCGAGGCGGAGGCGGGTGATTGGTCGCCGCATTACGCGGTGTATCGCAAAGGCGACGGTTCGTTCGGGTATCCGGACCAAAGCGATGTCGCGGAGGGGGCGGCGTTCGAGGCGGCGCTGCGCGGTACGCGGTGGCGACTTGGGGAGCTAGCCGACGGTGTGCTCGACGGGTCCGTTGCGGTGCAGCCTTATCGCCTCGGGAAGTTTTCTCCATGTTCGTGGTGCGCGATGGCGTTGGTCTGCCGGTTCGAGATGGGTCTGTGCAAAGTGCGGTTCCTCGAATCGCTCAAACGCTCGGAGGTATTCAGACGGCTTGAGGGACTCGAAGAACGTGTCTAAGGGGAAATTAGGGACAGTTCCGAATGGCATAAAGATAAGCCACAGGCGGGCAGCACACGGACGAGGTTTGCGCGCAGTCTGTGCCCCCGCGAGGGCGTTTGAGGCGATTCCGAGGGCATCCGGGTGACAGAACGTAGACAGTCGTAGCTCTAAAACGCACGGCGATGAGCTTAACTTAATGCCATTCGGGACTGTCCCTAATTTCCACGGACCGCCGCCCATGACTACCAACCATTCAGATGAAGCGCCGTCCGGATCGCCGACGCCACGGCGGCGCCGGACGCGATACTCCGGCACGCATCCCAAGCGGTTCGATCAGCGCTACAAGGAACTCGACCCGGCCGCCTACCCGGAGGTTCAGAGCCACGTGCGAGCCCAAGGCCGCACCCCCGCGGGGACGCACGTGCCGGTGCTCGTAGAGGAAGTCCTGGCCGCACTTCGACCGCACTCCGGCAACGTCGTGGCGGATTGCACGATTGGCTACGGCGGACATGCGTTGGAATTCATCCAGCGGATCGGCCCCACCGGCCGGTTGGTCGGGCTGGACGTTGACGCCGTTCAGATCGAACGCACCGCCGCTCGCCTCGCAGCGCTCGCATGCCCGGCTGATCGCCCGGAACCCGCTACGACCGCCGTAAAGGCACACGTAAGCCTCCATCGCAGCCATTTCGCCGGGCTCGGCAAAGTCCTCGGTCGCGAAGGGCTCGACGGTTTCGACATCATCTTCGCCGATCTGGGCGTGTCGAGCATGCAGATCGACGATCCCAACCGCGGCTTCAGCTACAAATACGATGGACCGCTGGACATGCGCATGGACGATCGCTTGCCGCGCACTGCTGCGGATCTGCTCGCTCAGCTTTCGATAGATGAGCTGACTGCCTGCCTATTCGAGCTGGCCGATGAGCCGCACGCCGAGCGCATCGCGAAGTGCATCGTTCGCCACCGCGCCGTAAAGCCCATCGCGCAAACGGGACAACTTGTCAACTTGGTGTTCGAAGCGACGGGCCTCTCACGCCGCGAATGGCGCGACCGGCCAACCGACCAGCGCGGCCAGCTTCATCCCGCCGCGAGAACCTTCCAGGCTCTGCGCATGCTCGTCAATGACGAGACGGCCGGTCTGGCACAGTTCCTCCGCATCGCTTCCTACTGTCTGCTCCCCGGCGGGCGGATAGGCGTCATCAGCTTTCACAGTGGCGAGGACCGGCTAGTCGACAACGCGTTTCGCGACGGCATAAATGTCGGCGTCTACGCAGCAATGGCCGAAACGCCGATCCGGCCCACTCCCAACGAAGTCGCGGCCAATCCTCGAAGCCGATCGGCCATTTTCCGCTGGGCAGTGAAAGCCACTGGCTGAGGAGCCGGGCCGGCCGGGGTCCATCCCGAATATTCCGTACGCGTTGTCCGCCCAGGAGTTACGAATCGACGCCCTCAGCGCCACGTCTATCGTGCGGACCTTCAAGGATAATCAAACGCGGTTTCGGTTTTTCGCGCCAGCGTACAACCTCGGGAAATTGGCGTGAACGATGCAATATGGTCTTGACTCCGAGATTGGCCTCAGTATGATCTTTGGTTGGGCCGAGAACGTCGTTCAATTTTTTCCGCGGGTGTCCGCATCGCTCTCTCTTCCACTTGGTGATTCGCCGCCTTCTCCGCCGGTTGCGGGCTTGCTGGTCGATCACCGCATCGCGTTGGTGCCCGAACGGGGGATCGGACCCGATCAATACGTGGCCGTCCTGTTCAAAGACCTCGATCATATTCAATTGTGCATACCCTTCGCGGGCCAACCAGCGCCCCTTTGGGCTAACATATTTGATCCGGCTCACACCCAGGCGCCCGCCGAACACGAACAGTTTATCGGTGCCGGCGCAACCGATAACCTCCATTTGCATCATGTCCACGAGAGCACCGTTTGAACCTTCGTCCTGTCCGTCTCGACCCGCGGACGTAATGCAATCCCGGCGCGCCGGGATTCCGCGCGACCTGTTAATCTTGTAAATCCTGTCCAGTCATTCCCCGGTTCTTGTCCGACTCGCGGACGGAATGCAATCCCGACTTGCCGGGTGTCAGCGCGGACCGTCGATTTCCGCCTGACCCTGAACCCTTCAACCTTCGCCCTGTTCGTCCCGATGGGTCGCTCGCAGTAGGCGTACGTGGACAACATGGCGCCCCGGCGTGTATCATGGTGCAATGCCCGCGACGAAATCGGCAACTTTTGGCGAATGGATGATCCGGCTAAAGCTCGAACCGCTTGACGAGGGCGGCTACGTGGCCACTAGTCCGGACTTGCAAGGGTTGGTGGCCCAGGGGGCTACCATCGCCGAGACGATGGAGATCGCAAGAGACGTAGCCCGCAAAATCATCGAAAGCTGTCTCGCCCACGGCGATCCGCTTCCCAAGCCGAAGCGCCGCAGGACGCGATCCGTCGAGGCCGTAGTTCCCGTGACGGTGGTGGCATGACCTACCGCGAGCTCGTTCGGAAGTTGCGCGCCGCGGGATTCGAGTTTGACCGAACTGCGGTCGGCAGCCACGAAATCTGGTACAACGCCCAAACCCGCCGCCATCACCGCGTTGCGCCATGAGCCGAACACACGCGATGCAGCCTCACTGGCGAATGCGCTGGCGTTTGATCGTTCCTCCAAACGGGCGTCTTGACCGCTTGTTCCCTTTGTGTTAGGGTTGGCTACATGGAGCAAGCGAGAATGGCGATGACAGCGACGAGTCATGGCGGTTCAACGGGGCTGAAAGGTCCAATCGTGCGCCGGCAGAAGCGGATCACGCCGACTAGTACGGTCGGGCGAGGCAAGACCGTTCATCTATTTACGCGCCCCGAGTCAAATCATTGGTTCAATGAATCTGTTTCGCTGCAGTTGGGCGACAGCCTTGGTTTCTACGCGCATTGGGTCCAGCCGACCGTCATCATTTCCGACGGCGGTTATGGAGTTCTCGGCTTCGAAGGCGACACGTCTGACCATCTTGGCTTGCCAGATTGGTACGAGCCGCACGTCGCCGCGTGGACGAATCGCGCGACTCCGCAGACGACGCTCTGGTTCTGGAACTCCGAAGTGGGATGGGCGGCAGTACATCCCATTCTCGAAAAGTATGGGTGGCGTTACCAGAACTGCAATATCTGGAACAAGGGGCTCGCGCATATCGCCGGGAATGTAAATACGCGAAAAATCCGAAGGTTCCCGGTCGTTTCCGAGGTGTGCGTGCAATACGCTTTGGAAGCGCGTGTGGACGGAATGCCGCTACGGACTTGGTTGCGACACGAATGGAAACGAAGCGGTCTGTCTCTTCGCGTGGCCAATGAGGCGTGCGGCGTCCGCGACGCAGCGGTACGCAAGTACCTCGATCAGGGGCATCTTTGGTACTTTCCCCCCCCGGAAATGTTCCTGCGCATGCAAGAATACGCCAACAAGCATGGTAGGGCCGAGGGGCGACCGTATTTCTCGCTCGACGGTCGCCGTCCGTGCCTCGCGGAGGACTGGGCCCGGATGCGATCCAAATTCCACTGCCCCCACGGCGTCACAAACGTGTGGGATCGCCCTCCCACGAACGGAAACGAGCGAGTCAAAGCACCCGCGTCAACGAGAGCGGCCCACCTTAACCAGAAGCCGCTTGATCTTATGCGGATGATCATCGAGGCCAGCAGCGATCCAGCCGATGTAGTCTGGGAACCGTTTGGTGGGCTCTTCACGGCGTGCTACGCCGCCTGCGAGACAGGGCGTCGCGCGTTCGGCGCCGAGATCGATCCAACGTACTATCAGCTCGCTGTTCAGCGGTTCATTCAAGGATGTCCTGGGCATCCCGGTCCACTATTCCGAGCTGCTCGCTAAGCGCGCGCCGCAGTTCGGTTTCCTCAGTCCGGAAGAGAAGCCGGCTCCATTCGGAAATAGTCCGGCCTTGGACCTGCCGTTCAAGAACGCGCTTCTTAAAGGCCTCAATGTCCGGATGGGCAATGCGGTCCATCTTCGCGTAATTCGTGTCTAACCTGTACGGGAAGCGAGCGATGAGCTCGCGTAAGCGTTCCTGATAGTCCCGTGTTGGACTATATTGCCGGCCAGCCTTGCCCCACTTCCCGACGATCCGGCTCGCTTGTTTGAACTGCTCCGTTGTTCCCTGCCACTTGTATCCGTTTGTATTTGTCTGCTGAAGATTCCTCGTTCGTCGCGATGTGTCCTCGGGCTCAATCACTAGGTAGTCGGGGGGGCTAAAATAGTGTGCGTCGCGCGCTGCGGCTACGGACTTCGCGGATACGACACACACCTCTATGACAGACGGCTTCCCGTAGATGAGATTCTGCGGTAACCACGCAAGCACTGCGACGTAGGTCTGGTCCTGGTCAAAGTGGTTCTGCGAGTTGCGAAATCGTGCCGTAATCTCCGTCGCGAGTGGGAACCACGCCTTGATCTCAAAGCCGGGGGCCGGCTCCACGCTGCCCTGGAAGATCGTGTCCGGAAACCCCGGGTCTTGACGGACCCACCGCCCGTCCCGCTTGAATTCCTCTGCACCATTCAGGAACTCGACGGCGTTGAATTCGATGAGGTTGCCAAGAATCGGCGACAGCTTCGAAACGACCTTCGCGAGGTTGCTAGCAGCGAACGATGAAACAGGCTTCGTGATCGAGAGCACATCAAACACGTGGCCGCCCAATGATCTGAGGTGCGTGCTGGCAAGTGCAATGGCTTCCGCTGTCGTCATGTGCGGCGATGGACTCATCGGGCTGACTCGCGCAGCGCGCTCTTTAACTGCAGGATAAACGCTTCGACATCAAGTTTCATGGCCCTGCAGAAGGACCAGAACTCGATGACGTCGACTCGACGCTCTCCACGTTCGCATTTGCTGACGAAGGACTGTGTGCACCCGAGTCTCCGAGCGAGTTCGCCTTGGGTGAGATTCGCTCGTTCTCTGGCCCTTCGAAGATGCTGGAGGAAAAGCCGATATTCACGAGAGTAAATTGACTTCTGCATCACCTCGGTCAAACTCCTTACAGCGTAGAGAGGCTAAAGTCGGACTTGGAATAGTCCAAATTGGACTATTGCCCGCAGACCGCGAGGTGCGACTGACGCCCATGCGAGGGCTGATCTTCACGGCACGGATACAGGTTAGCACGCTTTCAACGCGCGAATCCCCAAGAGGGCCACGGCTCTCGCATTAGATCGAGAACGCTGGAAAACTCCGCCATTCAGGCGGGACTCGGCCAACAGATGCCGGGAGCTTTACGAAAAGGCCGCAGGTATGTTCAGCCCAGTCGGATAGCGGCAAATGATTTCAGGTGTGGCTCCCCGGACGGGTCGGGACCATCTCCGGTCGGGGCGTGAGCGGCAACCTCAAGCGCTAACCGCCATCGCAGCGGGCCGCGCCACCAATCTGCGTGAACACGTCGTCGTATTGCTTCGCAAGGTAGTCCTGGTCCGGGCCGCCGTGGAGGTGAGTCCAGGGAAAGACCTCGGTGATTGGTCGCTCGCGGTGGGCGTAGAACGCGGGGTCGATGCCGGTCGCCTCAAAGGCCTCGTTCCAAATCTGCGCTTTGAAGCACTCGTCCCAGCCGTCGAAGCGAGCGCCGTGGCCGTAAGCGTGTTCGATGGTATCGGCCAATCGGCGGTCGCCGCGGGCGAAGACGGCCTCCAGAATCGAACGCTCCACGTTGTGCGTCTTGAGCTTGATCGGTCCGCGCGCCTTCCCCTTCGTGCCTCCGTGCCTTCGTGCCTTCGTGCCTTCGTACATCAATTCCGCCATTCTCCGCCGCGCTTCATAGAAATACTCCGCGCGTGGCTGAGCGGCCCATTGGAAAGGCGTGTAAGGCTTTGGCACCAACCAGCCCACTGAAGCGTTGACCTGCGCCGGGGCCTTGCCCAGCTCGCGGCGTGCGTCGCTGACCTTGCGCGCCAGATGCACGATCCCGTCGATATCTTCCGGCCGCTCACCGGGGAACCCGCACATGAAATAGAGTTTGATTCCTCGCCAACCGGCCTTGTAGGCCTCCTTAACTCCGTCGAGAAGATCGCCGTCGGTGACCAGTTTGCGGATCGCGGCGCGCATGTCGTCGTTGGCGGCCTCGACGGCCATGGTCAGTCCGCTCTTGCGCACCGAGTTCACCATCCACGGAATGTTCTGCAACATCCTGTCGACGCGCAGCGACGGCACGGAGATGTTCACCCGCCGTGGGCTGAAGCGTTCGTTGATACGCTCGGCCAGTTCGCGGAGGAACGGATAGTCAGCGGTGGAGAGCGAGAGCAGGCCAAGCTCTTCTTGACCCGTCGCCCAGTACATCTGTTCGGCCATTTCCAAAATCCTGTCCACATGGCGGAGACGGATGGGGCGTTTGGTGTAACCGGCATGGCAGAAGCGGCAGTGCCGCGGACACCCGCGCATGATCTCGATGGCGAAGCGGTCGTGCACGACCTCGACGTAAGGGACGATCGGCCGAAGCGGAAACGGAGCTTCGTCGAGGTTGGGCGTCTGGCAGCGCTCGATGGTGTGCGGGATTAAGGGATCGGTCGGGGTCACGGAGCGGACCGCGCCATCGGCCCCGTAGCGCACATTGTAGAGCGACGGCGCGTAAATCCACGGGAAGCGCCGGGCCATTTGCAGGATCATGTCACGGCGTGGCACTCCGCCGGACTTCATTTCCTTGTACGCCTCAAGGATGGCCGACATTGACGCTTCACCGTCGCCGAGGACCACAAGGTCAAGAAAGGCTGCAAGGGGCTCCGGATTGTCTGCTTGGGGACCTCCCCCGATAACCAGGGGGTGTGCGTGGGAGCGCTGGGATGCGCGCGGGGGGATGCCGGCAAGGTCGAAAATTTGTAACACGGACGTAAATGCCATCTCGTATTGTAGCGAAATCGCAAGGATGTCGGCAGATGAAACCGCCTGCCGCGTATCCCACGTAAACAGTGGGATACTGCGTTGTCGCATTCTGGCTTCAGCGTCACCCCAGGGGCAAAAAACCCGCTCAGCGCAGCATCCAGGCGTGTGATTCACCAGCCAGTAAAGAATCTGGCAACCTAGGTGGCTCATGCCGATGGAGTACGTATCTGGAAAAGCGATTGCCACGCGTATATCCGCTCGTTCCCAATCCCCGTCTCTAACAAGCTGGTTCACCTCGTGTCCGATATATTGGGCAGGTTGCGAAACGTAGGGTAAAAGTTCGTGGCGTACAAGGTCAGTGAGAGAGTGCATATTGCATTCGCCATTTATATGTTTCGATAGTGCGGTCCATGAACGAAAGCCCCTTAGTTGAACCAATTTAGCAGGTTCTAAGGGCATTACAAATTGACTTGCTGGCGGTTCTGTTCACCTTCGCGGTCGGAGAATAACGTTGGCGTGTGGAACGGCACCGGGGACAACATTCCGAGGCGCGAAAAAAAAGACCAGGACCAGTAAAAAATCATTGCATTGACAAACGCGAGTGGTTACACTGGGAGCAGCGTCATGGTAGGGAGTACGATTCAACTTCGTCGTAGGCCGCGCGCCGCTGGCGCGGGATTACGAGCGGTCACGCTCGTCGAGTTGCTTTTTGTCATCACGATGATGGCGTTTCTTATCTCCCTTTTGATTCCGTCGTTGAAACACTCCATGCAACTGGCGAAGACGACGGTCTGCCAGCACAACCTCAAGCAAGTCGGCACCAGCCTGATGATGTACCGCTATGACAATGACGGCTGGCTGCCGGTGAGCAAGGCGGTAGAGACGTCCACGGCGTCAGGTGCACCCGAAAACAGCGCGTGGTTCGCGATGTTGTTTCCGACTTACATATCCGACCCGATGGTGATGCGCTGCCCGTCGGACCCCTTCGGGTATCGTCTGGAAGCATACCGCGATCGGATTTACGATCCGGAAGCGACCGATGCGGTTAGCTACGGGTTGAATCAATTCATCATGACGGCGGGCGGCGGGTATCTGGCCAATATTGATCGTCGCAAACCGCGCTGGCCCGCGCAGACAATTCTTGCAGCGGATCTCGGTCCCGATGATATGCGCTTCGAGACGCGGGTGCGCAACGGGGACGCAGGTCCGGCGCGCAACGGCAGCCTGATGATGTGGGGCGCCGGATTGGATCCCTTTACTGAGAAAGTAACGCGGACGTGGTTGACGACGCGTCACGGACATGGGATCCACATGTTGACGGTGGACGGAGGCGTGCACGAGGTTTACTCGGATGCGGTTCTGCGTGCGCCGCTGAGGCGATATTATCCGAATTGCGCCGCGGGCGGATGCGCGCTGTGCAAGGAACTCAGGACCTTCCATTATTCCTTCGCCAGGAATCACCTCTTCTGGTGGACCGGACCGATACCGGTCGAGTAATGACCACGACGGGGTTCAAGGGGCCGATCCAGGAAGCGCGACCGCGCCGGACCGTCCGCATTGTCAAAAAACGCATTCCCACACAAGCAGCGGCGTTGAGTCTTGCGGCAGTGGCGTTGACCGCCGTATTCACGTTTGGTGCATGGCGTTGGTGGGACAGCGACACGGTCTCGCCACCTCCGGCACCGCAGCCTACGCTGTTTGAGGTCGAACTGGACTGGCGCTGCGCGGCGGGGCACACGTTCAGCGCGACGGGACAAGTCGGTACGCGGATATGTCCGCAATGCGGTCAGCGGGCGTATCCATTCGCGAAGTACAGTTGTGAGAAGCACGGAGCGTATGAGGTGCAGGCGGAGTTCGTGCGCGACGCCGCGGGGAAGACACGAGTGGGGAGGTTCAAGGTTTCGGGCGGGGAGTGGGCGGAGGCTGGTGACGGGCCGCGCTGCCCGCGCTGCGGGGCGGTGATGGAGCGCAAACTGGATCCGCTTGCGGGCATGGTGCGTCCGAAGCGCAAGAGCGGAGGATAGGGCGGCGGAGGGAGCCCGCCCTACGTCTGGATTTGGAGTTTCCCAAGTCAGTAATACGAAGAGCACGAAAGAGATGCGAAGGGGACGAATCCACAGATGGCGCATAGAGACACAGATAAAGGCTCACTCTGTGTAAATCTGTGAGATCTGTGGATCGGGGATGTTGAGCACGAAGAACAACTCGGGAGGAAAGACAATGGGATATAAACGACTTGGTCACCGGCCCCAGACTCACCTAACCCAATTCGTCGGTGCGGAGGATACTGTCTCTGGCGATCGGCGGACTTGGATGGTGACGGGTTCGTCACCCTGCGCGATTTCGCCTTCTTCCAACAACTTTCGGCGGATCTGAACGGCGACCGTTTTGTCAACTTGCTTGATTTCGCCTTCTTCCAGCGGTAGTTCCGCCCCCCCCGGCGACTGACGCCGGTGGAATGGGACGACCGCGAAGAACTGGCGTTGGGTCGCTGAAGGCGCCGGCTCCGACAGGTTGATTCAGGCCGCCAGCTGCCCATGATCACAGCCGTCGCCGCCGTTGAACCCCTATCTCGAAAATGTTGAGGTAATCGGAGATTCGTTACTCAGACAGGCTCCTAGGCGGCTTCGGGTAAATGGAAGCTGCGAAGGCGTAGTCTTGCTCGTCTATATCCACTCCGCCGATTATGGGCTCCCCATCCTTGGTCAATGCTCCAGGTATTTGATAGCACATGATGGATTCTGGGTCGGCACGCGCGGGACCCAAGAGCGACGACACTTCCAGCGGGGTAAGGACTTGCTGACGCACTTCATCGGGCGACCAATCCTGGGTGGCGCCGAAGAATGCAATCGCCATGACAGGATTGATTTTATCGACGAGCTCTTTTCGTATGTGCTCGTGCGGAAAGCCAAGCGTGTGGCCAGTTTCGTGCCGCACTACGCGGCGCAACTCGGACGGTGGAGTCTTCATCGTAAACCCTTCGAGGTTCATAGTCGGCTGGTCGTAGGGAATACTGAGAATGTCCGTTCCGAGATACGACCAATAACCCCCTTCCGCTCCGGTCATGCGCGCAATCCGAACTTGAGGGTCCTCGCTTGATTCGCAAAACTCCGTGTTTGCGGCCTTCCCCCATGCGTTCATGTGGCAGATGATCCGATCCTTGAGCTCTGCCGGAGGGCTGTCCAGGAACCCAACGCCCAGCTTCACACCGCCTGCACCCCAGTACTTCGTAGTAAGGACCGCGATTTGCTCTGCGGTCGGTCTAAACGTGGGCATTACCCGTATTAAGCGCTCCACAGGAGGGTGATTCACGGGGTTGACCTTCGATGCTGTGCGGGCTGCGCCGACCCACAAATGTCGAGGCAAAACCTTGGGTATACAGACAATGGTTTTTGACACTCTAGCACTCCGCTCATTGAATAAACAAACCAGCACACTCGAGCAATTGTACATAAGGAACGCCTGCGATTCCCGCCAATCCATCGTCCCATTCAATCTTTGGAATGATGAGAAATCCGCAATAGGCCCCGGCGCTCGCGGGGCAGACAATCGTGCGTTCTCCAAGATTACATAAGCATTCCGCTCACATAAGACAAACTCTCTGAACTGTTACCTATCCCTCCGTCCCAAGATTCAAGCCGGCAGCAAGCTCAAAACAAGGTTAGAATAGGACAGAAGTTCGATTCAAAACAAGTCGCCTGATTTGATTAATGTCATTTGATTCATCTAAAGAGATTACAAACGCGCAGATGCAACTGACATGGCTGCGGCAAATTCAATGTGTCGCGATCTCGGGTTTGCCGCAGGAGCCACCCATGCAACACCCGTGCAGCTCCGTCACTCATAGTGATCTATCGGCCACTTGGTAGGCTCCGTGCGCGACCACGCGGCGTTTTTTCATTCAGACGGATTCAGATTTATTCGGTCAAAAAAATAAAGAAGCGCGAGCGCGCGCCGCGCGGATGGCGTTAAACCATTCAGGGGCGTGCGGGGCCGCACTTCGTCGGTGAAGTTGACGACCCACCACGACCGTCACTCAGAGGTGGGCAACTCCACGCCTCGAACAATCTAGGAGTACGGCCGCGGTACCACGACCGGACACCTGCCGCAACGCGGGAGCGCTCCCCGTGCGCGCCGGTGCATCGTGTCACGCCGCTGTCTCCACCACAAAGGAGAGAGAGCCATGCGCAATACGATGTTCATTTCGGGACTGTTAGGTTCTTTGATGGGCGGTTGGGGCTCGACGGCGGTCGGCCAAATGCCGGCGAATCAGACGGTGAGCTTCAAGATGCACAGCAACCCAGCCGACCCCAACAGCGCCGTGGACTTCACGGTCACACTGAGCCTAACGGCCACGGAAATCAGTAGCGGCTCAGTGGGATGGACGGTCAGCGAAATTCAGTTCGTCAGACCGGGCGTTGGGGGCGCGCCCGATCAATCGTGGGCCGTCACGTTTCCGATCGTTCTCACGGCCGACGGACTGTGGTGGGTCCAGCACGCAGACCCGGCAGCCCCGGAAGTGTCGGAGTTCAGCCTTCCGCCTTACGTGGCCGGCGTTGCGTCTGCCCTAGATCCCGCCGATGAAGACCTGAGCTACGCTCTCCAAGGGCACCCCTATTCCCCGCCGCCAGGCGGAGCGCCGTTTCTTCGAACCGCCGCGCTCAGTTACGCGATGGTGCTGGTGGACACAGAGACGCCGGTGAAGGGTGGGAATGATGAACCGGTCGAATCGGCCGGGGCAACCGATCCACTTTAGGGATCAGCCTGAGTTCGGGAAGCCATCCGCCTGCTGAGTAACTGTTCGTTGGCGTCGATTTCCTTGGCCAGAGTGTCAATATCCCAGCGTCGCCCATCGTAGTCCGGATGCTGCTGAAGTTCCACGACGCGGGCGCGAGCGGCGTCGATCCAAGACCGCGCACCGTCGTCGTGTTCGGGCGTTTTTTGGGCTAGGTGCCAGATGGCCATCTTGGACTCCGCGCGGCAAAGATCAATTGCGCGGCTGACATTGGCCGGGTCGCGGTCGAAGAGCTTCCGGTATATGTCGTGTGCTCTTTGATAGTAGTCGCCGGACTCCTCAAACCGCCCCAGCTTTCGCGCGCACCAACCCTCCCAACCGAAGGTAAACGCCAGGTTGGCCTCCAGCGAATCATTGTTCGGTTCCCGGTTAACTAACTCCTGCCTGATCTCCGCAGCCCGCGAGAAAGACGTCAACGCCTCCTCATAGGACTCGCTCGTGAAGGCCAGGCGTCCGCGCAGCGTATGCGCGAATGCCAAATGGCTCTGCCATTCCAGATTGCTGGAATCGCGCGTGGCAATCGTCGCGGCCAGTCGCATCGCAGTCTCTGCATGGGGTTCAGCTTGGGCGGGCTTTTTGAGTTCGAGAAGCAAGTCGCCAAGCCGATAGTGAGCATCGAACAAGTGGCGAAGGACCTTCAGATCATTCGATCGAACGACCTCGCCAGTTTCCAGCGCTTTCTCGTACATGGCTATGGCTTGATCGATTCGCCCTGCGTCGCGCTCGACGCTGCCGAGCTTGAGCAGCGAGCCCATTTCCAAACCGGCCATTGCGATCTGCGCGACGCGCTCGGAACGTCGCCAGGCGGCGGTGACGCCGACCAGAGCGACAACTAGGAGCACAATGAAGGCCGAGGCCACGGCGATGGAAAGGCGGAACTTGCGGACAGTCTTGCGCAGGAGATACATCCGACTGGCGGACTTGGCGTGGACCGCCTCGCCGGTCAAGTAGCGTTGGAGGTCGTCGGCCAGAGCGTCGGCAGATTGGTAGCGGCGGTCCGGCTCTTTTTCTAAGGCCTTGAAGACGATCTTCTCCAGATCGTCATTAATCTGTCCCGTTTCGAGCCGCCATCGGGCATCCTGTTTCATTGCGAGCGTTTTACGTATGCCGTTCGGCTGACGCGAAACGATGTTGCCCAATGCGGCGACACGATCACCGTCCACCGAATATGGACGATCGCCTGCAAGTAGCTCATAAAGCACCACGCCCAGCGAGTAGATGTCCGATCGAACGTCGATTGGCCCGGCACTTCCCCCGGCCTGCTCCGGACTCAGGTACGGCAGAGTGCCCACCACCTGACCGGTCAGCGATATCCCCGAGGTCTCCGGGGCCGAGGAAATGTCCTTGGCCAGCCCGAAATCTAGAATGTGAGGCTGTCCTTCGCCATCAACCAAGATATTGGCTGGCTTAAGGTCTCGGTGAATCACCCCGTTCTGGTGCGCGGCGCTGACCGCCCGGCACACGGTAAGAAAGGTGCCTATGAGCTGACGGGGGGATAAGTCGTGCACGGCCGCATGGTCGTCGATGGGCAGACCATCGAGGTACTCCATGACGAGGAATGGTCGCCCTTCGATCTCCCCGCTGTCGTAAACGGCCACGATGTTCGGATGTCGAAGGCGGGCCACCAGCTCCACCTCCCGGGCAAAGCGGTGTCGCTGATCGCTTGTCGCTAGGGCGCCGTCGAGCAGAATCTTGATCGCCACAGCCCGCTTTGTAGGACGATGATCGGCCTTGTATACAATGCCCTGCCCACCGTAATCAACACGCTCCAAGGCGTCGTATTCCCTGAATGCCCGGCGAAGAAAGGCCAGTTGCGCGTCCGATTCAACAGTGTCGTCGCCCTCAAGTACTGGTTCCATTCTGGCCCGCAGGGCGGCGTTCTCAATTGCCTGGAGACGACCAAGGCGCTCTTCCAATTCCGGCATCAAGTCGGGATAGCGGTGCGCGACGGCCGAATACTCGACCAATCGACCGTCGCGTCGCTCGTGGATAATCTCCCCGATGATGCGATCGATCCGTGCCTGTTTATCTTTTTTTTGAAACACGGTCCACCCCTGCGGGTTCCGTCAACCAGAAGTCACGGCCCCCGACCTCTCGTTGGAGGGGGCCGGATTAACGTCACTGAAATATTGTTCGGCCGCGCCCAGGTATTTGCGCAGTCTCAGCGTAGCACGGTACAACATGCTGTTCACTGCGCCTGTCGTCCGATTCATCGCCTCCGCCACTTCGCCGTTCGTGCGACCTTGGAAGTGTCGGAGCGCAATAGCCTGCTGGTAATCCGCCGGCAGAGCACTCAGGGCAATTTGTACCGCAATAACGGCGTCGCGCGCTGCCACCTCGCTGCTGGGCGTCCGTCCCGCGCCTGACAGCCGCGAGAATAGAGCGAGATACGATCCGGTTCGTTCATCCTCAACTAAATCAAGCTCCCGCCGGCAATCTCGACGCAGGCGGCGAGCGTGGCGGATCGCCGACGTCAGCTTACTGCGGACAATCGTCACCAACCAACGGTCGATTGCGTCGGGACCTTCATTATGAAACGTCGAGGCAGTGCGAAACGCGGCGATCCATACTTCTTGCAAGATATCTTGCGAAGTCATGGCCCGCCGCAAACGAAAAGGAATTCTACGGTCGACGTAGGCGTGTAGCCTCTCGGCGCGTTCCATCAGATGAGCCTGTAACTGCGATTCTGTCACTTCCCCACTCCGCATTGACAGCGAAAATAGCCCAGATTCGCGCGCACACCGGAGCCCAAAAAAAATTCTCAAATTTGCGCGAGCGCGTCAGCTTCAGATGGCGTTAAACAATGTACCACGACAAGCGCGGTTCGGGCAACTCCTGGCCGGAAATGCCTTGCTTGCCCCTCCCTCCCCCTTGAACCGCTGTCCGGGACCGCCGAATTGCCGATTTCGCGGTTCCGGCGGCGGTTCATTGGGCTTCTGACAAGAGGCCAATGGGGCGCACTGGGCCTGGCGTGGGGATGCCAGGATTACTGCCGGGGCGACGCTTGTGACCGGGCCGCCCCGGTCGGAGTACCGGCAATGCGTGTGTTCCTCGAAGGAAGTGCAGAATGAAACAGGCGGAGACAGTGGACACCTTTCCGTTTGTAACGGCACAAGAAAACAGGATCCAATGCAACAGGCGGCTGACAACCGACTACCGATCGCGGCTGAGCCGGGAAGAGTGGGTCGTAATCGGTGATCACCTGCAGCTCACGCCGCGCGAGTTGCAGGTCGTCTACGGTTTGAGTTGCGGCGCAACAGCCGGGACCGTCGCCCTGAAACTCGGTATCTCGGTCAACACCATTCACGCGCACGAGGCACGGCTACATCGTAAGCTAGGAGTTCATAACGCGGCCGGAATCGTGGCGCGCGTCCTGAGCACCTATGCCGATTGGGCACACGGAAGTACTAGCGCTGGCGTGCTCGCTAGGAGTCTGTCCGAGTAATGACCTTGACCCTCACCAAAGGGTACTTTCTTGTTCGAAAACCTACTTTTTGGACACCGAAAGTACCCTCAGAAGGCTGTCCGAGTAAGAAATTCGTATTACTCGGACAGACTCCTAGGCGAGACGATCCTGGACGTATCCGGGACGCCGCCCTTCGACCGGAACGTCACCGGCCTTGGTGGCGGAGCCTCGATTCCCGGCGCCACCGCCATTCACGGATTAACGGACTCGGTCACCTTTGAGTTCACGACCGACGATGGCGCGACTTGGTCTTCCGCCGGCAGCGGACGACCGACGATCTGGTACATCATGCCGAACCTCGACACTTCCGGACAGACGCCCTACGACCTGGGCTATGACAAAGTGGTGGGGTACGCCTCGGGTCGGAGCGACAGCACCTTGATCGTCCGGGCAATCAGCAGTGGGATCGCGGGAGAGATTTATTATGATCCATCGCAGCAAGATCCGACGGAGCACTGGCTCAAGGTCTACGATGTTGGAAGAGCGCAATGCCGTGCCAACGCGGAGTTGGGGGCGTATTTGTCGAGAATCGCGGGCATCGGGGCGACGTCCATTTATTCCTGGAGCGGTTCATCGTACGAACAGGTTGATTACTACTGTTACGGGACATGGGCGGGCCCCAGTTTTCGCACTCCGCTTCCCGCATACGAAGGCGCTCCCGCCAACCCACACTTCACTTTCCATGCCCAAGTAACCTACATCGGCGACGTATCCGATCCTTCCTACGGCACAACGGGGCTGGTCACCTTCGACGAGATGTGCCCGCCGTACTCCTTGTCGCCTGGGCCCCTCGTCGAACTGCACGTTCCCCCAGTCCCAGGGGAGACAACGTATACTTGCATCCAACAGTTTGGGTGGGTCTTCACTCCCGTGAGTCCGAGGAGGTTCGTGATTCCTTGCGATCGGTGGAGGTGTCCACATTAACGAAGGACAATGAACTATGAGTCAATTCCGACTTTGGTTTAGTGCCGTAGCGTTCTCGTGCTTCGCCGGTTCCGGCGCGCAACCGACTGAAGACGTTTATACGGGCGTGCGACAGGAAAGGTTTTTTGCCAACTTGAACCTAACGCCCAAGAATCGCGTGGTTGGGCGCGACGATGTTGGGTACGACCTCAACGAACGTCCGGATTTCTTGCACCTCTCGGTCGGGCTCGCGGTGTATCCGACACTCGACGAGGCGCGCCGGATGTTCCAAGGTCGTACGGGGATGATCCCCGGAGCCCCGACCCCATTCGAGGAGCGGGTTGGCGACGAGTGCGTACTATGGACTGGCGCGATGGCGTCGACGTTAGTCCATCCAGAACGGCATGAAAGCGGGACGCTGCTCATACGGATGCAAAATATTGTCCTCTGCTTTTCATGGCTTGGGTCTGTGTCACAAGGCATAGCGCTCGCCAAGTCCTCGGTACAGTTAATTGAAGGCGACCGTCAAGTCGCGCCATTGGGAACGTTTGATGAAACGCCGGAGATTGTGAGCGTGGATCTCGCCGAGTCCTGCGAGGCCGGACAAAAGGTGGAGCTTCATCCTCGGGTACGCGGTCTGGGGGACGCGTCCCGGGTTCGTTTTGCGGCCGTGGCGCGGATGAATATCCTCCGCGATACACCGACGCCTCCCCCACCGGGAGAACTAAAGTTCCCCGTTCCCATTGAGAGGGAGGAAGGCCCGACGAAGATCGAGATCATTGCGGTAAACGACGACAATGTTTTCGTGACCAAGGTGGTGACTACCAACGTCATCGGGGGGAAACTCCTACCCGATCCTTCCACGTTCCGACGCGAAAAGGAGTAGCGGCACCCGCGAACCCGCACTTTACGTTCCATGCCCAGGTCACATACACCGGCGACGTTTACGATCCGTCCTACGGCACCACAGGTTTGGTCAGTTTCGACGAAATGTGCCCACCCTACTCATTGTCCCTCGGTCCTCTCGTCGAACTGCACATTCCGCCTGTTCCGGGAGAGACTACATATAGCTGCATACAGCAGTTTGGATGGGTGTTCAATCGCGCCACCCCGAGGGAGTTCGTGATCCCTTGCGATCGGTGGCGTTGTCCGCACTAGGTTCCCAATGAGGTGCTGCAAACATGACTTCGTTACAACGTTTAGCCATAGGCGTAGCGGTTGCGTGCCTATTCGCTCTCGGAGCGCAACCTGGGGAAGAAGTCTACACGGCGTTAAGAGTCGAGGAACTGGTGGCCCGTCATGAGTTGAACGCTGTGGGTCGCTCAGTCGGTGGGCTTGGCGTCGGATATCGAATTGAAGGACATCCAGAGTTACCGCGTCTTGAGTCTGTTCTGGCGGTACATCGGTCCGTGGGAGAGGCGCGCCAGATGTTTCGATCCCGCACCACTCTCATTTCAGGTGCGCCAACTCCCTTCGACGAGCGGATCGGCGATGAGTGCGTACTGTGGACAGCATTCGTTCCCGGAAACCCTGTCTACCCTCAACCGCATGAGAAAGGGACGCTTCTGGTCCGAACTCACAATATTGTGCTTGACGTTCGCTGGGATGGACCGGTGGCAGTAGGTGTCGCGCTCGCCAGGTCGTTGGTGGAGTTGATCGACAAGGACCGTGGAATCGCCCCCCTGGGCACCTTCCACGAGACTCCGGAGATTGTGAGCGTGGACCTCCCCGAGTCCTGTGAGGCCGGACAGAACGTCGAGCTTCATCCTCGGGTGCGCGGGCTGGGGGACGCATCCCGGGTTCGTTTTACGGCCGTGGCGCGGATGAATATCCTCCGCGATACACCGACGCCTCCCCCGCCGGGAGAACTGAAGTTCCTCATCCCCATTGAGAGGGAGGAAGGCCCGACGAGAATCGAGATCATCGCGGTCAACGACGACAACGTCTTCGTGACCAAGGTGGTGACAACCAACGTCATTGGGGGGAAGCTCCTACCCGATCCTTCCACGTTCCGACGCGAAAAGGAGTAGCGACGCTGCCTTGCTGCGAGGGGATCCGTTGCGCGCCCGATCGCTGCTGCGGCAACGGCGAATGCTGCGGCGAGCCCTGCGAGGGATGCCTCGATAAGTGATTTCTTTCAGGCGGGACGATCGACGCGCAGCCGCCAGTGGTGTGCATCGGAGGGACGATCACGTTTACGGTGACGGGGGTGGTGGATTCGGGCGGGGTCAAGCGGGTGGACTGTTCGGCCAAAACGTGGATTCCGCCGGCGACGCCGACATACACATGGCGGATCACCAAGCCCGACGGGACGATTGTCCCGCCCCTGACTGAACCGCCTGGTCCAGGGGGCGTGGCGACAGTCGTCGCCGACCAGCCCGGGACGTATTCCGTCACTTTCAAGGCGTCGGCCCGCCGGGAGTGTCCGCCGGCGGATTTGCAGATCGCTCCGGCGAACAAGGACACTTGCCAGTCGGGTTCCGTGGCGGACGTGCAGGCATCGACATGCGGGCTCACGGTAACCCTGAAGGAGATCTCCTTCGGCGACGATAACACCGTGTATGACGAGGCGTCGCCTTGCGAGTTCACGAACCCAAGCCAGTGCTGGGGCGCGGGGTCGCCCCTGACCGGCGTGGACTGGGCGAGCGTGAACAACCCGGACCACCCGATCTGTTACACGCGCTCCACGGCCATGCGACTGATGGTGAGAATGGATGTCACCGGAAGCGGTGGAGGCACAGCCACGCTCCAGGTGGTGGGACCGGATGGAGTGACCGGGCAGGGGACGTTCAGCGTGCCGTGCGGGACGGAAGAGCGGTTCGTCAGTTTTACGACCAGTCCGCTTCCCAACGTGGTCAAGGCCTACACGCCGGCCGGGTTGTCCTGGTGGGTGCAAGCTCCCGGGGCGACGGCGTTTTCGTCTATCAGAGGGACCTCGCACCGGATTTGCGTAACGTTTGGTACGCCGGGGGGCAGCGAGCCGACCGATCGGCGGCTGAACTTCCTGTGTTATGCGGCGGTGCAAGCCGACACCGCTGTCCAGGCGATCGACGGCGTGCCTTCTGGCGGGATCGGCATCCACGCAGCTTTGGACACAAACCCACCGTTGGACGGTCAGGCCGACCCAAACGCTTTCCCACCGGAAGTTCAATCCAACAACTGGTTCCTCATGAGCGGTTTCTCCTCCGACGGTCCGTACGGTACGTACTACTACGGCGAGTGCCACGATCAGACCCACCTGATGAACTTGATGATTCAGTTGCTCGGGCTAGGGGCTGGAGCCGAGTACAAGACGTATGCTTCGACCGACACGATCGTGTACCTCAAGGAGACGACTACCGCGAGTCGTTTGGGTTACACCTATGACTTGGACGGCAACGGGGTTGTGGGGGACGAGACATTCGTGCTGATCTTTGATTTCCGCGCCCCGCCGGGCGAGCCACACAACTGGAATAATTTCGAGGGCAGCATCAATGTTGGGCCAAGGTACTACGCGGTCTGGAATAGCTTTGCCGCCGACTCTGCGTGCGACCTCTATCTCGCTATTGTCAATGGCGAGGCGGCAACGCAGCATTGGGTCCTCGACTTCCCCGACGGATCTTTCTATGTGCATCCCGCGACGATAGGCGGGCCCGTTTCGTGTCCCTGAATTGGAGAGCGAAAACATGAGATGTAACAATATTAGCGACGGGCGCAACCCGAAGCTGTACCCTCTGGCGGTGGCTATTGCGCTCGTTGGAGTGATCGGTCGAGTTGCTGATTGCCAGCAACCCGCCGATGGCTCCTTCAGCGGTGAGTCGGCGCATAGACACAATAACGATATGAGTTGCTGCGCTCCATGCGCCCCGGAAACTAATCGAGACGCCGACGTATTCAAGCGCCCGTGCTTCACTCGCGCACTCTTGAAGTCCCGCCAAGGGTTCGACGCGTATTTTGGACTTAGCGCGGCGGAAGAACCCAGAATCTTGCAGGAGGGGATTCCGGCAGAGGGGGTCGAGGGGTTCGAGCGGTTGCTAACGACCGTTTTGCAGCCGGGATTCCTACCGCGGGAGTGGGGACAGGCCAATTTCGAGGTGCCCTATCCGATTAGGAACATCATGGAAATGAGGGGGGGCGTCGCGACATTCGTCGGACATGCGGTGAGCCGTACCGCAGCGGCCGGAAAGGAAATCAACCCCAGTGATCCGATTCAAGGCGCCTGGACAATAGACGGGATCGAAGTTTTGCCGCGAACGCCGAACATGGTTGATCGACCGGCGCGCACGACGATCCGGCTGCGGTTGCACGGCGCTGAGCGATTAGTAATAGAGCCTCGCCCAGCAAAATTCGTGCCGGCGGGCGTTTATGGCGACAACTTCGGGGATTTCTTCGATAAGGCGGCCTTCCATAGGTTGTTGGGCAACGTCCTGCGTGTTCCCTTCGCGGCGCCAAGCGACCTTATGCTCGAGGGATACGACACGGAAGAGGAAGGCGTACGCGTGTTCGTTGGCAAGATCCGCTCGCGCCAATGGACCCTCGCGAGCCGCACCCCCAGTCGCAGCCGCACCCCGCCGCACTGGTGGGACGAGATGCCTTTGTTGGTCACCGACTCCGACCCGCAGTACTTTTGCGTGTCGATCGTCCTGGGGCGCGACGACGTAACCATTTCTCCACAGCCTTGATCGCTAGAGCTGGCGGAGATGGAATCGCTGCTGCGCAGCGGGCCGATGTCCGATCGGATCGGGAGGCACCGAGTCGGCCGTCAAACAGTTCAACAAACGCGTGAAGGGAACCGAGCAGTTCTGGAGTGTGCCGGGGGTTGAGTCGATCCTGGCGCTCAGGGCGCTATCCCGGCGCGCCGGGATCGCAGGACGAACGGTGCGAACGATATTGGGACATCCGACCAGCCTATTCCAAGGCCGCCTAATCTGTCACGGACGCCTGCGTGAATCAGTTGCGTCCGCGAGGGTCGCGGCTTGGGATGGCGCAATCACCCGGGCGACGCGGACTCCGCACAAGAACGGACCCGGCGCGCGAACCAAAGATCGCGCGACGGGTCCGACGGCTCGTTTCGCGTTAACCGCTTACGGCGTCGTGGTCAGCGGCGTACTGCCACCGGTCGTGCCGCCGGTCGTGCCGCTGTTGTCCTGCATGCTCAGGAAGAATGCCGAAATCAACGCCGTCGACAGGCTTTGCGTCGTCGTCTGCAAACCGGTCAGCAACTGAGTCCGAACAGCCGGATCGCAACCGCTCAATTGGAATGCCGCCCCCCCAACCGCGAGGACCATCGTCGCACGAACCAATCGTGTCCAGTAACTCTGCTTTGCCATTCCTTTGCTCCTGCACGGGCTTCCGCCACGAAGCCGATCCAGCTCCCGCAAGCCCGAATGGCCCACAGGCACCTAAATCTTATCCAACCCGCCGACGCCGATCAATTACCGGACCAACGCCGCACTACGGATTATCGGTTGCTTATACCCATCGGCTTGCGATCGGCGGCGGTTTAGAACATCCGATAGTTACTGCAGGCTGCTTGCCGTCGCCCCCGACCCCAGCGACCGGCGAACCCACGCGATGGGAAAGTTAGTTCCGGGGCACTTTGTCTTATGCGTAACCAACCCGTGCGTTGTTACACGTCCTGCGGGAATGCCGCACTGATCCGATAGAAACGCCACTAATCGCTGCAGCGAAGCCATCTGCCGGGGCGTCGGTCGAGTTCTGGTGAAATCGCCGACCAGGCATATTCCGATTCCGTGCTCGTTGAAATAGTTGTCGGGAGTCTTGCAGTGAGCGCCGTGTTTTTGTGAGTGCCACCGCGACCCGACCTCCACCACGCCGTCGCCGCTGCCCGTCCCGTTACCTATTACGAAGTGATACCCAAGCTCATCCCAACCCTTGTCACGGTGGGCGCGGTCAAACGACCGCGCATTGCCTGTGGCCGTCGCACTGTGGTGTATGACGATCGTCGTCCAACGCGGGCTGATCCTGCCGCCACGCGGGAACCATGCCGGGTCACCCGGAGGCCGCTCGATCCTCGTGCGCGCTGGTCCCGGCGACGGGGCGGGCGGTTGTTGATTGGGCCCAGCAGGTCGTGGCCGCGGTCCTGTCTGCCCGGTAGGTCGAACTGGCGGCGGCGTCTGACAAGCCGTTGCAAGAATCGTGATCGTCGAAAAAACCCAGAGTAACCGCCGCATCAAACGCCCTCCAAACTTATTCCCGCCACGCCCATGAAAATCGGTTTAGGGAGTTTATCGGTCAAGCTAAACTCACCTGTCAAGCCAATGTATTTCCCTGGGGCGACTCCCGACAGTCCATCGGCTGGAATATCGGAACCTGATAAAGCAAGATGCCCTCCGCGTCGATACTACTCAGTGCCCACCTCGGTACCCCTCTCCCGCGCTGGGGGGAAGGGCAAGGTAAGGGCGTCTCGGCACAGATTCTTAGGCGGACGAGCTTCGCCGCCCCATGGAAGAACGGGGCCGCTCAGGCGCCGTTTGTGGCGGCCGCGGGTTTGCCGAGTCACGGATTCGACGAAAGGTCCAGACCCATGTCTTCGCCGCGAATCATCAAAGATCGTTTTGCCGTCGCCCGAACCCTCTATCCGAACTGGTCCCAGTGGATGCGTGCTGTCCGCGACCTGTCCGAAATTCGTGTCGAAAAGGTCCGCCGGACCCGCGAGGCAATCGCCAATAATACTCTCGACTCCGACGCTATCCTCGACGCGACCATCGATCGCCTCAGCAACCACCTTGGCGTGCAGAGCAGGCACGACGACGGAACACCATGAACGCCCGGTGAATTCCGTGCCCAGCGCCGAAGGCGCATAGTCCTCCATCAGTCGCGGTCCTGATTGACCGTTCACTCACGCCCTGTCTACCCGCAGGCAGATCCCGGCTGAGATTAACCGCTCGGCCCCATTCGCGGTATTTCCGGCGGCGAGGACAGGCTCCGAAGCTACCGCGTGACCTCGAGGACGGAATCTGTCTCGCCGTATGGGTTGGTTGTGACGGCCGGGTTGAAAGCGTCTCGGGTCCACCGCCCGTCGATAACCAGGCGATAGCGATATCGCCCGCGAGGTAGCTTGAGGCGGGCCTCGAAATCGCCGCCTTCCAGTCGATTCATGGGAGTAGTATGCGGCATCCAGTCATTGAAGTCGCCGGCGAGCTGGACCTCGGCGGCCCCGGGGCTGCGAGTGCGAAAGACAACAGTCTCGCTCTCCTGTCGGACGCCGTAGATCGCGGCGATCTTGGCGTCGATTTCTTTTGGCGACGCGGGATGGGGCAACGGGGGATGGGGGGACGTGGCCGGGCGGTCCGGGGCGGACAAGGGCGTCGAAGGCGGATTGGCAGGCGGTTCGCCTCGAGTCCATCCGTCCCCGCGCACCGCGGGAGCCGGCGCAGCCGCCGGGCGCGTAACGCGTTCGCGCATCGGGGCTTGGGCGACTTTCTGAGAATGCGCAGGCGACGCCGCCGAATTTGCCCGTGCCGCGGGTAGCGCGGGCACATCCACTGGCGGATTGATGGCCTCGTGGATCACGGTCGGACGCACTGTAGAGGCGGGCGCGGAGCGTTCCGGCCCGATCAGCGTCGTAGTAGTGGCGAGCAAGCGCTCGGCGTCGGCGGCTAACCGCTCGACGTGGCGGAGAATATCCGCGGTAGGAACCCGGCTCGGTTCCTTGGACATCATTTCGCGGGCGAAGGCCTCGAAATCGCGAGCCCCCATGCTGGTGGGCGCGAACTCGGTGATGGGCTGGCCGAAGCTCGCCCCCTCTTTGAGCTTGGTATTGAAATTCACGACGGTGTCATAAACGAGATCTTTGAAGCGCGCGCGAAGTTCGCCGAGGATTTCGCGGGCGAGTTTGGTTCGGACGTCGTATTGGTTTGGGAGAATCCTAATAGTCGGCTTGGTGCCTCCGCGTTCGGCGAGCTGTTCGACCGTGGCAAGCTGTTGGGTCAGACCGTGCAACGAGAAGTATCCGGTGTCCACGGGGATGATGACTTCGTCAGCGGCGAGGAGTCCGTTGCGCATCAAAAGACCAAGGTGCGGCGGACAATCTATAACCGCATAGTCGTAGCGATCGGCCACGGCGCCGAGGAGGGCGCGAAGCGTCCCGTCCGCGTCGCGGCGATCTCCCACCTTGGGCTCGAGCGTCGCGAGGTTCGAGCGCGCGGGAGCAAGATCAAGGTTTGGGGCAATCTGCCAGGTGATCCGCGACAGTTCGATCGGATCACCTTCCAACTGCCGGACAAGACAATCGAGGACCGACAGGTCTATTTGATCTTCGGGTACAGCCATGCCCAGGGCGCAGTGCCCCTGCGGGTCGAGATCGACGAGCAACACGCGGCGTCCCTCGCGGGCAATTGTGGCCGACAGATTGATCGCTACAGTCGTCTTTCCGCATCCGCCCTTTTGGTTTGCGATGGTAATGGTGCGCACGGTCGGTCCCTTCCCAAATGCTGAATGTCGAATAGCGAAGATCGAATGAAGCCAACTTGAAGATGCAGTGCTTCAGCGGGGGTGTGATAGGACCTGTCCACCGGGAGGAAGACGGCTTTCCACACGCGCTCTCAGGCTTCGATCTTCGGCAATCCGAATTCGCTATTCCGTCGGAGGCGCGTGGTCGAATCCGCATCGCCGGGCCGCCTCCTGCCGCCCGCTCTACGGTCACAAATACGCTGGATCGTGCCGGGAATGCGTCGGTGAGTCCGCCGGAGAAGGCCATCCTGGCCCGTCCGAGCGCGCCTATGCCGACGGCGTGAGACGACCCCGCGTGTCGTAGGGATCGGATATCAGCACTGAAAATCTTGACTCGAAATCGGGTGTTGCCCAATATTCGCAGCCCTGTCCACGGGGCAAGTCGGCCACGGTAATACAGGCAAAGACGGCGGGGGGTTTGCTCACATCCTCATAATTTCGGTACCTATGCGAAGTCCGATAAGGTGCTACGGCTTGCCGTATTACCGCACTGTTGGCTATAATGGTATACCGCGACATCCGAGCGGAGGGTGGATGTATGCGCCTGCGGCCATAGGGGCTGCGGATGGGGAATGTGCATGTCTCGAAGATTCGCCGCGAAGCCAATGCCAGTGTTGATAGCGGTCTGCCTCGCGATCGGTGTCGCCGCGGGACAGGGCCAATCGCTACGTCCCGATGCAGTCGGCGGCTACAGCACGCAGCGGATAGTGGTTCGGCTTAAGCCGGCGACCGAGCAGCGTCTTGCCGCCGCTCGCGGGGCGGCAAGCATCAGTCCGGCGACCGATACCCGCCCCTGGCTATCTCCGGTTTTGAAGGCCGCTGCCGATCATTGGCAGGTTTCGCGAGTGCGTCCGCTCTACTTCGGTCCGTTCCGCGATCCGGCGCTGGCCGCGCAGCTCGGGCTTGATCGTCGATATGCTATGGAAGTGCCTGCGGGCACCGACACGATCGCCATGTCCGCAGCAATCGGAGCACTGAACGACGAAGTCGAAGCGGCCTATACCGACTCCATCGGAGGCGCCGCCCTCACGCCCGACGATCCCGACTTTGCGTTGGAATACGCGCTGAACAATACCGGGCAGGTTCCCGGCGGAGTCATCGGCGCCGACATCGACGCGGTGGAAGCCTGGTCCATTCACACCGGAGATCCCGGGACCGTCACCATCGCGATCATAGACAGCGGCGTATCTCCGCACGACGAGTTTTCGACGCGCTTGCTTCCGGGGATAAACACGAACGATCCGCTCAATCCTACTCTGACGACGGACGGCTGCCCGCATGGAACGCACGTCGCGGGAATAGCCGCGGCCTCCGGCAACAACGGCATCGGCATAGCCGGGGTCACCTGGGGGGCCAATATCCTGCCCGTTCGTGTGGTCAACGGATGCAACGGTTTCGTTTCTGACGTCACGGCCGGCATCATCTGGGCGGCCAACAACGGCGCCGACGTGCTCAACATCAGTCTGCAATACTACAACCTTTCGAGCCTGGAATCACAGGATCTCCAGAACGCGGTCAACTACGCGCACGGCCTCGGCGCCGTTATTGTCGCCGCCGCCGGGAACGGCAACGCGGGCGGTCCCGGCGTGGTCGCCTATCCCGCGCGGCTGGCCAACGTGGTTGCGGTCACTGCGACGGATCAGGCGGACGTGTTCGCTTCGTTCTCGAACTACGGCCCTCAGGTCGATATTTCCGCGCCGGGAAAAGATATCCTGTCGACGTGGATCGATGGAGGTTACCGTTACGAGCTTGGGACTTCGATGTCCACTCCCCATGTCAGCGGCGCGGCTGCGCTGCTTATGTCTTACAGACCGGCGCTGACCAACGACATGGTGGTCGATGCCCTTCTGGCCTCTTCCGAAGATCTTGGCCCGCCTGGTTGGGACAATCATTATGGGCACGGGCGGCTGAACGTTTTCAATGCCCTGGACAAGATCGATTGCATCGCCCAGGTAACGGAGGTTGAGCCGGCCGCAGCCGAGCCCAATCCCATTGCCAAAAACCGAGCGATCTCTTTTGTTCCGGCAAATGCCGGGCGGCGGACGGCGATTCGCGTAACGCTTGCATCGGTGCATCATCCGGTTCCTGCGTATTCCGGCGGAGTCTCCGCTGATTTTTCGGGGATCGAAGGAAGAGTGCGGTGGGTGGGTGCGCCGATGGAGTATGTGGAATCGCAGGGCGAACCGACGGTTTTTATGGCCTCGACTCTTCAATGCACGCCGTACTACACGGACTGGAGTACAGTCGCGTTGTTGCACGTCCTGGGCGCCGAGATTGTTCCGAGTTCCATCTACGAAGTGCAGTTTATTCCAGAAGGATGTTACATAACCGCCGAGTTCGACTACTCGACGAAGTTGACGATCGTTACCGGCCGATGGGGAGATGTCGCCGCACCGTTTGCCCCTGAGGGGACGTCGCAGCAGCCTGATATTTCCGACGTTTCCGCTATGGTTGACAAGTTCAAGAGCGCACCAGGATCGCCCATCAAGGCGCGTGCGCTTCTGGCGGGCGATGTTCCGGATTTAAGTCAGGACGTCGGCTTTGAGCACATTTCTGCCTGCGTTGATGCTTTCAAGGGACTTCCCTTTCCAAACGCCGTCCCGGTTTCCTGCCCGAACAGCAATTAAGTGAAGCAGCGGCAACCTCGCCTGATAACCGGGTGCTTGACAGTTCCAGCGGGAACTTGTGCGCCCATTCAGAACCGCGATCCTGGCGCGCCGGGAGAGCGGGCCAAGCCGGGAGCGCTCCGTTCTGCCGCGGTGCCGGTCGTGTCCCCGGCGCGCCAAGGGCGCGGGGCGGTGGGAATGACGAAGGACGAACTGCGGATGGCGAAGAGCGAATGGTGGATGGCGAATTCAGAAGAGCGAATGGTGAGCGCGCGGCCGAGCCTGTCTTTTGATCTTCGACATTCGCAATTCGCCATTCTGTCGCTGCCCGTCGCTGTTTTTCACGGCCCTTGCTGCGGGCGCAGCGGACATTCGGAGCAGTCGGTGGTCTCACACTCTGACTGCGTGCCGTACCACCAGATCCCGTTGAGCGCGTCGCAGCAGGCGCTGGTCGGCGTCATGACGCAATCGTTTGGGCTGTCGGAAAGACAGCAAGCGCCGGTATCGTCGCACTCATCCGGTACGCCATTCACGTTGCAGTCCTCGCTGGTTCCGCGGGAGATGTCGCAGCCATCCGCGACGCCGTTGTTATTGCAGTCCGGGCTGGTACAAGTCTTGCCGGCACCAAGAAATGTGCCGCCCTGGGCGCTGCAGCACGTCGGGGTCATCACATTGCACGAACCACCCACGCAGCAACCTCCGCCTCCCTCGCAAAGGTCGGGAATGTTGTTGGCATTGCAGTCCGTCGCCCCAATCCCCAGGTGGAGGATGGCCTTGGCCATGTCCGGGAACGGGCCGATGTGCTTGTCCAACGTACCGCCCTGCGGTCTGCCCGTGTCGATCAACAACTGACGCATCTGAAGCGGAGTGAGCGGTAAAAGTGGTGGGTTCTGCGCATAGCGGATGGACTGCAACGACGCCGCGGCAGCAACGACGAAAGGCGAGGCCGCACTCGTTCCGTTGAACTCGTTCGTATAGGTTTGCTTCCTGCCGGGACCACCGTCGAAAAAGTTACCAGTCCACCCCAAAGTGAACACGGATTCCCCCCAACCCTGAAGGTTGACCCGCGACCCATACGTACTGAAATCCAGGCGTTCGTGGAGAGCATCAGCGGTCCCCGCACCTACGATGATCGCGCCACTGTCGCCCCAATTTCGCCAGGCGATCAAGTCGTCGTTTCGGCCCTCGACAGCCGCATCAAGATCGGCGTATTCACCGCCGTTCCCTGCCGCGGCGACCACGATGATGCCGCTTTGCGTAGCGGACCATGTCAGGTCCCAGACGCTGTGGATCACCTCTGTCGGCGAGAGTCCCACCGAACTGGAGGTTTCGCTCTCCAGAAGAAACACGTCGCCGGGGCGGAGGTATGCGATGGCAGTAGCAATCGCCGTATCCCGCATTGATGCGCTCCACAGGCACGTGTTCTGGTCAATCTCGGAGAAGAACCACAACTCTGCCTGAGGCGTCAATCCCGTACACCCGTAACCGTTGTCCAGCGCTCCCAGCTCGCTCAGCACTGCACTTCCATGAGTCTCGCCCATGTGTCTGTTGTCGCAACTCAGAGGTGGACCTTGGACCAGGCAGCGATCCTCGTGCTGTTGAATGTATGCCCACTCGCAATCGGCGATCCGCACGTTCTGTCCGCGCCCTGCACAAGCCCACGCGCAGGTCATATTCAGCCCCGGATTAAGTCCGTGATAGTTCTGGAGGCCGTCTCCGAAGAAATCGGGCGTCAACTGCGGGATGATGTCCGAGCAAACCTGCGGGAGCGGCGGCTCGTGCATCACGAACTCTACCCACTCGACCTCAGCAAGTCCGAGCAAAGCGTTGGCGGCCTGCTCCAGAGTCGCCGCAAGACCGGTCACGATCATGCTACCTGCAAAATCCGGCTGGGCGATTCCGCTCATCTGCGCGGCGCGTGTCTCAATGAAGTCAAGGGTCTGTTGCGGCAACTGGATGGATTGTTGGAAGGAGAGGCCGTACTGTTGTTGGACCTGCTGCACCGCGGCAAGGTTTCCTCCAGCCGTCGCTGCGACATTGCCGTTCTCGGCGCGGACCTTCAGGTCGTCGCGAAACTTGACCGATAGCTCACTTTCAAACTGCGGTCGCACGACCGTGGCCGGCTTGGCCGGCACCGGGCGAGCTCGAAGCGGCTCCGCACTCACTGACCCGGTTAGCGCCAACGCGAGGAACTGGACTACCATTATCAGGTTGAAGGCGTCCCGTTTCATGACCGATCTCCATGAGAATGTTGGTCTTCATTCGAATTGAAACATGACTTCCGCCTTGTTCTAATCAAAAGCACTCCGCCTAGCATTAAAGACAACGCGAGAACGGACAGCCCGTATCCAGACATGGTGGGAATCAGACACGACTTGATGTCGAAAATGTAGGCCGAGCCGGACTCACAGTACGGGTCCTGGGGACAAGCATCGTCGTTTCCCCAAGCGCCCACGACGGCGTATTGTCCGTGCCAGCGAAACCGCCGTCCCAAACTCACCAGCGGCGTCTGGCGCTGCCAGCACCCCTGCGTGAATCCACTGCCCCTCCACCAGGCGGTAGAGGTACACGGACCAGGTCCCAGGCTGTGTAGCCCCGAGTCTAACCGGGGCGATCAACAGGTTGCCACCACCGGCAGCAACGCTACTCCCGAATCCACCGTATTGAACCTCCGCTGGAGGGGGCAGTTCCTGTTCGTCGCCCCAGGTGGACCCGTTGAAACGATAGACATAGGCCATTCCCGAATGCACGAACGCGCCGCTGTGGGCAGGGGCACCGACCGCGAGAGCGTTCGAGGCGATCCCGACGGACCAGCCGAAAGCATCCGAGGGGGGGCCATCGCCCGGAGTGAGCTTTTGCTCCTGGACCCAACTTGATCCATTCCACCGGAAAACGTAGGCAGCACCCGCCGTCGTTCCGCCCACAATAACATTTTCGGTGGCAGCGACGGACCAGCCGAAATGGTCGAAGGGGCCCAGGTCCGGGGGGACCAGCTTTTGCTCCTGGACCCAACTGCCGCCGTTCCAACGGAAGACGTAGACCGCGCCCGCTTCGCTCGCTCCCGCAAAAGAATCGCCGACTTGTCCAACGGCCGCAAAGTCTCCGTTGAGCGCGATGGACCACCCCAACTGCCATCCGTCCAACGAGTCTGACGCGAGAAGCTTCTGTTGCTCCACCCAATGGGCGCCATCCCATCCGAAGACGTATACCGCGCCGGTGTTTCCCGCATACCCCAGCATGTCCGCGCCGACCGCTGTAATCATGGCGGTATTACCGCTGATAGCCACAGCGTTGCCGAACTGGTCGCTCTCGAACGCGTCGGAGGCGATCAGCTTTTGTTCCTGGACCCATGTGGAACCGATGCGGCGGAAGACGTAGGCGGACCCAGATTGAAATCCCGCATGGGCGTCGCCCTCCGCCCCGATGACGGCGACATCCCCGCTGATGCTGACTGCGCGTCCGAAATATTGCTCTCTGGCCGCATCGCTCGCGGTGAGCTTGGCCTGCTCGCACTGTGCTAGGGCATGAGATGCCATGAGGAGCGGGAGGAGGGCACTTCTTATTCTAGTTAGCTTTCAAGATGATACGAAAAGTGATATGCTTCACGCATGTCACGACAACGCTTATCTGATCCATTGATTGAGGCTCGCGCCGGTAAAGCTCTTGCAACGGCGCGTACGGTTCAAGA
>Ga0209777_10001194_pt1 | contig 38778 bp, 42 predicted proteins | sample FrelakmetHBP12HB_FD_187147 | JGI IMG/M metagenome (GOLD analysis project Ga0209777, IMG submission 187147) | Freshwater lake sediment microbial communities from the University of Notre Dame, USA, for methane emissions studies -HBP12 HB (SPAdes)... | ecosystem: Environmental > Aquatic >...
CCACTGCAGGCCGGGCAGAAGATATGTAGAGGTTACTGCCCCAGGATACCAGCCAAGCGGCAGGGCGGGTTTCCACCTGAGGCCAAGCGCAGCCTACAGGCTTGTGATTCCGCTGACGCCTGCTGGCGGAGGCGGCGGAGGAGGAGGCGGGCCAGGAACAATATTCGGTCAGGTCACCAATGCCGCAGGAGAGGGCCTGAATGGTGTTACTGTAACAGCTGCTGTTCCCGGACAACCAGCACTGCCACCAATGATAACACAGACTGCGGGTGGAAATGACGGCATGTATCAGATAGTTAATGCTCCTATTAATCCAAACTATAATGTTGCGGCAGATGGCAGGGTTGTTGGCTACAACAATGCTGCAGCAAATGTTGCAGTGCCAAATGCCACCCCAGTGCGCCATGACATTGGCTTGCCCAGGCTAGTGGCCGGAGCAGCAGGCACGCCACGCTACAGGATAAGGCGCACCCCAAACCTTGTATTAGGGGCTCCTGTAACAATCCAGGTTGCTTCGTTAGGTGCAGGAAACATCTGCAGTTTCTATGCTAATCCCCGCAACCAGGTTGACATATTCCGCACCGGTGTTCCGGCTACTCCTGTGCAGGTCGTGCCAGCAGCGGTTGTAAACGCAGCAATAGCCGCAGCAACACGCCCGCCAACCTTTGTTGTTAACGCATTCAATGTTACATTCCCCTTTAACCCTGCCGGAGGCATTCCGGCTGGTGCAAGGTTTAGGTTCAGGCTCTATGTGGACGCGAGGTAAAAATGGCAATAATCCCTGCAGAAATACGCGAAGACCGGTTTGAAGGCGAATCAGAAGTAGATACTGGGATGCGGGGGCCAGCAGAAGCGCCAGAAAGACATGTCCCTGAAAGAAAGGCTGTGAAGTCAACAGCCCAAGCAGCCCAAACCCTGAAGGAGATAGAATATGACATTAGAAAGGACCTGGAGAACGAATCCAGTTCAATAGGCTTTGCCCTGGCATTTGTGAACTCCCTTATTAGTGAGATTGGCGCCATTTACATAGACCTGGCCGGCCGTATCACAAAGGACGAGAAATTGGTATTTGAAATACCTGCAGATAAAGTGGCTGAAAAGGAAAAGCTTGAGAAGCTTGCTGAAAAAATTAAGCAGAGATATATTATGCATAACTTTACTGTAATACACGAGAAGGTAAAATCTGAGCTGGAGCAGCTCTTCAAGAAAGAGCAGGAGGCGCTCAGCGATGAGATAAAGCAGCTTAGTGGGAATAAGAGGGCGGGTGAGACTGCTTTCACAAACCAGATTGGAAACATGGAAAATGCCTTGAAAGAGCTGAAGGGCCAGACACAAAAAAGGGATGCGCTTCTCGAGAGCCTCCTGAACAAGCTGACAATCCTTGATTACACCATAACTGGAAAAAAAGTAGTAGCCAAAATTCAGAAATCCGAGAAAAAGATGGCAAAGAGACTTGAGGCAGGTGAGCGGAAGATTGAGGTGTTCGAGAGCAACCTGGGAGAGATAAGAAAGAATTTGATAACATTAAGCAACCACCTTAAGGAAATCCAGGAGTTCTCATTGAAAATCAGTGCCTATGTTGAAGGTTTCTTGAACCAGTCCCAACGCGTAAAGCTGTAAGCAACTTAATAATCATTTGTATCTACCGCAAAGTTTATATATGATGATTGGAAAAAGGATAAGTGAGGTGAGTTTATGGTCATGGTAGCCACATCATGGAATTTTTCTCATATACGGTCCAGGCGCGGCCTTGCGAGAATGGTGAGAAAATACGCGCGGGTCATCAGGAAAATTGTTGTTAAGCAATTCGGAGACAATAAAGAGCTCATGGACAGAATTGCGGCAGGAGACATACCTGGAACAATGGAGGACTGGAAAAAAGTCTTTGATGATTATATTGCGGAAGAGGGAGAGATAGACAAAATCCTTAAGGATGAAGACATTTTGATGAATGAGGAAAGAAAAGGAATACAACAGGAGCAGATAATTCTGGACAAAGCTATAGAGGAAATTGCCAAAGCGTATCCGGACAAAGTCCGGAAGATTCAGGAATTCTTTGGACAGCTTACTGAAGCCATGAATGCAGAAGCAATGATTGCACATAAGATAAGGATTGAAGAAAAGGATATGCTACTTGACAGGGAGAGGATTATGCGCTATGCAACCATGCTTGGCACTGGGAAGTTTGGAGATATAATGCAGACCAGATTAATGAGGGTTGAGGGATGGGAGCAATCCCACGCCATTGTAACGGAAGAGCAGGATGAAAAGATGGTGGAAAATGTCCTGCGCAAACTACTCAATGCAGCAAGAGGAGGAAGCGAGACAGATGTTGATGCTGCGCTTGACGAACTTGTTTCGGTGGGCGACAACCTAAAGAAGGTGTTCATTGCAGAAACCGAGGAAACTTACAAACTGGTGCATGAACTGAATATTATTCATGTGCACCTTTTGCACAGGGTCATGAACCTGGAGCCGAAACGGATACTTGAAGTCTCACAAAAGGGACTTCCTAAGGAGAACATTGAGAAACTGAAATCAATGTACCAAAGGTTTGCGGAGTTGCACAACAAGTCATTCACATACTATTCAATGGCAAAGTATGTTGAAAGAAGGTCATCATCTGTTAGAATGGCGGCATAAGCCCCCATTTTTTCTTATTTTTTAGTGATTAAATAAAAAGATTTATAAGTTTGGGGGGTTTTTCCCTGGTAATCAATCAAGGGGGGATTCAAAATGGGAGACAATTTTTACGAACTTGGTTCAAACTATAACACCGGTGGGCAAAATCCAGAGGCTGCTGCAGAAGCAGAGGCAAACAGGTTATTCAGAGAAAAGTATGGCTTTGGCGACCCAAATGTGCGGCCCTATGTTCCTGAACATGGTGTAGAAGAGATAAAACTGCCCGGGTTTGGCTCAACTCTTGGCGGACCAGTTGTAAGAGGACCGGCTCTTGGGCCGGCTCTGTCAGCTTCTGAGCGCGTGGATGCCATTAGTGTCGGCAGGGCAGAAATGGATGCTGCACTTAAAAAATCAAAAGAGCTCCCGGCTGATTCTGGCATGCATAGCAGTATAACTGGCTGCTGACCTCTTTTTTGATTGTTTTTCAGCTTCTGATTAACAAGATTTATAAACCACCACAAATTCCTCACTCTATAAAGATTGGAAAGGCAGAAACAGAGGGTTTTGAATTTTTGAATAAAATATTCATGCTCATTCTGTTTCAATCCGGCAACGCTGGATTTCAAGATCGTTTCCAAGGAGAAAAGATAAAATGTCATTTGAAAAATTAGGAGTAAATGCAGAGATAGTAAAAGCCCTGAAGCAGGAGGGCATTGAGACACCGACAGACATCCAGGTCCAGTCCATTCCCCCAATTCGGGCAGGGAAGGACCTTATTGGCGTCTCGAGGACTGGTTCGGGGAAGACAATCGCCTTTGCCGTACCGCTGATTGAGATGGTAACGCCAAAGGCAGGCATGCAGGTGATTGTGCTCTCTCCCACAAGGGAGCTGGCTGTGCAGATTTCAAAGGAGTTTGAGAAGTTCAGCAGGTATAAGCGCCTGCACATTGCGACGGTCTATGGCGGAGTGGGCATGCAGCCGCAGATTGACGCCATTGAAATTGCTGAAATCCTTGTTGGCACACCCGGCAGGATACTGGACCATATTGGCAGGGGGACGCTTGACCTCTCAAAGATAAAATATGCTGTGCTTGACGAGGCTGACAAGATGGTTGACATGGGCTTTATTGATGATGTCACCCGCATACTCAGCAAAACCCCGGGGCACAAGCAGATGTTGCTTTTCGGCGCAACAATTGGCGACGAGGTTGAAAGGCTCAAGCATCAGCACATGCATGACCCGATTACTGTTAAGACTCAGCTGAGGGTTGAAAAGGACCTGCTGAAGCAGTTCTACTACAATGTGCAGCCGAACGAGAAATTTTCGTTGCTCATACACCTGCTTAAGGGTAAGGAGTTCACCAAGACCCTCATATTCTGCTCTGCAAGGAGCACTGTGGAGATGGTCACCAGGAACCTGCGCAGGCAGGGGTTAAAGGCAGAGATGGTCCACGGCAAGCTGTCGCAGAACCGCAGGCAGCAGGGCATAGATGAATTCAATGAGGGAAAAATCCCATTGCTTGTTGCATCGGCTGTTGCTGCCAGGGGCCTGCAAATTGAGGATGTCACGCACATAATCAACTATGACCTTTCGCAGGATGCAGAGGAATACATACACCGCATTGGCAGGACTGCCAGGGCAGGCGAGTCAGGCATTGCAGTAACGCTGCTCTGCAAGAAGGACTTTGACGCCTTTGACCAGATACTGAGGCGCTTCAGCGTCACCATCGAAGAGCTGCCGAAGGGTGACTTCCCCCGCGTTGCATTTGACGCAGGCGGCATGAGCAGGAACAGAAGGGGCAATTTCAGGCCGCAGAGAAGGTTCGGCGCAGCGCTCAACAGCTCAAGGGACAGGGAAGGATTTGGCAGCCAGCGGTCCCACGACAGGCCGCAAAGCGGCTTTGGCCATGGAAGGCCCAGAAGGCCGTTCAACAACTCCGGCGGAAGGCGCTGAAAAGGTTTCATATCTTGTTGCGATTCTTTCAATTTTTTCCCAGCAAATGCTTTAAATTAGCAAACCTTGTTCTGCTGCATGTTCATCCAGCTCTTTGCTGCACTGCTGTGCGGCATAATTGTGGGAGTCGTCGCAGGCATTGTGCCGGGCATACACACAAACCTGGTTTCTGTGCTTGTGCTCAGCCTTAGCCCGCTCCTGCTGAAGTACACTAACATTATTTGCGTTGCTGTTTTTCTTATTTCAATGAGTGTTGTGCACATTTTTCTCAGCTGCATCCCGGCAATTTTTCTTGGCGCGCCTGATTCTGACAATGCGCTTGGCGTGCTGCCTGGCCACAGGTTTCTGCTGAAGGGCAGGGGAATGGAGGCAGTCAAGCTGAACCTGGCTGGCTGCTTTGCGGCACTGCTGCTTAGCATAGCATTTTTTCCGCTGCTTATTCCCGCTGTAAAGTTCATCTACCCTTTCCTTGAGAAGATTATGGGGTATGTGCTGCTGGCAATTGCGCTGTTTATGGTATTGCGGGACAGCAACAGGCTTTGGGCTGCGCTTATTTTTTTGCTGGCTGGCATTCTTGGGCTTATTGTGCTGAACTGGCCCAATTTCAGAGACCCGCTGTTCCCCATGTTCTCAGGCCTGTTTGGGGTTTCAACACTGGTTTACAGCCTGAACAGCAGGAACAAGATTCCAAGGCAGAGGCATGATACAGGACTGCGCCTGAAAAAAAGGGTTTTGTTCAGGGCATTGCTGTCAGGCAATGTCTCCGGCTTCATTACAGCGCTGCTGCCCGGGCTCAGCACGTCAATTGCCGCTGTCATCTCGCTGCAGTTCACAAGGAACATGGGAGAAGACGGCTTCATGGTGCTGCTGGGCAGCGTTAATGTGTTTAACTTTGTGCTGTCACTTGCCACGCTCTATGCCATTGACAAGGCAAGGAACGGCTCTGTTGTTGCTGTGCAGCAGCTTGTTGAAAGCATCAGCGCAAACCATCTTGTAATATTCCTTGCTGCAGCCCTGGTTGCAGGCTCTGCCGGCCTGTTCCTGGCACTGAAGATTGGAAAGATATTCGCGAAGCTTGTCTCAAAAGTGCATTACAGGAAGCTGGTGCTGTCTGTTGTTGCGTTTATTGCAGTGCTGGTATTTCTGATGACAGGCATTGCCGGCCTTGCAGTGCTGGCTGTCTCTGCCGCAATTGGCATGCTTGCTCCGCTGCTCAATGTCAGAAGAACCCATGCAATGGCATGCCTGCTGCTGCCGTGCATTGTTTACTATCTGCTGTGAACCCTGGCCCCAAAACAACAAATAGAAATATTTCTGTGCATAATGGGTCTTAAACGAAATTCAGACATCCACCTTTAGGGTAATCTTTATAAAGCTTTAATTACTTCCAGATAGTATGAATCCTGAAAGATACAGAGAAAAAGAACCAGATATAAAAAAGGCTGTCGAACGGGGAGGGCAATATCTGGAATCCGAGCATCAAAATGGATACTTCCCTTCATACATCAGTTCGTCACGTGACATGATACACCCCAAAATATCACCTCGCGAAAATTTTTCAACAATCATGATTACTGGCACAATATTAAAAGACAATCCTGATAACAAAGCAACAATAGCCGCCTTGCAATATATTGGACAGCGAAGACAGCAAGGGCAATTCACTTTTTTTGAAGACAGATCAGTATACCCTCCAGATACAGACACTAACGCATTAGGGTATTCTGTTTTATTGGAAACTAGATGCGTATCAGAACAAGACGCACATCAAGTTTTAGATACAATCTTAAGCTACCGGGACAAAAATGGATTAGTGCAAGTTTGGCTTTCAAAAGATAGGCCAAATCGCATTGATACGGTTGTTGGTGCAAATGCACTTTATTTAGCGCACCTGCTTGGTAGAGGAAATGAAACTGTGCAAACAGAAAATTGGCTTATACAAACTTTAGACTCAAGTGCATATCTAGGCGGCTCTCGCTATTACCAGTCACCCGATTCCTTTTTGCACTTTATGGGCAGGCTGACAATGTTTCCAGAGCTTGCCGAAAAAATGAAAGCCAAACTTGCTGTACATCTTCAGCAACGCATCGGAAAAACAGGATACCCTTTAGATTTAGCTATGAGGATTACCCTTGCTGAACAGCTCAGAATGGATAATGAAGGAGAAAAACAAAATCTGCTTAAATTACAGGAGCAAGGCGGCTCCTGGCCTTTTGATGCATTGTTTCACTATGGAAATCAACAAGGTTACTTTGGAAGTAAGGCGTTGACGACAGCTTTTTCTATGAAAGCGTTAAAGTCTGTGGACTTCTGAACTCTGCGCTCATTTCAATCGCCCGGGGACGTTGCACTTTTTGACTTCGTCCTCGCCCCGAATAACCGGGCATATATTGCCGGCTAGTGCCTTTCCGTATCTTTCTTCAGCGGCACATACTGCGCCAGCATTTGCGCATAGGCGTTCCTGAACTCTGCAATCTCCTCTGGCGTAACAGGGCAGCGGAAATGCATCAGTTCCTCCTCCTTATCAGAAAGTGTTTTGACCTGGTATGGTTCCCTGGTTGCAATCCCCTGCATGCTGAGCATGCCAATGCAGTTCTGGAGAAGGTCTGCAATATTGCCAGCTGAAGCGCTGCCGACAAGCTCGTCCCTGACGCGTTCCTCATATACTTCAAGCTTAAGAGCCTCTCTCCTCCCCTCAGGGTTTTCAATTGCATAGAGTAGGAAGGTGAAATAATCCTGTTTTGCTGCATTCCCTGTTTTTTGCACCATAGCTGACCACATGGGCCAGGTGATTATTATCCTGCTTAAATCCTTATTCCCATCTTTGTTACCAATCCCTATATCAGTATACAAAAACGTAACATTTAAATAGTTGCACCTCTATAGTATAGGCCAGTAGGGTTCTCTGTACTGAGACTATCATTAAAAAAAGAACAGGTGAAGAAAATGCAACACGACGAGAGAATTATTAAGAAGATGGTAACCAACATAGCGGAAGAGAATGTAAAGGTTATGAACCAAGGTTCAGTTGATAATAACAAGTACAGCAATATCGTAGCATCACTTATGAAAAAAGGGCTTGAGAACCTAAACCTGTCAATGTTCTCACCAGACCTTCGGGGAGAAATCCTCTCAGCGCTTGGCGACGAATACAGGAGAAAGGGAAACCTGCCGCTGGCACTCAAATCATATGTCCTTGCAGCAGCCAAAGACAAGCTGAATGCGCTTGCTGAGGATTATGAGAAACTGATGCAGTGGGACAATGAAATTGAGGTTTACAGGCTGGCGGGCAACAAGGACAAGCTTATGGAGCTTGGCAAGAGGTGCCTGAATGACGGCAAGTTCGAGCCTGCATTGAAAGCTTTCCTGGCAGTAGGCGACTCTACAAAACTGCTTGAGGTTGGCGAACTATACATTGACAGGCACAGGTATGATTATGCCTATGAGATATTCTCATCCATCAAAGACAAGGACAAGCTGATTGAGCTTGGCAACAAGTGCATTGATGACAAGGAATACGGCTATGCGATGAAGGCATTTGAGCTCGCAGGAGACAAGGAAAAGCTGTCTGTTGTCGGCGACTTGTGCATCAAGGAAAACCAGGTGGCAAAGGCTCTGGAAGCCTACAGCCTGGCAGGAAATCAGGTAATGGTTGAATTCATAAAGCAAAACTTCAACGAGTGAGAGGGATTGCAAATGGAAGGACTGAAGATGGGCGACTCAGATAACTATCTCATGCAGAAGCAGATGGAGATGATGATTGAGACCAGCAATAAGAAGATTACTGCTGAGTTGAAAGAGCTTAGGGAGGGCCTCATCCAGCTTAACGATGAGGTGCAGGAGCTGAAGAGGCAGCTGAAGAATGCCAGGGCTGAGGCAGCAGAGACTGCGCCAAGGCCCCAATATTCACAGCCTGCACCGCAGCAGAGCTACTCTCCTCCACCGCAGGCTGACCCGAGCATTAAGAGGCAGCCCACCAGGGACCAGGAGATGGCGCAGACCAGCAACAGGCCCAAATTTACGGAATTTACTGAAGAAGAGGTTTCAATCAATTCAGTGTTTTACGCAGGCCGCGGTGGCATGGGCAAGAAGAAGTAAATCTCATTTTTCTTTGTTTTCTTTAATTCTTATTATTTATTAATAAGCGCCGGGGACGGGAGTTCCGTGGTCGACCATTTCGAACCCGTGCGACGCCCGGGTAGGCGTCAACCTGGCCTTCAACCAGGCGCCATAAGCCTAGCTCGGCCACCCCGGCATTGTTTGAGCGAAAGATTTATTAACTTGGTTATCTCTCGGATTGTTGCCCGGGTAGGACGTCAATCTGGCCTCAACCAAACAAGGTGTTTGGCTCGGCCTTTTTTCTTTAATAGTAATTTAATAATTTATATATCTCACGCGAGGTTGTCCAGTGTCCAGTGCTTTTGCGGGCAGCAACGTCGGGGGACATGGGTAAATCTAGGTTATTACTGGTTTTTGGGCAATAATTAAGACAGGCTGGAAGCAAAGAATTCGCAGCTTAGAAGCCGTGCCGGAATTCTTATCATTTGTCCAGTGGTTTTGTCCGGAAAAGTTGACAAATCTCCGAGAACTATCCCTAGAATCCGCCCTTAAAGTCCTTTATCATCTCCATGGTGCCGTCTGTGATGAACCTTACTGCCATTGCAGCCAGGATTAGCCCGAAAACGCGGGACATGACTTCCAGCACCCTTTCCCCCAGTAACCGCGATATCTTTTCCGAGCTATATAGCATGAGCCAGGTTACTGTCAGGCAAAGAAGCACTGCTATGAACGGCGGCCAGAAGCCGTAGTTCTGCGATAGAAGGATAATAGTGGTTATTGCCCCTGGCCCTGACAGGATTGGCGTGCCGATAATGACTGCAACTGCCTTGTGGCTGGTCTTTCCCTTTTTCTTAAACTCAATGCCCAGCACAGTCTGTATGCCCAGGATGAGCAGGATTATGCCGCCTGCTGCCCTGAAACTGCCGATGCTTATGCCCAGCAGCTGGAGCAGGATGGTGCCTGCCACCAGGAAGAAAATCAGCAGCGAGCCTGCTACGGCAACTGCAGTGAATGACTGGGCCCGCTTCTCCCTGCGGCTCTCGCCCCCTGTCAGGGATATGAATATGGCAACGCCAAGGAACGGGTCAAGGATGATAAACAGGGTGATGAAACAGACCAGCACCTCTTTTATTAACTCCGGACTGAGCATGCTGATTGTTCCGGAGAAGGTTCTTTTTATATTTGTCGGTTCTGGGGGACAAAAAGGCCTTTATATCTGTTTATCACTCCACAGTTAGTAATAACCGAAAGATTTATTAATTCCGGGATTATTCCTTCCTCCATGGGAGAAAACGATATATCCGCGAACCAGATTTTAGAGGGAATGGTTGAAGCTGAAGCCGGGGCATTAAGTGACGTAATGAACAAGCGTATTTCTGAAGCAATTCAGTTTGGAATGTCAATACACCGAATTGAATCCTTGTTAGGAGCGTATCATTTTCAATTAACTTTAACCACATCTAGCGCAGAACTAAAGCAGGATTATGCAAAGCAAATGCAAGGGATAAGGGAAGTGGTTGGAGATTTCTTGAGCGAGGTAAGAAAGTATTTGGGAGTAACAGTTGCGGAAGAAGCCAAGGAAAGGATATCCGCCCAGCTTGCCGAGCTTGAAAAAGCGGCTTTGCATTACATTAAAGGATAAATTCTTTAGCAGGCTTATCTAAAATAGCTTAAGATTCCGGGAGCCTCTCAACTGCCTTTTGCCATGTGCAGCAATCTCTAACCACTTGAAAGTAGTTCATTTTTGCTAAAAACTGCACTTTGTCGACATATAAACCATACATCTGAATATAAATACGGCACAACATTTAAATATTAATGATTCCAGAAAATGAGATAGAATGATTACAGTGCGGTGAAGAAAATCACTGCTTTCGTTGGGGGATTAGTTAAAGTCGGAATCTGGCATATGCCAGGATTCTAGCTTTTCTGTCCTAAGATGAAAAATGAGGATGACAAACACCATGATATTGGACACTGTAAAGGACGTCGTTGGCGATCATGCTGTTTCCATTGTGGAGTTCCTGAAAAACAGGAAGAACATCAGCGAGTTCAAGATTGCCGAAAAGACAAACCTTGATATTCACATAGTTAGAAATGTGCTCTACAATCTGCATGGTTATAACCTGGTGACATACAACAGGAAGAAGGACAGGCAGAAGGGCTGGTACATAAGCTACTGGACATTTAATGCCAGAAGGATAAAGGACCTTGTCCTTAAGATGAAGAAGACAAAGCTGGAAAGGCTCAGGGAGGGCCTTAACAAGGAAGAGAAGAACAGGGACAACTTTTACATGTGCAAGAACGCCTGCACAAGGCTGGCGTTTGAGCAGGCTACTGAGTTTGAGTTCAAGTGCCCAGAGTGCGGCATGCTGCTTAACCAGCAGGACAATTCTAAGACAATAGACAACATAAGGAAGAACATAGTGGAGCTTGAGAGGGAGCTGAGGCAGGAGGGCGGCCTGGCGTGAAAGAGGAAGAAGCCGACGATGTTGCTGATGAGAAGGAGGAGAATGTCTACGACGATGCGGAGGAGCTCGTTGATGACGACGAAATCAGCGGCGAGGAAGAGGGGTTTATGGACGGCTACAACAAGGAGAAGGGAGCCCTTGAGTGCGACAACTGCGGCAATATCCTTACCGGAAAGCCTGTGCTGAAGGAAATCGACGATGCCATGCACAAGTTCTGCTCAAAAAAGTGCTCAAAGGAGTACCAGGCGGATACTGAGTAAGCGCTGTTTCTTTATTACAATTTTCATCAGGGATATAGCTTAAGCTATGCTCTTAGTAGACGGAAAAAAGAAAAAATTTATACGGTTCTTATCTGCACGCCTGGCCCTACAGGTATATACCTGGCGGGAAGATTGCCGTATCTTTGTTCAGCCAGCTGAGGGTTTGTTTGGCTAAGTGCAATAAATTCATTAATTGACCCATTCTTCATTGAGAAATATCTCATGACATATTGCCTGTTGCCATTTTGTCCTCGTTCTACAACCCCACCAAAAAAGCCAGAGGCTGTAAAATGTGTACCGTTCTCAGCTAATCTAATTGGTGCCCCAATGGGCAATTCTTTTAGTTCGTCTAATTCCATGTTAGATTTTAGTAAAAAAGGGCGATATATAAATCTTTCTATTGCCCAGTGACAAAACACGCTGCATCTTTATTACAAACATTTATAAATATTTGAATCTAAGAATAACCTAAGGGGGTGCAATTATGGCTAAAAGAAATATTAAAAATAGATTTGTCTGCTGCCACCACAACCATTCAGGCCATGCTGTTTACGGCCTTGGGTTTATTGGCGCAGCAGTGTATTATATCTCGACTGCAACCGGTTTCTGGATGGGAGTATTGGGATTTTTGAAAGCAATTGTCTGGCCGGCATTTTTGGTGTATGGATTGCTGAAATCATTGGGACTGTGAATGATATAGTAAAAGTAAACCGCCGCAGCCCGGACAAAAGAAACCCATGGGGTTTCTGAGCCCGTGCTTTGGCTACGCCGCAGCCCGGATTTGAACCGAGAATTCCTTTCGGAACCAGCTCTCAAGGCTGGCGCACTACCAGGTTATGCGACTGCGGCACAATAGAGAAGGATTACTCCATTATTTTATAAAAGTTTGGGTTTTGCGTAGTAAAGGCCAAACCTACGCGCGAACAGAGTGAGCAAGTATGGTTTGGGTTTATTCCTTCTGCTCAGGCGGCAGCAAAACAGGAATTCCTTCTTTGATTGGGTATTCTGCCTTGCATTTTGTGCAGACCAGGGCAGTTTTGTCCTTGTTGTACTTTAAATCAGCCTTGTCAATAGGGCAGGCCAGAATGTCAAAAAGCTCTTTTGGGATTGGGTCACTGGAACCATTAATTTCGCTCATCCTGGGGCTTGTAAATCCCTTCCTTTATAAAAGCTTTGCGAAAGCCAAAGAGCACAAAAAACCATACTTATCCTCACAACCGAAGGAAAGGTTTAAATATAACCTCAGATTCCACTTTATAAAGATTATTGTAATCATTTATAGATTATAAAAAAGACAGTTGGGGGTTTTCGAGCTTTCGTAAAAAGCTCAGGTGGTAATAATGCCAGAGTATGTAAAGAAATGCCCTGAATGCGGGGGCATAAACCTGTTCTTTAACCGTGATAAGGGAGAAATCCACTGCAAGGACTGCGGTCTTGTTGTAGAGGAAAAGATGGTCGACTTCACCCAGGAATGGCGTGAGTTTGACGAGGACGGCGCTGAGAAGAGAAGGAGAACCGGCGCGCCAATGACCTACACCCAGTATGACCAGGGCCTTGGCACAGAGGTTGGAAGGAAGACAGACCTCTACCAGCTTGGCTCAAAGGAGCGAAACAAGTTCTTCAGGCTGAGGAAGTGGCAATACAGGATCAGCACAGCCATTGAGAGGAACCTCAAGCTTGCGCTTGCTGAATTAAAGAGAGTTTCTTCATACTTAAAGCTGCCAAAGACTGTTGAGGAAGAGGCAGCAAGGATTTACACGCTGGCTGTTCAGAGAGGCCTTGTAAGGGGCAGGTCAATGGAGTCAGTTGTTGCAGGAGCGCTCTATGCAGCCTGCAGAAGGCATGATGTTCCAAGAACGCTGGACGAGCTTTCAGAGAGCTCAGGCATTGAAAAGAAGGAAATCGGCAGAACTTATAGGTTTGTGACAAGGGAGCTGGGCATAACCATTTTGCCAAGCAATCCGTCTGACTATATCCCAAGGTTTGCATCTGCTTTGAAGCTCAGCGCAGAAACCCAGAGCAAGAGCATTGAAATCCTTGAGGAAGCCCAGAGGGTTGAACTGACATCAGGCAGGGGGCCAACAGGCATTGCAGCAGCTGCTTTGTATGTTTCAGCCCTGATTCACGGCGAGAAGCGCACCCAGAGAGAGGTTGCTGATGTTGCCGGCGTAACAGAGGTCACAATCAGGAACAGATATAAGGAGCTTCTGGACGAGCTTGACCTAGATAAGGAAATCAAGAAGGTCAAGAAGAAGAGAAAGGGAAAGGAATAAACCTCATCTTTCAGTTTTCTAAAAAAGCGGTGACGGAGATAGAATGAGCAATATAATTCCCGAACTTGAAGCATTGTCAGACAAAAGAAACGTGCGTGTTGCAGTGATAACACCCAAGCACCCTGAGGCAAGGGCAATGGATAACCTGGAATTTATGATTGCTGACTTTGGCTATCATACATCAGGGATATTAGCCAATGAATCCTCTTTTTGGCGAGTTAGTGACAAGCTTTCTGCTGTCAGCTTTGAAAGCGGAGCAATTAATACTTTTATTGATGCAGTTAAAAAATATCATCCGCACATACTATATTTCAATATAATCCCCGGCTACCATGGTTTTGCAGTTGGGCTTGCCACCCTACTTGGAGCATATATCGGCAATGAAGACAAAAACTGCACTTTCATGCTCAATGACTCTGCCACCCTGAATGCTGATATAATCAAACCAGCAATTGAATGGGGGCATTTTGTTGTTTTATACCGCTTTAACATTGATGATTTTGCAAGGCAGATTGCAGCTGCCCCTGGTGTTCTTGAGAACGCTTTAAATGCTGTTGGTGAAGAAACAGCCAGGGAGGGTAATTCCATGCAACACTTAGGGAAGGTAGGTTTTAAAATCTCAAAAGCATACCAGGCGCTGCTTGAATGCCAGCCAAAACTAAGCCAAGAGGTTTTTATTGAAATAGGGGTCCGCCTCAGTCTTTCTTTCAATGTGCTTTTCAAGGAGCCACTTGACAAAGTATACTTAAAAAATCTTGCCAGTTAGGTGAAAAATGGACTCGGAAGAGAATATAGAGCTCTTAAAACGGGGCAACCATAAGGTGCTGATAGCAGCCTGGCCTACAGCCTCCAATGCAGAGATTTCTGACATCATTAGGGGATTTGGCTATTCTGCCGCCGAATTTTCTGTTACAAAAAAAGAGGACCTTTTTGGAGCTGTGAAAGAGTTTTTGCCTGATACTATTGTAAATCGGATGCCGCTTGGTTTTTACAGAGTGCGAAGAAGTCTTGATGAGGAGCTACGTGAAGTTATGCATTCAGCTGCTCCTGATGGGACAGTAAGTATCCTTTCAGCCGAGATTGATTTTTCTGACCAGTCTGGAAAACTAAGCTCCCCGCTTATTGAAAGATGGATGAAGCTTTCCCATGCTTCCAGCTATTTTTGTTCTGATTTGTACCCTTTTTTGGAAAGGATAAAGGACACTGCAATAGATCCGACGGGCGAACTTATTAACAGGATAACCCTCTACCTTATGGCTATTGAGACCAAGTTTGAACATAGCAATCCTAATTTTAAATTTCTTAAAGAAGAGCTCACAGGGCTTTACGGCAGGGTGTCGCAGGCACTGCACCGCACCTCCAATAAGGAAGCTTTAAATGAGCTCCTTATGAAGGCGGATGGCTCATCCTCAATACTTTTTGGAGCCGCCATAAGCCAGGAGGATGTCCGCAGGCATTTTCAGAAAAGATTTTGCTGTGAAGAATACTCTCGCTCTAGCGATGAATCCCTAGAATTTGAGTTCCCTTTTGGGGTGCCCAATGACCGTGTTTTTTTTATAATCTCCCACAGAAAACACTATGTTGGCTATGATGCCTGGCTGTTCAGGAATATCTACAAAAATAATAAAACCTCAATAACATTTGCCCCGTACCAGTCGGACATTCCTGAGGAAAATCTCTCTTTGGTCCAGGCTAGGCTCTTGCAGGAGTGCCCTAACCGGAGCATTGCATTGGTCCAGGAGAAATGGGAAGCTGGGCTTTCATCACTAAATAAGTTTTATTTGGCTGCCAAGAGATATGCTATTATGAGAAAAAATGAGTATGGCGCAGAAAATTAGAAGCCGTGCACTTTGCTTCTGAAGCCCACAACTTTGCCATTCTTTATTTCAATGCCCTCTTTCCTAAGCAGTGCAACTTTCTTTTTTATCTGCATGCCCTTGGTTTGCCCATTGAACCCACCAATTCTTCCGTCGCTGGCAACAACCCTGTGGCATGGGACTGCTGGGGCATAGGGATTGTTTCTCAGCGCCTGTCCCACTGCCCTGTAGGCTTTTGTGTGAAGGGCTTCTGCAATGAGCTTGTAGGTTGATACCTTGCCTTTTGGCACTTTCCTGGTTATGCGGTACACTTTTTCAGAAAAAGTCTTATTCGCGGTCATGGTAAATTGGCTTTTCCGGCACCAGGTATATCATCCACCATGAGAGTGCTGTTGTCAGCACCTTGATAAACAGGCCTGTGTAGAACATTGCAAAAATGCCAAACGGGGTTTCAATGCCTGCAAAAGCCATTATTGGGAACAGAATGCTGTCAATTGGGGTTGAGACTGCGTTTGACACAACAACCCTGAGCCATTGCGGCTTTTTTCTGCCAATGCCATCGGTCCAGACCTGATATGTCCAGGTATCTGCGCTCTCTGAGATAAACTGTGAGAGGATGGATGCAAGGACTATCCTGAACTGGATGCCAAAGAGGAACTGCCAGGCAATCTGCCCGCCTGCCTTTGCCCACACCGGCTCAGCAGGAAGCATGACAACAAACTGGAAATAAAAGGCGGCAATAATGTTTATTATGGCTGCAACAATTATTGTTGTAAATGCTGCCTTCTTGCCCAGTTGCTTGTGGATAAGGTCCCTCCAGGTGAATGTGAGGCAGTAGATGAAGCCCGCGTCAGTGTAAAGCCACCAGAAATGGGTTACCTTTGTGGCTGCAATGTTGCCCACAAGGGAGAACATTATGTATAAACCGCACAGGATTATTGTTGCCTGCACCTTGCTGAGCTTCAGCCTGCTCAAGTGCCTGTGGCTGAAGTCGCTGAGCTTTCCCATGGGAAGCAAGATTCAGCAGGGTTATATAAATTTTTCCAGAAATTATGTAGAAAAGTATAAAAAGGCCATTAGCAAACCACGCGCCATGGAAAACATTCAATACGGGGAGCAGGAAAAGATTGAGCAATACCTCATGGGCCTGTGCGAGCGCGGCGAAATTATGTATCTTTTCAGGGGCAGGGAGGAGGAGCTTAATGCGCTTGAGGCAATGCTGAGGCCGGCCATATACTACCAGACCGAGCAGATGCTTGCTAAAGAGGGCACCAAACGCTGGGCGAAAATCGAACCGCATGAAGAGGAAAATGCAGGCCATCACATCCAGAATTTTTATACCATAATAGTGAAGGGAAGAGGGTTGCCGCACAAAAGGACTATTCGGAGCCGTCTTCTTGCACACGAATAGTCAGAATATTTTTAGAACATTTCTGGAATAATCTTTTTTGTATTGCTTTGCCAGCCGGATTGCTTTTTGCCGGCTGATGCTTATTCCTTTCTTTTTCAGAATACTGCTGAGGTTGTCTGACGACACAAACTGCAGGAACTGCGTCACATTCTTTGGTGCAAGTGTTTTGTGGCAGCGCTCAAAATCTATCATGACTGCTTTTTTCCCCACAATTATGTGCTTAAACGGGTGGTGCATCTCTTCCTTGTCAACTTTAAGCTGGTCAAGAACATATAATTGTTTGAAAAGCGCTTTTAACACGGATTTTGCCTGCGCTTTGCTGCACTTTTCAAGGTAATCAACAATAAATTTTCCATTGACAAATTCATAGCAAAGGTAGCCATCGCCTGCAAAGATAAACTTCGGGCCAATGCCTTTTTTGTTCAGCAGTTTAAGGTAATTTGCCTCGTTTTCTATCCTGCCAATTGCCATGCTCTCCTTCTTTTTTGCCTTTATGGCGATTTTTCTGCCTTTGAACGTGCCTGTGAAAACAACCCCGCGCTTTCCCCTTGCCAGAAATTTTATGCCGGTGACGCCTTTTTTCTCAAGCTCTTTCAGCAGAGCGCTCTTTTTTATCCTGTAGACATACAGCTCTTCAAAGAAAATCCTCTGCATTGAGAGCTGCTCGCGCTCCAACATGCGGCCTTTGATGATTTCATCAACCTTGCTTTTGTTTGTGAGCGAGGAAAAAACAATGAGGATAATGCCGTCTGGCGCAAGGTAGCTGTTAACATTGGAAAAGAATTTCTCCAGGATTTCATAGCCCTTTTTCCCGCCGTCAAGCGTTATGTCCTTCAGGCGCGCGTCTTCCGGAAGATAGGGTGGGTTGAAGATGATTGTGTCAAACTTCGGGCCTGAGAGGATTTTCCTTAATCTTTTATCCCTGATTTTGCTGTATTTTTTCTTCTCAAAGAACTCAAACAGGTCTGATTTTGCGCAAACTGCTCTTTTCCCAAGGTGTTTTTTTGCCTCTTCAACTGCTTTATCATCTATGTCAAGCGCAACGACAAGCTCTCCGTTTTTGAGCGCTGCCTTTGCCTGTATGCCTGAGCCAGTGCCAATGTCAAGGCATTTTCCCCTGGCATATTTCAGCACTTCCTTCTGCAGCAGGAATGAGTCCTCGCGGGGTTCGTAAACCATTTAACGACTTTTGTGCAATAATCTTTATAAAGTTAATTGATTTTAATGTGCTGTTAACTCATAATCATGGCTTTGGGGCTCATATCGCAGGATGAATTCTATGAATACATCAGGCGCCTGCCTCCTGATGAGGGCTGCAGGTTCCTTGTACGCGTTGGCATAGCATTGTGCGACAATGAGAAATTCATGTGCCCATACAAGGGCAGTGAGGTCTTTACAGTGAGCCGCGGCCAGCGCAGGGAGTGCAAGCGCGAGGACACGCTAAGGATTAAGAAGCTTCTCGGATAGTAACTACTATTATGTGGTTAAAAATAGAAAGATTTATAAACCAGCACATAGAACCTGCTTCTATGCTTGAAAAACTAGTTTCCGACTTATCAAACACTGAGTCTGACTGTGAAGGTAACACTTATTTTATGATAATTAGGCAGAGGAAGCTTCTTGAAGAATTTAGGACAAATCATGAGGGAACGTATCCGCAGCTTGATGGGGCCATTGAAGGCAAATTTTCTTTTTCAGAGCTTGCAGACATATTGGAAGATACATACGGTGGTTTCAAGACACTGCTGCCTTTCTTCAGGACAAAGCGCCATAAAAAGCTTGCTGAAGAGATAAGCAAAAGGAACACTAATGATTTTGTAGAATTTAATAATTTTGGCTTAAGCTCAAACAAAGGCATGTTCAACCGCATTTTCACGAATCCTTTTGGCGCAGCATTAATAGGCGCTGCAGCTGCTTACCTGGTTGTGCTGATTACGGCAGCCACTCAGGGTGACATACAACCCCGATTTTACCTTGACTTGCTTCAGGTGGCAAAACTGGGTGCCGGAACTGGTGGTCTTGTAGGTACAGCAACGGGTGTTGGAAAATATATTGTCATAAAACAAATAACTGAACAGTTGAATTATTTACAGGAAGTAATTGAGAACTGTTACTTAAAGAACACTGTGTCCGTAAGATGAGATTCAGAACTTCTCGTCAACCGCCTCAAAGTATTCCTTGACACGGTTCATGATGCTGGGCAGCAGGTATTGCACAAGCTTCTCATTATAGGTGTTGGTGAGCATGGCAAACTCAGTGATGCGATAACTGTTCCTGACCTTTTCCACGAGAAACAGCTCCCTGAGGCGCTTCAGCTGCCTCCTGATGTTGGAGTTGGCAACGCCAAGCTGGGCAAGGTTCTTCTCCTTCCTCAGCGCAATCACCCTCTCGGTTATATCAGCAGAGCCCAGCTCCTTCCTATCCTTCCTTGACTTGAGGAGCACGAGCAGCACATCAACCACAACATCCCTGCTGTCGCCTGGCTGCAGCAGCCCAACACTGAGGCAGAACTTCTTGACCAGGTCCCGTTCAGCGAGGTTTTCAGGCTTTTCATAGCGCCTGAATGTCAGCTCGTTAAGGGGCGTGTCAATGAGGGTTTTCTTTGCCATAACCCTATTCTTAGCGCTTGTAATATTTAAGCGTTACGCGCACTTGTCCAGTGTCCAGTGACTCCGTAGGAGGCACTGGCAATGGATACCAGTAACAGCAGTTACTGTTAGTATCCAGTGTCCAGTGGTCATGGCAGATAAATCCTTAACTGGACAAATGGGTACAGCCATTCCAAAGTGTCGTCGTACATCTTTCTATCAAGAACTCGCATTTCTCCAAAGGGGGTATCCATTTTGATTGGCGTTTGGTCCTCTTTTATATGTCTGACACCTGTTTCAGCAGCGAAGCCCATTGCACGTATCCTATGGACTAATCCACCACTCTTCCACATCTGGGCGATAAAGGAAAGGTCATTCAATACAGAATATACAGCAAGTTTTTCCAGCCTTTCTTCCAATTCCCCCCTAGTTATAACAACATCCATAATGTAGGTGTGTGATGGATTTTATATATAAGATTACGCCTTTTTCTCGACTCTCTCTACTCCTACCCCCAAGAAAAGTGTCCAGTGGCTCCGCTCTCTGAGATTCAGCCCAAATTGTCTAGCAAAGACTTAAATATCCCCTTGGTTTTAATTTTAAGAATGGTAATAACACGAGGCTGGCACAATCCGGCAAAACAAGTCAAACCCAAAACCAAAGGCAGATGCCCCTATTGCCATTTATACGTGGAAAATTTAGAAAGTCACATCCATGACAAGCACAAAGGCCACAAACCATTGAAGAGATAGTTCTTTACTAAGTTTTAACGCAGCTTCTATTCAATTCAGGAGCCTCTGCTATAACTTCAAAAAAGTAAAGGAGAGTTTAGATTTTAGCAGGCTCGCTTTCTACAAAAGATTTATATTGTTGCGCAATTAATAAATGTAACATGAAGAATAAATCTCTAATCATTGCCGGAATAATTCTCCTGATTCTGATAGGCACCTGCATTTTTTTTGCAAATAGGATAAATACTAAATCTTATCAAAATCTAAATCTGCCAAATACGCAGGAATCAGTAGTGGGTGTTGTTCAGTTATGTGAAACTGAAAATCCAGGTTTCAATCCGGCTCAGGAATGCCAAAAAGCAATAACCGAGAAATACCCAGGCAGGGAATGCACTTTTGAATTGGGCCTGACCCAATGGCTGCCATTTGGTTCTTGCAGGAATTGCACAATCAGCTGCAAATAATGCCCGCCCGCCGTATTAGTCAGTAAAATTTTTATACTCAGACCGAATTCAGATTAATATGGGGTGGTTATAATGAAAAATTTTGTTATGGTGATTGTGGTATTGCTGACACTGGCACTGGTTGCAGGATGTGCCAGCAACCAGAGCACGCCAGGCGGGGTTACACAAACCACTGCTACAAGTGTAGAGAATGGTAAAACATACACTAATGTTAATGATATTTTGTCTGCGGGGATTAACCAGAAATGCACTGCAACAAAGACCGGAGAGGGTGCATTCACCGAAGTTGTCTACATGATAGGCAAGGATATGAGGGCAGATATCAATATGCAGGACAATGGCGTAAGCCTGGAAACGCATTCCATTAAAGCCGGTGACTGGTTCTATTCATGGACCAGCATGGCACCTCAGGGAACCAAATACAAATGGACAGAGATTCCAAAACCTGACTTTACACCTAAAACCAGCGGCAAAGTGGAAACAGACATCAGCTATAATTGTGTAGCCTGGGCAGCTGACAGCAGCGTGCTGCAGGTTCCGGCAAACATCAATTTTGTTGACATGACTGAGCAGATAAAGGGCGCGGCAACAGGAGGCAACCAGGCAGGCCCGAACAAGGCGCAAATGTGTGCTTACTGCCAGAATGCACCAACAGAGGAAGATAAGAACAATTGCCTTGAACAGCTGGGATGCTAATCCTGGTTTTTTTGCTTTTTTCCTAGGGTTGCCACAAAATATTTAAACTCAAACCCTCAGAATATTTAAATCATGCAAAAGAGGCTGCTTTTTTTCACGCTGGTAGTGCTTTCCTTGTGTATTTGCGGCTGCAGCAGCAATCAGCCGGCAACAACCACCACTTCTCTGACAACAGAGACCATGGTGCAGGGGGCAAAGGCAGGCGAGATGGTGCTGAACGCCTGCGAAGGCATGCTTGCCGCAGAGAAGGCAAGGGATGAGAAGGCATTTATGGCATTCATACCTGAAGATTCGCCTGACTATGCCGACCTGCTGTCAACAAGCCTGGAGAGGCAGAAGTTAAATTATAGAATAGACAGCTTCTACTGCAGGCTCACCTACCTGCAGGGAGACACTGCAACGGTCAATGTCACCTACAATTATGCAATAAACGGGAACCCGGACACAAAATACGTGCTGTGGACATTCAAGAACCGCAACAACAACTGGGTGTACTGGCACGGGATGAGGTAAAGATGGGCTACAAACTTTTCCAGGACGGTGAGTGCAAGGTGTGCGGCAAGCAGACAGAGGAAACCTGTGACCACTGCAACCTCTATATCTGCGAGGACCACGAGCACTCCATTGAGGTGGAGAACTGCATGTATCCCTTTAAACTGTGCCCTGACTGCTACAAAAAATACCTGCGCGGCAAAGTTAAGATAAAAAAGTTCAGATACGGCAAGTCACCGGTGCAGACGTCGCTTTAAACTGCAGCTTCAAAATGCTCGCATTATTCTCTGAAGGTGCTGCGGCCCGTATGGCGCAACCCCCGCAACGCACAAGCTTTATTCCTAGAAAGCATTTTGACTGATGCTGCTAACTTGCCAGTGCCTTTTTACACAACGTCAAAGAAAATCCCAATCTCCTTGTTCTTTATCTTGTCTTTTGAGGAGTGCTGAAACTCCTTCTGCGGCAGTTCAGCTGAAATTTCTATTCCGGCTGCGCCAACCTTCCCAGTTATGCCTTCGCTGTGCTTAGCCAGGGCTTTCTTCAGCTTTTCCTCTACTGTTATGAAGAGATTAATCCTGTCAGGCTTTTTCAGGCCTGCCTTTTTTCTGAGCTCCTGCACCCTGCGCGTTATCTCCCTGGCAAAGCCCTCTGCAAGCAGGGCTTCATCAAGCTCCTTGTCGAGATAGACAAAGCCGCGGCTGAACTCTGCCTCAACCAGGTTGGCAGGAACCTCCCTCTTTGCCTCAATGTGCTCCTTTTTCAGCGGGTATTTCTCGCCGTCAACATTCACAATGTATTCGCCCTTTTTCTCAATGGCCTTTAGTATTGTCTCTGCGCTCTTGGTTGCTATTGTGCCGATTATCTGCGCGCTGTGCGTGCCAAAATCCTTTCTTATGTTCTCATAGCTGGGCTGGGCCTTCAGCTTAACCTTGCTGAACTTTTCCTGCACTGCAATGCGCTTTACATTTGCCTGGCTTTTTATGAGCCCTGCCAGGTCCTGCACTGCAAACTTGACATTCTCATCAGGCGTGACAATGACAACATAATTGACAGGCCACCTGACGCCAATCTGCGCCTTCTCCCTTGCATTAAGGATTACTGTGATTAGGTCCTTGACTGCCCCCATCTTTTCCTCAAGCCGCTTGTCCATCTCATCCACATCCTCCTTTGGCCAGTCAAAGTGGGTTATGCTCTGCTCAGCAAGCCCGAACTCCTGCTTCATATCAAGGTATATCTTCTCTGAGATGAACGGCGCAATGGTGCAGAACATCTTCAGGAAATCAAGCAGGCACCTGTAGAGCACTGCCAGCACTGTCTCCTTTTCCTCGTCGCTGCCAGTGGATGCCTTTTCCCTGATGAGCTTGATATAGGTCCTGCTCAGGTCCAGGTAAAACTCCTCCAGCGCGCCAGGCACCTGGTCAATGCTGTAATTTTCATAGAGCTCAGTAGCCTTTGAGATTGTGCTGTTCAGCCTTGAAAGGATGTATTTTTCCTCAATGCCAATCCTGGCTCCCTTTATCTCTGCCGGGTTCCTGCCAAGGTTTTTTGCAGATTCCAGCAGCAGGTTGTGCAGGTTCCAGAGCACGTCAAGGTTCCTGCGTTTTATTTTGACATCCTCCATGTTGTAGTTCAGGTCAAGGCCCGGAAGGGCGCTGCCTATTGAATAATACCTGAAAGTGTCTGCGCCGAACTGGCCCACGACCTCCTGCGGCAGGATGTAGTTGCCCAGGCTCTTGGACATCTTCCTGCCCTGGCTGTCCTGCACAAAGCCGTGCATGTATACTGCCCTGTAGCAGGCCTTTTCAAAGCCCAGCATTGAGGCTACAAACAGCAGGTTGAACCAGCCCCTTATCTGGTCCTTGCCCTCAAGGATGAAATCAGCAGGCCATAGCTTTTCAAACAAATCAGTGCGCTGAGGATAGTCAAGGCACGCCCAGCTTGTGGTGCCTGCGTCTATCCAGACATCCAGAATGTCGGGAATCCTATTCATTGTGCCGCCGCACTTGCATTTTATTGTGACAGAGTCAATATGCGGGATGTGCAGGTCATCCGGGACACTGCCGGCAAGCTGCTTCAGCTCTGCTATTGAGCCGACAACAACATATTCCCTGCATTTCCCGCAGCGCCAGATTGGAAGGGGCGTTCCCCAGTATCTTTGCCTGGTGATTCCATTGTCCCTCAGGTTCTCAAGCCAGGAGTCAAACTGCCTGTTCCCTGCCCAGTCAGGCACCCATTTGATGCTGCGGTTAAGCTCACGCATGTTTTCTTTCAGGTCCTCAATCTTGAAGAACCACTGCTTTGTTGTCTTGTATATAATCGGGTGCTTGCAGCGCCAGCAGTGCGCATAATCATGCTCAACCTTTGTTGTTGCGATTAAGCTGCCTGATTCCTCAAGCATTTTGATTATCTTTAAGTCGTCTTTTTTTGCCACAAGGCCTGATAGCTTTCCCATGCCCTGGGGGAATCTGCCGCGCTCGTCCAGGTTGTTGAATGCAGGTATGCCTTCCCTGTAGCCCACCTCAAAGTCCTCTGGCCCACAGCCAGGCGCCATGTGCACCAGGCCTGAGCCTGCGCTGGTGTCAACGAACTCCTCTGACAGCACAACGCAGTGCATCTTTTTGGCTGTTTTCCTCATTTCGTCAAAATGCGGCTTAAGCTCAGCTGCAAACGGCGGCAGGTATTCCAGGCCATTCAGCTCACTGCCTTTCATTTCAGAAAGGACTTCCATCTTTTTATCTGCAACAGCCTGCACAACCATGCCTGCAAGGACCTTTGCCAGAATCCAGACTTCATCGCCGACCTTTGCGCGCACGTATTCCAGTTCAGGATTAACCATTACACCCATGTTGTATGGTATTGTCCAGGGCGTTGTTGTCCAGATGATAAGAAACTCATTATTGCTGCCTATAACAGGGAATTTGAGGAATATGGAATCCTCCTCAACAATCTTGTATTCAAGCTCGTGCTTTGCAAGCGCTGTTCCGCAATGGCTGCACCAGTGCATTGCCTTAACACCTTCATAGAGCCTGCCTTTTTCATGGGCCTTTTTCACAAGCCACCATTCGCCTTCCATGAAGCTGTTGTTGACTGACATGTAGGCATTGTCAAAGTCCATCCAGACTCCAAGCCGTTTGAAGTCGTCATTCATCTTATAGAGGTTTTCAAGCGCAACTTTCCTGCACTCTGCTGTGAAATTCCCAATGCCAAAGCCGGGGATTTCTGCCTTGTCCTTTATTCCGAGCTTTTTCTCAGTGGCATGCTCTGTGGGAAGGCCGTGCATGTCATAGCCGGCCCTGTCCCAGGCGTCAAATCCAGCCATTCTTTTGTATCTTATTATGCAGTCCTTCAGCGACTTGTTCCAGGCAGTGCCCAGGTGCACAGAACCGCTGGTGTAGGGCGGGCCGTCAAGGAAATACCAGCTTTTCTTTCCCGCATTCCTGGCCTTTGCAGCAGCGTAAATTCCCTGCTCCTGCCAGTACTTAAGTATCTCAGGCTCAACTGCCTGCGGGTCGTATTTGCTGTTTTTTTCCACTGGTTTGTCCATAGGTATTACCTTTTCCTTGCCTTGTTTTTATAGTTTATGTTATTTTATGTATTTTCTGCGTTGTTATCTGTTTTTATACTTCTATCAGGCACCTTTTATTGCCAGGCCAGAAAAAACAGCCAGGCTTAAGCTATAATGATAATGGAGATGATACCTGAACTGATGATGCATCTCATGGGAAGAGGGAGAATTAGTCAATTTATAAGGGTTTTGTTTTTATTCAAGCTTCCATTTAATCTTCTTGCGCATGGCAGCAAACTTAAGCTTGCGCAGGGCCTTTGCCTCAATCTGGCGTATCCTTTCGCGGGTGAGGTGGTATTTTTTGCCTGTCTCCTCTAGGGTGTGTTCTACCTCATCTTCCAGTCCAAAGCGCATCTTGATAATATCATATTCCCTTTCTGTAATCCACTGGGTTGAACTTCCGTTAGTATTCAACTCAATAATTTTTTCTAGCAATCTCATGTTTGCAAAATCTGTTTCTGACTTCCTTGTCTTGCCTTGGCTATCAGGAATAAAATCCCCCAGTTCGCTTTCTTCCTCATCTCCAACAGGCGTGGAAAGGGATAACTGGCTTAAATTGTATTTTTTTAGATTGGCAACTAATTTGGGTGTCATACCCGCTTTTTTTGCAATATCGGATAGTGTGGGCTCGCGGCCAAGTTCCTGAACCAGCATTCTTTCTGTTTTCCTCATTTTGTAAATGCTTTCATGCATGTGCACAGGTATGCGCACGGTCCTGCCGTGGTCAGCTATAGCCCTTGATATTGTCTGCTTTATCCACCAGGTTGCATAGGTGCTGAATTTGTAGCCGCGTTGGTACTCAAATCTTATTGCTGCCTTCATCAAACCCTGGTTCCCTTCCTGGATTAGGTCAGCAAACGCCAGACCGCAACCATTGTATCTTTTGGCAATACTGACAACCAGGCGCAGGTTGGGTTCAACAAGCAGGTTGCGCGTTTCATATAACGCCTGCAAATCTTTCCTTATGTCTGGCACTTCGGCTTCCTTCTCTGCATAGGCTACAAGGCTCATAATATATGGCTCCATAAGATCTCCTAAATGGCTCTTGACCCAGCCCACAAAGTGTTCTCTGCCCTTAGAGAGTGCATACTTTATCTCTTTTTTTGTATTTTCTGAGTCATCACTGCTTATAATCCTGTCAATGTGCTTTGCATGGATGCCCTCCCTGTTATCAGCACATGCATTTTCCAGGTCAGAAACAACCCGAGTAATTACTTCATCGTTTGAAAACAGCTTTTCATTCAATTTTACTATTTGCTCAAGTATCAGCCTGCCGCGTTCCTGCTCCTCCTCACGGGTCAGGAGGGCAGTATTTCCCATATCCTTCAGATAAAGCTTGACAACATCGCTTTGGAATCCCTGTTCTGGTTCAGGGTCCGCAAGCCAGGGGCTGATAAGCAATTCTGCTTTCGCTGCTTTTTCCTGTTCAATTGTAAGCCCCCTTAAAATTGCTTGGTTGCTTCTACTCTGTTCGCTCCATTTATCAAGTGTCAATCTCTGAATGCCTGATTTGCCGGCTTTTGCAGCGCCCGGGACTGCTTTGGGCAGCGCCTGCGCATCCTCTTTTTTGCCTGAATACTTTGGCGGGGTGTATTTCGGTGGTGCTGCAGTTTCGGGAGATTCTGGGCTCTTGGCAATATATCTCTTAAAAAAGTCTCGTTTATGAGCAGCACTCTTTTCCGGCCCTGCTTTTCTTGTAATCGGTGCCACAGCCCGATAATCAGTAATTGGCTTCTGGGGGACCTTCTTAACCTCAAATGCCTCGCCTTCATCAAACTGGTAAAGCCCCTCAGACTTGGTAAAATCATAAGCCATAGCCTTTGCCTTGCCCTTGATATGCTCGTATGCCTCTATTAAATCAGTTCTGGAATATACCTTTGTTGAAATTGACTCTACGCCTTGCGGCACTGGAATGCCCAGGCTCTTAAGGTAAGTCACAGGGACGTCCATATTTAGGCTTGAAAGCTGCTCCTGGATTTCATTAATCTTGTATACAAAGCCGCGGAGCGAAACATAAGTTTCATTCTCCTGTGGATTCATGTCCATTTCAGAGCATGAGTCAGCCCAGCTGGAAATTGCCTCCCTGCTAATGCCGGATTTGTGCGCAAGCTGCGTGATACCTATTCTTTGTGAAAGCCCAAGCCCCTCCCTTTCCACAAGGTTTTCAAGCCTTTCTATAGTGCCATCTCTCTGGGATAAGAGAGAGTGAAGTATTTCAGGAAAAAAAACACTGTCATTAAGGACGTTGTTCCAGAATTCGTTGCCGAGCCGCGCAATAATTTCTTCCTTTGGGAGGTATTGCTTCTTTACATCTATATAGGGTATTGCTGTTTCCATTGTTGCTCATTTTGCACTATAATCCATATTTAATAACAAGGGCATCCTCATTCTTCAGCTTTGAGGCAATTTCTTCAATATCTGCTCTTTTGTAACCTAAATTTGCGGGGGATCTCCACTCTTTTGGCCGTATTAACCCATCCCTTTCCATCCTTGTCAGCAAAGCAGGTGTTATGCGTGAAAGACCGGTCTCTTTCAAAAGGTAGATTACAGCATCACCCGGTTTAATCAGTTCCTGACCCGGGCTCTTTTTCTGGCGCTGCCCCCTTATCCCGGAATAATCGTCAACAAACTGCTGTTGCTTGCCTGATTTGATCCAATAAAAAGGCACATTGTTCAAGCTTATGTCCTTTGCGTAATCAGGCAAACCTGCCTGGGACAGATTCCTTTTGAGCTTTTGTGCAACAGTATAAAATAATGCCATCTTGGTATCTGTAAAACGCCTTACAATTTCTTCAACTGTTAGGCCGCCATGTATAGTCCTCAGGAATCCTAATGCATCTTCTCCCTTGATTACCGGAGCATCGGGAAGCAGTCCTGATGCAATAGCCCTGCCAAATACAATAGGCTCCCTTCCGGAGATTTCAACAAGTTCCGAAGGCCGGTAAAGCCTGTTGGGATTTATGCCAATTTGCAGAGGGTCCCTCATAATATCCTTCTCCTTCTCTGCATGAACAAGCGAACCCAGTGTACGCACCTTGGAAAATCCTTTACTGCTTAATGCTGCAAAATTCTCAGAAAGCCTTGCCTGAGCTGCTGCAGAGCCAGGAGTGCCAGCCAGGCTGCTCTGCATTGTGAAAGCAAGGAGTGAATGGTCAAACAATTGCTGGTTTAGCCTTGTGCCATATGAACTTTCATTTTTTATCCTGAGGGCTTCGTTTATGTAGATAATGCCATTGCTGTTGTCATATCGGGCACTCGCGCCAGCCTCTGTTTCAGTGCCTAGCTTTACCACAATCTGCCTGCCTGTTGCATTTGCCAGCCTTCGTGATACTGAAGCCATAATAGATTCTAACTTGCGTTCTGCGCCAACTCTCTCCATTGCCTGAACGTCCTTAACAACGGTCTTGATTTTGCCACTTAACCACTCCTTTGCTTCAAGGATTTTGGGATGGTCTTCGGCAACACCAAGATGATCCAGCTGGATCTTGTCCCTTAAGCTGTCAATATGTATCTGGACCCAAAGCCGGTTGGCAATAGAAAACCTCAGCTTGTCAAAGTCCATGCCAGGCAGCGACCCAACCCTGAAATTGTCAACATAAAGGTTAATTCCACGAAGAGGATTGCTTTTGTCCTGGTCAAGTATGTAATAGATACGGCAGGAAACCTTGCCGCTCCTTGGAAGCGTCTCCTGGTATTCATAGCAAAAGGCGTTCTCTGGTATCACTGGAGACAGTGTGCTGCCGTTTATTTTGACTACAAAACCTGCTGACAGCAGGCTGCCAATGTTTTTGCGGAGGTATGCCTCCATATTGTCGGTGTCCAGCGGAAGTATGTTGCGGCCAGATGTAAGCGGACCCATTGTTATTTTTGTGCCCTTAGCCCCTGCTGCAGCTCTCTCCTGGGCAACTGCAATTTTGCCTAGTTCACCCTTATTTTCAATTGTTTCCAGTGGACCCAGGCATTTTTCAACTGCGCGGCAAATCTCAGATTCCTTCACAATTTTGGGGGTTTTGCCGCTAAGTACTAGTTCAAGGGTTCTTTTCTGCTCTCTGTAGGATGGCTCATCTCCATCATTGCCTGTATTCTGCATGCTGTATTTGACCAATTCACGCGCAAAGAACTCACGCACTTTAAGGGTTTGGCTGCCCTGTGTGGTTTCAAGCTCATAGGCAAACGAAAGGAATCTTATGCCTCCCTTGGCAATGCCCTTTTTTCCGAGCACGTGCCTTCCTTTTTTGCTAATTGGTTCATCAAGTTTATCGCTTTCAAACAATCTGAAGAAACTATTTAAGCCCCTTCTGTCCATGCCGTCGCCATTATCGGAAATAGTAAGTGAATCTTGCCTCTCATTAAGGATAATGTCGACAAGGCTTGCATCTGCATCATAGCCATTATTCACCAGCTGGCACACTGCATGCAATGCAGAAGAAAATGCCAATTCACTGGTTACCTGGCGGATGTTCTTGCCGGTTTCCTGTTCAATGTAGAATATGTTACTGCTGTTATCTGTTATGTGCCACACCCCCAAACATTTTATTACTCAACAATAGGGGATATTTAAATCTTTCCTAGAAAACCGCCTCTTTGCCAGATGCTCTTAGAAAAGAGAAGAAAGCGATGACACTTATTTGAGCACAAACCCGCACTTCTTGCAGATGTGGCAGTCTTTCTTCTCGTCAAAGACCGTGGTTACTCCATAATCTAGTATGCACTGGCACTTGGGGCACTTCGGCTCCAGATAGTCCACTGAATCAAAGAAATTAAACTCACTAACCATAGACATTCCCATAACTACCCCATCAACTAATTAAAGCTCATAGAGGGAGGTAAGTATAAATATCTTTCGGAATTTAGAGCATATAAACTATATATCAAATATACATAATCCCGCACTGGAAAAAGCAAGCTTTAAATAGAAGCGGGTCCAGAGTATTACTATACAAAAATAGTAAAGGGGTGTTTAAGATGAAAAAGAGTGTAATCATTCTTGCATTTGTGCTAGTCTTGGCTTCGGCCTGCGCCAGTGCGGTGAGGGAGAATGTCTACCTTTACGGCGTTGGCTTTGACGGGGAATACGTGCATCCCGGCGATTTTGTGCTGCTGAGCCTGGACCTTGACGAGCACGGCCTTGGCGTGGTTGAAGGAACAACGGTTGCCGTTGAAGTGCCTGAGCTGGGCATAAGGGAAAGGCTGACTGGATTTGACCTGGAAAAACGGGAAACACTGCTGTTCTACCTTTACGTGCCTGACGGAACGCCAAAGGGCGAGTATGCAGCAAGGATTATGGCTGTGTCTGACCACAACGAGCAGATAAGAAGGATTATGTATAGGATGTTTTATGTCTACTGAAACTGGTTTAATAGATTTGCAACAAATATATTTAAATATAGCGTTCCTTACCCCGGTTTCATGCTCAAGGTTATCGCAGAAGGCAAAGCCAGGATAAAGGCGCCGGTTGGGGAGAAAATCTCTGCAGGGCTGCCTGTGTTCTACAATCCGGTTATGAAGTTCAACAGGGACATTTCTGTTTTGCTACTGAAGGCACTTGGCAGGAAAAAGATGCGGATAGCTGACCCGCTGGCTGCAACAGGCGTGCGCGGCATAAGATTCCTGCTGGAGCTGCCCAAAGCAATGGTTGAAACAGTCTGCTTCAATGACAACGACAAGGAGTTCAAAAAGAACATTGCCGGAAACCTGAAGCTGAACAGGATAGGGAAGGCCCGGGTTTCAGTATCAAACGAAGACGCAAACCTGTTCCTGCTCAAATCGTCCGGTTTTGACTACATTGACATTGACCCGTTCGGCACGCCAAACCCGTTCCTTGACGCTGCTGTGCGGAGGATTGGCCGCGGCGGCATTATTGCAGTAACTGCAACTGACACAAGCGCATTGTGCGGCGCATTTCCTGCTGCCTGCATAAGGAAATACTGGGCAGTGCCTGTTAACAATGAACAGATGTATGAGTTCGGCCTGCGCATCCTGATAAGGAAGGTGCAGCTCATTGGCAGCCAATACGGCAAGGCGCTGCTTCCGCTATTCAGCTACACAAAAGACCATTACATGAGGGTGTTTTTCAGGTCGGAAAAGGCAAAAAGCGCTGCTGATGAAATCCTGAATCAGCACAGGATGTTCGGCAGGGCAGGGCCGGCCTGGCACGGAAGCCTGTGGGATGCAAAGCTCGTCTCAGCCATGCTGAAGCTGGCAAAGGACAGGGAGACAGCTAAGTTCCTGAGGCTGATAAAGGACGAGAGCCTTGTTGGCGCAGTCGGCTATTATGATTTGCACACGATTTTTGCAGGCAAAAAGATTCCGCAGAAGCAGGACCTGATTGCGCTGCTGAGAAGAAAAGGATACATTGCTTCGGAAACGCACTTTCTTGGGACTGCTGTCAGGAGCAATATTGGCTTAAAAGAACTTCTGCGGCTTATCCGCCATTAGGCACTTTGCCTATTGTGGCTAGTCTCTGCTTTAGCAGCCGGGTTGTAGGTTTATATGTGTCTGCCACAGCAAGATAATCCGGCCTGTCGCCTTTCCTATAGTAGGCAACTTCCCCACTGGACAATTTTTCCCCTGTCAGGTCCATGTTCTCCGCATAGGCTGCCATAAGTTTAGGGATAGAATACATCCTGGGCAGGCCAAGAGCCTTTTTCATAAGCTTTGGCGTGATAAAGCCAACCTTCTGAAGGAGGTCGTATGCAATTAATGCAAACCACGGATTTTCAATGCGGCCGGTGCTTTGCACCTTTTTAGATATTAACCTGTAATCAACATGCTGCCTGCTTGAATATGAAAGCGCATAGTCAGGATTGACCCAGCGCTCAACAAGCGCATCTATATCCTCCTCAAGGCTTTGTGAATCGCCTGGAGAAACATTGGCAATCAATTTAAGAAGTTTTTCAACAGAACCTAATGGACCCCTGAGGTTTGGGCTTGACGTTAGAATAGCATTGGCCTTCTGACCCTTATCAATAACCGCGTATAAACCTTCGTCAGGATTCCCTTTTGCCATGCAATGCGAGAATTATCAGTGCCTTATAAATATTTCTATCCTTGAGTGATAAACAAAGAAGCCTACCCTACAGCCCTTCTGACGTCAGTCACCTCAACGCTGTTGACGCCCTCAACATCGCAGAGTTGCTGCTCCAGGGTTTCTGTTGAGCCCTTTGCCTCGTCCATGATGAATGTGATGGTTATTGCCTTAAGACCGAATGCAAATGGCTGCACGTCTGTCCTGAATTCAGTGTTGCCTGTGAACTTTGCAATGCTGTCCTTGACCTTCTTCTCCACAGCTGCAATGTCCGTGTCAGGAGACTCCGGCATAACCCTGAATGTTATTATTACCTGCGCCAAGAAAACCACCTAGTTCGGGCCCACAAAGCCGCATTGCGGGCAGGTATACTTTGCCACAATCTGCCTGCAGTGCCTGCACCTTATTATCTCGTGCTTGCCGCAGCTGGGGCACATGAACTTTACATTGCCCGGGTCATTGGTTATCCTCTTCTTGCATGAGACGCATACCATTGGCGCAAAGGTGCTCAGCTCTATCTCCTTTACAACAGACGGAACTGTTGAGCTGTCCTTTGAATCCCTTGATTCACGCCTGGACCTTTCAGCAGGCCTCTCGTGCCTTTCATGCCTCTCGGCAGTTTCGGGCTTTTCAACTGCCTCAACCTTTTCGACTTTTTCAACCTTTTCAGCAGGCTTTTCAGCTGCTTCTGGCTTTTCCTGTTTTTTGACCATGATTATTACCTCTTGGAGAAGTGAAAAGCAGGGGATTTAAAAAGCTTTGGGTTCCCTGCGCCCTTTTTCAATAAACTATTTATACCCTTATTTGATTGTCTCCTCTAAAATGCCCTATAAAATAATATATCACGGAAAAGCCGGCAATGCCGAGGAGAAGGCTGAACAATTTTGGGATGCATGCGAGTATGTTGCAGGCAATCTCCTGCCGGATGAGAGCGGCCTCTTTCAGAAAAGAGAGGCAGATGAGAAAGAGACTAGAAAAGGCCGTTATTGGGCAAAATTAAACTATTATCTCACAGACACCATTGTTGCATTTATCAGGGTCAGTGAACGTTTTGATAGGGCATATTTTTGGGTCAGGGGAACACCCAACGAACGGCTTGAGGAAATCTGTGATATGCTGACAAAGGCAATGACGCAGCCCGCTGAGGAGGCTGACCATGAGTAAAATCAAGCTAATCTTCTTTGACATGGAAGGCACATTGTTCAGAAAGGCTTCTTCAGGCAGCAGGCTGCTGCCCGGCGTCTGGGCAGGGCTGGCAGAGGCGCTTGGCAAAGAGGCACTGAAGGATGAGGCGCAGACGCAGCAAAAATGGGACTCAGGCAAATATGCGGGCTTTGTCGAGTGGTGCGAGGATTCCATCAAGGTTCATATAAAGCACGGCATAACAAAGGAGCTGTTTGATGGGGTTATTGAATCCTATGATTATTTTCCCGGCGTGAAAGAGGTATTTGCCGAGCTGAAAAAGAAGGGTATGCGCACAGCGCTTATTACAGGCGGCTTTAAGGCAATGGCTGACAGGGCGCAGAGGGAGCTTAAGATTGACCACGTGTTTGCAGCCTGCGAATATTTCTGGGAGGAGAACGGAAAGCTCCTGCACTGGAACATCCTGCCCTGCGACTATGAGGGAAAAGTTGACTTTATGAAGCTTATCATGAATGAGCACGGCCTTAAGCCTGAGCAGTGCGCGTTTGTGGGTGACGGCAAGAACGACATCCACCTAGCAAGGGCAGTTGGCCTGTCCATTGCCTTTAACGCAGCAGAGGAGCTGCAGAAAGCTTCCACATTCTCAGTCAGCCAGCCCAGGGGAAAGGAAGACTTTAGGGAAATTCTTAAGTATTTGTGAGTAGGAACAGAAAGATTTTTATAACATGAGTGCATTGCTGGCTGAAGAGGAGTAATATGCCAGTAATAACAGGATTTGAGCTTAAGCTTCTGGAGCAGCCATTGCAGAAATTTGCAGACCAGCCACCATACATCCCTCCAAGGGAGGGGTCGATGAAGCTAAGTGAATTGACGTGGAAGCAGGTTACTTCGCTTGATAATATTCTGGAGAGCTATGCTAATATTGGGATTTTTAGAAAAAAGGTTGCGAGAACCGAAGGGAGCGACGTCGCACTCTTCTCAGAGTATAATACAAGGAGAATTCCCCTAATTGGAGCAAAGCACACAACAAGACTAGAGGCAATGTCACTAGGCCTAGATTTAAAGGCAGCGTCATTAGAGGCAATGTCACGAGGCATGGATTCCTACATTGCAGGGCTTAGCTTTAACCTGCCGGGCGGCAAGGCCTGTAAGCTGGTAGGCGACATAATAAAGGAGGTTTTGCCTCCCTGGACTCTGTGGACCCCTGAGGCAGCGGCAAATTATAATGCCCTGCCGCAGCAGTGTAAAACACTTATCGTTCCCAACCTTCCCCACTATAAGCCAGTAATCCTGCAATAGAAAAGACACTTCTCCGGAGATACGACAAACCTTTTTAAATAACCCTGTTTCTATAATGCATTAAAATGGGGGAACAGCGAAAGAGGCAGTTATCACGCCTGCCAGAGCCGCCAAAGCCTGGGAAAAAAGGGGTGCTATCATTCTTCAGGAAGGCAGAGCCCAAGGCAGCAGCAGAACCTCCAGCCAAAGCAGCCAAAGAGCCGGTTCCTCCTGTTAAAGAGATAAACAGGTATGTAAAGAAAAGGCTGAAGGAAAAGGCAAAAGAGCTCTATGAAAAAGAGGATGTCATCCACGCTGCAGCAAAAAAGCTCCATAGCGAAGCAAAAAGGCTGGAAAGGGAGGAGGCTGAGCTCAAAAAGCGGGTTGCCAGGTCAATGGAGCCTGACCTGAAGCTGAAGGCAACAGTTGACAGGGAAAAGGCCTATGCTGAAAGCATAAAAAAGCAGACTGATGCTGAAAGAGAGCAGAATGCAAGGCTGCAGAAGAAACTGAATGATGCAGAGGCAAACCTGAACAGGAAGCAGCAGGAGTTTGCAAAGCTCTCCAATGAGCTTGCCAGAAGGCAGGAAACCACAGTAAAAGGAGAGCAGGCGCTCAAGGCAAGGCTGAAAGAGCTGCCGGATATTGAGAAAAAAAGGTTCAGGACAGTAAAGGAAAGAGAGGCTGAGCTGGACAAGAAAACCGGGCTGCTCAATAATGCTATCAAAAATTTCTACAGCCGGGAAACAGCTGTTAACCGCATGAAGGCGGAGCTTGGCGCAAAAGCAGGAAAGCTCAATGAATTGGACAGTTCCCTTGGTAAAAAGCAGTCTGAGCTGGCAAAGAAGGAGCAGGAGCTGAAAAAGCTTGAGTCAGCGCTCGGCGACAGGAAGCTCAGGAAGAAAGCAGCAGAGCTGCAAAACAAGGAACTCATCATTCAGAAGGGCGCGGAAAACGTCATCCTGCAGCAAAAGCAGCTGGCTGAGCGCGAGAAAAAGGTAAGGGACAGCGAAACCATTATGAGGGATGCTGCTGAAAAGGTAATCAGAAAGGACAAGGAGCTAAAAGAAGACGGGGCAGAACTGCTTGCTTCAAAAAAGCAGCTTGCCGAGAGAGAGGCAAAATATGCAGCCCGGGTTGAGCAGGAGATAAAGGACAGACTATCAAAGAAGGAAGATGAGCTTAGCAGCTGGGAATCCCGCCTGAAGTCAGCGCAAAATGAAGCAGATAAGGCAACCAGGCAGGTGGCGAAGATACCGCACCTCCACGCAATAAAGAGGCAGATAAATAAGCTGCACAAGGCTGAGGAGAAAAACCAGAAGCTCCATCAGAAAACGCTTGCTGATATTGAGAAGAAGGAGACGGAGAGCAAGGAAAAAATCAGGCAAAGGATGGCTGAGCTTGAAAAGCTTGAGGAGCAGGCAAATGCCAGGGTTAAGGCAAAGTATGCAGAGTTTGAAAAGGCAGATGATTCTGGCCGGAAAAAGCTGGATGATATGAGGGTAAAGGAAAATGAGCTCCAGAGCAGGGCAAAAGTGCTGGAGAAGGTAACCCTTGAGCTGCAAAAAGAAAAGGCAGAGCTTGACGGCAGAAGTGGAATTGCCCACATGGAAAAAGTAAAGCGCGAGATTGAGTCACTGGCCAAAATGAAGGAGAAGATGAATGCTGAGATACAGGAAAGGCAGGCGCTTATGAAGAAGCAGGAGCAGGAGATGGCTGAGAAGTCCAGGGTCATGGGCCACTGGAGCGCTGAACTGGGCCAGAAGGAGAAGCAGTTAGGCGAGAGGGAACTGGACATAAAGGACAAGGAGACCACGCTTATCAGGAGGATGGTGTCCCTTGACGAGAGAGAGAAGCTGCTGGAAAACAACAAGAAGGGCTGGTTTGAGAAGAGGAACGAGATGATTGCTGAGCTGAGCACAATCAAGAAGCAGGCAACAGCCATAAACAAGGAGAAAGTAAAGGTGCAGGACAAGATTGCCAAGGACAGGGAGGAGCTCAGCAGGATTGATTATGATTATGAGTCAAAGCTGAAGTCCCTTAAGGACAATGGGGCTCTGCTCAAGGAAAGGGAAACAGAAGTAATTGAGATGGTGAGGGACCTTGAGGAGGACTCTGCAATACTGAGAAAGAAGGAAGTGGACATACTTGAGCAGGTTGCCAAGGTTGAGGAGGACGAGGAGCTGCTGAACGAGCGCGAGACAGAGGTTGTTGCCAAGATAAAAAAGCTGGAAGCTGAGGAAGGAAGGATGGTCAAGCTGAAGGAACAGGCGCTTGACCGGGATAAGACCTCAAAGGAAAAGGAGGCTGAACTCAGGCTGAGGGAAAGTGAGATTGCCAAAGGCGAGCGTGAGCTTGAGAAGAAACTGCTGAAAGTATCGCTCACAAAGCAGCTTAATGTTGACTATAAACAGCTGAAGCATGACTACAACAAGCTGAAGCAGCAATACAGGGTGCTTGAGAAGGGCCTGCTCAAGGGGAACTCGCTGAGGGAAAAGGAGCAGGAGCTTGCGAAGATTGAAAGCGAGCTCAGCGCAAAAGGCAGGGAGCTTAAGCAGATAGAAAGCCAGGTTGAGGCGCGCAAGGGCCAGATTGACGACATAATGTTCAAGAGCCATGTCACGCACCAGTTTGAGCAGCCCCTGAGGGCAAAGGCAGAGATGAGGGAAACCATTTCAAGGCTGCCGCCGGAGCCAGCGCCGCAGAGCCAGGATGCAGGGGAGGACATCTATTCAATGATTGACAAGACTAGGCAGCTGATTGCTTCCAAAGAGCTGGAACAGGCGGGGAAGAACCTTATGCAGATTGTTGCCATGTACAACAGCCTGAAGCTGGATGATGAGAGGAAGAGCACAATATATTATTACCTGCTTGAGCTGAAGAATGACCTGAAAATAGCTGAGCTTGAAAAGCCGCTCGATGAGCGCCTTCACGGGAAATAGGAATTCTCGAATTCTTAAAAAAACTTTAAAAAAAAACAAATAAAAAGTTACCAGTCCAGCGCAGCCAGGTCAGTGTCCAGTTTGTCCAGCCCGGTTGTGTCAAGGTCATTTCCAATGCAGTCAACTGCGCCTACGGGAGATAGGAATTTTCTTTGAACTTAGAAATATTTTTAAAGGGAGCAGGTATACTGCCCGTATCCTGAAAAAATGAAAGACAACCTACTTATTGTCGGCATTGACCCGGGCCTTACTGTGGGCTATGCGTTCCTGGGCATGGACGGCAGGGTTGTTGAGATTGGCTCTGCAAAGCAGTTCAGCCTCTCTGACCTGGTTTCACTTGTGATTAACCACGGCCAACCTATTGCAGTGGGCTGTGACAAGAAGGTTGCGCCATCATTTGTGCAGAGGTTCAGCGCAAAGTTCAATGCAAGGCTGCTGTGGCCAAGGCAGGACATGCTTGTTGAGGAGAAAAAACAGGCAACTGCGGGCTATGATTATGGCAATGCGCATGAGATGGATGCGCTGGCAAGCGCACTTTTCGCCTACAGGCACCTGGAAGCACAGATAAGGCGCGTTGAAAGGTTTGTTGAGCAGAACAGCAAACAGGCGTTCAGGACAGCGCTGCTGAAAAAAGTAATAAGGAACGAATACCTGAGCGTCAGCGCTGCAATGGAATCCCTTGAGCAGAAAAAAATCCCTGACGCGCCCCGGCAACGGGCTGCAGAGAGGCGCGAGTTCACGCAGCAGGACTACCTGGTGCTCATGGAAAAGCACAGGCGCCTGCAGATTGAGAACGCAATGATGAGGGAGCTCAATGAAAAGCTCGAAAGGGAGATTGACAGCCTGAAAAGCGGAGGCATGATAAGGGTTGTGCAGAAGGTTGACGGCAGGGCCAAGATAGAGCAGCAGAAGGGCAATGTGGCTGTGCTGAGGAATGTGCTTGAGCGAAACCGGCAGGAGGCAGAGGCGCTGAAGCGCAGGATAA
>Ga0209777_10001195_pt1 | contig 38749 bp, 41 predicted proteins | sample FrelakmetHBP12HB_FD_187147 | JGI IMG/M metagenome (GOLD analysis project Ga0209777, IMG submission 187147) | Freshwater lake sediment microbial communities from the University of Notre Dame, USA, for methane emissions studies -HBP12 HB (SPAdes)... | ecosystem: Environmental > Aquatic >...
GCCATCGGGAAACTTACGACCCCTGATTACTCAGACGCCGCTTCCCTGTGCTACCGGGGTGCACGGACAATTCCCCGGACGGGACTTTAACCCGCTGGATAATATAGTTGTTACTGCGAACGGACAGCGCCTATTATTTTAAAACAGACCTCGCTGAGCTGACTATCGGACCAAGACAAAACAAGATCAAAAAAGCGAGAGATGAAATACATTGCAGATGATTTATACTTACTTTATACTACGGTCAGCAAAACGATAAAAGAGCTGGAGCAGAAAAACTTATATCCCAAGACCTGACCTTATTTTTCTCGAGAGGCATTTGCTACGAAAAACATGGGCTGGTGACAGTTAGGCCCCCCGATTGAGGGATGAGAAGATGAAAACATTAGACGAAATCAAAGACATTATCAAACAGCACCGCGGCATTCTTGCTGAGAAATACGGTATTGCCGTCGTGAGCATTTTCGGTTCATACGTAAGGGGCAAACAGAAGAGCGAAAGCGATCTTGACATGCTGGTAGAGATTCTCCGATCCATCAGCTTGTTGGAACTTGTTGGGGCTGAAATCTATCTCACTGAGGTACTGGGAATAAAGGTTGACCTGGTGCCGAAACGTGACGTTCGGGCCGAATTGCGCGACTCTATTCTCAAGGAGGCGGTGGCTTTATGACCCGAAACATTCCCGTATACATAAAAGACATCCTGGAGAATATGCAGGACGCCGAGGAATTCATTCGGGAGATATCTTTTGAGCAATTTTGCGCTGATAAGAAAACCTTTAATGCTGTTCTGCGCTCCATTGAGGTCATCGGCGAGGCCACAAAAAACGTTCCTGAGGAAATCCGCGTTAGATATCCTGACGTTCCTTGGAAAGAAATGGCCGGCATGCGCAACAAGGTGATTCATTTTTATTTCGGAGTGGATAAGGAAATTGTGTGGCTGGTGGTTAAGGATCATATTACCATGTTGCGGCCGTTGATTGAGCAAATTTTGCAAGAGATGAACGAGCCAATCTCCTGAGCCTCGTTTATCTGCAAAAAATCCCCGTTCCTTTCTTCAAATTAAACCCTTTCCAGCGCAAGCCGCCAGAGGATTTATTCTTTTCTTTCAAGCTTCTCGTGAAGAAAACAGATTCCGCAACCCCTCTCAGCAAAAACTTGCAATCTGCCGGCAGTACATTTCATTTTACCCATGATCATAATAAAAAAGCTCTCATCAGTCATGCAGGCTGATAGAGAGCTTAGTTTTTTATATACTGGTCGGGAAGGGGGGATTTGAAAACCCGTGCCATATTAATTTAATATGTTATTTCATATGGTTAAATAGTAGCTTTTTAGCTCACTGCTAACCCACTGCTACTTTAACAATCAATCGTTTTGATAATTACGAAGGCAGTTAAAATTATCGCAGACAATATTATTGCGATTTTTGAACTGCCTTTTTTTATTGTCATCAGCAAGGAGAATTTAAAATGATTGAGCAATTAAGACCAGAACCTCACCCCACAAAAAACATTTTTAAGAAAAATAGAATCTCACAGGCATTGATAGGCAGGGCTTTGAAATGCAGCAGGGCAAAAGTGAACTACTTGCTCAACGGTTATATCACGCCACAGGCAGAGGAAAATAAAATCTTAAATCAGATTGTTGAAGAACTCAAACGGTAAATAATAATTAGCTGGTTGCCCTTGCGCAAGGGTCAAGGGGCGGGTAGCCTGTGAATACCCGCCTCAAACCAGCCTCCTACACCCTATACAGGAGGGACTTATGGAAAAAGACACATGGGAAGCAGCGTTACATGAAAAACTCATAGAAGCCTTACATCAGAAAATAGCAGAGGAAGAAGGAATAATAAAAAATGAATACTCTGGAAATAATCAGGAAGTCATTGAGCATTTTTTATTTCCAGCAAGACGGAATGTGATTAAAGGTTTTTGCGACACCCTTACAAGCGTAGTTGAGGCGGTAATAGAACAGTACCCAAACGAATATTACTGGCGATATAAAACTCATTACCCTCATGCTTGGATGACAAATGACAATAGAATCAATGCCAAATTAAAGGATTTTAAAATCGTGGAAGTATTAAATTATCTCTTTGAAATAAATCATGGAATCAAGGGTGATGATTTTAAAGTAATGACAGCTCTGGCAGACAGGCTGACAGACAAAAAGAAGCACAACAACAAACATGCTTACAGTGTTTTTGTTGTGAATAAACAGTTTTATGAAAAAGCAATGAAGGCATTATCTCTCACTCAACGAACCTTGCAAAAGTATTTACAGACTTTTTGTGATGCTGGGATAATTTCAGCAATAGGCAGAATAGGCAATGAAGCGGTTTACTGTGATGGTTTTTTTGTGGCAATGCGTGATGGTAAGCTGAGAAAGTTTCATTTCCTCAAAAACGAACCAGAGTATAGGAAGGCATTGCGAAATTTTAATTACAATAGTGGGTAATTACAATAGTGGGGCGTATTGAATACGCCCGGTCAATACGCCTCACCCCTCTATTTTTGATAGTGGGGCGTATTGAGATTAATTTAATACATCAGGCAAAGCACTGATTTTAAAGGGTGATAACAAGGTGAATGTATTTTATAACCCCAGACATTATAATGACAAGGATTGTGAGTGGTGCATAGTGTGGGGCTTTAACAAAGTAATTATTGTGTATTTCCTCATTGACAAGTTGAGGGTGCTTATCAGCCCCTCATTTGATGTCAACTCACAAATACACAATTATTGTTTTTTTCAAAAACAATTAAATGAATCGGTTTTTGTTTTTAACAATGAGCTTCCAGAACTATCTTAGAAACAATACAACGTTGCCGTAAAAACAGAAGTGCATTGCTGTAAGAACATAATCGTTGCTCTCAATAATCAGTATGGCTTTTATAAAAACATAATCGTTGTTGCATAATCATAATGTGGTTTGTTGAACAACCTAATTTGATAATCGAGGATTTCTTTGCACACTAAACAATCACTTTGCCGTTGCTGTGGGAATTATGTGGTCAGTAAACTTACTAAGAACTGCATCGAAACCACCTGCCCATTGCACAAATACCGGCCTGAAGTGAAAAAAAAAAGACAGTTTCAGCAGGGCAAATTAAAAAAGATGAGGCCTGTTATATCAGTGAGAAATAGACCTTTATGAACCAGTGAGCATTTTAAGGTGTGAGGATAACTGATGAAAAGCCTAATTAACCCGTATGAGTGCTTTAGTGTGGGTTTTGCTGCGGGAAGTGATACACGGAGCATTATACACTTACACAACTTAACTTATTTTGAGAGGAGGGCATTAAATGACCTTTAGAACCTATGAGAAGGCACAACCAGAGTTTGTAGCGTCTGCTCTGGAAGATTTGATTAAATATTTAGTCAAACAACTAAGGAAGCAGAAAACTTTTAATGGGGATGCCCTGCAAAAACTTACAGCCTTGGTCAATTCGTACAGTCGAGTATTGTTAACCCCCACGTCTGACCCTGCTGTTGAAGACTACGAGGCTATGGAAGCTGAGGCTTATGCAGAGATGGATAGACGGGAAAAACAGGCTGCTCTGAATGCTGCTGATGATGATGCAGAGGAAGCCTCGCTTAGTGATGAGGAAGTTAAAAGGCACCTTGCCAGTATATGAAACTTAAACTTTATTTAAGGAGGATTTAGAACATGGAAACAGTAAAAGACATAGTACAAAGGTTGAAAAGTTTAGTATCTCAGCAGCCCCAGCAGCAGCCTGTTGAGGCAGTGACCGATGCAAAAACAAAGTTGCAGGAAATGGCTAAGAGTCATAAAGCGAAAAACTCTGCTGCTGGCTTTTCAGCACTTTCTATTTCAAGGAATGATTTAATGACCATAGCAGCAGAAAGAAATAAGATGGCTGCGTTGCTCAAAGACCTTGACAGCACTGATTTCTCTGATGGTGAGATGTTGCACATGTTTAAAACCTTTTATAAAAACCACTTTACTGACTGCCTTGATAATATCAAGAAGGTTACTGACAAATTTCAGATATAGGAAGGTGATATTATGAAAAGTGTCGAGCAAATACAGGCTGAGATTAACGAACTCAATGACAAGCTGGGTGTCGTAAATGCTTCCATTGAGAAAAAGGAAAAAGAGCTTGCCGGTCTCAAAAGCACTCATAGAGATATTGTCTCAAGGAACGCTGGTAAACTGCATCAACCTGCAAGTATCAAAACAAACAGGGCTGCCATTGCTCAAGCAGAGACTGAGCTTGATGATTTAAACATTGCTCAAGCATCACTTCAGGAAAGTTTAAAGCAAACAACTGAGTTACTTGAACTTGCTGTAATCTATAATCAGGTTGCAGACATCAGAGAAGACCAGCACCTCTTTTTGTCATCATTTTATGCGATTTATGAAAATAATATCGTAGGGCTGAAAAATGATTTGATAGCTTTTCAGGAGAAGGTTGCAGAGCTTAAAAAAACACCTAATCCCACGATGAGATTAGAGGTTGTGTTGAAGGAGCTGGCAGCACGGGGCTTGAGCTTTAAGGCTTTAATCGAAGATGGTGAAATTAAGCCAGCAGACCCTACAGCAGACGATAATTTTCTTGACTCTCTGCGTAGCACATTTAGGAAGCCATTAAATTTAATGAGGGATTTAGTTTTACCAAATATAAATCAGATAGGCTCTGATTTAATCAATATCTTGTCATGGGCAGATGGTTCGCAGCTAAAAGAGTATCAGTATAAAGAGCCTAAAGAAACCAGTGGTTTGATTAACCCCGTCAAGCAAGCAGTAACAAATACTGTAGAATTTATCAACCCACTGACCAGAAATCCTGATTACTGGGTGAAACTGGAGCAAGAAAAAAAAGCAATTAAACACCCACAACCCCAATAAGGGTATTACAGGGAAAGTCATGGTTCCCTGTTTTATCATAACAGGCAGTGCTTGATGAGTCTCAGGCATTGCCTGAGTAACACCTCTTTGGTCAGGGTGTGGGGTGAGGGTTAAAAGCCCTTGCCCCCACCTCCTTTTGCCTTTAAAACGCTTTGCTGAAAAAGAGGCTAACTATCTACTCACTACCATTTCAAACGCACTATAGGGCAATCCGGCTTGACAGATTTTGATTTTTAAATGCCCTAACTCTTAATTTATCTCCCCAATATTCCTGAAAGCAATCTCGGTGTTGCACTCACAGGCCCGTGCATAGTTGAGTTGCCGCTAAGATCAATATCTTCCAACTTGTAGTAGTAGGTCTTCCAGAGCCTCACGTCCGTATCAACAAATTCATATAATGCACCTTCTGTGGATGACCCGTGCGCCGGGAACAGGTCGTCATTGATTTTGATATACTCTCCGGTTTCTGAATTGGAGCGATAGATGTTAAATCCTGCATTGGCAATTTCAGATTCAGTGGTCCATTCAAGAATAACCCTGTCTACTTTAATTGTGGCAGTTAAAGCAGACAGGTCAATGACAGTAGGGACACACTGTTCGCCACGCACCGCGCGAACATAGTAGCCGTTGGTCTTATCGTAGCTGAGGACGTTGCCGAAATAGAAGTGCTCGGTCCATGCGTAGTCTGAAAAGCCCGCGTAAGTAGTAGACGACCAGAAATCGGACGCCACAGTGCCGGGAAAATATGAGGTATCAATTGCCGGATTATATCTGCTGTAATCAACAATTGACTGTAGTTCATTCCTGTTTGGCAAACGCCAGTCGCTGTATCCGGCAAGGGTCAGGTTTTCACAGTATGTAATCGCTTGCTCCCAGTTATAAGTGCCGGGGGCTGTGGCCTGCTGCCAAACAAGTCCCGTGGCGGTATCGGTTACTGTGCCATCGCCGTTAATAACCAAATAGCCAGACTGTCCTCCACGCACGGCACGCACATAGCCGTAGGAGTAGGTCTTATCGCCGCCGCCCCCGCCGCCGCCGTCGTAGAAGTACATGTTCCACGCGAAGCCTGCATTGTCTGCGTTTGCAGTAGACGACCAGTAATAAGACGCCACAGTGCCCAAGAAATAACTTGTGTTTATAGTCGGGCCGGGATAAGAGATGCCGCTGTCCACAAGGGTTGACAGTTCCTTTATTGTGGGTAGCCGCCAGTCAACTTTGCCACCAAGGCTGAGATTATTGCAGTAATCAACAGCCTGTTGCCAGTTATAAGTGCCGGGGGCTGTGGCCTGCTGCCACTCAAGCCCGGTTACATTATCCCGCACAATGCCATTGCCAAGGTCAGTGTATGAATGGGGGTTGCAGCTATAGTCCGAGTCCTCCCCGAAAGTGTTGGTATAGGACTGCGTCTGTCCGGTATCTGGAACAAGCGTTGTAAAAACAAAATTATCACACGCATCACCAACACCATCATTATCAGAATCAGCTTGGTCGGGGTTGTAAACAGTGGGGCAGTTATCTATATTGTCAGGGATGCCATCGTTATCTGAGTCTTGAGCTTGCGCTGCAATATCAAAATTAGCAATTAAGAAACCCCTATTGTCATTATAAGGATTGTCTATAAAGCCTAAATATAATCGTGTGGCAGTAGATGGCACATAGAATTTTTGTGTAACGCCAGTGTCTGTTAATCCATCTCCGATAAAGAACAATTGTCTTATTGCTGGTTGTACCTCAGTAAAGTTATGAGTTAAACCATCAGGTGCGAAATTTAAACTCGATGGAGCGGGGTTGGCAGGTTCAGTATCATCAAGAAATACCCCAGTTAAAAACTGTCTTGCATTGTCGATTATGCCGGAGATCCCCCCATATGGTTGAACAGGAACACCATATGGCCAAGGATTGTAACCCTCTGGTCCCCAATAATTGTAACCACTGTTATAAGATACTGCACCAGTAGCACTTGAGAAGGTTAGGACTTGGTTTTGCTTGGCAGAAAATGAATAAGAGGGCGGTAAAATTCCATCACCTGGAGGGGTGTTGTGTCCTGCACCAAAAATATTTGATTTCCCGTCAACAGTGATAGTAATAGCCCACACATGAATGCTAAATGAGCCTAAAAAAAACATCAATGCTAATACTATTGAAGCTTGTTTCGTATAATTCTTTAATTTCATTTTACCCTCCCTTTTGCAAAATAAAAAAGCCCTTAACCTGCATCAATTGCTGATTGAGAGCTTATCATTGAACTACTTTATAATTCCCCGCCTCTTTCATTTCAATCACCTTTGTTGCCCTCTTGGGTTTTGCCAATGACTTCAACTAACTGAGAGACTTACGAAATTGTCATCATTATACGCCTATAGTTATTGGTTGTCCATTTATTAAACCGGCAAGCTTTTCACATATTTTTAACAAACTTTAAAAATGGATTACTATTACCTGAAAATATTTTATGGGGTGCCGTGGAAAAAGGTATGCTGAGGCAGGTTAATTGAAAATGAACGTTTAAGTCTTACCATTATTTAAATAATAATTATTGACATACGTATTACTATTTAGTAATATTTAAACCGTTTTTATGGTTTGTATTTAACTAACCCATGCACAGGGAGAAATGAGCCATGCAACCAAAACTAATTAAACGAAAGCCCCACGCAAAAACCATTGCTTACTTACGGGTGAGTACTGATAAGCAGGAGTTAAACAATCAACGTCTGGAAATACTTGACTATGCAAGAAAGCACCATCTAAACGTTGATGAGTTCTTATCAATAGAAATATCATCACGCAAAGACCCCAAACAACGGCGTATAGATGAGTTGTTGAGCAAACTAAATGCTGGTGACACGCTTATATTAAGTGAACTCAGCAGGCTTGGCAGGTCAGTAGGTCAGGTAGTAAACATTGTCGATGAGCTTATTAAAAAGCACATACGGTTAATTGCAATCAAAGAGAGCATCAATATTGAACCTAATGGCAAAAAAGACCTACAGACAACGGTTATGGTTAGCATGTTTAGCCTGTTTGCAGAAATGGAACGCCAGTTAATCTCTGAGCGTACCAAGCAGGGGCTTGCTGCTGCAAAGGCACAGGGCAGACAGTTAGGCCGACCCTGCGGCATCGGCAAGAGTAAACTTGATGAGCATAGCGATGAGATAATTGCTTTACTGAGAAATGGCAGTACAAAAACATTTATTGCCAAGCGATACAATACATCAAAGGTCAATCTGCATCACTGGCTTAATAAGCATCAGATTGATGTAACCCCGATTTAGTGCAGCAGCAGGGCAGTAAGGCAAGGCAGCATGAGCCCCCCCTGCCTAAATCTCAGCATACCCCTGCCTTCTAAAAAGGCACGGGTGGCGACCACATTTTTCTGTAAAATTTGTCTCATGTGATAGCGAACCTCACCCTACACACCCTCAACAATAATTTTTTTTATCTGGCCATCTTTTTTTGTTTACTTGTCTGCAAAACAGGTGTAATAGTTATTGCAGTAATCATAAAAGATTACGTCAATCTTTTTGAAAGTTTCAGAAGGCGGTTAAAAACTTTCGCAGACTAAAACTGCGTTGAGTTTTCTAACCGCTTTTTTTATTGGCAAAAAGATTGATGAAAGCCAAGACCACGAATCAGGCATTGACAAATAAGACAGACCTCCCTAATGGTTGCAGTAGTAATAGTCAACTTGAAAGGGGGTTTGATATGAAAGTACATATTAGAACAGAGGAAAAATGCCCGTGCTGCAAAAAGTGTTTTCAGAAAAATAATTATGGTGATTTATTTTGCTTTGAGCACCAGACAAGGCCAAAGCATTATTATCTTGATTGGTGCTACAAGGGGGAGCAGTTTAAAGCATGGGGAATTGACTCTTATAATCAAGCGGTAAAAGATGCTGCACAAATCACATGGGAAATAGATAATCATTGTTTTGACCCTGAAAAATATCGAGGCAGAAAAAAGGCAGCCAGTAAATATGCTTTTACCCACGTTTATGATGAGTGGCTAAAGGGCCGAGAGCAAGAGGTTGACCTTGCTCCCAGCTATTTAGAAAAGCTCAAGCAATATAGAAAAGATTTTGTTGCGTTTTTTAAAGATGAAGATGTGCGGGAAATAAGAACTTTCAATATAAAAAAATTTAGACAATCTTTTCCAAAGGAACTAAAGGGAAGAACCGTCAGAAATAAACTTGCCGTGTTACAGAAATTTTTTAACGATTTAGCCGATGATGAATTTATCACTAAAGACGTGCCAAAATTTAACCTTAAAGCAATAACAGTACAAGATGAATTTATCACTAACACGCTTGATAAAGAGACACAGCTAAAAATTTTAAATGAGATGCCCGCAGCAGACAGACCATTTTTTCAATTTAGAATGGCAAGTGGTTTACGCCCCTCTGAAGTGCGAGCCTTAAAGTGGAAAAATGTTTTCAGGAAAGCACCTGAACCTTATATCTTGATTTGTGCAGGTTTCTCAAAAGGCATTTATAGGCAGGTGACGAAAACAAAAAATCAATGGGTAATAGCCATTACAAAACAGATTGAAGAAATTTTGGATAAAGTGCCCAGACGTTTAGACGTTGATTATGTTTTCTGGTATCAATACAAGAAAAATTGTGTCAGACCGTATGGGGAAAAGAAATATAGGGCAGTATGGAAGGCAGCCTGTGAAAAAGCTGGTGTGGTGTTTGTAAATACCTATGTAGGAACCCGCCACTCCTTTGGCAGGCAGCAAGTTGAAAAAGGCACACCGCTTGATTTAATACAGGCTCAAATGGGGCATAGGTCGGTACAGACGACTAAACGATATGCACAATATGACAAAATAAAAGCAATGAGAGAGGCGTTTGAAAACTGACCTCTCTCACTGCTAATTTACTGCTACTTTTTTAAATGTTATATGAAAGTAAAATCAAAAAGTTAATGGTCGGGAAGGGGGGATTTGAACCCACATTCCATTTTTTAACTTACTAAAATTACTTCATTAATTTAGGGTTATTTTACAAGCCTTGTGGTTCCTTGTGGTTTTTAAATCCCCTACCCCATGTAACCCAGCCCTTACAAATTCTTGCCAAGATAACATTTGACACCCCTTTGGCAGTTGAAATATAGTTATCCCAATTAAATAAATTCAGGATGGTAAGACGAAAGCAGGGTGAATGTATCGCACTCAACAAAGGAGGGGTTATGTTGCAGAAAAAGGCTGTAATAGTTTTCTTGCTGTTTGTGTTTTGCGGATATTCCGCTGGTTGTGGAAAAAAACCAAAAACAAAGGATGAACATTACCCCGATGGAAAATTAAAAGCAGTTTACACTTACAATGATGAGGGGCTACTTGATGGGGTGGTAAAAAAATATAACGAAGATGGAAGCATAAAAAGTGAAGAAACGTATAAAAATAATCTTTTAAATGGAATATCTAAAGAATATAGGAGCGGGAAGTTACATGCAGACTGCTATTTTAAAGATAACAAAAAGAACGGCATAATGAGACTTTACTATGAGAATGGCAATGTACATTTTGAGTTCAATTATAAAGATGACAAGAATGAAGGCATAGGTAAAAAATATTACTGGAGTGGCAAGTTAGACTCAGAGGGTAATTATAAAGATGGCAAGCAGGAAGGCGTAACGAAATATTACTATGAAAATGGCAAATTAGACAAAGAGATAAATTATAAAGATGGCAGAGAATTATCAAGAACCTGCTATGACGAAAATGGGAACAAAACTACTTGTAAGTAATAGCTTGTATTGCCACTAATAGACGATAGCGGAAATAGAAATTAATACATGTCAAGGCAGGGTCAGCAATGGCTCTGCCTTTTATTTTAAGACTTTTTAATATGGCTCAGGTATTCCTTCTCAAAATCCTTCTGACTTAATCCCAGCACATACTTAAGCCCCATCTCCACTACGACCCCTTGAGAAATATCATACCGCTCAAGCAGCTTCATTAACTCACCCATAATATCTTCATCAACCCTTATAGATAATATTTTCTTGCCCATACGCTATATTTTCTCCTTGACTTATGTATTACATTGTATTACTATATTATACAAAAGGAACGCCCATGATTAAAGACAAGATTGTAACTATCCGCTTTTCATCAGATGCCTATAAGCACTATACAGATATTCTTCATAAAAGGGGGCTGTGCTTCTCAGAAGTCCTGCGTTTAGCCTTGGTTACGTTTATGGAAGATAACTTTATAAGAAAATGTAATACAGAGCAAACAAAAACTCCTTTTAAAACCGGAGGGATACAGCTATGAAAGGCGCAAGGGCATTAACTAAGGAAGAAATAACAAACGTAATAAACAGCTTCTGGGGTAAATATGAGGTCAGGGATAGGTCGTTATTTCTGATAGGTCTTTTTACCGGAGCAAGGGTATCTGAGCTTATTTCTCTCAAAGTAGGGGATGTGTACCAACACGGAAAGGTAGTCAAGACACTTGAGCTGCGGAAGGCGATTACCAAAGGCCATAAGACCCGGCAGATACCATTGAATCTTGAGGTACGGGAAACCATTGAAATCTTGATTGAATGGAAACAGAAACAGGAAGAAAGCCTTAAACCGGATGCACCGTTATTTGCATCAAGGAAACAGGGTGGAAGACTTACAAGAATACAGGGACACCGCATACTGAAAGCAGCCTACCATGAAAATCAGCTTACCGGAAACGTCACCACGCACAGTATGCGCAAGACCTTTGCAACTACGTTGGCAAAGAATAACCCGCTGCAAGTTGTTAAAGAACTGCTGGGCCATTCATCCCTTGCCATAACCGATAAATACCTGTCGGTAACAGAGGCAGATTTAAGGGATGCTGTGGCCGGGCTTTCGTTCTGTTAGGTGTTAGGCAGCAGAATAGGTAAAGATAGCAGGGAAAACATCCAAACGATTACAGGGCAAAATGAATGTAACACTTTTAACTGAAACGGCTTTTATGTCACGGATACCGACTGTTGCAGAGGATATGACAGCGAGAAGCCATATAAAGGGTAGTTGAATGTAACGTAATGGTAGTTTTGTTACATTCATGCAATTATGACTTTTTACTTTATTGGTATAACAGGGTTTGTTGTATCCTAATCAGTCCGCTATAAAAAAATTTATAGTTTACAAGGTATGACTGGAAAGCTGTCAATAGTTGAGTTTACTGATGATAAGCTACGGGAGATTTTGCCCCGGATACTGTATCAGTCAGGCGCAACCGATGAACAGTTATCCGACATGGTAGGTATATCCCGGCGGACGCTTAACAACTGGTATAACAATTATCCAGAGTTTAAGGCTGCCATAGTATCCGCCCGTGACCGCCACAACTCTGAGGTCTTGGAGAAATCGCTCATCAAAAGAGCGCAGGGCTATGATGTAGTTGAGCATGAGCAAGGGCAGCGTGGCACACAAACCATAGAAATTGCCAAGACAAAGCATATACCGCCTGACACCGCTGCGCTCCAGTTCTTTTTGAAACTGCGCTCTCCTGAACGCTGGAAAGATAAAGAGGATGATAAACGCTCTGAGCTTGCTGAAGTTTTCGCCATGATTATAAATAAGACACGCAGCCTACCAGCGACACGGACACCAGAGCCTAAAGAGCTTGCACCGATAGACAGCAGCACACGCCACAGCACACCACACCACAGCAGCCAATAGCGACACAGAGGCTCTCTCAGGGCAGGGGGGGGCATCACAGACCACCCAACCCCTACCACCCTGCCCCGGAGATAAGGTTCCATATTTAGGACTTCCCCAGTCGTTATATTTTTTACAAAACTAATTTTTGTCGTGATAAAAGTTCCTGACAATATAATAAATCAAGCACTTAGCGGCAACGTTGAGTGCTTTTTTATTTTCTACTTTATAATTTTTGTATAATTGGCAGCAGGTACAAAAAAGCAGAGCCATCTATGACCCTGCCCTTTATTGTCAGCAAATCTACTGTTCGTAAATAGAATAAAATAGAGCGATGACTATTTTTTGACCGGGTATAAAATACGTGGCAAGCGGTGGACGTTTACGGGCTTAGATGTTACTTGACCGTATTATTTAAGGGTATAAAATGTAATCATCCAATAAAAAAGTATCGGAGGCCGAACCCGTGAGCATCGGTCTTTTTATGCTTAAAAACAGAATGCAAACAAATTGTTTGAGTGTCCTTATACTACGAGGTATAGGGCAGCCTATTCGTGGGCTGAGATAACACTCCGGCATTTTTTATGAGGGAGGTCATGCAATGAAGAATTCAAAGGACAACAAGACAAAGCCAGAAGCACCCGCAGCAGTAGCCGAGGTGAACGCATTTATCGGCTGGACGGTGAATGCTCTCAGCCTATTGAGGTAAAATGCTGATGATGTTCATACTGTCAACGACTATCGGGCCTTCCGGGAGCTGTCGGAGTTGGTACTTGACAGCAATATTAAACGGCTGAATGAGGCCCGATAATCGCTATCCGAGGCTTACACGCTGACAGAGGTATGATGCTTTATTTAAGTGGCAACAGGTATCCGGTGGGCCTTCAGCTCGCCGGGGATGCCTGTAACAAGGGGGAGATATGCAGGACAGTTTAAAGACGCCTGAACAAGAATTAATATTGTATCGTTATTATAGAGGAATTAATTGGGGCGAACAGAAATACATAGAACCCTTAGAAAGGTTATTTATTAATTCCGAGTTAAAGTTTTCATCTATACAGGAGTTTAATGACCCATTCGATTGCAAATCTTTCAGGTTTACATTTGATGGAGTTAAACGAGGTGAAGCAATAACATGGATTCAAAATAATTGGGTGAAGCCAATTTTCCGCAATGCAAATAGCAGAAAAAGAAGGGAAAATGCAGAACACATATATGATGATTTTAACTCTGGAAAAGAAACCAGTATGGTAGGAAAAACAACAAAAGATATTTATACTCATATATCAAATGATTTTCTTATATGCTGTTTTTCTGAAATTCCAGACTCAATTTTAATGTGGGCTCATTATGCTACTGGGCATAGGGGTTTTTGTATTAAATGTGGCTTTAAAAAAGATTTAAAAATAGATGCAACCTTGGCAAAAGTAGCATATCCAGACAATGATTATTTTCCTCAAATAAATCCAATGCTCTATCTACAAGGGAAGGATGATGCTGTAGGAAAAATGTTCTTTGCAAAATCAAAACATTGGAAATATGAGGGGGAATGGAGAATGATGAAAAAAAACGATGGTAACCAATATGAGCAACAGCTTTCTGATGTTTTACAGGGGGTTATATTTGGTTGGAAAATGCTACCAGAAGATAAGACTCAAATAAAAGAATGGATAAAACAGGGAAAAAGCAATCCAGAGTACTTTGAAGCCATAGGTAATCCAGATAAATTTATATTGGACATTAAACCTGTAGAATAATTTTAGACTAAAGGAGGGGCTTATGAAAAATTTAATCTTTGCTTTATGTGTAGTCGTGATGTTCAGTACTTCTGCCAATGCTATTCAGGTTTATGTTGCGGGAACAAAACTCGTGGACATGTGGAGAGAATGCAAGAAATGTGATGAGGGCAAAAAATGTGATTTGCAAGAAGCAGCGTTTTATCAAGGTTATATTTTAGGTATTGTTGACCATCACAAAGTTATTAATGGATATGCTTTTAAGCTGCCCTCTAATGCACTAGCTGGACAACTATATGAAGTTGTCGGCAAGTGGCTTGACAACCATCCCGAGAAGTGGAATGAGGGCGCTATTGACTTAGTATTTGAAGCGTTACAGGCTGCATTTCCTTTAAAGAAAAAATAGAGGGAGATGCTTTTATAAAAAAGAGGGAGGGGCTTATGATAAAAACAAGAATAGTGATTGTAGCAGTAATGGCTTTATTTTTAGTGGTGCTTGTTAAGACACCATCATGTTCTGCTTCTTTTGTAACAGCGCAGAAGGACACTTTGAAGGGACTGAAAGGAGTTTGGGTTTTAGTTGAAGGCCTCACTCCGAATGCTATAAAAGCAGGTTTGACAAAAGAACAAATTACAACAGATGTTGAGGCAAAACTAAGAATTGCGGGCATTAAAGTATTAACAAAAGAAGAATCGTATACCACTCCGGGAACTCCATGTTTATACGTTAATCTTAACTTCATAAAATTAGAGGAAACTGTATTATCTGCTTTTAGCATAGACTTAGAATTACAGCAGACCGTTCTATTGGATAGAGAACTCTCAATGTCTTGTATTGCAAACACATGGTCACAAAATTATTGTGGCGGTGTCGGTAAAGATAAAATTCAATTTGTTCGAGATAAAATTAAGGATTTAGTGGATATGTTCATAAACGACTACCTTGCTGTGAATCCGAAGAAGTAAGGGGGGAATAATATGAAAGACGTTATCAAAGACATTATTAAGTGGGGAGTAATTATCATTATAGGTGCAGGGGTTTTTTATGTTGTGTGTCCCAAGTATGAAATTATTAAGCATGATGGTGACTCAGTATTTAGATATAATAAAATTACAGGGTTAACAGAAAGATGGATGCCTTTAGAGTTAGTCGGTGATATTCCTTTACCAAGTCATTGGAAAAAATTAGAAGAAAACCCCATTGAGTTACAGCTTAGTATGGATATGCTAAAGCGCAAAAAATAAAAATAATAACGTTTCAAAATGAGAGAAGGTGACACTATGGGCCGTAAAAGACAAAGCAAAAGGGGGTAATATGAAAAAATCTTTTATTGTTATAGTTCTTTTAGTGGTTATAAATTTAGTATTCTCATTAAGCGCTCTGAATGCAGAGGAAAACAGGCGGGATGGTAATTGGTGGAGAACGTTAGAAAATAAATCATATCGAGTCCAATATTTGGTTGGTTTTCTTGATGGAACTATACTTGGTAATTATTTTTCTTACTGGGAATTTTATAACAATAAAAAGGATAATGAATTTAGTGCGAAAGTGCTTAAATCATTTTCAACATATTACAATAAATATTTAAATGATGTGACAACTGGACAGCTTTGCGATGGGTTAGATGAATTTTACAAGGACTATAAAAATCGCAAAATAATAATTCCGGATGCTGTCTGGTTAGTCGTTAATGGGATAGCTGGTACACCCAAGGAAGAACTGGACAAGAGGATAGAAAGCTTTCGTAAAAACGCAAAATAAAAAAACAGAATGAGAGGAGGTGAAAACAATGGGTAGAAAAAGACAAGGCAGAAAAGATTTACCGCAACGGATGTATGAGAAGTACGGTGGAAAAGGGTAAAAAAGGGTCAACGCCCCATTTTTTCTATTTAAGAACAGTAGATTGGCTGACAATAAAAGGCAGGGTCTTTAATACAGCTTCTGCCTTTACTGTGGAAAACCTTGAGGCAGCGGTGGGAAGCTTTAAGGAAACGATTGAGAGCCTGAGCGAGAGGGAGTAGCTTTGGTTTACTCCCAGCAGAACTAAGGTAGTTAAGGGGTTGAGCAGATTGCACAATTTTTGAGCATTGGTTTTTATGGTTATAATTTATATTCTCTTTATCCTTTGTTTATTACTCTCCATTGCCATGATTTTGTGGCCATCAGTTTTATCTGCATTCGCAGTTATATATTACCGTGCAGTTTTAAAAATGTTTGGTTATAGAATTGAGGTAACGCCAATATCTCCGGGTAAACCTGAGAAGCTTATGAAGATATGGGGCATTATTTCTCTTCTGATTTTTTTATTACTAATGACTGTGTTTTATTTCATAACAAAACGGTGATTTGAAATACCATTGTTTTCAGGGGATAGGAAGCAAGGTCTGCAAATAAAATAATAATGGAAATAATTTCTTGACATATTTTAAATATTAAGGTATTAAAAAAGTAGATACCCACGGGCTTACGCCCGTGGCCCTATGAATTTTAATGTATTTTATTTTCAGCCTTGGCATTCAACCACGGGCTCACGCCCGTGGTCTTCTGCTATTTTTGATAAAGGGGACTTTTACAAAAATTAAATAATGCACTCTCATTGGCCGGAAGGTATAGATAAACAATGAGAGGCGGTGTTAATGTGGCCCTCAGAGGGCAGGTAACAAAGACCCGCACAGTTATTAATCTTAGCTGCGTGGGTTTTTTTGTGTCCACCAGCATAAAACAGAGATTTTATTAATTTTAGCTGTGTGGGCTTTTTTATGGCCCCCAGCCTTCAACTGGAGGCTACATGACAATATCAAATATCCTTTTAAAACCAAAACCCCATCCTCTCTTTTACCGGCTAAAAAGTCTTAAACTCCCACTTCTTCATGTTTCTCACTTTCTGAAAATTCCTCAAACCAGTTTTTATTTACAGGTTGCTGGTTACAAAAATATTGAACCGAAGCTTGAAAAGAAGCTCAAAGCCCTTCTCCGTCGCATCGAAAAGGAGGCTGGAAAATGAAAATATTACCCCCCTATCCGCCCTTTATGTTTATGCGAGAAAATAAGAAAGAGAGAGAAAAATTACACATGAAGAGAAAAGCACTACTCAACTACCAAGCAAAATGCCTCATGGTGCAAGAAGGAAAATTTACAGAAGCAAGAGAATATTACATAAAAAGCATCCGTTGTATTCGTTGTTCATAGATTGCGAAATAGTAAATCAATGTTTAAAAACGAATCAGAATCAATACTTATTGATGCCTGTTTTCGGGAGCCAGACAGCTTGCCGCTTATTTTTGATGCGGTGCATCCTTCAGACTTCACTCATGGCGCATATAGCAAAGCCTTTGCAGCACTCAGGGCGTTATATCAAGAAGGCGCAGCCATTGACCCCTTAGCGGTTGCAAAAAGGGCCGGTATTACTACAAGTGATTTCCCTTGGAACGGGGAATACTATTTTTCCGGCTTCAACCTTGATTACCATGCGCAACAAGTACGGCAGCAGGGGCAGCGGAATCGGCTAAGAATGGCTCTTAAATCAGCGCTGAAAGATACAGAGGATGAGAGCAAAGAACTGCCCGATATACAGGCTGGCATATCTAATGACCTGTTTAAAGTGCTTGCAGACACTCAGCAGCGTCACGACCGGGACATTGCCGGGGAAGTGCTGGCATTTTACGAACAGCGAAAAAAAGAGAAGGCTGAAGGCAAGCGGCTGGCTGGGATTGAAACGGGTATCTCTCAGCTCGATAACGTGCTGGGAGGATTGCAGCCGGGTACTCTAACCATAATCGGGGGCCGCAGCAGCCACGGTAAAAGCACCCTTGCCTTGGACTTCTTTTTTCGTGCCGGTAAAGCCTTGGTGTCCTGCCTATACGTTTCACTTGAGCAAACAGCGCAAGAGATATTTCTTTACCTTCTACAGAAGTTCACCAGCATTTCATCTTTGACAGTTAAGCTGGGAACCGTGAATCAGGGGCAAGAAACAATAATCAGGGACGCTATTAAGCGGTTGGGTGAACTGCCTTACTGTTTTGAGGACGGCTGCAGCAAGCTCTCTGACATCGTACTGAAGGTAAAAGGCAAGGTACTGAGCAAAGGTGTTAAGCTCGTGGTGGTTGACTACATACAGTTGATTGAAAACCAGATGAAGGGCGAAGCACGGCATTTAGAGGTCGCCGGTATCAGTCGGATGCTCAAGCGTCTGGCTATGGATATGGGCATAGCGATAGTGGCTCTGTCCCAGCTTAACAAAGAGAGTGAGAACCGCTCTGGCAAGAAAATCTATTTATCCGATTGCCGGGAGAGCGAGGCAATCAGCCATGATGCAGATGCAGTTATCTTCCTGAGTCGTCCGAGCCTATACGGTGACGATGGCGCAGACTTTATTGAACTGGCAAAAAACAGGCACGGCCAGACCATATCAAAAATAAAAGTGAAGTGGGATGCGAAGTTTAACACCTATAACGAAATTCAATTATAGCAGGGTCACGGCTCAAGCCTTCACAGGGGGAAGCCTCACCCTTCCCCCTGTACCCTGCTTGCCCGGTGAGGGGGTAGAATGGCAGATGTACAGATTGAAAACGGTTATGTAAAAATTGCCAATGAGTTGCTTGATGCTTTTTTGAGGCTGCGACTAACCAGCTATCAGACAAGTATTTTCTTCGCCATAGTGAGAAAAACGTATGGATTTAATAAGCGTGAAGACCAAATTAGTTTATCTCAATTTGAGGAATTAACCGGGATTGCCAGAAGCAATGCTTTAAGAACCCTGCGAGAACTCGACTGTATGAATATAATCAATATCAGGAAAGAAACACACATGCGTGTTTTTTATGGGGTGCAGAAGGATTATGACAAGTGGCTAACTGTTATCAAACCAGATAACAGTTTAAAGCCTCAACTGTTATCAAACCAGATAATAACTGTACTCTCAGATGATAACAAAACTGTTGTCAAACCAGAGAACAACAAAAGACATAAAAGACATATTACAAAAGACAATATAGTGCAGAAACTTTCTTCTAAGGAAACCTTAGAAGCTTATTTCTTATCCTTACCGGAATATCAAAACCTATCTTCTCCCATTAAACTGCACATGCTTACCTTTATAGATAAAATCAGACAGGGCAATAAGACAAAGGTGCTGGCTAAGTCAAGAGTAGATAAAGCCATTAACTCTTTACGGGAGATTATAGGTAAGTATGGGGAAGCAAACCTTATAAAAGGCATTGAGGCTGTATTTGCTAAAGAGAAAAAGGACGGCTTCAGCTATGTAGGGCATGACCCCACGGGCTACGTCCGGGCAGTCGCAAAGAGATTACATATTCAGGCAACGCAAAAAGAGGTTGAGCAAAAAGCACAACGGGAAAGGGACTCATTGATGAAGGCAACTGGCGGAGAACTATTGCAAGAGATTGAAAGTCTGTTGAATAAATAAAAACACCCTCGGAGAGGGGGTATGTCTTGGAATGAGTAATTAGCTGTTCCTCGATATATGCCTACAGTCCGGGGGCAATGGATATACATCTTTATTATATTATGACACATTTATGTGGGCGTGAGAAGTAAGGGCAGCAGATAATAAAAAACCCCCGACGGGGAGGGGGGGAACCGTCGGGGGGTAAACAGAGGTTGCTTATGAATTGTTCAAACTATACAAGCATTATTTCATGAGTTCAAGCAGATGATATGATGATTTCAAAAATGTAATGTTGCGGTAATGTAAATGATTTACTTCGGGAGAGATTGAAAAAGTTTTATATCGAAAGAAACCCCTTGCAGCCCAAAATTTAAAGAGGAAGAAAAGAGCAATTAAAAAAATCATCTATGGCAGACATCGCCCCGCAGGTGGGCAAAATTTAAACTAACCGCAGCAATGTCAGACGAATGTAAAACGCATATCACGCAAAACAATTTGACTTTTTCCCCCGATAACCTTAATAAGCCTTCTTATCATTTTGATAATAAACAGAATGAAAGGAGGTTGCTTGATATGATAAAAATAAGGACGTGGCAAAAGTGTCCAAAGTGTCAGGGTAGTTTTAGAAACATTGAAGAAACTCTTATATGTTCAAATTGCCTTACCAGACCTGCAAAATATTATTTAGAATGGTGGTATAAGGGCGAACGTTTCTGGCTCTCAACTTTTAATTCTTTGGTAGACGCACAGAGAAAAGCAGTAGCAATCGAAGCAGAAATTCAAAATCACAAATTTAGAGCAGAAAATTATAGGGGTCAAACAACAAAGATAGCGAAAAAATATCAGTTTAGTTATGTCTATGAAGAATGGCTTAAAGAGAGAAAACAGGATTTAGAGAAAAACGAGATAGCACCATCATATTATGAGAAGTTGGTGCAGTATAAAAAGAAATATGTTGGTTTCTTCGGTGATACAGATATTCGTGAGGTTAAAACCTACGATATAAAAAAATTTAAAGCTACACTTCCTATTGAATTAAACCCCAAAACACAGAAAAATATCCTTGATGTATTGCAAAAGTTTTTTCGAGATTTAAATGATGCTGAATTTATTCCTGATATGCCGAAATTCCCAAAAATAAAGCATCTACCAGAGCCTGAGTGGGCTTGGATAGAAAAAGCAACTCAGATTAAAATATTAAATGAGATACCAGAGGATGATAGACCTATTTTTGAATTTTTATTTGAAACTGGACTTCGTCCTGCTGAAGCGAGAGCAGTACAATGGCAAGACATTATACGTGATGCAGAGATACCACATATTCAAATTCGAGCGAGTTTCTCGAAAGGAATATATAGAAAAATTACAAAAACTAAAAATGAATGGCCGACACCTATCACAACCCAAGTTGATAAAATATTAAAGAAAGTGCCAAGACGATTAGGGTGTAATTTTATTTTTTGGTATCAGTATAAGATAGATTGTATTAGACCGTATGGCGAAAAGAAGTATCGGTCATTATGGAATACCGCTTGTAAAAAGGCTGGTGTTGAAGGCGTAGTTTGTTACGCTGGAACACGTCATTCTTTTGGGTCACAACATCACAATAATGGTATTCCTCTTGAATTAATTGGAGCCATGATGGGCCATAAATCAACTCAAACAACTAAAAGATATGCCCACCTTGATAAGTTGAAGGCACTAAAAAAGGCTTTTGACTATTAATCAAAAGCCTTGTGGTTTCTTGTGGTATTTTACACAAGATAATTAAGATATTTCAATAAGTTTCTGGTCGGGAAGGGGGGATTTGAACCCCCGACCTCATGCTCCCGAAGCATGCGCGCTAACCAGACTGCGCTACTCCCCGAATCTTTTGAATTTTTTTAGATTACACTAAGTAGCACGGTCTGTCTATTATTTTTTATTTTTTTATTGTCCGTTAAAACGCGATCGCACAAGCTATGTCGTCGTTGTAGATGCAAACCCGCTGAAAACGAATGGTATAATTTGCGTGTATTCCAGAAGAATGACACCCGTTCCTGCAATAAACGGTGTCGGCTCAAAACTGGTGCCTGCCAGCAGCATGATGATGTCCCCGGTTTGTGTTCCAATGCGGGCATTCAGCGCGACATATCCGCCGGTAAACAGGTTGGTGACCGTGAAATAGAACCCGTAGCCGCCGAAACTGGAAATGGTAAGGCCGCCGGTATCGCTGAATGAAACCTGCGAGCTGAAAATATCAAGTGAGCTAACGAAGAAGCAGACATATTCATTGCCGGTAACAACATTTGGTCCGATACTGTTTTCAGCGCGGGCAGTGCTTATGAATAAGCCACTCACGAGAAGCATACCGCACAGCATAATCGACATTCTTTTTTTGTTCATACATACCTCCTTATTTATTTAACAGCTTTTTCCGGTTGTTCTTTATCATCCTTTACCAGGCCCTTATCCTGGTTTTTTACATCCTTCATCTTTTCCATCATTGCCTGAAGATTAGTCGAGAGACTTCCTGCTTCCTTCATAAGCTCATCGCGGTTAATAATATTTTTTTTGACCAGTATATTTACCAGTGCACCCTGAATGATGCTGCTGGTATTAATTGCCTCGTAGCATGCTGTTATTTGCTTGTCAAAATCATTTTTCAAATAATTGAAGATGAATACCTGCCCTAAAATAAGAGCAATAAGTATAATAAAAGTCAAACGGGGGCTGTAGTTGCCTTGTTCCATAATATGCCTTAAGATTAATAATATGATTATAAATCATTTTACAGTAAGTTTGCAAGCACAATGCCAAGCTTGAGGCTGTTGCTGATTTGCTGGCGGTTAATAAAGTTCATTAAACATATTAAAGGGTTAGGATGGGTTACGGTGCGATAGGCAGCGGATGATACTATCTGGCATTACGTCAGCATCGGCTCGTTTGCGCCAAAACATTCTCCTGCCGGCTTTTAGTAACCACCTGACATTCTATTCCTGGATGTGCGCGGAAACGGCGCTGCATATAGAAATTCAAACACGCACACGCTGCCAAGGTTACACAATCTTTCACCAGATGAAAACAATGGCCGGGTTAAACCAGATGCCCTCTTATATATTAAGCTTTTTCTTGAAAAAGTTCAATGTCTCCCGTATCCCTTCATCAAGCTGAACAGCGGGGGCCCAGCCAAGTAATTCTCTGGCCCTGGTAATGTCAGGCTGCCTCACCTTCGGGTCATCCTGGGGAAGTGGTTTGAACACAATGTTTCCAGTACCGCCGGCAAGCGCATCTATCTTCCGGGCAAATTCTATAATAGTCATTTCATGGGGATTGCCGATATTGACCGGCTCATTGATTGCAGAAAACAGCAGCCGGCAAATCCCCTCTATAAGATCCGACACATAGCAAAAACTTCTGGTCTGAGAGCCATCACCAAATATAGTCAGATCTTCCCCCTTGAGGGCCTGATAGAGAAAGGTCGGCACCACCCTGCCATCGTTCAGCCGCATGCGCGGACCATAGGTATTAAAAATCCTCACAATGCGCGTAGCAACACCATGATAGCGATGGTAGGCCATGGTCAATGCTTCGGCAAAACGCTTTGCCTCATCATACACGCCCCGCGGGCCAATCGGGTTCACATTACCATAATAGTCTTCCGGCTGCGGATGAATCAGGGGGTCACCATACACTTCAGAGGTAGAGGCCAGGAGAAACCGTGCCTGTTTTTCTTTAGCCAGACCCAGTGCCTTGTGCGTACCGAGAGACCCGACCTTTAAGGTCTGTATCGGCAGCTCCAGGTAGTCTATGGGACTGGCGGGTGAGGCAAAGTGCAGTATATTATCTATCGGGCCTTCAATAAAAATATATTCGGTGACATCATGTTTTATAAACTTAAATTTTGGATTACCCAACAGGTGAGCAATGTTATCCGTATCACCGGTGATGAGATTGTCCATGCAGATTACTTCATGTCCTTCCCTGATGAGCCGGTCACAGAGGTGACTGCCCAGAAATCCTGCACCGCCAGTTACCATGGTACGCATTGTATATCTTCTCCTCTTCAGTTACTGTTTTATGCCTAGTCCAAAATACTGAAAACCCTTTTCCTGAAGCTTTTTACCATCATAAATATTGCGCCCGTCAAAAATAACGGGGCTTTTCATGAGGGCTCTAATTTTGTCAAAGTCCGGCTCGCGGAATTCATTCCACTCAGTGATTACCAGCAGCGCCTCTGCGTCTTTCAGAACATCATGATTTTTTATGCCGTATCCGATCCGGTCGCCAATAATCTTCTTTGTCTCATGTGTCGCCACCGGATCAAATGCCTCGATGACTGCTCCAGCCTCAAGCAATCGCTCTATTATCACGAGGGATGGCGCATCACGCATATCATCAGTCTTGGGCTTGAATGAAAGACCCCACAGGGCAATCTTTTTACCCTTCACATTCCCTTTGAAATAGGCAATCACCTTGTCAGCCAGCAGGCGTTTTTGCAGCATATTCACTTCTTCAACCATAGGCAGTATTTTCATGTCATAGCCGGCTTCCAGGCCAAATTTTATGATGGCCTTGACATCCTTGGGGAAACACGATCCCCCATAGCCCACGCCGGGGAACAGAAATGACGATCCAATGCGCGGATCAGAACCCATGCCCCTGCGCACCAGATTAACATCTGCTCCGAGTTTCTCACACAGGTTGGCCATTTCGTTCATGAATGAAATACGGGTGGCGAGCATTGCATTGGCTGCATATTTGGTAAGTTCGGAACTGCGTATATCCATGATCAGGACCGGGTTCCCGGTCCTGATAAACGGCGCATACAGCTCTTTCATGAGTTCAGAAACGCGCGGGCCTTCAGTACCGCAAACAACCCGGTCCGGCTTCATGAAATCGTCAATAGCAGCCCCTTCTTTCAGGAACTCCGGGTTAGAGGCAACGTCAAAGGTCTGATTGGTTTCCCCGGCTATAATCGCCTTTACCCGTTCCGTCGTTCCAACCGGCACCGTGCTTTTGGTCACCACTATCTTATAGCCGTTCATATGCTTCCCGATTTCACGGGCAACCGCCCACACCGCACTCAGGTCAGCAGACCCATCATCCGCGGAAGGAGTACCCACGGCAATAAAAATGAAGAGCGCTCCCTGCACTGCTTTGCCAATATCAGTAGTAAACAAAAGACGGCCTTCAGTGACGTTGCGGCGTATCATCTCATCCAGCCCCGGTTCATAGATGGGAACCTTGCCCTGATTGAGCAGTGCAATCTTTTCGCGGTCAATATCCACACAGGTGACATCATTGCCTGTTTCTGAAAAACATGTTCCGGTGACAAGGCCCACATAGCCGGTGCCTATCATACAGATATTCATTTAAAACTCCTTTAGTTCTCCCTGCAAATACTCTTCTAGCGCCGTATCCCAGTGCCTCAGTGCCATACCTGTTTCACGGACAAACCTGCTGCAATCCAACACTGAATAGGACGGCCGCGGGGCCGGCATCTTCAGTTGATCGGTCGTAATGGGGCGTACCGTTACCCCAAGGCCTGCGCGCTCCACTATCCGGAGCGCATATTCATACCACGTACAGTTCCCCTGGTTACACACATGATACATGCCGTGCGCGTTACTATCAAGCAGTGCTTTAAGAGCCCGTGAAAGGTCCCGGGTCCAGGTGGGACTTCCGCGCTGATCATGTACCACGTTTAACTCTTTTTTGTCTTGTGCCAGCCGTAAAATGGTTGCGATAAAATTATTGCCGCCTCTGCCGTAGAGCCACGAGCTTCTTATAATGATATACTGTTCTAAAATTTCCTGCACATATTGTTCCCCGGCACGCTTTGACTGCCCGTATACCGACAGCGGATGAGGGATATCGGTTTCTGTATACGGCGCTTGTTTTGTTCCGTCAAAAACATAGTCAGTACTGATATGCACGAGCAGGCTTCCTGCCTGACGGCACGCCCGTGCAAGATATTTTACACCGGCAGCATTAACCGCAAAAGCCTTTTCCTGTTCTGTTTCACAGGCATCCACCAGGGTATAGGCGGCACAGTTTATCACCACATCCGGCCTGAGGCTGCAAATGGCAGCATGTACTGCTTCAGAATTACAGATGTCAAGCTCCTCCTCCCGCCTGGGGATGACTTCAAAACAGGGTTGTAATACCGCTACGGTAGCCTGTGCCAGCATGCCGCCGGCACCAGTCAGTAAAATTTTTTTAGACATACATCGTTGTGCAATGGGTCAATGTTCAAGAAAGGGTTGAGAAGCGCGCAGGCACAGTGTTGAATGAATTATCAGGTTGCTATTCGCATCCAATTACCGGTTTCCATACCAGCGCTGGTAAAAGTCCCGGTACTCCCCGCTCTTAACTCTGGTCCACCACTCGCGATTATGGCTATACCAGGTAACGGTCTCCTGCATGCCGGTCTGGAAATTATAGTTCTGTGCCCACCCCAGTTCTCGCATGATTTTGGTAGAATCAATGGCATAGCGGCGGTCATGGCCCGGACGGTCTTTAACAAAATGGATCAATGACTCGGGCTTTTCAAGCTCCTGCAGGATGCTGCGGGTAATTTCACGGTTGGTCTTTTCGCAATTGCCGCCGATATTATAGACCTCGCCCGGGGTTCCCCGATGCAGCACACAGTCAATTGCCGCGCAGTGGTCTTCTACATGAATCCAGTCGCGCACATTAAGCCCGTCACCATAGAGGGGAAGGTGCTGGTCGCTGAGCGCATTGGTAATAAAGAGCGGAATAAGTTTTTCCGGGAACTGATAGGGACCGTAGTTGTTTGAACAGCGGGTAATAAGGGCCGGCAGCATAAATGTTTCATAGTAGGAGCGTACCAGCAAATCTGCGCCGGCCTTGCTCGCAGAATAAGGGCTGTTGGGGGCAATGGGTGTTGACTCGGTGAATTTCCCGGTCGGCCCCAGAGACCCGTAGACCTCATCAGTTGAAATCTGGACATAGCGCTGCACCTGGTGCCGGAGCGCTGCATCAAGCAGCACCTGTGTTCCCAGGACATTGGTTTCAATAAAAATACCAGCGTTGTCTATGCTGCGGTCAACATGGGATTCGGCAGCGAAATTAATAATGGCTTCAACGCCATCAGCAACGATGCGGTCAACCAGTTTTACCTCCCTGATGTCACCTTTGACGAACTGATAGCGAGCGCGTGGGCCTCCGCCTTCAGCTTCAGCGACAGCGCGCAGATTTTCCAGGTTCCCGGCATAGGTCAATGCATCAAGATTCACAACCCGGTGGTCAGGATGTGTGTTCAGTATATAGCGAATAAAATTAGAACCAATAAATCCCGCTCCACCGGTAATAAGAATTTTCATGCGCGCAGCTCTCTCCCTATGAGGTTAACAACAAGGCACTGCATTAGCCGTCTTTCCGGGACCAGTTGTAGGGAATGGACGGGTCATGAGGATCGACACGGTATTCATCAGGGGCCTGGTAACAGTACACGTCGGTGGGACAGTTGATGACCAGCGCCTCTTCCACGCTTATACATTTAAATCCATGATATACATACGGCGGAATGTGCAGAAGAAGCGGATTGTAATCTCCCATAAAAAATTCATTGACTTCGCCATGGGTGGGAGAAGCAGTGCGGGCATCATACAGCACAATCTTCATCATGCCTTTAACCACGACCATGTTGTCGGTCTGGGCCCGGTGATAGTGCCATCCTTTTACCACCCCCGGATACGCGGTGGTGAGATACACCTGGCCAAACTTGATAAACAGGTCATCATCAGAGCGCAGCATCTCCATCAACCGGCCGCGTTCATCAGGGATTACTTTCAGCTTTTTGGTCTTTACCCCGTCAATCATATTTCTCTCAGCTATAGCAGGGTCCAAGGATTCGAGGGTTCCAGGATTCCAAGTTGCCAGTGTTTTAGAATTCATTAACTTGGACCCTCGACCCCCTGGCCACGGGTCAACTTTTATTTGTTGTTCGCTCCTGTTTTTGCCACCAGGTTGCTTGCCCGGAGCAGGGAGTCAAAGGTTCCCGCATCAGTCCACCACCCGTCAAGAATTTCATAGGTCATGCTGCCGCGGCCGATGTAGGCATTATTGACATCAGTGATTTCAAGCTCACCTCTGCCTGAAGGCTTCAGGGTTTTTATAATATCAAACACGCTGTTATCATACAGGTAAATGCCGATAACCGCATAATGGGAAGGCGGCGCTTCAGGCTTCTCGATAATCTCCACCACCTTATCCCCTTCCAGACGGGGCACACCAAAACGCTTCGGGTCAGCCACTTCCTGCAAAAGGATCTTGGCCCCTGATTTCTGTTTTTCAAAGTTCTTTACTGCCTGGTTAATATTTTTTTCAATAATGTTATCCCCCAGCACCACACAGATCGGGTTCTGATCCGCAAAAAACTCCGCAAGCCTGAGTGCTTCAGCAATGCCGCCCTCGCCCTCCTGATAGGTGTAGTTGATATGCTCAAGGCCGAAATCTTTTTTACCATTACCCAGAAGCCGCAGGAAGTCTCCTGCATTATTACCGCCCGTGACAATGAGAATATCCCTGATCCCTGCATTCACCAGCGTCTGGATGGGATAATAAATCATGGGTTTGTCATATACCGGCAGCAGATGTTTATTGGTAATTCTGGTCAAAGGCAACATCCGTGTGCCCAGTCCCCCGGCGAGAATGATTCCTTTCATGACAACCTCAATTTTTATGATTTTTAATTTAATCGTTTCTTTGTTAATATAAAAAAACTTAATTTAAGATTTTAAGTTTATAATGAAAACCATGAACTCAGTCAAGTTATTTAACCGTGCGCAGCGACAGGTCCAGATAGCGCCATATTTTTTCTTTGCCCTCACCGGTCACAGCTGAAAACAAAACAATTTTTTCATCAATGTCCAAGCGCTTCTGCCATTGCCTGAGCGAAGTAACCTGACTGTTTTTCCCAACCTTATCGATTTTTGTTAATACAACCAATAAGGGAATGTCAAGCTGTTTGAGCCACGCGACAAACAGCTCCTCATCCTCCTGCGGCTCCCGCCTGATATCAGCAAGCAGCACCAGCAAACGCAGCGTAGTGCGCTGTGCCAGATACCCTTCTATCAGGGGCTGCCATTTTTTCCGTACCGCAAGGGGAACATTGGCATAGCCGTAGCCGGGCAGGTCCACAAAATAGAAGGAGCTGTTTATTTCCATGAAATTGATAGACTGGGTCCGGCCGGGCGTCGAGCTTGTTTTGGCAAAGCCTTTGCGGTTGAGAAGCACGTTGATAAGGGATGATTTTCCGACATTTGACCGGCCGGAAAAGGCAAGCTCAGGGAGCAGCGGCTTTGGCAGATCCGGCAGATGATATACACTCTTTATAAAACGGGCGTCGGTAACCTTCATATCGATAGCTGCAATTCCTTTCCTACCAGCTCCCGGTAGTGCTGATGCAGGGCTTTTGTCAGCGGACCGGGAATGCCGCTCCCCACGGGACGCTCATGCACCATGACCAGGGGCATGATCTCCATCAGGGAGTTGGTTAAAAATGCCTCATCCGAGCGCAGCAGTTCCTCAGGGGAAAAAGTCTGTTCTTGTACTGCCCAATTGATGCTTCGCGCAATCTCAAGGACTGCTGCGCGGGTGATGCCGGGAAGGATGCCCGCGTCAGCAGGCGGCGTTATCAGTGTTTTATTCTTGAGCATAAAAATATTTGCGGTGGCACCCTCTGCCACCCAGCCGTTGCTGTTCAGAAAAAGCGCCTCCTGCGCATTGTTATCTCGCGCCTCAAACCGGCCCAGAATGTTATCAAGATAGTTGATGCTCTTTATACGCGAAAGCGGCGAATAGAGATTTCTGCGCAGGGAAACCATATGCACACGAAACCCCTGCGCATAATCTTCCGCGCGGTAATTACCAAACTGTCGTGCAGATATCAGAAGCGATGACGCGCGGTCGTTTTGCGGCTCAAAGCCTTCACCGTCGCCCCTGAAGAGCGTGAGGCGGATTGATGCCTCAGACAGTTTGTTGCGATCCAGCAGCTCATATACTGCTCGCTCTATGGTACGTGCTGGCCAGCATGGCTCTATACGCAGCACCAATAAACCTTCAGCTAATCTTTCCAGGTGCTGCGAAAGCCGGAAAACGCGCCCGCCGTAAGCCCGCATCGTTTCAAAAAGGCCGTCTCCATACAGAAGCCCGCGGTTGAATGGCGATATAGACACGCTGTTTTCAGGTGCAAAAACACCGTTGTAATATACAATCCGCTCCAAGAATTAATCCTTTGTATAAACAATGCCCCTCTTTTGAAAAGAGGGGCTGGGGAAGCTTTTTTTAAAGGGTGCCCTGATCACAAAGGCTCATAATTATTCCAGCAGGCTGTTGAAAAATACCCATCTGCTTCGTTGCGCTCATCCTTCGTCATTGCGACGTACGGTATAGTACGCCTCATTCCTCACGATTTCGCGCGCCTTGCATCCGGATGTTTTTGACCAGCCTGGGAGAAAACTACTTTTTCAAAAACCTGATAGCGATTCTATGTCAGCAAGGTCCTTGTGTCGTCCTACGGCCTTCTTATTCTTAATAAAAGCTTCCTTCCCTAAATACCATATTTCATGATCCCCTAATTTCCCGGATGCGCGGCCCGCCCATATCTCATCAGACGTTAACCCATCAAGGGCTGAAATCAGGTCAATTCTTACCGGAGGAAATCCAAGCTGAATTATTTTCCCCGAGAGTATATCCTGTTCAGCAATGGATAATGACTGGAAGCCAAATGTGCTTAGAGCATCAAGTAAAGCCTTTGCATTGGCCGGGGTTGGTTTAATCCAGACATCCAAATCTCCCGTAGAACGGGGCTGGCCATGAAATGCAAGCGCAAAAGCACCCACAATGACAAATTTCACTTCATGCTGTTTTAAAGCCTTAATAAAATCACTGAAATCAGGATGCACGTTCATGGTTTTCTGCCCCGGAGAGTAATGCTGAAAACCATTCGCGGAAGGCTTGTGTAGCCCTGTATGCTGTAAAACTGCTCCCTTAAAAATTCAACCGCGCTGAGCCGTTCTTCAGGGGACTTCTGCAGCCAGAAGAAACTGGTTGCCTGCTGGTCTTCTTTATCAACTATGGCAATGGGCATAGTTCGTTTCATCATGCAGTATAGTACCCTGAATCGCTTGATTTTTCAATTTTAATCGGAGGGGTTCCCATCATATTGCAAGAGGATTTTCGCGACTGAAAGTCGCTCCTACCCTACACTCCTTCCACAATCCCTATCTCTTCCTCAGTCAATCCATACAATTCATAAACAAGATTATCAATCTGCCGGTCTGTAGCGTCGATCTGGCGCTGGAGAATGTTCTTTTCATGGGCGGTTTTGGCTGCGGCTAATTGTTTGTGAAGCGATAGCATCTGCTCAACGAGTTCCACCATTTTGTCATAACGGGCTTTGTCGGCGGGGGCAGAGAAGTCGATGGTACGGATGGGGAGATTGCGAATAAAACGTGATTCAAAACTATAATAGCCTCCACGCATTTGTGTCGCAGTTTGATAAATAATCCATTCTAAAAGTTTGCTGTTAACAAGTCCTAAAACATATTCCCTTGAGTATTCCGGTAAAACAAGCATTCCATAGCCACCAGCAACACCACCGGTAAAAAAGACTTCTCCGGTTTGATCAAGGGAAAATGATGCACGAGATGCAATGTCCGGAGTAAATATTTTGGGGAGCGGCATTACATCCAGTGCTTTAGGATATATATATCCATACCACCGATCATGACGCATTTTCCCATTTTCGCGATCCTCTAAATATTCTTTGTTTTCAAGCAGATACGCCCAGGTAAGAGGATAATGGGCTTTAAAAATCTTCTCTGGTATTAATGCACTTTTGCCATCAGATTGTTTTTCATAAGGAAAAAGAATCAGTCGCTTGGTGCGGGAAAGGCAATAACGTTTACTGTCACCACCTTTTATCAAAGGATGCAATAAATCCGGCTCAAGCCGGTATTGAGCATTCTTTTCCCTTGAAAATATTTTTACGCTGTGAGCATCGCCCTCAAGTTCATCAACAATATATATTTTGTCAGCACTTGTCTTAATGCCTTGGAAGATACGGCTTGTAACATTTTCGAGTTTAAGGGGAATACTGGCTAATCTTTCAAGAAGGGATGCGCTTTTGCCAAGTGAAAAATTCCACTCAGATTGTGTAATGCAGGATATCGGAATATTATCCTCATTGGCCTTATCTGTATTTTTCCACTCGTTAAGGTCATCAACTTTTATAACCTTGCAATAATCAGCACCTGATTTACGTAAAAACATCAAACAAGTATAGGTTGTTGCCCCTTCAAAAATTTGCTTATCACCAAAGTGAACAACCTGAGCAAGGTGTTTGCCCTTGGACAATTTTTCTCTCAATGGCTCACCATATTGAGCATTAAAAAATTTATGTGGAAGAATAAAACCTAAAACGCCTTTACTATTCAGCAGGTTTAACCCTTTCTCAACAAACACAACATAAATATCATAGTTGCCTTTTTTTGCAGAATCAAATCGCTGTTTGTAAAATTCAACTTCAACCGGTGCCCATTCTTTCAAAGCCTGTATGCGGATATACGGGGGGTTGCCGATCACTGCGTCAAAGCCTCCGCCCTCACCCCGACCCTCTCCCGTCGAGGGCGAGGGAGAATGTTTTGATTTTGTTTGTGAGGCATTAAATACTTCCGGAAACTCCTTTTCCCAGTCAAACACATTGATGCGGTAGCGTTCTTCATCATCGAGTAAGGGCAACGGCATTGTGACCCCTCTCTGTCCCCCTTTTATAAGGGGGGTATAGAAATCCGGGCCGATGAGGGAGTTGCCGCATTTAATGTTGCTCCCAAGGTCAGGCAGCGCCCGTTCTGCCAGCAGCCTGAGTTGATTGGACAATGTTTCGCCGCTTTCGCCTTCAAGCACCTTGAGCAGCAATGACAGCTTGGTTACTTCAACCGCCTGCGGGTCAATGTCAACGCCGTAAATATTATTGAGCAGGATGCGCTTCTTTTCTGAGGTAGTCAGACGATAATTTTTGTTTGGTGAATCGGTGAATGGGTGAGTAGGTGAATCGAATATTGGCGGGGCTTTCTTCTTTTTCCAGGATTCCGGATCATTTGCGCTATACCACTGCAGGTGCCAGTCTAATAGATATTGAAAGGCACCGATGAGGAATGAGCCGGAGCCGCAGGCAGGATCGAGGATTTTCAGGTTCGCAGCCTTCCGTGGTGTCTTTTCTTCCAGAAGTTTACCCACGGTATTCTTTACAATGTAATCAACAATATAGGTCGGCGTGTAATAGACACCGCCGGCTTTTTTCACTTCCGGCTTGTCTTCAACAACTGCACGATGGCCTTCAGTCAGGCGAATAACCTTTCCCAAAAACTGCTCGTACACCTGCCCCAGAATATCAGCCGGCAGCACTGAAAACTCATAGGGGCAGTCCGGGTAGTAAAGGCTTTTTATAATATCTTTGAGGGGACTATCATCAATGGTGAGATGTAAGGTAAGCTCGTCCGGCTCTCTCCGTTCTTTTTCCCTGGTAAAATGAAAAAGACCCGAATTATATTTGTCATCAGCCCGCCGGAAGAGCTGACAGAGGCGCTGATAGACATTGGTGCCGTTTAAAACCGCCATGAGGCTGTTGTAAGTTTCGATGCCCCGGTCCTCGCAGATGCGCAAGAATATAATGCGGTCAATGGTCTGCTGAACGGCAAAGTTAAGCTCTCTTTGAGTGAGGGATGAATTGCGCAAGGCAATATTTCGCGCAAGGAGTTCGCGCCAACTCTCAATCTCTTTAAGAAACGCTGCATCAACCTCTGCCGTGCCCTTTTTGTTTTTTCTTGATTCAACATATTTATCAAACGAGCCTTTCAGGATTGCTTCACAGGAAAAGATAGCAGAGATTTCATCCCAGCGTTTCTGGTATTCACTGAAGGTACTATAAAGTATGCGGGCAGTGGCGGGCTTGTCAGTCTTGTCCGGCTTTATCCGGCAGTCATAAACGACGAACTCTTCAAAATCAGTGAGGATACTCAAGGGGAGCCGTGCTGACCAGGCATAGCGGCGCAGTTGAAAGGCAGGGTTTATGTCATCTTTGAGGTTTACTGAGGGCTTTTTTGCTTCAACAAAAAACTTCCTGACACCGCCAATGCGAAAACAGTAGTCAGGAGCTTTGGTGTAGCCGCCGATTTTTATGGCGTCCTCGTGGATGACATCTTTATATGCCTCAGCGTGACCCTTTTTATTATTCACATCCCAGCCGAGCACCTCAAAGAACGGGTCGAGGAATTCTCTTCTCAGCTGTGTCTCATTATACTGCCCTGAGGTATACGCCTCGCGGTTGCGCTCAAACCGCTCAACTAAATCAACAATCTCCTGCGGAGCGGACATAACAGCCCCTCTTATTTACCTTGTACAATCCCCCCGGCCCCTGTAGTAAAATGAAATCGGGGGGATTACAAATAAAAAATCTTATTTCACCTTCCCCGCCACCTCTTTCCCCAGGGTAATGCAGCTTTCAATGCCCTGCTGGTCTGGGTTCCAGTTTATCCTCAGCCCGTCCTGCAGCACCTCAAGGCCTGCTTCCCTGAGCTTTTCAGTAAGTATCTTCACCGCTTCGCCGCTCCAGCCGTAGGTGCCGAAGGCAGCGGCTTTTTTGTTCTTAAAGCCCAGACCCTTTACTTCTTCAAGGATACCGCCGACCGCAGAGAGAATGCCCCGGTTTACTGTCGGGGAGCCCACCAGAATTGCCTTTGCCTTGAAAATCTCGGTGATGATATCTGCTTTGTCCGAGCGGGCGCACTGAAACAATTTTACCGTAACACTGCTGTCCGCCGCGGTAATGCCTGCGGCAATCGCCTCTGCCATTTTGCGGGTACCGTTCCACATGCTGTCATAAACAATGGTGATCTGGTTTTCCTGGTAATTATTTGCCCACTGGACATATTTGCTGACGATCTGCAGCGGGTCTTTGCGCCACATAATCCCGTGGCTCGGGCAGATCATGGCCACAGGCAGGTTAAGGCCGACGACTTCTTTGATCTTTTTATCCACCAGCATGCTGAAGGGCGTGAGGATGTTGGCATAATACTTTATTGCCTCCTGGTACAGCTCGCACTGGTCCACCAGGTCATTATACATAAGCTCTGAGGCGAGGTGCTGGCCGAAGGCATCGTTGCTGAAAAGGATGTTGTCGCCGGTCAGATAGCAGAACATGGTGTCGGGCCAGTGCAGCATGGGCGCTTCAATGAATATCAGGTCCCTTGAGCCGATATTCAACTTGTCGCCGGACTTCACCACCTGAAAGTTCCAGTCCTGATGATACTGCCCTTTAAGAGATTTAACGGCATTGGCGGTGCAATAGATGGGGGTGCCCGGAATCTCGCGCATGAGTTCCGGCAGACTGCCGCTGTGATCGGTTTCGCCGTGGTTGGCAATCACATAATCAATCTTTTTTAAATCGATTACCTGCTTCAGCTTGCTTACAAACTCTCGAGCAAACGGGCCCCAGACCGTATCAATCAGCACGGTCTTTGCATCTTGTACCAGATAAGAATTGTACGAGGAGCCGCGGTGCGTGGAGAGCTCTTCGCCGTGAAACTTTCTCAGCTCCCAGTCAATCTTTCCCACCCAGGTGATGTTGTCTTTGATTTTAAATGCCATGGTAGCTACCTCCCTAAAAAAATAATCAAATGTTTAGCGTTCAACTGTCAGCTATTGTTGTGCGGCATAAGCCGCTTAAACTCCTTCATCATGCACCGGTCCTGGATAACGGTGATCCCTGCCTGTTCGGCAAGCTTCCGGGCTGCTTCATGATAGATACCATCCTGAAGCCAGATCACCTCAATGTCTCCCCGCTCCTGCCGTCTCTCCAAAGCTTCCCGTACCACGTCGGGCACCTGCACTGAGGGACGAAAAACTTCCAGTACATCGATCCGTTCAGGAATATCCCTGAGACATGCATAGGATTTTAAATTAATAATGGTATCGGCGGACGGATTCACCGGAATAATAGCATATCCCTTTGATAAGAGGAAGGCCGGCACGTAGTGAGCAGGTTTTTCCTCGCTCTTTGACATGCCGCAGACTGCAATGCTGTGATACTTTTCAAGAATTCCCTGTATGTCCTTATCTGTTATCATACGCGCTCCCCGGCATAACCTTCCACCTGCTGAGGCAATACCCTCATGTGCTGACTGTCATCCCCAGGGCTTCCATGATGCCCCGCGCCTTGTGGAGGGTTTCTTCATATTCCAGGTCCGGCACTGAATCGGCAACAATGCCCCCACCCACGTGAAAATAGTATGAGTCCTGCGCATGCAGTATGGTGCGGATAAGGATATTTAAATCTGATTCGCCGTTAAAGCCAAGATATCCCAATGATCCAGTATAGACCTTTCGTCTGCACGGTTCAAGCTCCTCGATGATCTCCATGGCGCGTATTTTGGGCGCGCCGGTAATGGAGCCGCCGGGAAAACAGGCGCGCAGGCAATCAACATGATCATAGCCGGCAGCAAGTTCGCCCCGGATGGTTGCGACCAGATGATGAACCACCGGGTGTGTTTCAAGGCTGATGAGCTCTGATGTCTGAATGCTGCCGAACCGGCACACCCTGCCCAAATCATTGCGCTCCAGGTCAACAATCATAATGAGCTCGGCGCGGTCTTTAGCGCTTGCCAGCAGCTCATCACGCAGACGCCGGTCTTCGGTCGCGGTTGCACCCCGGGGCCTGGTCCCTTTGATGGGCCGGGTCTCAACCATGCTGCCCGAGATACGCAGAAACCGTTCAGGAGATGAACAGATGAGGTGGTGATCTCCTCCATTAAAAAAGGCCCCGAACGGCGCCGGGCTGACCGTGCGCAGCTTCTTAAAGAGGCCAAACGGGGGAATAATCGATGCCGGGCAGGAAAACCGCTGCGACAGATTGACCTGATAGATATCACCTTCCGCGATATGGCGTTTCACGGCGGCAATGGCCTGACAGTAAGAATCACGGTCGAACTGTGCCGAGAGCGCAGAGGAGTGGGGCAATTCTTTGGCCGGATGGCGGCAGTGCGCAGTGCTGGTATCTGCAAGCAGCGCTGCGATATGCGCAATATCATCCAGAGCTTTTGCGCGCTGCAGAGACGGGGTTTCTTCAGGAAGCCCCGAGGAGGCTATCCACACCTTTTGCTCATGATGATCAACAATGATGGCCGCGCCATAAAATCCAAGACAGCAGTCAGGCACCGTTATATCGTCACGAGCCTTTTCCGGTATGTCCTCGATGAGCCGGACAAGGTCATAGCCGAAATAGCCCACTGCTCCTCCGATATAAGGCGGCAGCGGCGTCTCTGCCGTTACCTTGAAGCTGCCCAGGAGATTTTTTAAAAAAACAAACGGGTCTTCCCTGAGCTGTTTTACACAGCCGTTCTGCTCAATGCTTATGTCCCGGCCCGTGCATTTAAAAACAAGAAACGGGTTGCTCCCCAAAAAAGAATAGCGCGCCCCGAAAAATCTCCCGCCGGCACTGTCAAGAAAAAAGCTGTACGGCCGGGCAAGTAGTTTTTCAGGAATTTTCTCCCATGAATCATAGGGACAGAATTCCTGTATGCAGAGAGCTGCGGCAGTGGTGCTCATGTTACGGCATGTGCCCTATGGTCAGGGCGAGATCATGAATTTCCTGCACATCTACTGCCGGGTCGCGGCCTGACGTGGTCAAGTAATTGCCAATCATGGTGCCGCTGGCGCCGGCTATATACATCAAAGGCTGCAGCGTGCGCAGCCCGGTCTCCCGGCCGCCGCAGATTCTGATCTCCTTATCCGGCAGGACAAACCGGAACAGGGCAATGCTTTTCAGTATCTCCAGCGGCTGCAGCAGGCCATAGCGCGCGGCCGGCGTGCCGGCAATGGGATTTAAAAAATTGAGCGGCACGCTCTCAACGTTCAGCTCTCTCAGGGTAAATGCAAGCTCAATCCATTGCTGCGGGGTCTCGCCCATTCCCAGAATCCCTCCCGCGCACACCTCAAGGCCTGCCTCCTGTGCCGTGCGGATTGTCCGTACCCGGTCATCATAGGAGTGGGTTGAACAAATGGCGCTAAAATGGCTCCGGCTGGTCTCCAGGTTGTGATGGTAGCGCCTGAGTCCGGCCTCCCGCAGCATGAGCAATTCCTGCCGCGAGAGCACACCGAGAGAAGCACACGGAATAAGCGGCTCAAGCAGTGCGATCGCTTTGACATAGTCGCATAGTGTTATTAAATCCCCGACGCTGGTAATGCCCTTGCCGCTGGTGACGATACTGAAATGGCCTGCTCCCTCCGTTCTGGCTGCCTGAGCACCGGCCACAACATCTTCTGCCGCCAGCAGCGGATAGGTCTTAACGTCAGTACTGTAATGGGCTGACTGTGCGCAAAATATGCAGTCTTCAGAACAGCGGCCGGATTTTGCGTTAACAATGGCACAGAGCTTGATGCAGGAACCCGTGAAATGGTTTCTCAGGACATTTGCATGCGCTGCCAGCATGACGATATCATTTTGGTCATGCAGGGAGACAATCTTTTCCGCATCACGCCGCGTGGCAGCACCGCCGGATACAATGCGCTCTGTCAGGTTCTGTAAAAATGGATAATTCGTTTTTTGTTTTGCTGGAGTCATAATAAAAATATAGGTGCGTTTTCCCGGCTGAAGAAAATCCCCTCTAACGCTCATTCATAACAGGGGATTTAAAACGCACTTTTATAATTTCAACGACACATCGCCGCTCACAATCTCCCGTATGGTGCCGCTCACATCTTCCAGAAGGAGATGGCCGTCATCGGTAATCCCCCGGGCAGTTCCTTCCATGAGGTCCTGTGACGACGCAATAGTAACTTTTCTGTTCAGTATCATGGAGTGATGCTCCCAGAGTGTCTTCAGCTCAACAACACTGCCCTGCAGAAGTGTTTCATAGCGGCGATCAAGCTCTTCAAGGAGCTGCTGCAGCAGCGCTCGCCGTGAGATCGTTCTGCCGCATTCGTTCTTGAGCGATGTCGCTATGCCGGCAAGCTCAGGAGCACTCCTGAATTCGTCATTAACATTAATTCCTATGCCGACCACGGCATACTGCACCCG
>Ga0209777_10001196_pt1 | contig 38724 bp, 55 predicted proteins | sample FrelakmetHBP12HB_FD_187147 | JGI IMG/M metagenome (GOLD analysis project Ga0209777, IMG submission 187147) | Freshwater lake sediment microbial communities from the University of Notre Dame, USA, for methane emissions studies -HBP12 HB (SPAdes)... | ecosystem: Environmental > Aquatic >...
TATGATTGCGACAAGCTCGCTGTTGGAGAGAGAGGCAGCACCGTATTGCTTGAGGCGTTCCCTGGGGCGCTCTGTGGCGGGTAGCTCCCTGATGAGAGATTTACATTACGTCCCGAAGATAGACTTCGATCTGGTCTTTGTAGACTCTAATCTCTTTTACTACGCCCATCAATTTCGCCTTCTGCTGTGCCAGGGGTAGCTTCTTGAAATCTTCGGCAAAGGTAGAAAGAACATTGACCAACTCTTTGTGCCAGGACTTCATTTTGCGCTGGCGGTCCTTAGATTGCTCAATCTCCTTCTGTGCTGCGAGCAAAGCCTCGTACCTTGTCTTCACCGGATCGTTTGCAATGGTGAACTGCTCATCGGAAATCCGGCCTTCCTTTAAGAGCCGGAGGTGCATCTGGAATTCCTTTTCACAGGCCATAGAATCATGTTTTAGCCGCTCCAACTCCCCAGCCCTATCCTCTGGCTTATCCCGCGAGGCTTTCAGTATTTCAAGAGTCTTGTTCTTATCAGCGTACTTTCCTAGTTCCTCGAGGACGGCATCGTCAAGCAATGTGGCTAAGTGCGCATTGGCATGGTCACATAGTCGTCTGGCATCTTGATTATAACGGCAGCGGTAACGGCGGTAGGGCCGGCCTTCCCTTCTTTCCGTCTTGCCCACTAAGGACCCGCCGCAGTAGCCACAGTGGGCTATTCCCGAAAGGAGATAGCCCGAAACGAATGTCCGCCCATGCATGCCGCGACGCGATGCCAGGGCGGAGCGCAGTTTATCCCATTCCCCCTTGGTTAGTATAGGAGGATAGAAGTTGTCTATAGTGATGAGGTCGCTGTGGTCCCGCGACCTCTTGCCATACACTAAAGTGCCCTTGAGAGATTCATTCTTCAGTATAACTCTGACTGAGGGTGCTTCCCACATCGCACCATTTTTTGTCGTAATTCCTTCTTTGTTCAATTTCACTGCGATGCGGTAGTATCCAAAGTTCTGCTCGGTGACTAAATGGAACATCTGCCTGATTACGGAGACCTCCGAGGGGTTAGGGACGAACTGGGTTATCCTCGCCCGCCCGTCCACTATGTCTTTGACACCATCGAACCCATAGGGTACTCTGCCCACGTGAATTCCCTTTGATACCGCCCTGGATATGTTGGCCTTTATGCGCTCACTCGTTCTTTTTGATTCCGCGCCGGCCAGCCCAGCCCGGACCAGGAGCACAAGCTCCTCTTTGATGTCTTCATCGGTTGTTACGACCTCTACGCCAATGTCCTGCAGGGCCCAGATCCGCCTCAGTATTTCCTTGGGATTGCGACCGAACCTATCGAGGAATTGCACAACCACGACATCGGCGTTCTTCTCGGCTAGGAAGGTCAGCATGGACTGATATTGCTTTCTGTCGTCCCTTCGCCCAGAGGCAATGTCGGTATATGTCTTGATAGGGGTGAGGTTGTGGGTTTGACAATATGAGTTGCAACGTTGCGACTGGGTTTCGAGGGAGACATGGTGCTCCCCGGACTGACCAACTGAGGAAACACGGAAGTAACCGATGGCACGTTTCACTGCAATAGTAGACAATATATACCTCAATGACTATTCTTGAGGTGGAGAAATAGTAAGAGACCATCCTAAAGTATTGGCAGTAATGACTTTCACATAATATTCACCAGCGCCAGAATATAGATAGGTTTCTCCCTTTTGGGCCGCCATGCCCTCATTGGTAGATGTTATTGACTCAACATATTGTGAAGTCTCACCTCTCGGGTAAACAAAAAAGCTGAAGATAGCAGAGTTATTTTCGGCGATATAACCCCATTTAATGCTCCACTCCTTTGTGGGTATCATAAAAGGCGCGGTGGTTGTACTCGATTGACCTTCTATATAAATAGGGGCAAATGTGACTGACACGGGAGTAAAAGTCGGTACAGGGGTTGCCTCTGGAGTAGAAGCCAGCGTTGGGGATGGAGATACCACAACATAAATAGTTCTAGTGCAGGATGTTCCCAACAGGATACACGCAGCAATAAGAGTCAGGGCAAGTAGTTTTTTCATGGGTTTATATCTCCCTTCATACCACCGTCCAATGGCCAGATAGAATAACTCGCCCTAAGTTCTCAACCCTAGCAGGGGCCATGATCTCTATTTCGCCACTGGAGCCGACGAGCCTTAGTCTATTGTCCTCGCGGTATAGCTTTTTACAGGTGACTTCATTACCTATCCTGACAATGTATATCCGCCCGTCAGTGAATTCCGCATCGGGATCGACTATCAATAACTCGCCATCATGTAATCCGAATCCCTGGCATGAGTCACCCTTTAGTCTGAGGCCATAGGGATGAAGCACTCCTGATAGCATCTGCTTAGGGACAGGCGCAAAATCAGTCACTTCTTGCTGTCGGTCTTCGAGAGGTCCGCCGGGGCATGTGCCCATCACCGGCACCCGAAATAATGTAGCGGCCTCGACTGCTGCTTTCAACTCATTGATAAGCAAAATTATGTCCCTGGAAGGGCTGACGCTTTCTGTTTGGAAGAGCGTTTCAGGTGGTACTTCGAGGGCAGTAGCTAGTTTTTCAGCAGTTTTTCGAGTTGGATTTGTGATTTTACCGCTTTCGAGTTGGCTAATATAAGCACGATTTATCCCAGATAATTTGGCAAGGTCTACCTGTGATAAGCCTTTAGCTTCTCGTAGGCGCTTTATTATGTGCCCGAGACCTTCATCTTGCAAGCCCTCCCCCTTTGTAAGGTTTATGTATAGCATTTTCCTTGTTATATTGCAAGCCTGTTAATATATAGTACTAAAGTGTTATACAAAACTATTGACAAGATGCAAAAAATGTGATATATATATAACACAGGGTAGAACAGTGCAAAAACTAATAAAGGCAATTGAGGCGGTTCAAGCCAAGTACGACCTAAACGATAGTCAGTTTGCAAAAACGCTAGAAATTGACCCCGCGCTGGTATCCCGGCTCAAAAGAGGCATAACAGAGCCAGGGGCTGACTTCTTAGGCCGTCTTACAAGGGTGTATCCAGAACTTGACATCATAATGATTCAATACCTTAAAGGCCGAGGACTGAAGGATACCGATGCCAATACAGACAAAGCCTAGAGTTGTAATCATCGGTGACACAGCAAAATTGGCCGAAGCACTGGCTGAGATATGGGCAGAGGCGCTCAGGGAGAAGAATGAAGCCTTATCGCATCCAGATGAGAGTCAGCGGCTACTTTTTTCGCCCATTCAGAAATAGCTCGTGAGTCGCACGAGCGGAAAGGAGAGACAATCTAAAGGGACTAGAGATGAAATGTCCTAAGTGCGGTGGAACACTTTTTGCCGAGACAGAGGTATTTCCCAAGTTCAAGCCTGGTTGGAGATGTAAGAACTGCCGGAAATGGTTTTCTTCCAAGTCCATAAAAGTTCAGCCAGAGGATTTAGATTATTCGACTGATGCGTAATAGAGGGGATACTTACCAAAGAACTAGCCAGCCTAAAGTAGAGTCGAGAAAGGAGGAACCAAATGACACTGCCAAATAACCTCTGGGAAATCATGGCTGCGGGAGCAGCGATCATAGTATTCGGCGCTGCGTTCTGCCTCGCCATATTGCACCTAGGCATGAACCTAAGACGCCGCAACGAAAAGGAAGCATAGTATCTCGTGTTCTCCTTCCAACCGGGGCCTGAAGTGCTGGCTTCGGGCTTCGGTGAAAGCAGATAACGAGGAAAGGAGAGGATATGAAGGGACTGAAATTGCCGATTCCTGTAATATGCGAGTGTGGATTTAATACGATGGATGCCGAGGAAGCACTCAACCACATTCTTGTACATGAGAGGCTTGAGAAGGCGAAGAAGCCTGAAATCTCCATCGAGCCAGGCATGATAGAGAGCATGGCAGACGACCGATGAATCCCGCTGAGATTGAAGCCCGGGAACGCCAGAAAGACGAATGGTCTCGCCTTGAGAAGATAGCCGCCTCCGAGGTCTGCGCTCAATGCGGCAGTAACTTCCTAGTGCCATACAACGGGCAAGGGATAGTCCTCCAATGCTCAAAAGATAAGGCGCACCAGGGACACGTCAAGGTCGATTTCGCACTTCACGATTACTACGCCGTAAGGCAAATCATGGTAGGGAGGGGTGAGAACGTAGAGCATTTAGACCAAGAGATTCAAGCGTATCTGGTAGACAAATACTCGAAAGGAGGGAAGAAGGATATGGAGTCAACAGCATTAGCACGATACAGGGAAACCCAGGTCATCACCAAGGAACAGGCGCTAGAGGTCATACGGTCAACGCCAGGGTGGGAGGAAGCGCCGGACAATGTGGTGACCAGGGCAGCGATGATATGCCGTGATTATCGGTTCTATCCGGGGATACATCTATTCCTGCTCAAGTTCAAAGGGGCGCATGGTGATTCGTGGGTGCCTGTCCTCGGTATCAAGGCAACCCGGCTGATGGCCTCAAGACGTAAAGCCTACAAGTACGTCGATGGACCAAGGATGGTGACCGACAAAGAGGTCGAGGCTCATTTCCACAGCGAACAAGATTCAGCGATGATCTATGCCTATTGCAAACTCGAAGGACTCGATGGTTCAACGGCTGAGGGTTGGGGCACATGGCCCAAATCCGCAGAACCTTACGGAAAAGACAAAGGGAACAGTCGGGCCAACATGGCAGAGATCAGAGCGGAGCGCCGGGCACTAGACCGTCTGTGCCCAGGTGACCTGCCGGGTGGAATCGACGTGGTAGACGAACAGTACGTTCCAAATGCCCCAGAATTGGCAACAGAGGGCTTTGGAGACGGAGCGAGGACGGTAGACCAGGCGACGGGGGAAATCACGGACAACCCGGCTGGTGAAACCTCTTCCGAGAAACAAGGGCCATCGACTCCCAAGTTCGGTGTCTGCCCTGAGCATCATGTACCGCTCGTTGAAGGCAAATGGGGGCCGTGGTGTCCTACAAAGGTCGGGACTGGCTACTGCAAATCCTACAAGAAAGCCAAGAACGGCGAGCAAGCCCCATTGAAGGAGGCGCAGGGATGAACCTACGTCTGACTAAGTTGATCGTATTCGCAATCCTCATGGAGAACGGAAAGGGGATAGCGACAAAGGCACCTGATTACATCATAGAGAAGTGGAACTCAGTCAATCTTCGTGATTCCACTGTCAGTCTGCTCGCGTTGCTCGATGATATGAACCGGCACAAATACGCTGACTGGCTGGCGGTGTGGGCCAAGGACACCGATGATGCCAAGGAGATATCCAATGTCTGAGCAGATGGAGCACAGTGGCACGATATTCCACAACACGGCGACTCCTATCACCATCAAGGTCACGAAGGGCATGAAGAATACGTACAGTTGGGAAATCGAAGCGAAGGGTTGGAACTCGCCTGCCATGTTAGCGGAGATTGCCAACATAGATTCGGAACTAGCGAAAACCTATAAATCAGAAGGAGGGAAAGAAAGTGACAGCGAAAACAAATCTAAGTGAAATCGAACTGAACGGAGTCAAGTATGTGCCCAAGGCCAGTGTGCAAGGTAGTATGGCGGCGAAACTGGATGGTCTTGAATATTGCATAGTCCGAACATATTCGGCAGGGGTATTCGCTGGCTATGTGCAGAAACACGAAGGCCAAGAAGTCGCAATGCTAAAGGCCCGTAGGTTGTGGTACTGGGACGGTGCCGCCTCCCTTTCGCAGTTGTCTGTTGACGGCGTATCGAAGCCCCAAAATTGCAAGTTTCCCACTGAGGTATCCTCTATTATTTTGACCCAGGCCATCGAGATCATTTCTTGCACCGAAAAAGCCCAAACAAGCATTCAAGGGGTAGCAATATGGAAAGTCTAACTGGCTCCGGCTCCGGCTCCGGCTCCGGCTCCGGCTACGGCTACGGCGACGGCTCCGGCTCCGGCTACGGCGACGGCTCCGGCTCCGGCTAAAAGAGAAAATCAGAAGGAGGGAAAGATGAGAAGAAAATCTAGGTACGTCTGCAAGAACTGTCTGGTAGAAACAGCCAGAATCGAGGAAAGGTCGAAGAGGTGGAGGTGGAGTCCTGAGGAGCCAACTTGCCCTCAGCACCTATGCGTCGAGGTCAAAGACGAGACCGTAGAGCCGGTGTGGAGTGAGGCCGTCAAGGTCGAGGGCATACAGGCCACGAAAGAGGAAGTGCCCATACTCTCAAGGCAAACCCTCACAATCAACTCCCTCAAGGGCATCAAGACCACGCGAGCCTATAAGACATCTTCCCGAACTTCGAAGACCTCCCTGGCGATGGAGGTTGAGATCGACGACAAGTTGGCCCGCGCCCTGGAAGAGATGGAGAAGACGGGGCGCACTTGGAGCCTCACCATCACCAGCGAGGCCACGCAGTTGGAGATGGTGAACACCGCCCCGGCAGAGACGGTATCGGTTCCGGACGACAACCACAAGGGCGAGGCCAAGGAAGCCGCCAAGATGAGTCAGCAGGGCGACACGGCGAAGGCCGCGGAGGTCACTGGGGCGACAGCGTAGAAGCGATTGTATGGGCTTGGCGGTGCCGTGAAGGCCAAACGGTTAAATGGTTGCCGAAGGGTAGTCAGCCGTCAAGCCTGAATGGAAGGTAACTATACCTTGACAACACGTAGGAGCGGAGAAACTTAACATGACGAAATATTGGCTGACTCCACCTAAGTTATATGAAGAACTGGACCGTGAATTTCACTTTGACTTTGACCCTTGCCCCTATCCTCGACCCGAAGGATACAACAGTCTCGTTTTACCTTCGGGTCGAATGAACTATTGCAATCCCCCTTTCCGCAAGAAAGATGGCAACATTCATGGACCAACAGCTTTCGTAAGGAAGGCTATCTCAGAACAAGCAAAAGGTAATTCAACAGTATTACTGATTCCTGCCCAATCCTATATCAATCTACTTCTTGAATCAGGAGCCGAATTGCGGTCCGCTGGACGCACAAGATTCCTAGAGATAGATACAAAAGAACCTTTGCCTGGACCCTCACCAACAATATTAGCGATTCTGAGAGGGTACGTACTATGAGGGGATACTTACCTAATGGAAAGAGGGAATGTGGGCGACCGCTACAAGATGATGAGCGAACTAAAGGAATGGTTCAAATCGAATAGGTGGGATAAGGAGCGATCGGGGAAATGGATAGAGCACTATATCCGGTATCATCGTGAATTAGTTGGCTTGGATGAAGGCCAAATTTCTTATTTATACGACCTCATGGAGCAACAAAAGGAGCAAAATGACGCGAAAATGGGTTAAGTTGTGGTGCTCTTTTGATGAGGATAACCTTACTTTAGAAGAGATTGGCGCATGGCATATCCTACTAAAATTGGCAGGAAAGTCCTTTTTCGATGGCGTTGTCAGTATTGATGAAAGGCTACCATACACCCACCGACAACTTGCCGTTTACTTCAATTCCAGCCCCAATAAGGTGAAGAAGCTCCTCCAAACCCTAACCGAAAAAGACCGTATCGAGGTAATGTCTAACGGGTTTTTGAAGCTAAAGAATTGGCTAAAGTATCAATCGGAGTACGACAGAACAAAGGAATGCCCTAGCAGAAAAAGTACAGGCAAAAGTACACAGGAAAGTACACCACAAAGTACACCCCTAGAAGTAGATATAGATAATAGATTAAAGAATAAAGAAGAAGAAGAAGAAGTAGAGAAAGAACCCTCTGCTGGTGCCACTGTCTTCAAGGGGCATTGTCCTAAATGTGGTTTTGTCCGAGAAATTGGCGAATGTCCTCCACCGAATGCCGAAACTTGTGAATCGTGCCATAAGTTCGTCTATTTCGAATGGGAGATGCTAATTGGCAGACGTTGAATGGAAAGGGGAAACCAAAATCCAAAAAACGAAAATAGAGTGGGCTGATTATTCAGTGAATCCAGTCAAGGGTTACTGTCCTGTTGGGTGTGAATATTGCTATGCTCGGCGAATGTATGACAGGTTCAAGTGGGATAAGACGATAAGGTTTGATTTTAATGCCCTTCATACATTCGGGAAATTCAAATCTGGTAGTAGAGTATTTGTGGGCTCAACTATCGAACTATTCCACCCCGAAGTGATGGGCAAAGTAGAATTCCGAACCAGCCTCATCATTGAAGAAGCAGGCTTTTATCCCGACGTTTCTTTCATCTTCCTAACAAAGTGTCCTCAGAATTTACACAAATTTAGCCCGTGGCCTAAAAACTGCTGGGTCGGAGTGAGCGTATGTAATGACAAAATGTTGGATATTGCGGTAGACAAATTGGAAGATATTGAAGCAGGTACAAAATTTATTTCGTTTGAGCCACTCTTGGAGCGTTTGACGCTATCTCTGGCCTATGCGTTTTATTACTCTGGAATCTCGTGGCTCATCATCGGCGCTGCTACGCACTATAAAGATGCTCCGCCGCTATCTAAAGTACAGGGCTGGGCTAGAGAGATAATCGCGGCAGCAGACGAAGCGGGGATACCGGTCTTTTGCAAAGACAACTTGAAACTGCCAGCGAATGAAATACGAAGGGAATGGCCGAAACCATGACACGCCTTCTCGCCCAGGACCAGTCTAAACGCTGTTGCCTGAACTGCAAGAGGTTCATGGAGTGCCCTACAGTCGCCAGGATGAAACTTGAACAGGGCGAGGATAATTTCTATCCGACAGCCATAGTATGCGGGGTCTTCACGAAGCGCCAGGAAGTCAAATATCATCAAGTTCGCACATTCTCAAAGCTATGTGACCGGTGGTTCGATTCCGGTGCCGAGGCCGCTTATGGAGAGGTACTTCGGCTCCGAGAATTAGCCGGAGACATTGAGCAGCTTGAGTATCAGGTAAGGTATGAACTCTGCGACAAGCCGAAGGTGTGGATTGTGCCTGACTTCCGCTATGTTGAGCAGGGCAAAATTCACGTTGAAGATGTCAAGGGCATGGTCACGGACGCAGCAAGGGTCAAGATGGCGTGGCTCAAGGCCGCTCAGGGAATCGAAGTCAAGATTATCAAGAAGGAGAGATAGCGTGGAACGAGAGGAATTCAAGAAAAGGGTTAGTGAACTGTCATCGTGTAGTTGTAAACAGTGTGCATCTGAGGAGAAATCCTTGTTAACCGAGTTCGACAGGCTGGTAAAGGAGAATGACACAGCCCGCAAATATGCAGCGAAGGTGGAATATGAGCGAGATGTAATAGATGGGTGTTTGCATAGTGCCCATGATGAAATCCAAGCCCTTCAATCCCATCTCGACAGGATAAGCGAGCCGATACGAGATGAACATTATCATCTGATTAGAGATGTGGCTAAGTCCCTCAGAAGGGCAGGCTACGTAGACACCTCAAAGGTTCTTGAGGCCATAGCCGATTACCTCGACTCGCAGCAGAAGCCGAGCGAAAAGCCTCAAAATGAGCCAGAACAGCATTATAATGACGACTTCGATGATGTACATCAAGGCAATAAAGCTGTTTGCCCTATCTGCAACCCGAAATGCGAACACAAGAAGCTCGAAGCGCCCGTAGGTTTTGGCGGAGGCCCTATGAAGCAATGGTGTCTCGATTGCAGCACGTGGGTAGAGTTGCCGAAGCCTCCCAATACAGAGGACAGAAAAGGAACAATAGAGATAGTTATTGATGCAGAACTGATTATTGCTGACCTGCAAGGCGGCACACTTACTTTCAAGTTGACCCAGCAAGGCTTGATTCATAAATACTTCAAATAGGGGGTGAGAGTGTTGGAGATTTCGAGCTCTGAGTATCTGAAGACTCATTCCAACTCCCAGATTCGCCGCGACTTCATGCACTTCCTGAAAATGGCTGTTAATCCTCAGCCTCGTACTGTCTCCTCGTTCTACGCCGGGCTATTGCCTGATTCCTTTGTGATACAGGCGCATCCTGGCACTTTGAACCATAAAACCGATACAATGACCATGACCAAAGGCGATAGTTCGAACCTTACCAGCACTTTCACAAATATGTTGGAAGTGCTGTTCTACATGACTGAGGCAAGCAAGGACTCGGGATACCGGCAACACCAGGCAACCCGGCTTTACCTGTTCCACGGCAAAAGTTATGAGGAGATCGGCGGGTTGCTGGGCTGCCATGTGAATACAGTACGGAATGACATCTATAGTATTATCGACAGGGCTATCCATGCTCTGAAAATTGGACACTCGTAGTCTCAAATTTTGTAGAAATTGTAATTGACAGGGCATGTTATACTATCATTAACGGAATCGTATCAGAGGGGCGCTTGAAAGAGCGCCTTTTTGTTGTGTAAATAAGCCTGGGGATTCTTCACCCTGGGCTTCTTCATATCATCCTCCTTTCCGAGTAGGTGCTTGTGAATCTGGGGGGCGCGGAGTTCACGAGCACCAGCGTGGGAATGAGATGGACAACAAAGCGGGTGCAATTGTAGAGCGGACTCGATTGGCGGAGGATGCTATGCTCATGCAGTTCGACCAGAATGCGGGCAATCCTGTGGCTGTTGGCGAGGGACAGACCCATAGTCCGGTGCAGACCTGTCATAAACTGGTCAAGTTCTGCATATCCTCCGGCTGGTCTGTCGTCTATCGGCATGGCTATATTACTCTAACCAGAGGTTGCGGCATGGTGCGCTAAACCTTACAGAGATAGAAGGAGGTTCCGTTTCATGCAGAGGCTTGAATGTTTAGGAGCGAACTTCCCGACGGTAATCAGGAAGGGCTATTTCCCAGGAGTCATATCGGTCTTGGAGTACGTTAAGAACTTCGGAGATGCACCTGGGACGGTCACAGTATCAGCCTTTTTCAAAGACCCGAATCAGCAGCAATGGAATCCGCAGAGTAGTGGCAGTGGCAACCTGGCGGACGGTCCACTGACACTATCCATAATGCCGGGTGAAACGGCGGAATTCTGGTTTACGATTAAGCCTGCTATAAAGGGATTTTGGCTATGCAGGGTGAATTTCAGTGGAGATGTAATCCGGCAGCATGAGTTCTATGTGACGGTGAAATAGGCAAAGCCATGCACGTAGAAGCATTGGTGGCAATAGTCATGGGGGTCATAAACTTCCTGCTCTTCGCTGGCGGCGTCACCTATGCCATCCTGAAAGTTGGGAAAAACGTGCAGGGAGGCGAGGATAAAACTGCGTTGCTGGAGAGCAAATACGTTGAGTGCTGCGCCGATGTTGCCGCTATCAGGTTGGAAATGAAAATAAATGCCAAGGCGGTAGAAACGTCCCTCGGTAACCTGCATGAAAAGGTGAACTCGATGGCACTCGACCATGAAGGCAGAATAAGTTGGTGCGAGAGTAGATTGAACGGCAAGGATAAAAGATGACAGTAACTAACGGGCTAGTGCTTAATCCTCGCACCCGATAAGGGGGGATTAAGGGGGGGTAAATAAACAAGAACATGAAAATTGAAAAACAGGATAATAACAAAAACCATAGGGGGAATCCTCACTGGGTTAAAGGACAGTCGGGAAACCCCAACGGCAGACCCAGGAAGGAAATTAGTTTAACCTCTCAACTTAAATCTGAACTCTTGAAGATAGCCCCATTCAAAGGCAATACGGACAAGAAGACTTGGCTAGAACTTATCGTCATCGCATGGATGGCGGGTGCTGCTAAGGGTAATGCCCCTTTACTGAAAGAACTTATAGAGCGCATAGATGGCAAGGTCCCTGACCAGACATGGATAACGGGCCGAGAAGGTCAACCTATACAGGTGGAAGATGCAAGGAACAAGCTCGCTGAAAGACTCGATACTATCGCTGCCGTCCGAGAAGCGCAGCGAATTGTTGTCGAGCCTCAGCAACAAAGAAGCTGAACAGATTTTACACGACTGGATATTCTGGGCGCGGCCTAACCAGTTACCGCCTGATGGCGATTGGTATATCTGGCTCATGCTTTCAGGCCGCGGCGCTGGCAAGACGCGGGCAGGCTCAGAACTGGTCATTAAGTGGGCCAGGGAGAAATACAGCCCCATAGCCCTCATTGGCGAAACAAAAGCCGATGCAAGAGATACGATGGTAGAGTTGCACGATTCTGCCATCTTGAAAGTATCGCCGCCCTGGTTCATGCCTGTATATGAGCCATCGAAGCGGCGATTGATATGGCCTAACGGCGTGGTCGCGGTGATTTATTCCGGTGATGAGCCCGACCAACTGAGAGGTCCGCAACATACTAAAGGCTGGGTAGATGAGTTGGCGAAATTCAAGTATCCCGATGATACGTGGAACAATTTTATATTCGGGTTACGCTCTGGGTTGCACCCACAAGCTGTAGTGACTACGACTCCCAGACCCATCCCGATAATCAAGCAACTGGCGAAGGATGCTAGGACAGTAGTAACCCGGGCTCATACGCTGGACAACCGGGAAAATCTAGCGCCAGACTTTCTAAAGTACGTCCTGAGCCGGTACGAAGGCACCCGGCTAGGCAGACAAGAGTTAGATGGGCAAATACTCGACGATAACCCGGCGGCGCTCTGGAAGCGGGCAGATATTGAACATGGCAGAGTAAGGCAATCGCCGCACTTGACTCGGATAGTGGTTGCAGTAGACCCAGCGGCTACAAGCGGAGAGGAAAGCGCAGAGACGGGCATCGTAGTGGCTGGGGTAGGCTCTTGTTCATGTAAGGGCAAGGCTGAAATCCACGGTTTTATTCTCGACGACCTCAGCTTACGATCCAGCCCTGACGGATGGGCTAATGCAGCAATCACCGGATATTACAAGCACAAAGCGGACCGCATAGTAGCTGAAATCAACCAGGGCGGCGAAATGTGCGAGCACACTATCCACACTGTAGACCGCAACGTGCCGTACAAGGCCGTACACGCGTCGAGGGGCAAGCAGACAAGGGCAGAGCCAGTATCAGCCCTCTATGAGCAGGGCAAGGTCCACCATGTAGGCTCATTCCCTGAACTGGAAGATCAACTCTGTGAGTGGATTCCAGGAGGTAAGTCTTCAGATCGCTTAGATGCCCTGGTCTGGGCGCTGACTGAGCTAATGGTGCTGGGCACTCGAAGCTATGGATTCGATTTCGTGTGATAGGTGACAAAATATGATACCGAAACCGCCTCATCCTGTACCGACCGAAACAGTTGGCGAGGATGGAGTTATCACGCTCCAACCCTCGGATATATTCTGGGATGGCGAGAACCTGCTTGATTTCGAGGACGACGAATGCCAATAACAGACACGATTAAAGCCTTTGGACAAAGATTACTGGGCTATAAGATACCCATAGGACCGCGTGGAGGCACAGGCTTCTATGAGATGCTTGCTCCCCCGTCCTGGGGGTATCAGACTTATCTTAAAGCCTATGGCGAGATCGGATGGCTGTATGCCTGTTGTACTTCAATCTCTCATGCGGTTGCAAAACAGCCGTGGCATTTGTATAACTCAATGCCCGATGGAGACAGGGAAGAAATTGACACCCATCCGCTCATTGATCTGTTGAGGCGCCCTAATCCTTTCCAGACGCGGTATCAGTTCTTCTACTTGACGCAGCTCTACATCAACCTGGTAGGTGAAGCGTTTTGGCAGATAAATTACAACAAGAAGGGTTATCCAGCAGAGATGTGGTTGGCCCCGCCTGCATTCATGGTGGTTGTGCCTTCACAGACAAATTATATAGACCACTATGAGTTCAGGCGTCAAGGCGAGGTAGTACGCTTTGATGTCGATGAAATCATTCATATTTTCACGCCGAACCCCCTCAATCCGTTTCGGGGTATATCACCGGCAATGGCTCTGACGACAGACCTTGACTCGGAACGTTTTGCCTCCCGCCATCAGCAGAGACTATTCTACAATGACGGGACGCCTGGTTTTATGCTTGAGTTCCCAGATATGCCGCCATCTGAGGAACGCAAGAATCTTATGGTTGAGTGGGACGAAAGGCATAGGGGATTCCGTAATGCTCACCGGGTAGGCTTCTTATGGGGCGGCGCCAAGGCAAATACTATAGCCCTGAATAACCGTGAGATGGAATTCGAGAAGCTGAGGAAGTTGGGCAAGGATGTTATTCTAGGCGCTTATGGTGTGCCTCAATCAGTATTGGGCATCAGCGAGAATGTCAACCGTGCCAATGCTGAGGCCGCGCAGTACACTTACGCAGAGCAGGTGATTCAACCGAAGTTGGTAGCACTACGCGAGCCTCAGAACGAAAGCCTATGCCCTCTATTTGAGGACGGATTGGAACTGGACTTTGAGAATCCGGTGCCTGAGAATGTCGAAATGCAGGCTACGCAGGTACGCGAGGATTTCAAAGCAGGTATTATTACGCGTCAGGAAGCTAGGTCAGCGCGAGAATATGATCCCGAGGCTTCACTGGGCGATACATTCCTGATCTCGGTCAATGTTCAGGAAGTCCCGGTAGGCCAGATTGCTACGCCGCCGGCAGCGCCAGCCTTCCCCAAGTCAAAGGCGATTCGTATAGCTGACAAAGAGGCATTCTGGAAACGTCACATAGAGAATACCGAATCCTATGAAAAGATGATGATAGATGAGCTGAGGACCATGTGGAAGGCGCAGAAGGGCGAAGCGGTAGATGCAGTCAGACGAAATGCCCAAGCCTTGATTGACCTTGATAAAGCCAAGAAGCACTATGCGAAGGAAATCGAGCCTATCATGGCCGAAGTGATGCTCTCTGCTATGAAACATGGCTATGACCACGTAGCACCTCAGAGCCCACACAAGATACTCAAACAACCGAGCGAACTCAACTCTACAGCTCTACGCTGGCTTAAGAGCCGTATCATGTGGGCTTCAGCGGAGGTAGGCGAGCAGACTGCGGACCTACTGGCTCAGGCTTTGTCTGATGGCTATGCAGCAGGGGAGAGCATAGACAAGATAGCGAAGCGGGTTGAGGATGTATTCGGATTCAGCGATGAAGTCCGGGCCCTCAGGATAGCGCGCACTGAAATCATGGCGGCTTCCAATGAAGGGGCTTTGCAGGGCTATGCAGATAGCGGAGTCGTCGAAGAAGTGGAATTCCATGCAGCTATAGATGAACGAGTCTGTGCTGATTGCTCTGACATGGACGGTGATGTAGAGACCTTGGAAGATGCCAGTCATGTACTCCCCTTGCATGTGTCGTGTAGGTGCATTTGGCTGCCGCTAGTGGGATAAGATGCCTAAACTCTTAATCGTTGCGCTCTGTTGTGTCCTGGTAAGTATAGCTTGCTGCGCGCCTGCTCATATTGGCAACAAGGTAACTTATACCGTCACAGTGCAGGCTACTAACATACTCAACTTTGATGCTGCCAACTATGACATTATCTATAACCAGAGCATGGTCGCTGTAGGAAGCGTAGGTAACGGTAGGATCGGCAGTACCGTCATTCCTGTAGTTATGTGGAAGGTCATAAAGCCTAGAGATATTAGGATCATAAACGATATGCCCAATTTGCGAGATGTTTCAGGAAGTGGCTACCTGGCGCGGATAACGTTTTTAGCTATCAACAGGGGCACTCCGAAATTCAGTCTTAGCAACATTGTATTGAGCAATACAACCGCTAATCTGATTTCACCGCAAACAATCAGCTTATTGGTTAAGTAGGCAAAGATGTTATTAGGCGAAAGAGAAAAGCAGATGTTGGAACTGGTTGCTCAGGGATATAGCTGGAAAGAAGTATCGACGATGATGCACTGTGCAACTGGTACGACCAAAAATCGGATGGTAGCGGTGTTTCAGAAATTAGGAGCCAAGACGAGAACGCATGCGGTAGTGATTGCTATACAGCGCGGAGAATTGATTGTATAAAGAACTGATAGAGAGATATTCCACTCCACAACTATCCGTCTATTTCGTTGACGGGGCTTATATCCGTAGCCATCCCGAGGAGTTCGGCGAGGATGCAGAGGAATTTACCGAGGATGGACATTGGCTACGGTATCCCTGGATTCCCGAACACGAGGAGTGGATTGATACCTCTAACTCAGACGAATTGCCATTTATCCTGCTTCATGGCTTGCACGAGATCAATGCCATGATAGAGATGATTAACGCCTTGGATAGCGCACCTACTTCTGAGCAAGTAGAGGAGATTTATGACATTTGTCATACAGATGCCAATGTGCCTGAACAGGAAGCGCGCCACAACCCTGACCAGGCCGACAGCATGATAATAGCTGAGCTTAATAAATTAAGTAGTCGGTCATTGGAGAGCAAGATGAGCAGAACAAAAATAGCCACTAAGAAAACCCTCGAGATAGTCTACAAGACCTTGAGGCCAACAATAATCAAGGCCGATGACAAGACGGGCATCATCGATATGCTGATCCCCATGTCCACGGGCACTGAGGACAGGTCGGAAGAGGTTATCTTGCCCTCTGCCTGGACTAAGCGCCTGCCGGAGTTCAAGAAGCGGGCTATCTTGGTTAGCTCGCACAACTACGGCGACCTGCGCAAGCAAATCGGGGAGCTACTTGAATTGAAGGTAGACAAAGAGGGCCTTTATGCCAAGCCGCAATACTACATCAACCAGGGCAACGACGAGGCTGACTGGGGTTACAAACTAGCTTCTAAGGGCATGGCGGCGTACTCAGTGGGATTCAAGCCGTGGGATTTTGAAGAAGGTATGGCTCCTGATGAACCGTCTATCACCTATACCGATTGCGAACTATTGGAAATCTCCCACGTTATTGTTCCCTGCAATCAGGAGTCCATACAGGGCATGAGGGGCAAGAGCAAAATCATGGATTCGGTGCTTGATGATATGCAGGCCAATTTGCAGGACTTGAACCCGCCTATGACCAAAGGCGCACTGCCATACCACAAAACTTCGTTAGCTCCCGAGGACACAACCTGGGATGCTGGCGTAGAAGTCAAGAAGGCGGAAATATCTGACCTCAAGGCTATGTGCGCCTGGGTAGGCGGAGACCCCGAGAATAAAAGCTCATATAAACTGCCCCACCATAAGGCGGATGGGGAACACGCCTGCGTATGGAAGGGTGTTGCTGCTGCAGCGGCTGTTTTGCAAGGTGGCCGTGGTGGCGCAGATATAGATGATGTTGATGCAGTGAAAGCCCATATCGCTAAACACTATGGCGACTTCGACAAGGGTGATCCGCCGTGGAAGAAAGATGCACAACCCCCGAAGAAGAAACTTACTCAGGCCCAGATACGGGACGAGATGGATTACCTGATATTGGCGATTGATGAGTCAGGGATAGCGGAGGAGACAAAAGATATGGCAGATAAATTGATTAAGCGCATAACGGGCGGCGACACGCCTGTAAAGATTGAACAGAAGGCCGAGGACAACATCAAGATTATCCGCGCTGCATGTAAAGAGGCCATTCAAGAGTGTGACAAGCACCACGAGGGACATAGTAAGACTCTGAAGGGCATCGAAACAAAGCTGGATGAGATGATGAAGTCCACGGACATAAAAGTCAAGTGTGAGTGTGAGGGCTGCGATGTTCCAGAGTGCGATTGCATCGGAGACGAGTGTAAAGATCCCACTTGCGATTGCAAATGCCACGACGAGAAGAGGATCAGGGCCATCATAGAGCGCACGGTATCAAAGGTTGTCGAAAAGAAAATTGGAGGTCAGTAAGATGGAAATGACAGCAGAACAGATCGCAGAGATAGCGGCTAAGGCTGCTACCGACGCGGTGGATAAGGCAAACTTAAAGCCTATCCGAACTAAACCAAACCTTGCGGCTGCGGTGGCAGGTGCAAGCGGCGGAGAAGTGACACTAGATGAGGCCGACCAGAAATGGCCCAACATGGGTGAGTTCTTGCATAAGGTCAAGGACTATGAGATCACAAAGGGGGCGAGTTTCGACCCCAGGCTACGCCGCAAGACAGTTCCAACAGGTGGCGGTGAGATGATTCCTGCGGAGGGCGGCTTTCTCGTCGCCCAGGAATTCATACCGCAGCTGATAACCCGAACCTGGAATACGGGCGTACTCCCCAAGCTCTGCCAGAAGCAGCAGGTAGGCCCGAACTTCAACGGTGTGAAGATTCCGGCCATAGATGAGACAAGCCGTGCTAATGGATACCGCTGGGGCGGAGTGAGGGCCTACTGGGCAGGCGAGGGCGCCACATTGACTCCCTCGAAGCCTGGATTCCGGCAAATCTCGGTTGAGTTGCAGAAACTCATAGGTCTTTGCTATGTCACCGATGAGCTTTTGCAGGACAGTGTAGCCCTTGAGGGTTACATCAACACATGGTTCCCGCTGGAGTTTGGCTTCAAGATGGACGATGCCCTAATCAACGGCGATGGCTCCGGCAAGCCTTTGGGCTTTATGAAGTCTCCAGCGCTGCTTTCCGTAGCGAAGGAAACAGGACAGGCATCAGCTACAGTCGTTGCCGAGAACATCATAAATATGTGGGCGAGGATGTGGGCGCCATCAAGGGCTAATGCAATCTGGATGATAGCACAGGATGTTGAACCTGCACTGGCGAAGATGGCAATAGCCGTAGGCACAGGCGGCATCCCGGTGTACTTCCCGATGGGTTCTGGTCCTTGGGGTTCACTGGCAGGGACGCCTATCGTAAGCAACGCGGCTTACGCGACCGCAACGGGCGGAACCCTTTACGGCAGGCCAGTGTACGTGATGGAGCAATGCCAGACGCTCGGCACTACAGGAGACATCCTGCTGGTTGACCCGACTCAATACCTGATTATCGAGAAGGGCGACATGACCATGGCTTCATCCATTCATGTGCAGTTCGTAACGGATGAAACAGCCTTCCGGTGGACCTACAGGGTCAACGGAGTCCCGATCTGGCACAGCTATTTGACTCCCTTCACTGGGAGCAACACCCTGAGCCCGTACATCAAACTGGATGCCCGGTAGACCGAAGGCTGAGAGAAATTAACACGGAGGGAATGAAATGAGTCTACTCTTAGAACAAAAACTGCGGGCAGTAACCGTTAAGGCGCCGATTGCGATTGCGAATGGCACGGCGGTTTACTCTTCGCCTATCAATGCAGGCAAATGCAGCCAGGTGGAGTTTGTCATTAGCTTTGGCGCTATAGTGGGCGATACGATGGTGATAACCGTGCTGGAGCAGACTACCGCCACCGTATCAGGTGGCACGGCTGTACCATTCAGGTATCGCCTGAGTGCTGCGGCTGGTACTGATACCTGGGGCGCGGTGACAGTAGTTTCGACGGGGGCTACAGGCGTCACACTCACAAACTCGACTAACGACAACATGACGCTGGTTATCGACATCAACCCGGCAGAGCTGGATGACGGTTATCCGTACATCGGAATCTGCTTTGATGGCGGAGCAAGCACTAGCGCAACGGTAGTCGGGGCAATAGCTCTTTGTGAGCCGAAGTACCCGGAGAAGACACCGCTGACGCTGCATACCTAGAAACATGAAAAAGAGTAAGGATAAGAGGGAGCGTGTAAAAGCGCTCCCCCAGCCCTGCAAGCATCGGGCAATACTTAGCCCGATAAAGACTAAAGGGCAAACCATGCCCTAGAAACCGCAAGGTATGGGTTAGGAGGCAAAAATGCCAGTAACATTGATTGGCTCAAAGTGGTCAAGTGGCGACTTAGTATTCTACGACATTGCTACGGGGACCGCTATTATGACCATATACCATAGTACCACTGGGGTAGCAATTCCTACGCTGACAACGAGCAGCACCTTGGCACCCAATGAGCAGTTGATTCCAAGCGGGCAAATAGATGCAAACCATTGTACGGATAGGTTTATGTGGACTTGTCCGGCGGGATGGACTGCGGGCTGCACGGTCGTAGGGATTGCCTTTTGCCAGAGTGTCGTCGAGGCGACGGGTGCAAGTTCAACTTGTATGCCTCGGAAAGTGCCGTCTGGAACAGCCATCGCGGCTGGCTCTTCTCTATTGGCTGCTGCGCTGAATCTGAAAACAGGCGTGACGGCGAACACGATATGTAGCTGTAGCTTAAATGCTACACCTGCGAACTTAGTTTTGGCGGCAACTGATAGCATCGCACTCGATTTCACCAATGCGCTAACTGAGTACATTGGTGAATGCACGATTTACGTGCAAAAGAACTAAGGAGCGTAACTGGGCCGGGTGGCGATCACCCTATGATTCAGGGAAGCGGGCGGGCCTTGTCCTCCTTTCGTCCCGCCCGCTTCGTGATTCTAACAATGGAGGTCAATTATGACCGTAATGTTTGCACATGGATTCGATGAAACCATAGAAAAGACGGATGGCAGTGTCCTGAATGGTGAAGACGATCTCTTTACTATTGCAGGCGGGCCAATTCTGATTACTGAGTTTGTGGGCATAGTTACTACTGATATAGGTGGGGCTGCTAACTGCCATATAGACGCAGCAGTTACTACCCCTTCAGCCACTACAGCCCTGTCAACGAACGTTGCGATAGATACGGATGCTGCCGGCACATCTTACACATTCACGACTGCTAGCACGGCTGTCCTAACACCTACAACCGCAGGTGTGCTTGAAGTAATACCGCGTATTGCGTGGCTAATGCCCATTGGGACTATTCAGGCGCATTGTTCGGCAGCACAGACAGGCAATATCAAGTGGTATATGAAATACACCAAGCTGTCCCAGTATAGCGTGGTGGCGGCGGCAGCTTAATGCCTAGTATGCCGGGGCAGAATTCAGGGGCTTCAGGATATGAACTTCTCGCTATGCGTAAGTCTGCCGAGGAAATGATGGCCTATCAGCGCCAGGACTGTCCTTTCTGCGCGTGGCCTTTGCAGGAAAGCCCGGACCGAATCCTGCACTGTCGCTTTTGCGGGTGGACTGATACTTCACCGATAATCAGGAACGTACCGAGGCCATAATGAACAGTTATGCAACTTTGGCGATGCTGAAAAGCCCAGGATGGTTACATATTGATGTGACTGATTGCGATACTGATATGATATCCATTCTTGAGGATGCCAGTCGTGAGTTTGACAAGGACACAGACAGGCGGTTTTACCTCTGGGAAGGCACAAGATACTACGATGGGAGCGGTATTAAAATCGTGCTCGATGATGATGTCTACTCAATCACTACGCTGGACGTGGACACAGACGGCGATGGGATTTATGAAAGTAGCTTCGATGGCACGACTACTCCGCCTGATTATTTTACCTATCCTCTCAATGAAACTCCCAAGAGCCGTCTTGAGGCTAATCCCTGGGGCAGATATGGACACTTCGGTAGTGGCATACGGAAGGCAATAAAGATTGTAGGCGTGTTCGGCTATGGTAATGACTGGCCTGCGGCTCCGATAGCGACCACGAGCGCGCTAGTGGCTACAGGAGGCATGACAACTGGCACGACTACTCACACGCTTGCTAGCTATGGTTCTCTTTTCAGCCCAGGACATACCATCAAGATTGACTCTGAGCAGATGTATGTTTCGAATGTCGTAGGCAATACGTTGACCTTTTTACGGGCTGTGAACGGCACTACAGCAGCCGCGCACCTGGCAGCAGCACCTATCTCGGTATATCTCTATCCTCAGTCTGTTGCCCGCGCGGTGTTGATTCTAGCGGCGAGGACATGGAAGTTAAAGGAAAGTCCACTCGGAATGGTAATGGGAACACCCGATTTGGGTGTTGTAAAAGTTGATATAGGAGGCGATGGTTCCTTTTATACCAAGATTGTGAAGAAGTACAAGAGGATGCGTTACCCCAAGGTGATTTAATGGCGGAGATAAACCTTAGTATTCAGATTAAAGGGCTAGACGAACTAAAGAACAAACTCGATGCTGCGAACCTTCTTGGCGCACCTCTAAGGAACTTCTTAAATAAGTCGATGCTCACTATTCAAGGCGAAGCAGCAAAGGCCGCTCCGGTGGACCTTGGTAACTTGAGAGCTAGCCTAGTTCAGCCATCAGCAGTGACGATTGATTCCAGCCCTGTACCTCTCTATGCGACTTTCAGCGATACTACAAGTTACGGTGTCTTTGTCGAGTTTGGTACGAAACCCCACTGGCCCCCGATTAAGGCTATTGCGCCTTGGGCTGAACGACATGGCATTGAACCCTTCCTTGTAGCCCGAGGTATATCAATTCATGGGACAAAGGCGCAGCCGTTTATGAGCACCGCCCTGGCAATCAGCGAGGGCAAGATAGGCGATTATCTGAATGAAGCAGCAAACGAAATAGCGGAGAATTTTAACGGATGAGTTATCAGGACATCGGGATAGGATTGAAGAATCAACTAAAGGGTGTTGCTGCATTGAGGGCTGTTTTTGCACCCCATGAGATACCTGAATCAATCAACAGTTTCCCAACAGCCGTGATATTGCCGGGGGAGCAGCCCTATCATGAAAGCTTCCCAACATCCTCCGGGGTCTCATTCTCCACAATGTTTCGGATTGTCATTCTCATGTCCCGCGCAGATCAGCCTTCGGGACTGAAGGACATCACGCCCTTTTTGGATAATACGGGCATCAATTCAATTCGGGTAGCGATAGAGGGAGAGGATGGGGTGCCCCAGACACTAGACGGCGCAATAGCAGATTTGATTGTAACAAAGGCTCTCCCTCTAGGCTGGATGCAATGGGGCCCGGTCTTATACCTCGCCCTTGAGTTTGAGGTCAAAACAATCAGTTAAAGAATCAGGAGGTTAATATGGCAAGGTTAATGGGAAAAGCAGGCGAAGTAGATGCCAGCGGCGCCATCGTGGGCATGAAAAACTGGGTTCTGAATTACAAATGCAACCCTCTGGATGATACTGGCTTTGATTCCGGCGGAGCCAAGGCGTTCATCGCCGGGTTGACTGAATGGAGCGGTACATTCGAGGGATTCAAGGACACCACACCTGTACCATTGGGCTCAACCACGATAACACTCAAAGAGTCTGCCACAACTGGGCAGAATGCCACGGGCACAGCCATCATCACCGGCTGGACAGACACGGTTGATGTCGCCGGGGTAGTGACCTACAAGTACACCTTCCAGGGCACGGGTGCGCTTACAGTTCCGACAGCTTAATTAACGAGGTGAGATATGGGAAGACTATCAGGCAAAACGGGTAATGTCGCTGTCGGACTTCAGACGATCTTCGACGGCGAAACGGCATTGGATGAACAGGTTATTAGCAATGTAACCTATAGTCTGGATACCAGCGATTACAAGGTGGGCAACGGCTCGGCAAAGTTGGCAGTAGGAGCATCCTTTACCACGGGCATCATAGGCTCTAAGGTCGTTACTTCGATGGACTTGACTCCGTACACTCAACTGATGGGATGGTTCAAGTCCTCGGTAGCCCTCAACGCCAGCGATAATGCCTTCGTGGTCGATGATACTGCCCTCTGCGCTAGCCCTACAAGGACGATTAACCTGCCGGCCTTGGCTGCGAATACGTGGACATACGTTAAGGTGACAGATGCCTTCACGGGATGCACGGCTATCATATCGGTAGGGCTCAAGCAGGTCGTCGATAAGGGCGCAATGAATATCTGGTGCGACCTGGTGCAAGCGGCGAAGGTTATCGCAGGAATCAAGAACTGGACGCTGAATTACAAGATAGGCACTCAGGAGGTGACTGGGTTCGATTCTGGCGGAGTCAAGGAGTTTGCAGCTACGATCACCGAATGGAACGGGACATTTGACGGGTTCAAAGATGCTCTGCCTTTGAGCATCGGTACACTCATAGGGCTGGAGATGCAGGAGTACACGACTGCGACCATGCAGGCCAGAGGTACAGGGATCATAACGGACTTTACAGACAGCGTAGACGTTGCGGGAATCGTGACCTATAAGTACGCATTCACCGGAACTAAGGAACTTGTGCTGCCGTCAGCCTAGAAAACACGTAGCGGGATCGCGGGATGGAGCAGTGGAAGCTCGGATGGCCCATAACCATCAGGTCGTTGGTTCGAGTCCAACTCCCGCTACCAAAATGGTAAAGGAGGAAATTTGTTTAATCCCTTGGCAGACGAACTTATACAGGTAGATATTGGCAACGACCTCTGGCTTAAAATTAAGGTCGAACTATCAGAAGGCGAGTGGAGAAAACTACAACGCTTCTATCTGAACCTCTTTGATTCCCCCAAAGTGCAGCAGGCAATACGGATTGTCACAGAAGGCCGTAGGCTGGGCAAGGAAGCCTCTGCAATAGAATCCGAGGTGGAATCCCTCGGCTTAACCTCAGCTATTACTCAAGGCGCTCTTGTGAAGATTACCGAAGGCCAATCTATAGCTTACGTCATGGCTGGACTGAGAGAATGGAACCTGACGGGGAACGATGGCAAAGTGTTGCCGATTACTGAGGACACGCTATTAGGATTGAAGCGGCCTGTCTTTCAGGCGATAGCGGATGCCTGCACGAAGCAGTACCGGCCTATGGATGATGGACAAAAAAACTCCTTGAAACCAACGTCAGAAACGCCTGCACCATAGAAGGAGAGAGAATCTCGGCGCCGCCTTTCAGCGATGACACGATTCTACTTCTGAATACGCGCTGGTCGTATCGCGAGCTTATGGACACACCACACCGGATAATCGAGGAATTAAGGATTAAGTATCAGACGGAAATGATGCACGATGGCGAATAATCTTGAAATAATCCTACAAGTTACAAACGCTTATTCTGATGCCTTGTCTGATGCTAGTCACATGTTTGACCAGATGACCGACACTATGGATCAGGATGCAGTCAAGGCTCAAGCAAGTTGGCAAGATAGTCTGAAGAATATCAACCAGCAGGCTAAAGATGCTGCAACTCAAATGAGTGAGAACTTCGGGGCGATTGGCAAAGCTGCTTTGCTTGTAGGTGGAGCTATTGAAGCCGCTGGCATTTTATCCATCAAAACATGGTCTAGCATGGGTAGCGAGATACTAGAACTTTCAGAGAAGACAGGAGTTTCTACCGAGGCACTTAGTGAATGGAAATATATCGCCGAGCAGAGCGGGGCCACTATAGGTACCGTTTCGATGGCTCTGAAATATATGGCCCGGGATATTACTGATGTCACAGGAGGCAGTAGTGCCGCACAGAAAGCCTTTGAAGATTTAGGGTTGACCCTTGCAGCATTGAAGGCCATGAAGCCTGAAGATCAATTCAATACCATTGTGGAAGCAATAGCCAATGTCAAAGACCCGACTGAGAAAGCGGCTTATGCTTTGGCTATCTTTGGGCGTAGTGGTACTGATATGCTTCCCATGCTTGCTAGTGGTGCGGCTGGTATCGAGGAGTTGAAACAAAAGGCGCAAGATTTAGGCATCGTGATGAGCGAAGAAGCAGCAAAGAAGGCCCATGCTTTTGAAGATGCGCTGAATGATGTAAAGCAATCACTTGTTGGAGTGATGGGGGTAATAGCCGAAACGGTTATGCCTGTATTACTTCCTTTAATTAAAGCGTTTACCGATGCTGTTTCATGGGTAGGCAAATTCGCCAACGCGAATCCTATATTAAGGGATACCATTATTGGAATTACAGCAGTCCTGGGCGCTTTGCTTTTAGCGGTAGGTATATACGTTAATACTATGGCGAGTGCTACGGCACAAACCATCATTGCCATAGCTAAGTCCATATTGCACGTTGGAGCACTAGAAGCCGAGACGGTTGCCCTCGGGGAAGAAGCAGTAGCGCAGGAAGCCGCTACTGTAGCAAGTAGGGGAGCTACGGTCGCATTAGGTGGTGGTGGCCTTTTAGGTATCTTGGGGCCAGTAGGGCTAGCGATTGGTGCAGTTGCGGCAGCAGCGTATGGACTTCCCAAACTGTTCGATCAACTTGGCAAGGGCGTAATGAATCAGGATGAAGCCCTGAAGATTCTCAACATGACATTGGGCGAGGCGACAGCTAAATACGGAAACCATGAACGAATCATGTTAGCTGCCAATGAAGCCCTGAAAGCCCAGAACATTACTCTTGATCAGTACAGGGCTGGATTGACCAATGCTACGATTGCACAATCCAGTCTCAATGCTCAACTCACCCAATTTCAGCAGGTATTAGACGATTGCAACTCTCGTACTCAAACTCTTATGGATAGTGTGGATGCGATTGTCACAAAATATGAGCAGGAGAATAGCGCAGTCGGGAAACTCGGCATTACCTACGAGGATGTAATCAAACACGCCGTCGATATGGGATTTTCGGTTGACCAGATTACCGATATTCTGGTTACTAATAAGGTAGCCGTAGGCGATGCCCGAGGTGCTGTTGATGCCTTCGGATTCTGCTTAGATGACTTCAAGGATAAGACTGATACTACAGCAACATCTGTGAGCACTCTTACCGATACTATTACTTGGCTAGGACGGACTGAGCACGATGCAGCCGCAGCAAATGACCCGTATGTCGCAGCCATGAATGAGAATAAGGCCGCTACCGATGCGGCTACCCAATCTCTGTCGGCTTATCTAGCGCAAGTTCAAGCGGCAGGAGCAGCAAACGCTGCTTTACTCGCTGGTGGTGCAGGTTCAGTTAAAGGGCAAGAATGGATGATGCCGGCAGAAACCGTAGTAGGTAATCTCTCACAGAACATAGGTGCTGGTACTTGGGCTGCTGGTTCAGGGACTTGGTCTGACCAGGCTATAGCAGCAGCAGGACAGATATTTCAAAAAAGTGGAACGTCTGGTGAAACCGCATTCTTGACTGATTTCTGGAATGCTATTAGCAATGCTTTGCTTGTATTGCCTAGTGATGTGGAAAGGAAAGCACAGGTTGAGGGTATTGTAGAGACGTGGCTCGCAGCTAATGTTGGCTCATATCAAGGCGGTGGTGTTGTACCTGGGCCAGTAGGAAGACCGACTCTTGCGGTTGTGCATGGCGGGGAGGAATATCTGGGTACTCATGGCACTGGGGGTGCAGTCTATAACCTCTATATGACCATTCAGGGTTCAGTTCACTCTGATAATGATTTGCTTGACTTCATACGTCGTGGATTTCGTCTAATTGGGCAACGCAACGGCAATGTGGGGTTAGCATGAGTTTACCAACAATCACGGCAAGGATAGGATTCGCCTCTGCTAGTCCCTATACCGCTTCTCCTACGTGGTCAGACATAAGCAACGATGTGCGTAAGATCACGATACGCCGGGGCCGCTTTCATGAGATGGACAGGATTGAGGCGGGAACGGCAACAATCGAACTCAAGAATAATCATGGAGATTACTGGCCTAACAAGACGACAGGTGCCTACTATCCCAACATCCTACCAGTCAAGCGGGTAAATATACGGGCAACCTATAGCGGCACTACCTATGACCTCTACACGGGCTTTACAGAGGCATGGACACCTTCATGGAGGGATGGCGGGGGTAAGGGGCCGTTGATGGGGGTTGACTGCGTTGATCTCACTAAAGCACTTTCAAGGTTCTTGCTTCCTTCAGTCGGATACAGCTCTGAGCTTTCGGGCGCGCGGGTAGGCCATGTCCTGAATGATGCTGGATGGAATGCTACGGAACGAGTAATAGACGCTGGGCAGACACTTCTACAGGCCACAGGTACATTAACGAACACCTACGCTATGGCTCATCTGTTTGATGTTCAGGATACCGAATTAGGATTAGTCTTCCAACGCGGCGATGGGTATGTCATCTTTCAGGATAGGTTGAAGCGTACTCTGACCTCGTATATTACCCCGGCAGGGATATTCAGCGATGTACCTGGCAACAAGAGCTATTTCGGCGTGGAATGGTATTTTGACGACCAGTATCTTTATAACGATATTGCGGTAACAGCTATTAGTGGAGTAACGCAGGAAGTCACGGATTCGACCAGCATCACCGCCTATGGGCAACGCAGCCTATCTAAGACGAATATGTTGATGGTGAGTGACGATGACGCTTTAGGTGAGGCTGGGACTCTATTATTTCTTTACAAAGACCCATATTTGAGAGCTAAGAGCATCACAATCAGACCGCTCAAGAATCCCGCTGCTCTCTGGCCCTTGGTGCTTGACCTCGATATTTCGGATATGGTTACGGTAGTTCTTACCCAAGCCTCAATAAGCGCCAACTATTTCATTGAAGCTGTTACTCATACTATAGATATTGTGGAAGGAACATGGGAATCTCAGTTTGAATTGAAAGCTATGACTAATTCGGTGTCAACTAACTTCTGGGTAGTTGGGGTATCGGCACTGGGAGCATCAACCGCTGTAGGATGGTAAGATGGCATTCACGACCGTAACAACCTGGACTGTGGGATTCATGGCAATAGCAGCTAAATTAAATGCTCAACTTCGTGATAATCTGCTAGATCGCAAGGGCCAATCAGGTACTATCGTCTATAACGATTCAATCACCTTGGCGGATATGGACGGCGCCCCGGTAGGGATTCTAATGATTATCAACAAGGGCGGGGTTATCTATCTGAGGGACATAGGAGATACCACTGATGCCAAAGTCTCCTTTAGTTCAATTCCTACAGGCACGAGTTCAAGCACGATAGCAATAGGGAATCATACTCACTAATAATATACTAGGAGTCATATACTAATGGGATGGACAGCGCCGGGGACATGGACTGAAACAACTCCGATCTATACGGAAACTGATCTCAACGCACAGATTCGGGATAACCTTGCTTATCTCAAGGCCCGCGGTGTCGTACCTACGCTTGAAGCTAAACTCAGCCTTCCAGATAAAGGGATAAGTCCAGTCGGGGCCGTGATTCTCAAGGTCATCGATGCCGTACTCTGGATTCGCAATGCTGCCGATGGCGCTTATGCCAAGATCGCTACCGCTTCAGTTCCTACGGGAACCGGGGTAACTCAAGTTTCACTAGGGAGCCACACGCATGCACCAAGTCTTGATACCTCGGCAACCGTAGCCAGTAGTCTTGCTACTGATACCTACCCGGTGACTGATTATTCACATACGGATACTATAGCCGCAAGCGCCACATCTGACGTAGCGACTGCCACAATTTCATTTGCTACAGCGCGCGCTTATGGATTGGCAGCCATAAGAGGTGAAGCAGCAACAGCAAATACATTAAAGGTCCAACTTATTATGGGCGGGACTTTGATTGCAGAAGACGGCTATATGTCAACATCTTGTTCACTAATAACCGTATCAGGCACAGGGGCTTTATCAGGCAGTCAATCTTGTATTTGCAGAGTCAAGAATTACGATTCGGGGAGTAGCCGTAGTTGGTACTCAGATGGCTACCCGAGTGCATCTGAAGTAGTAGCTTTTGTTGCGGCTGGTTCAGCTACGACAGGAGGAGCAGTTTAATGGCTTTCCCAGTTACGCTACAGACTTGGGCAAACGATATGCTGGCGAATGCCGTCAAGCTGAATGCTAATATCTACTATGCCATGCGTCACCTGGCAGGACTGGATGGCACGACAGACTTTGAGAATGCCATTGAACTAAAAGACCTTGATGGGACCCCCGTTGGCGATGTTAGATTAAAGAATCAGCAGCAGGCCTTGAACCTTCGCAATGCTGCTGACAATGCGTACCTTACGTTGAAAATTGATTGCTTTGATACTGGCGGGACCTCGGCAACCGTAGCAATAGGGAACCATACTCACTCTACTGCAACAGATACATCAGGGTCAGCAGCTTCGGCACTAACGAACACGAGTAGCAATTCGGGACAGTATAAAAAAGACCAGGCCATCGCTAGTGGGGCTGACTACGATGTTGCAAGCACCACGAATACTTTTGCTTCCGGGGCTACTGTCGTGGGAATTGCATGGGTGTGGGGGACTGCTTCCGGTACAAGTAGCCTGAAGTTGAGATTGATAATGGATGGTGTTCAGGTAGCAGAATCAGGATATATGACCACCAGCGGTGAAAATCTAATCCTTACCTATGTCGAAGCACTTACAGGATCGAAGATTGTTATTGCCCGATTACACAATTATCATGGTTCAGCAAGCCGTAACTGGAGTTTCTATAGTGGCGCTAATGGCGACCCCGCTCCGGGTTTGGTTTCTGTGGGCAGTTTCAAATTCCCCTAAAGGAGCGATATGGCTATAGTAGTTACTTTCCCGCTGGTTGGCACAGTAAACGAGATTATTGACGGTTGTATCTCCGGCGATGACAGCGATCCTGTAAGGCCAGTTGATCTTGACCTTGGCCCTGTATCCTGGAAGATGGTAGGGATAGACCTGGATGCCTCTACAATGACCATAGAGGTCGTTGCGAGCGAAACTGTGACGGTGAACACAGGCACAGAGGAAAATCCAGTTTGGGAGTCACGTCCTGCAACTCAGGAGGAAATAATCACGATACTTAATTACGTGCAGGAGTTGGCTTCTCAGCCTGCGGAGACATTATTAAGTATGGCTAATGCGAAGCCTTTGAATATCAAGCCAGGGAAACTGGGCAAATTAGGTAAAGAAATCTAAGGCGAGAGGTTATTATGAAGAAGCCTTACCTGCAAGGTGCACTCATTTGCGAGCGCGTATTGGAAGAGAAGGACGGGTCACTTTCCGCGATACGGATAGTTGACGCCGTAGTACACAGGGGGCCGAGCGAATTCACATATCCGGTCACAGTTCTGTGTGTCGTCAGAACGGATGACTCGGAGACCGAGGTGCCGGTCAGGATAGAGATGGAGTCACCGTCAGGCGTCCTCGCTACGGTCACGTCGGCGGCAGTCAGGGGAAGGCGACAGAATCTCATAATGAACACGACCGTCACCTTCAGGCAATCAGGACTTCACTGGTTTAATGTCTACGTCAACAATACGTTGGCGACCAAAATTCCATTCACGATTATCTCCGCATCGGGGGATAACTTAAAAATAACGGATTCGGTTCGAGGCCAATTTAGTTAGAGGAGGAAATCAATGTCAGTAAACACAGAGGAGCGCAGGCACCCTAAGCACAGCAGGGTTGTGGTCAAAGGCTTTCTGCGGGCGCAACTGGTCGATGGGAAGACCGGCCGGGTCGAGGGAGATAGCGGGTGGAAGCAAAACTCGCTGACCAACTTCGGTCTGACGGCTCTTGCTGCCTGGGTTGGGCAAGCAGTCGGGTCATCGGGTATTAACTATGGGGCTATGGCCACGCAGACCGCAGCCTTCAACGTGACCCAGACCGACATGGTAGGGCGGACCGCCAGTTTCGCGTCGCTGAACCTGTCAACGTCCGGCACATGCACCACGACGGCAACCGTTTCATTCTCGAGCACGATGCTGTCGGCGTCCTGCAACGTAGGAGCCGCCGGCCTGTACTACGGCAACGCGGCTGGTTCCATGTTCTGCGGCCAAACCTTCGCCACGAGCCAGTGGAACACAAATCAGAACTTTAATTTGACGTACCAAATAAGGTTCGCAACAGCCTAGAAGGAGTGACAAATGGGCAAGTCACTATTCAAGGCCAAAGGTGGCATCAGGCTTGATGTTGGCTGTGGCGAGGCGAAGCAGCCTGGCTTCGTAGGCATGGACATAAGGAAAGTCCCAGGCGTAGATATAGTCCATGATGCTCAGGACTTTCCTTATCCCATCCCAGATAGTATCTGTCTCCAGATTCTCATGAGCCATCTCTGGGAGCACATTGAGCCTAAGAATCGGGTGAAACTCATGGACGAACTCTGGCGCATTATGAAGCCAGAGGGCCAGCTTTTAATCTCGGCACCGTACTACCTGAGTTTCGGTGCTTGCCAGGACCCGACACACTATCCATGCCCCAACGAGGCAACTTTTACCTACTTCGATCCCAGGTTTCCCCTATACCAGATATACAAGCCGAAGCCCTGGAAGGTCACTAGAAACGACTATAGCATGAACGGCAACCTCGAAGTCATTATGGAGGTGGTGAAGGACGGACAAAGTGAAGGGTAAACAAAATGAGTGTATCACTATCTACAAGAACCGCAAACCATCGCACAACCGACTGCTGATCGGCACGCCCACTCTGGGTATCGTCAGAATGGAATGGACGCAGGCCAGGTACGCCCAGGTCATACCGCCCAACTGGATGGCAGCGCACAGTTCCGTAGGCTTCTCGCATAACATACCTCTGGGACACCTGGTTGCCGATGCCCAAAACATCATCGTCAACACGGCAGTCAGGGATAACTACGAGTGGCTACTGTTGCACGAGGACGATGTTGTGCTGCCCGTGGACGCTTTTATCCGCTTGAACGAGTACATGAAGAAGCGCGACATCCCCGTCGTGTCCGGCCTCTATTGCCTCAAGGCAAGTCCCACGGAACCGCTCGTCTACCGGGGCCGGGGCAATAGTTCCTATTCTAAGTTCAAGATGGGAGACCTAGTATGGTGCGATGGGGTTCCCACGGGTTGTCTTCTTATCCATTGTTCATTGCTCAGGTTGATGTCTGATGAGAGCCCTGATTATCAGACTCCGTCAGGGCAGATTGTTAAACGGGTCTTCGAGACTCCAGCCAAAGCCTGGTTTGACCCAGAGCACATGACCTTGCAGCAGGCCAGCGGCACCTCCGACATTTATTGGTGTGACCGCGTGATGAAGGAGAAGGTGCTGGAGAGAGCAGGCTGGAAGAGGATAGCCAAAAGGAAGTGGCCGTTTCTGGTAGATACCAATATCAAGTGCCTGCATATCGACCTCAATACTGGAACCACCTATCCCATCGGCGGCTATAAATGAGCGGTTATCTTGGGCTGACCACTGGTAACAACACATATGCCGAGGGTTCTGGCAACCTTGACGCTATGCGCTTCCAGAACGGTATTGGCGCTAGTGCCTGGACGCAGAAAGCCAACCTGACCCATGCCGCCGCCGATATTCCAGGGGTCGTCTACAATGGCAAGCTATATATATTTGGTGGCTATGGAACAAGTAGCACGGATTACCTCAATTATACGCAGATATATGACCCTAGTACCAACACCTGGTCCCAGGGCACCGTCATGCCCACAGCGAGATGGGGAGCTGCTGCCGCCGTTGTAAACGGGAAGATATATGTCTTCGGCGGCAAAACATCTGGTGGGAATTCAGCCAAATGCGAAATCTACGATATAGCTGGCAACTCATGGACTACGGGGACTGACATTCCGTCTGCGATTAGGGATGGCTCAATGGCAGTAACGGTCGGCGGTTATATCTACCTTTTTTATTTAGGTAATACATGGTTATTTGACCCCAGTGGAAATGGCGGTCTTGGTTCCTACACAGCAAAAACCGCCCCACCTGTTAATAAGGTATGGGCAACCTGCGGATATGTAAATGTCAGCGGGGAAGATAGGATATACATAATTGCTGGATACGATAATGTTTCCACAAGCTACAATTCCAACTATTACTACAAACCAACCACCAATGACTGGAGTTCCGCTCAGGCGCCAGCTCCCTATACAGCCAGAGGAATGACCCGAGACAATCCTGTATATAATGGCCTGATATACTTCGGGTTTGGTTTGTTTGCTAGTCCTTTTTACGATGGATTATTCGCCTACAATCCATCAACAGATAAATGGTATTGCCATCTGGGGCCATCTATATTAGGTGGCAGAGATGGTATCGCCTGTGGCTTTATTGGAAGCCAACTTTATTGTGTCGGCGGACGAAATTCAGTTTCTACCCCCGTTGGGCTGAATTATAATGAGTATTTTGACGTTGGCGTTAACTCCGCTAACATTACTGACATTGAAATACGCTACAACCAAGCCTCTCCTAGCGGTAGTGTTCATCTAGGCATCTATGCTGAAGATGCCTATTATGGGACACCCTCAATCTTGGTTTTGGATGCAGGGGCAGTAATAATAGCAAACGGCTGGGTAACGATTACTGGCCTCTCAATTCCGATAGGGTACAATGCCTGGGTCTGGTTAGTCTTTGACCAGAGCGCGGCCAATGGCATCTATTACCAGACTGGAGAACCTGCCGGTTCCCACGGTTATGCAGCTCAGGCATACGGAGTTTTACCTAATCCATGCCCAACTTTAGCATCTAATACCAACCAGTATGTTATGCGGGCTTACGTTGTCACCGAGCTATCGGCGCCAATCAACGACCAGATAAATATAAATGAGAATGTTACTGGTGCAGTAGTTTCTAGCGGACTCAGTGCCACCATCTACGATACCATCAACGCCAGTGAGTTGGTATCTCCACTCTTGCCTTTCTGCACGGTCACCCTTTTCGATACGGTCAATGTCTCCGAGTCGGTAACACGACTCTTAATCTTGGCGTGGTCTGTCTATGACACGGTGAATGTCTCCGAGTCCGTTACTCCCAGTCTGGTCACGTCATTGTCAGCCTATGATACGGTCGGCGTCTCCGAACTCGTGACTCCTCTGTTGCCATTTCAAGCGGCCTCGGTCTACGATACTGTCAGAGCGACCGAGCAGGTCTCTCCTTATTTGGCGGTGACCGCGAGCCTCTACGATACGGTAAACGTCGCTGAGACTGTGATCGGCGAGGTGATTAGCGTTGCGCCGGTGACCGCCACCGTCTACGACACCATAGATGTCAGGGACGAGGTGACACCTACCGTGTTGGTCGCCCGGTCACTCCTCGACACCGTCAATGTGTCCGAGCAGGTTACTCCAACTTTATTGACAGGCATCTTGACCTATGACTCGGTTACCGTAAATGAGTTGGTCGCTCCTGACCAACTCCTGTCGACCACCACCTACGACACGGTCACCAGCAGCGAGTCGGTAACTCCTCTGCTTCCATTCGTAGGTATGACTCTGTACGAAACGGTAAACGTAACCGAGAACCTCCTGGCTGCGGTGCCTGGTGTTGCCCTGGACGTCAGTATCTACGACGTGGAATACGCTTATGTCTGAGATAAGTTCTAAGGTGGGACGAGAATAATGCCAAGTTACGTCGCCGTCGCTTCGGCGGGAAGCAACTCACTCGTTATTGTAGACGTGTCGAACCCGACTAGCCCTGCAATATCAGGCTGGAAGAATGGTTCAGGGTCACCATACTACCTGAATGCGGCTGACGGTGTTTTCGTCAGGGACACCTATGCCTACGTCGCTGCCGCGAACGATAATTCCCTGTCCATTTTCGATATTTCAAACCCCACTAGCCCAATCTTCAAGGGTCACATAGCCGGGACTGGCTCACCCAACTATCTAGGTTGCCCCATAGGAGTTTTCGTTTTAGGAAACTACGCCTACGTTGCTGCCAACTCAGATAACTCGCTGACCATCATAGACATATCAAACCCTGCTAGTCCGACGTTTAAGGGCCATATAGCTGGCAGCGGGTCACCAAACTATTTGGGTGGAGCATTTGGCGTCTACGTATTGGGGAACTATGCGTATGTCACTGCTCACGACGATAATTCGCTGACCATTATAGACATCTCTGATCCTGCAAATCCTACGTTCAAGGGACATATAGCCGGCTCTGGGACACCCAACTACTTGCTGGCGGCAGAGGGAGTCTTCGTCTTAGGAAATTACGCCTACGTTGCTGCTCCGACTGATGATTCGTTCAGCATTTTCGATATATCCGATTCAGCTAATCCGACTTTGAAGGGGAACATACATGGAAACGGGCCTCCGAATCATCTGATGGACGCAACTGGAGTTGTTGTCTCAGGAAACTACGCCTACATTGCCTGTTATTCCGAGAACTCGCTGACTATCATAGACGTGTCCGATCCTGCTAACCCTGCGTTCAAGAGTTACGTCACCAACGTCTATCTGTCGGGGGCAAATTCAGTTTGCCTCAGGGGGAACTATGCCTATGTCGCTGCTCAGACCGATAGCGCTTTCACAGTAATAGATGTATCCGACCCGGCGAACCCCAGTTATCAAGGTAGCACGACTGGCTACGGACTGCTGAACCTGGCGGCCTCGGTTTATTTGATTCCGTATGTGGCTGCAAGTCTGTACGACAAGGTTACTCTCAGCGAGACCGTCAGCGGCGAAATGGTGATCTCTGGGGATTTATCCGTCCTGCTCTATGATATTGTCTCACCGACGTTCCGCTGGACGATTAGTCTTTATGACACGGTCAGCGTAAGTGAAAGCGTTGCTGGCGCGGTGATTACTGCCGGAGCACTGACCGTCAGCCTCTACGATACCGCGAATGTCTCGGAACAGTTAACCCCGCTCATTCCGTTCATAGCAACGTCAATCTACGGTACGGTCAATATCTCGGAACAGATAACCCCTCTGCTTCCACTGATAATGGCTGGTGTCTATGACACAGTCGGCGTTAGCGACAGTGTTACCGGGCAACTGATTACCGCTGGCACTCTGAGCGCCAGTATCTATGATATGCTCAGTATCAGCGAACAGGTGAGTTCTCTCGTCCCATTTGAAGCTGTCAGTATCTACGATACCGTCAACATCAGCGAACAGGTCTCACCGGCGCTCCTCACGGCTACAAGCCTTTATGATAGGGTTAACGCCAGCGAGCAGGTTTCTCCAGCGTTGCTCATGGCTCTGAACGTCTATGATACTGTTAACGTCAGCGAGTTAATTAGCCCGAGTCTGTTAATCGCTCTCAGTATTTACGACAGCGTGGTAATAAGCGAAGGCGTTACTGGACAGGTGATTACCGCTGGCACGCTGACCTCCAGCATCTCCGACACTGTGAACATCACGGACCAGGTAGTCCCTCTGTTTCCATTCGAGACGGCCTCAATCTATGACACCGTAAGTTTGTCTGAGCAGATTACGCCCTCACTTCCGACAGGGACGAGTCTGTCCGACAAAGTCAACGTCAGCGACCTGGTTTCCGCAGTCCAGCCAATCACTGCTGGTCTCTACGATACCGCCGTTGCGTCGGAGCAACTCGCCCTCCTCATTCCCTTCGACGCCGCGAGCGTCTTCGAGACCGTCAAGGTCAGCGAGCAGATAATGGCCGCCCTTCTCATGGCTTTTAGTCTCTACGATACCCTAATGATCTCGGAACAGGTTTCCACGTCCTGGGGGATGGCCAAATCGTCGGTCGTGAGAGTTTACCTGCCAGTGAGGGAGATGGACGTAGAATTGCCGAATAGGGGCCTGCTGGTCTTCTTGCCGGATGAAGGAATGACTGTAACGTCGGAGATGGAACAATGAAATCTATAACAATCCCCAAGGCTGACTATGGTTTTTCGATTCCCTTTATTGTCCTCCAGCCGAGTGGTTTGCCACTGAACCTGACAGACATGACCATTACGCTCAAGGTGTGGCGTCCTGGTATGCCGGAAGACTTGCTGGTTTCCGGCTCGTGTTCCATCGACGTTGCGGCATCCGGCACCTGCCACTACGTTGTGACATCGACGGACTTTCAGGTTGAGGGGACATTTGACGCGGAATTGGAGTTGACGCAATCTGGAATGAGAGAGTCCGTGTTGCCATTCCAGATAATAGTCAGCGAGAGCGGATAACTCGAAGAGAGCGCTCTATGCGGCGTGAGATAATTCTGGTTCATTAAAGGAGGCATTATGTTCAAATGCCCTTGGGGTTCATCGACAGATAGCCAATGCCAGACCGACCTAGTTCAGTGCAATGCGGATAAAGCGGCTATTCAGACACAACTAACCACGTGCAATCAGGCAAAGGCGACCTTGGCAGATCAACTAGCGACGCTTACCAGTCAACTCTCTGCTTGCAATGCCAGCCTTAGCGCCGGGCAGCAGGCTTTTGCAGCATTGACCGCGGGCCCCCCGGCGCCAGCTACAGCGAACCTCAGAGTGGTAGATGCCGCTAAACTGAATCAACTATGGTGGGAGAAGTTGGGCCAGCCCTACACCGACTGTATTAACGCAGGAGGGGTTCACTGGGCATGGCCTCCCTGGTTATGCTGCAAGGAAGCTGACCTGCAAGGGTATCTCGCTTTCTTCAAACAGACCTTCTTGCCGCTTCTGACGCCGTACACCGTCCTCGACTGGGTAGATACCTTTGGGAACCATACCCAAATATCGGGGAGGACTTGCAGCGACTTCTCAGCCGCCTTTTGGGGCATACCGAGCCTGTACCTCGGCTGGACTCCGATAGTCTGGGGCGTGGTGTGGGCGCAGGTCGAGAGCCTGTTCCTTTCAGGGGGCCACGCTTTTAATTGGACGTTGACCTGGGATGAATCTTACGTTGAACCCTCTCCGGCAGACACGGTAGTTAGCGCGAAGGGTTTAAGCCTAGCGTTCATCGAACCGCAGACTGAAGGCCATTGGAATGCCCAGGGGATTGCCCTGGATGAGACAGCGAAGGTAGTGGGATTGAAGTCGAGGCCGATAGAAGACCTTAGCATCAATTACAATATCAAGAGTTTGTACGCTATCATAGCGTAAGAAAGAGGACAAATGGACATTCTCCAGTTCATTCAGCAGGTGATTCAGATTAAGCAGGTTGAGGCAATGGCGATTCTTCTCATCGCCAACTTCTGCACCGGGCTACTCGCAGGAGTCATGACGAAGACCCTAGACTGGCATCAGATTAAGGACATCAATGTGCGGATAGGCGAGATGTTCGGATTATATCTTCTCGCCTGCATCCCGGCATACTTCCTCTCTGCGGATATGGACTCTATCGGCTGGCTGGCAATCAGGACTGGCGCTGCAGCGGCCCTGATGATCTTCCTGTCAGATAAAATCCTGATTAACCTGAAAGAGATGGGCGCGGATTTCATTCCCGCAAAGGCAAACAGCAGCGGCAAGGTCACAACCGTTATCGGCGCCCTGCCAGGGTTAGTCAGGTTGAGCAAGAATACCGTCCTATGATTAGTGGCAAGGAAGTTCAAACCCCTTCAATAGCGGTAGGCTGTTGGCGTAATGTAAGGCTCCCTGATGAGAGGGTAATACTCCATTTCCTCAACCCCCATCGAAAAATTATAAATCCTAATTTCTAAGCCCTATATGACCTTATATGATAGAAATATTGGGATTTCGGATTTAGATATTAGAGTTTTCCCTGTATCCCCACAGGCTATTTTAAGATGAGGGAGTTAGGCAAGGGGCTTAAGCCCCTTGCCTAAACCTAATAAACGTTGCAAGCAGAGTTTACTTGA